>ERZ1031720.78-NODE-78-length-12617-cov-9.792390_pt1 | contig 12617 bp, 13 predicted proteins | sample MGYA00518750_ERZ1031720 | MGnify/ENA primary metagenome ERZ1031720 (study PRJEB33718, sample SAMN03160008) | human skin metagenome | collected 2014-04-10 | study: EMG produced TPA metagenomics assembly of the PRJNA266117 data set (Human skin bacterial metagenome and... | reverse complement strand
TACACCTCTCTATTCGTCGGCAGCGTCAGATGTGTATAAGAGACAGGTGTTCTTCGCCACAGGTTCAAGCAGGATGTTGCGCAGCGTCACTCCGGCCACTCGGGCTTGTTCTGCCACGATAAAACGATGGTCTTCGTTGCAAATCACAATCGGGGCGACGACGTTGTCCGCGTTGCCTTGCAGGCCTTCCAAGCGCTCCAGCGTCAGTTGGAACATCGTCTGCTGTGCGGTCACGTCCAGGAACTGTTTGGGATAGCCCGAGCGAGAAAGAGGCCACAGGCGAGTGCCAGAGCCGCCGGACAGGATGACTGGGATCATGTTGTTTCCAAAAAAATAACGAACATTCGTTTCAAGCTGACGCGGGGGCGCAAGCCACTCAGATCGTCAGGAGCAAGATCCCTGCCTGAAGGTTGAATTCGCGCCAGCACTCATGGTTTGCGCACCGGACAAGGCAGGATCACATCGACAACAACTCAATCTCAAGAGGAATGAATCGCAACCCGCATTATCCATTGTCTAATGACAGGCATGCGTATAGACCCTTATAAGTCTAAATTGTTACTTTCTTTCTCGATGTAACGCTCTGCAATCCATACACCTTATCTTTCCTCATGAACGCTCCAACCCTCCACTCACCTTTTTCACAATTGCAGTTGGATCACCACGCACTGGGGGCCCAGATCGCCCACGCAGGGAGCCCAGAGCTGGGCGAGTTGTTCTACGTGACCCCCACGCCTGCCGCAGGCCAGCCCTTGCGTGGCGGCGTGCCCCTGCTGTTTCCACAGTTCAACGACCGCGGTCCGCTCAAAAAACACGGTTTTGTACGCGGCCTGCCTTGGACACTGCAGACCCAAGTCGGCACCGCCGACTTGGCAACGGCATGCTACGGCCTGCAGCTCACCGAGCCCACTTGGCCGCACCATGCGCAGTTGACCTTCACCGCCACCCTGACCGCCTCGTGCCTGACACTGGCGATCGATGTGCTCAACACCGGTGACACCGAATTCAGCTTCACCGGCGGACTGCACCCCTACTTTGCGGTCGAAGACTTGCTGCAGGCACGGCTCACCGGCCTGCAGGGCCATGCGGCGCAAGACCGCTATGCGCCCGACTTCAGCATCGACTCCGCACCGCAATTGAACTGGACGGGAGAAGCCTTCGAACGCCTGTATGCAGGCGGCCAGCCGCTCGAGCTGCACACACCGCAGCGTTCGCTGCGCCTGAGCAGTACGGGCTTCACGCAATGGATGGTGTGGAATCCGGGTGCCGAGGGCGCCCGCGACTTAGCCGACCTGCCCGATGCAGACTGGCAGCGGTTCGTGTGTGTCGAACCGGTCATCGTCGACCGGCCTGTTGCACTGGCGCCAGGCCAGAGCTTTACGGGCACCTTCACCATCGATGCGGTGAAGAGCGCCGATTAGTTGGCCGACTCGGGCACTGAAGGCAGCTTGCCTTCGAGTTCCAGAAACACCCGGGCATTCTTGACTGCACCGCTCAAAGCCTGGATGAGCGACTCGGCCTGCTCCAGGCTCATCAAGAAGCCCTCGCCGAGCTGCACATGACCTTCGGCGTTGACCACGATGGGACCCAACGCCAGGCTGGAGCTGGGCACGTCTAGATAGATCTCGACATCACGCAAGTGAAAAAGTGGCCGGGCTCCCATGATCATCCTCTTTTGAGACTAAAACTTGGTACGTGATGAGATGTCATATCCCAAATGCCAAGACTGTCATGATTGCATTGTCACACCGGACTCAGTATAACAAAATGCAAAATTAACCAATACTTAAGTACTCCTCAAAAGGCGTCGATAGCTATCAAAATTGATGTACCAGTTCAGTTAAATAGTACTATTTCATACCATTCGATATCCTTGTCGGGGTTTTCACTGCCTACCGCAAAAATGCTATCAAATTTGCATTGAATGCGGTCACCTGTCAAAGGCTGTAGCCAAGAATGAGCAAAACCCCTGGAGCCTGGGGTGTGGTGTTTTCAGAGAAACAAAGTTCAAAGCGCACGCTCTGGCTCTGAAACGTTGCCGCCACGCACCAAATGTGCAAAGCCAGCACGATCTTCACAGGCCCATGCGCGGCTCTCCCACAAAACGCTGATGTTAACCCTGAGCGCTTTGATAGGGATATGGCTTTAATCTATCGACGTGGTCACAACTTCCAGGAGACCCGTATGTGGAGAACACTTCTACTCACGCTCGCCGTCGCATGGCCTGTGGGCGGCATGTTTTTCTACAGCATGACCAAGGTCGCCAGCAGAGCAGATGAAGCAGCAGAACACGCACAGTCGGACAAAGCGGACAGCGTTCGCTCGGCCATCTGACTTCGGCCAGACGGCACCACGTGCCATAGCTTGCTAGGTAGAGGGTCTTTGGTCCCGGATCAAGGGTGCACGAAATCGATCTCCGCTTTCGTGCGCTTCGGATATGCGAGCAATGAACTGATGTTTGCCGCAAGCATCGCACTCATACAAGCGGCGAGAGCCAAACAGCTTCATCCAAGGTTTTCGGTGCAGACGCGCGTAAACAGGCTGCGCGCAAGCGCAGCGCTCCCACAACATTCCCATGTCGTTTCCCCAGTTCTATCGATCTTTATATGAATTCCGATCGATTATTCTGGAGAATTTACAAAACAGCAAGATGACAGAACGTGTTTTGAGCGCGCCGGCCCGGAGTCATATCCCGACGTAAAAAACTGTCCAATTGGACAGTTTTAATACTCAGCGGCCCAGACCGCTACCCCTGCTGGCGCAACCACTTTCGGGTATACAACACCTCACGGCCCGAGGCGGCCTGCGCCATCTTCATGACCAAGTCGTGTGTCCCCACACCCGGCAGCACCGTAAACGAAGCGGCCCAAGCCAGCGCCACCGCGCCGACCCATGCCAACAAAGTGGGTCGAGCCACCTGCGGCGGCCCCAGGTAGAACCAGGCACTGGCCGACAAGCCGACCAACGAGCCCAGCACCACTTCGGACACACTGTGTGCATGCAGCGGCAAGCGTGAATATGAAATCAGCAAGGCCACTGCCACACCGGCTGCAGCCCCCCACAGACGCCAACGAAAACCCACCAGCAAACCCAAAGCTACCGGATAGATCGCCGCCGAGATCGCCGCATGCCCGCTGAAACCCGTGAAATCCCAGGCCCGCGAACCGATGCCCCAGCCCATGAAGGCCAGTTTGGACACCAGCACCACCAGGCTGGCAACCGCCAGGCCACTGAGCCAGCGCCAGCCCAGTTGCCAGCGCTTGGCACCCGATGCCAGGACGAGCAGGCAAGCCGCAGGCAGCAACCACTTGCTGTTGCCCAGCTCACTCACCAAAACCCAAAATTCATGCAGCGACAAGATCAGCCCTTGTGGTCAATCGATCTGCAGCGGCTCGAAAGCCTTGACTACATCGTCCAGCGCCTTCAGTTGCGCCAGGAAGGGCTCGAGCTGATCCAGCGGCAGCGCGCTCGGCCCGTCGCATTTGGCTTCAGCCGGGTTGGGATGGGCTTCCAGAAACAGGCCGGCGATACCGACGGCCAGTCCTGCCCGGGCCAGGTCCGCCACCTGCGAACGCCGGCCACCGGATGCCGCCGCACCCGATTCGCGCTGTTGCAAAGCATGTGTCACGTCGAAGATGACGGGCAAATCGCCCGAGACCTTTTTCATCACCCCAAAGCCCAGCATATCGACCACGAGGTTGTCGTAGCCCAGGCAAGTTCCACGGTCGCACAGAATGATCTGCTCGTTGCCGGCTTCACGGAATTTTTCGACGATGTTGCCGATTTGCTGCGGGCTCAGGAACTGTGGTTTCTTGATGTTGACCACCTTGCCGGTCTTGGCCAGGGCCACCACCAAGTCGGTCTGGCGTGCCAGGAAGGCCGGCAGTTGCAACACATCGGCCACCTCGGCCACCGGTGCGGCCTGCCAAGGTTCGTGCACATCGGTGATCACCGGCACACCAAACTCCTGCTTCACCGCTTCGAAGATCCGCAAGCCTTCTTCCAGGCCAGGGCCGCGGTAGGAGTGGATGGATGAGCGATTGGCCTTGTCGAAGCTGGCCTTGAACACATACGGAATGCCCAGCTTGTCGGTCACGCGCACGTACTCGGCTGCGGCCGTCAAGGCCAAGTCTTTGGATTCGAGCACGTTGATGCCGCCAAAGAGCACAAAGGGCTTGCGGTTGTCGACCGCGATGGATTGGATGTGGATGGTGGACATGGTGCGAAGTGAGTAGTTGCCGCTTGGGGCACGGCACGGGCCAAAAAGTTCAGCCCTGCATTGTGCACATGCTCACGCGACCAAGGCGGGCTCGGTGGCTTTGCCTGATGAATCCGTCTTTGCCGCCGGGGATGCATCGGCATAACCATCCGGATTGCCCGATTGCCAACGCCAGGCATCGGCCAGCATGTCTTCGAGGGTGTGGGCGGCCTGCCAGCCCAGCTCTTCACCGGCCCGGGTGGCATCGGCCCAGAAGGCGGCCAGATCACCCGCGCGGCGCGGAGCAACCGTGTAGGGCACCTTCTGCCCGGTGACGGCCTCGAAGGCCTTGACGATCTGCAGCACCGAAACACCTTGACCAGTGCCCAGGTTGTATGCACGCGCGCCAGCGGGAGACGCAACCAGTGCCTCCAACGCCTTCACATGCCCAACAGCCAAGTCCACCACATGCAGATAGTCACGCACGCAGGTGCCATCGGTCGTGGGGTAGTCGTCGCCAAAAATCGACAAGGCCTCGCGTTTGCCCACGGCAACCTGCGTCACGAACGGCAGCAGATTGTTAGGCAGGCCCTTGGGGTCTTCGCCGATCAAACCTGATGGGTGCGCACCGATCGGATTGAAATAACGCAGCAACGAAACCGACCAACGCGGATCAGCCTTGCAAAGATCGGCCATGACCTGTTCAGCCATGATCTTGCTAGCCCCATAGGGGTTAGAAGCCCTGCCCAGCGGCATGCTCTCTTGATACGGCACAGGTGCATCGGGGCCATACACCGTGGCCGACGAGCTGAAAACCAGCTTGTAGACACCGGCAGCAACCATGGCCTGGCACAACGTAATCGAGCCGGACACGTTGACGTCGTAGTAGGCCAACGGGCGTACCGAGCTCTCGCCCACCGCCTTGAGCCCTGCAAAGTGCACGACTGCATCGATCGCATGGCTGGCAAATGCAGCATCCAGCGCAACACGATCACGAACATCGCCCTCGATGAAGACCGCCGACTTGCCGGCGATAGAAGCCACACGCTCGAGAGCCACAGCCGAGCTGTTGACCAAGCTATCGAAGACGACGACATCGTGGCCCGCAGTCAGCAACTCGACAACCGTATGCGAGCCGATATACCCGGCACCGCCAGTAACAAATACTTTCATAATCCGCTTATTTTGAGGGATAACTTAAAACGACACACAGTAATCCAAATGACTTACCATACCCTGTGCGTAGCACTTGGCGCATCCAATTTTGTCGGCGCCGTCCTACAAAAAATGTTGTGCAGAACTAGCAGTTCCCCGGATTGCCACGTTTATTTTGCCTTGCGCCCGCACGATGCTATCATCCCCATGACATCGGGTCTGGGCGCTTGGTCCATGCCTCTTCACATCGCTATCAACTCTTTGTTGAAAGGTATTCATCATGCAACTGCATAAATTTTTGCTGGCCGCTCTGGTCAGTGCGCCGCTGATCGCTGGCGCCCAAGTCGCTGCTCCCGCAGCAGCACCTGAAGAAGCAGCACCTGCCGCTGCAGCGACTGAAGGCGCGGCCGCTGGTGGCGCTGCCGGCGCAGGTGGCTTCACTGCTGCTGGTATCGCTGGCACGGCTATCGGTCTTGGAACGATTGCAGCTATCGGCTTGGCTTCCAGCAACTCCGACGACAACAACACAGGTACAGGCGGCACGGGCGGTACCGGCGGCACTGGCGGCACAGGCACCACCGGCACGCAGTAATCTGTGGCTCCGGCAGTACCCGTTACGACAACACGGTGCCGGGCTTCCCGCACCGTGTTGTTGTTAGTGGCGTCCGCTTTTACGCTAAGTGGATGCAGTTCCGTCAGCGACGCCTGGGTCGACACCTTGGCAGGCTGGTGGAAAACCAAACGGACCGACGTAGAGGCAATCCCTCTGGTCCCTAACGCACGATACCTTCGTGCCACGGTGAGCGGCATCCCGTTCTTGCTTGCGCTGGGTGCAACAGAAAAATATACAGATCCCGCCACGGGCCGTGTGAGCACCACCGAAGTGTGGTTCAGCGGCGATGGCGAAGTGCTGCGGCTTGTCGATGGCCGCGTGGCTGGCACATCGGGCATCCGTTTGGTGGACTGGCGGCACGTCGAACTCCGATCCGCACCGGCATGGGCAACTATGACCGGCCAATCGTCGTCGAGCGGCAGTCAGTACTCGCGCCTGCGCGATGTCATGCCTGGCTATCGCTCAGGCGTGCTCGATCAGGTTTCAATCCGTCCGATGGACGGTGCTCCGTGGCGCACACGCCTAGTGCAGCTAGATCCCAGCACATTGCGCTGGTACCAAGAAACAGCATCGACCACGGGTGGCGCGTCAGAAGACCGCCTGCCCGCTTCGCGTTTTGCCGTCAACCCGGCGACCGGATCCGTGGTCTATAGTGAGCAGTGCTTATCGGCCGATTTCTGCATGACATTGCAGCAATGGCCTGTGACCTCCTCCAACACCAACAACGACAAACAAAAAACTGCTTCTGTTGGAGAACGTGGCTGATGTCACCGACCGGAATTCGCCCCCCTTATGCCCCCTCCATCGTTGCCCAGTTCATTCGCAACGGCGCCGTGCCGCTGTTAGTCGCAGGAGCTGCATCAACTGCGTGGGCACAACAGCAACAATTGCCAGCAGACCTCATTCGTGCAACAGACGAAATCGTGGCGGGTGAAAGACTTAGCAACTACTTGGCCCGACAGCCCAAACAGAATGACGCTTATTTTGCGGGGCTTCAATGGCAAGTACCGCAAGAGCGCATTCGTCAACGGGCACTACAACAACAACTGATACTTCAGGCCGCCTCATTTCGGCAATTTCCTAAGTTAGTAAACTGGCTTCAGCAGCGCCCGGCTACAGGGCGTGTTGCACTAGGGTTGTCCGATGAGCGTTGGTTATTTGCCAATCCGGCGGAAGACCCTATCTTGCAAGTGGGTCAAAGAGTGGTAATACCGAGTCGACCTACCACCGTCACCGTTGTGCTTGAGAATGGCAATATTTGTCAAGTGCCGCATCGGGCGGGCGCTTTGGCTTGGCAGTATTTAGTAGCTTGCACGTCAAGCGCAGAGGCCAACCAAAGGGATAAAGCTTGGGTTACTCAGCCTGACGGACATCAATTAGTCTATGGCATCGCTCTCTGGAATGCCGAAAGTCAATTGCCCCCTGCTCCAGGCGCATGGATCTGGGCTCCCCATCGTGACAGCAACATTCCAGAAGACTTTTCCGAACGTATGTCGATATACCTAGCGACACAAGGCGTCGCTACTGATGGAATGGTACGGCAATCGGCATCGCTGACAGTGGACACAGACACGCCTAAATCGCGAAGTCGTAATTTACCAGTGACGGCCAGTGATTGGGGAGAAATTGGTTTACTGCAAACGCCCTCTGCCCGAATGGCTGATGAAGGTGATTTTCGCATACACGTTAGCCGGACGACGCCGTACACCAGAGCAACAGTAATGTTTCAGCCACTTTCTTGGCTGGAAGGTGGCTTTCGCTACACCGATATTTCAGATCGCATTTATGGCCCCTCCAATCCCAACCAATCCTACAAAGACAAAAGCATTGACATCAAAGTACGTCTCTGGCAGGAATCCAAATGGGTCCCCCAATTAGCTGTCGGCGCACGTGACTTTGGTGGATCGGGTCTCTTCTCTGGCGAATACGTCGTTGCCAATAAAAGAACGGGCAATTTCGACTGGAGTGCTGGGCTCGGGTGGGGTTATCTAGGCGCTCGCGGCAACTTGAGCAATCCACTTTCAATCTTAACCAATAAATTCTCAACCCGCCCAAATACAACAGGAACGGGAGAAGCCAGCATTGACACTTTTTTTCGAGGCCGAACTAGCTTATTCGGTGGTGTGCAATGGCACACGCCATTCGAACCTTTAATTTTAAAACTGGAATATGACGGCAATGATTATAAATCAGACCGTTCAGGAAAACCGATAGATGCAAAATCCCCAATTAATATCGGCGCCGTTTACAAAGTCACTAACCATCTTAATGTTACGGCGGCCATAGAACGCGGCAACAAGGTAATGCTGGGATTTACTCTACGCAACAATCTAGCGACCGCCTATACCCCCAAGCCATTTGACACTCCAGCGCCGCCGGCAAATGTCCTTCCAGAGAACTCACCACCGGACTGGAAATCGATTGCAGAGGATATGTCAGATGTTACCGGATGGCCAATTCAAGGGATAGCGCAAAGAGGACAAACACTTCACGTCAGCTTAGAGGATTCTGGCTCTACGTATCGCAAGGATCGTGTAGATAGAGCAATCGCGTTGCTTAATCGCAATACACCTGCCGACGTGCGCTATTTTACACTAGACTTTACACATCACGGCTTACTGCTAGATACGCAAAAGGTAAACCGCGGGGATTGGGTTAGCAAAAGAACTACTGCTCACTATCCCACAGAGTTTGGCAATAGAGGATTAGCCTACAGCACTTGGCGGGGACAGGGAAGCGTCTCGGAGTGGCTCCAAATGCAAGCTCAAAACAGCCATGAGAACAAAACAGATTCAAATGAGAGTAATGAGGATAATTACAAGAAGTACGCCATAAACTCACAATCGAAAACTAATCCAATTACAGACAGCAGCGGCACCGACGTTTTATGGACAGCAGAAAATGATCGGATACGTGGTGGAGTAAGCCCTAGTTTCTGGCAATCATTTGGCGGACCGGACGCATTCATGCTTTACCAATTAGGCGTACGTGCTTCAGGGGAATTTCGAATCACGCCCCGAACTTGGATCAGTGGATCGGCCAACCTGCGTCTGATCGATAATTACGACAAGTTTCAGTACACCGCGCCGAGCGATCTTCCACGCGTACGTACCTACATGAGAGAGTATGCGACAAGCGAGAGACTGACATTGGCCAATTTACAAGCAACACATGTAGCCCAGCTAGGATCAAATCAATTCGCCATGGTCTACGGTGGTCTATTAGAACCAATGTTTGCTGGCGTTGGTGGCGAATGGCTATATCGACCAGTGGCTAGTCGCTGGGCATTTGGCGTAGATCTAAACCGCGTCAAGCAACGTGGATTCGAGCAACGTTTTTCCATGCGCGACTACTCCGTCACCACTGGCCATGCAACCGTGTACTGGGACACGGGGTGGCAAGGCATCAATACTAGTTTAAGCGTAGGTCAATATTTAGCTGGCGACAAAGGAGCCACTATAACTATGAGCAAGCGTTTCGACAATGGAGTGTTACTTGGTGCCTGGGCCACCAAGACCAATGTATCTTCCGCACAGTTCGGGGAAGGCAGCTTTGACAAAGGAATGTTCGTCACAATTCCATTCGATTTAATGCTGCCAAAATCAACTGTAACGAACGGCACCTTCGTCTACACGCCACTTACTCGAGATGGTGGAGCCAAGCTATCAAGATCATGGCAACTTTATTCAATAACCTCCACTCGTGATGCCAAGGCTTTTACCTATGCACCAAGCGTTAATCCCCAGAAAACATTGGAATCGCCTGAAACAGGCAGAGATATTTTATGGCCATCGCGCTAAGTTTCAATGAGTCGGAGAAGCGCATTAATCACAAATGCAATCCACACTGACCTAATTTAACAGAAAAATGCGTCAGTGCACTTAATTAAATAGGAATTTAAAAAATTGAACCCGACCAAAGTAAAATCAGCAATAGTTCGGCACCATCGTTTGCCGGGCGGCTTTAATTTTCTCCCTGTGTCTACCGCCGCTATAACGGTCCTACTCACGGGTTGTGCCGCCATAGCTCCAGGACATTCTGATATATCAGCGAGTGCAGGGCCGACTTCTAGCGGGACAAATAGCTGGGCCGAATTTAGCAGCGTTTCCAAATCCTCTGTAATACAAATCACGCCCGAAGTCGTGACCATCATGGATCAGATGAATAAATCATCTACTCCAGAGGATGTAAAGTCTTTATTCGGTGTCGCTCAAGCCTACACAATAGGGCCAGGCGATGTTATTGGCGTCATTGTCTATGATCATCCGGAACTTATGCCATCTGCGGGTGCAGTCATCAGTCAGCAAGTAGATCCGGCTGGTGTAAGTACCGCGCCAGGATTAATCGTAGGATCAGACGGCGAAATAAGCTACCCATATATAGGACGCGTCAAGCTTGCCGGATTAACCGAAGTAGAAGCAAACAAATTACTAACCGAGAAGCTAGCCAATTTCATCAAAGATCCACAACTTACTCTACGTATTCAGGCATTCCGAAGTCGCCGAGCATACCTTGAAGGAGAAGTTCGCACCCCGGGAATGCAAGTTTTCACAGATCGCCCAATGAGTTTACTCGAGGGCATTAATCGAGCTGGTGGAATAACAAGTAGCGGCGATCGGTCGAACATCGTACTTACTCGTTCAGGACGATCCATTGAAATTGATTTATCGTTACTCCAAAGTCAAGGAATAGATGTCAATCGCATATTACTTCAGGATGGAGACACGATTCAGATCCGCAACAGAGATGAGCGTAAGGTATACGTCATGGGGGAGACTCTACGCCCCTCTGCCTTGCTAATGCGTGATGGTAAACTTAGCCTTGGACAAGCATTGGGCGAATCTGGTGGTGCTAACTCAACAACGGCAGACCCAGGCCAGATATATGTTATTCGGAAACAGGCAAATGGTTTACCAAACGTATTTCATTTAAATGCAAAGGATCCAAGCATGTTGGCCGTTGCTGACTCGTTCAAGCTCCAGCCACGCGATGTAGTTTATATTGATCCTGTTGGGTTGGTCCGCTGGAACCGCATAGTCAGTTTGATTCTACCAAGTGCGTCAGTTTTGAACGCTGGCAGCGAAATTAACGCGCGATGATGAAACGCATATTAATGGTTTGCGTCGGAAATATTTGCAGAAGTCCTATGGCCGAGGCACTTATGAAGCAAAAACTGCCTACAACAATCGTTTCTTCAGCAGGAATTGGTGCCTTAGTAGGTCATAGCGCAGATCCTATTGCTATCGAGTTGATGCAAAGTCGCGGCTTGGACATTACTATTCATCGGGCCCAGCAAATCACTGATGATCTTTGTGTTCAAAACGACATCATCCTAGTAATGGAAGATAGTCATAAAAAATATATCGAAGATAATTTCCCTACCACTAGAGGAAGAGTATTCAAGCTCGGACAAGCTAGCCGAGTCGACATACCGGACCCCTACAAACAGGACAAAACAGCTTTTGATTTTTCTTTGGCATTAATTGAACACGGTGTAAACCAATGGGCCGAAAAAATCGCTAAGCTTTAAAGCCAAAGTAACATCAATACACAAGTCTAGCATTATGAACACACCGCAAAATCTTTCTCTCGCAGACAGCGATGAAAGCATCAATCTCCGTGAGTATTTCGACATAATACTTGACAGCAAATGGCTAATTACTGGAGTTATCGCAACCACCTTGATTGCTGGTGGCGCATATGCATTATTCAGCAAACCAGTATATCAATCAGACCTACTTATTCAAGTAGAAGACTCAACAGCAGCATCATCAACTGCACAGTCACTGCTCGGAAATGCATCCAGTTTATTTGATGTAAAAACGCCGGCAACTGGCGAAATTGAAGTCATTCGCTCCCGCATGGTCATAGGTCGCGCGGTGAATGCAACCAATTTCTACATTCAAGCTGAGCCCAACTATATCCCCATCATCGGAAGGTGGCTAGCCAATCGCGCGACAGAGTTATCAAACCCTGGAATTTTTGGCATTGGCGGCTATGTATCTGGAACTGAAAATATAAAGATCTCAAAATTTGATGTTCCAACAAAACTACAAGGCAGTAAGTTTACACTAACCATGGGTACTGGGGGAGCTTATATAGTAACAAACCCCGAACTCGAGAACGCCCTTGAGGGCAAAGTTGGAGTCACTTTAGAAGCCGAAACACGATACGGGCAAGTCATTCTCCGCGCTGAAGAAATCAATGGAAAGCAAGGTGCTCAATTTATCTTAATCCGAGATTCTCGAGACAAAACAATAGATGACCTACAAACCAATTTAGTAATTGGAGAAAAGGGCCGACAGTCAGGAATTCTCAATGTCGCCCTACAAGACACGGACACAGCCAGACTCATTTCAATACTCAACGAGATAGCAAATCAATATGTGCGACAAAATATTGATAGAAAGGCAGCAGAGGCAGAAAAGACATTGACTTTTCTTGACGTGCAACTGCCTCAATTTAAAAAACAACTGGAAGAGTCTGAAACTATATACAATCAGTTTCGAAATCAAAGAGGTACAGTCGCGTTAGATGAAGAGGCTAAGCTTGCGTTGACGCAGTCGGTCGAGCTTCAAACAAAACTATTTGAAGCTGAACAGCAAAGACGCGCTCTCCAAGAAAGATTTACGCCGAACCATCCATCAGTAC
>ERZ1031720.77-NODE-77-length-12909-cov-7.006535_pt1 | contig 12909 bp, 10 predicted proteins | sample MGYA00518750_ERZ1031720 | MGnify/ENA primary metagenome ERZ1031720 (study PRJEB33718, sample SAMN03160008) | human skin metagenome | collected 2014-04-10 | study: EMG produced TPA metagenomics assembly of the PRJNA266117 data set (Human skin bacterial metagenome and... | reverse complement strand
ATCGTGCAGCCACTTCCAGAGCGTCAGGTAACCGCTGAACTCGCTTTTCTCGTCGTCGAACTTGGCATGGGCCTGGTCGGCCTGCTGCTGCGCCTCGAGCGGACGGTCGCGCACGTCCTGGACCGACAGGGCCGAGGCGATGACCAGCACCTCGGCCAAGGCACCGCGTTCGCGGGCTTCGAGCAGCATGCGCGCCACACGCGGATCGAGCGGCAGCTTCGCCAGTTCGGCGCCGACCTGCGTGATCTCGTTGGCTTCGTCGACCGCGCCCAGTTCCTGCAGGAGCTGGTAACCGTCGGCGATGGCACGGCGCTGCGGCGCCTCGATGAAGGGGAAATCCTCGACCAGGCCCAGGTGCAGGGCCTTCATGCGCAGGATGACGCCGGCCAGCGACGAGCGCAGGATCTCGGGGTCGGTGAAACGCGGACGGGCGATGAAATCCTTTTCGTCGTAGAGACGGATGCAGATGCCGTTGGCCACCCGGCCGCAGCGGCCGGCGCGCTGATTGGCCGCGGCCTGGCTCACCGGCTCGACCAGCAGTTGCTCGACCTTGTTGCGGAAGCTGTAGCGCTTGACCCGCGCCGTGCCCCTGTCGCTGACATAGCGGATGCCCGGCACGGTCAGCGAGGTTTCGGCGACGTTGGTCGACAGCACGATGCGACGGCCGCTGTGGCTGTCGAAGATGCGATCCTGCTCGGCCTGCGACAGGCGGGCAAACAGCGGCAGCACGTCGGCACTGCGCAGCACGGGATGGTGCGCCAGGTGCTTGCGCAGGTGGTCGGCGGCCTCGCGGATCTCGCGTTCGCCGGGCAGGAAGACGAGGATGTCGCCGCCGTCGGCGGGATTGCGCCAGAGCTCGTCGACGCCGTCGGCAATGGCCTCGTTGAGGCCGTAGTCGCGCGATTCCTCGTAGGGCCGGTAACGCTGCTCGACCGGGAAGGTCCGCCCCGAGACGTAGATCACGGGGGCCTTGCCGCGCTTGGAGGCAAAGTGTTCGGCAAACCGGTCGGCATCGATGGTGGCCGAGGTCACCACGACCTTGAGATCGGGCCGGCGTGGCAGGATCTCGCGCAGGTAGCCGAGCAGAAAATCGATGTTCAGACTGCGTTCGTGCGCCTCGTCGATGATGAGCGTGTCGTAGGCCTTGAGCAGCGGATCGGTCTGGGTCTCGGCCAGCAGGATACCGTCGGTCATGAGCTTGACCGATGCATCGCGCGAGAGGCGGTCCTGGAAGCGGACCTTGTAGCCCACGACCTCGCCCAGCGGCGTCTTCAGTTCTTCGGCGATGCGCTTGGCCACCGAGCTGGCCGCGATACGGCGGGGCTGCGTGTGGCCGATGAGACGCCCCCGGGTGCCCTCGGGTGCATTGAGCCGGCCACGGCCCATGGCCAGGGCGATCTTGGGCAACTGCGTGGTCTTGCCCGAGCCGGTTTCGCCGCACACGATGACGACCTGGTTCTCGGCCAGTGCACGGGCAATTTCGTCGCGTTTGCCGGAGACCGGCAGCGACTCGGGGAATTCGATCTTCAAAGACATAGGGGCGTGATTATCCCAGCCTGGGCGCAAAGGCATGCTGCGCCGTGGGCCACCGGCGGTTTGCCGATGTCCGGCACCTGTCCTCGATCTGCACGAAACGGCGGATTCAGTCCGCTCCGCTGTCCACGCGGTTGCCCCACGTTCCGACATTCGCGGCCTTCAGCAAGGGGGATGCGCTCCCGGACATCGCCAGTTCGTCGGCTGCGGACATCAGCTCCGGACCAAAGCGAGCCATGTTCTTGGCGGTCAGGCGAGCGGAGGGCCCTGCAATGACCAGCACGCCCGTCGCCGGCTCGCCCTTGCGTCGAACAGGCGCGGCCATCGAACTCATGCCGGGCGCATAGGCGTCCTGGATGATGCTGTAGCCGCGCTTCGCATGCAGGCGAAGGGCGGCCTGCAACGCCTTGAGCGAAGTCGGGGCATTGGGACCGAACTGGCGCGGACTGCCCAATCCCTGCTTGGAGACGTACTCGGCAGCCTCGTCTTCCTGCAAGGTCATCAGCCAGGCATGCCCGGCTGCGCTGCAGGACAGCCGCAGATCGATGCCCATGTCGGGGTCGTACAGCAGGCCGGATTTGGCGCCCTGCGCCTTGGCGACCAGCGTCAGACGACTGCCGTCCACGATCGCCAGGCGCACCAGTTCCTCTGTCGCCCGGGCGAGCCGTTCGATCACGGGCTGGGCGATGTCGACCACGCCGGAGCGGCTCAGGAAGCTCAGGCCCATCGAAGCCATCTTGGTCGTCAACGCGTAGTCGCCCTTTTGCGGCATCTGGCGGACATAGCCATAACCGATGAGCTCGTGCAGCGTGCGGTGGCAACCGCTGCGGAGCATGTTGAGGTCGGTGGATATCTTCACGAGCGCAACGCCATCCGGGTAGGCCACGAGGTACTCGAGGATGGCTAAGGATTTTTCGAGAGCACCGCTCATTGGCGTTCCTTTGGTTGACTCGTATTTTGCCGGATCATAAAGCATCTTTCAAAATTTGAATGGCATAAATAAGTTGAAAGCCATTCAGGAAATCTGATTAAGATGGCCAAGCCGGGCGAAACTCGGCACTCGGACAGGAGACAACAGAAAGGTATGGAGACATGAAGACATCTTTGATTCGTCGCGCCACGCTGGCCGCGCTCGGCACGATCGCCCTGGCGTCTGCGATGTCCGGGGCATGGGCTCAGGACATCAAGGAACGCAACCTGAAGTTCGCGTTCAGCCTGGCCAAGGATCATCCTCTGGGGCTGGGCGCTCAGAAGTTTTCCGAACTCGTGGCGGAAAAGAGCGGAGGCAAGATCAAGGTTGCGTTGTTTCCCAACGCGGTGCTGGGCGGCGATCCGCAGAACCTGTCGGCGGTCAGGGGCGGCACGCTCGACTTCGCCTCGATGGCGACGGGCTTGCTGGCCGGGATCGACAAACAGTTCATGGTGTTCGATTTCCCTTTCCTCTTCAACACCCCTCAAGAGGCCTATGCACTGGCAGACGGACCGGTGGGCACCCAGCTCCAGGCCAAGTTGGCGGATCACGGACTCGTCGGGCTGGGCATCTGGGACCTGGGGTTTCGCAACATGACCAACAGCAAGCGCCCCATCGCCAAACCGGAAGATCTTCAAGGTCTGAAGATCCGCGTCATCGCTTCGCCCATCTATCTGGACATGTTCAACACGCTGGGAGCCAACCCTGTGCCCATGACGTTCGGCGAGGTCTATGGCGCGCTCGAGTCCAAGGCGATCGATGGCCAGGACAATCCGGTCGGCGTGATCGAGTCGGCCAAGTTCTCCGAGGTGCAGAAGTACCTCTCGCTGACCCGCCATGTCTACACCGGCATGCCGGTGCTGATGAGCAAGAAGACATGGGACGGCATGTCCGAGGCGGAACGCAAGATCATCGTCGAGTCGGCCAACGAGGCCAAGCAGGAGGAACGCCGAATCGCGCAGGCCAAGGAAATCGAGTCGATCGCCAACCTGAGCAAGCAGATGCAGGTCAACGAAGTCGCGCCTGCCGAGCTGGCCCGCCTGAGACAGAAGGTCCAGCCGGTCATCGACAAATTCGCCCAGCAGGTCGGCGAGCCGCTGATGAACGAAGTCAACGCCGAGTTGGCTCGCATGCGCGGCAGCAAATAAGGAGCATCGAATGTCGTTACACGGTCAGGGCGCCATCGCCATGTGGTGGGACATCGCGCCCGACATCCGATCGGAATTCGAGGACTGGCACACCCATGAACACTTTCCGGAACGCATGCGCATTCCCGGGTTCAACCGGGGCTCGCGCTGGTCGGCCGTCGATGGCGGCGAAGGGTTCTTTGTCATGTACGAACTGGATGCGTACGAGACCTTGATTTCGCGCGGCTATCTGGATCGACTCAACGCACCCACGCCGTGGTCGACGAAGATGATGCCGCATCACCGTCACATGGTGCGCAGCCAATGCCGCGTTCTCGAGAGCACGGGCGGAGCGCTCTCGCGGCATGCCCTGACTGTGCGCCTCTCGCCTGCAGAAGGCGCGTCCGAGCGGCTGCGTGCGCACCTCCGCGCATTGGCTCGGTCCGCAGCGGCGTCGACGGGCATCGCGGCCGGCCATCTGCTGCAGAACCAGACGCCGAAGATCGCGGCGACCACCGAGCAGAAGATCAGGGGGGGCCCCGATCCCGCCGCCGACTGGATCTTCATCGTCTGCGGCTACGATCGATCCGCTCTCGAGCGGTTTGCCGCAGACCATCTGGGCGACCCCGCGCTCGTGAAGGCCGGCGCTTGCCGGGAGGCGATCCACGGTCTCTACGCGCTTTCGCACAGCAACACCGCAACCGATATCGGTTGATGATCCAAAGGTCATTCGAATGCTAGATTTTTCAGGTCAGCGCATCCTGGTCGCCGGCGGCAGCTCGGGCATCGGCTTGGCCACCGCCGAGCTGGCGGCCGAACTGGGGGCCGATGTGACGATCGCCTCCCGTTCCCGCGAGCGTGTCGAGGCGGCTTGCCGCTCTTGCGCACACGGGCTGCGGGGCGCAGTGCTCGATCTCGCCGACGATGCGGCGGTCGCCCGGTTCTTCGAGCTCGACGAACCATGGCACCACATCGTCGTCACCGGCTCGCAGGTGTCGATGGCGGCCGTGCGCGACCTGCCGCTGTCCTCGGCGCTGGATGCCGTCGACAGCAAGTTCTGGGGCTTCTATCACGTGGCCCGGCACGCTCGCATCCACAGTGGCGGATCGCTGGGCGTGGTTGCGGGCTTTCTGTCGACTCGGCCTGCCGCCGGACGGGCCTTGATGGGCGCCATCAACGCGGCGTTGGAGAGCCTGGTGCGCGGGCTGGCACTCGAGCTCAAGCCGGTCCGTGTCAACGCCGTGTCTCCGGCCGTCGTCGACACCTCGATGTGGGATTCGATGGAGCCGAGCGTGCGCGAAGCGATGTTCGAAAGACTGCGGGCCAGCTACCCTGCCGGGTGCGTCGGCCAGCCCTTGGACATCGCGCGCCAGTTGCTGCTGCTGGCGGCGACACCTTATGCCACCGGAACCATCGTGACGCTCGACGGGGGCGCGTCCATCGCCTGACAGGCTGCGCGAGCGGTCGTCGCTTCGGGCCAGCGGGATCTGCCGGCCCCGGTCGAGCGACGGCTGGCCGGGATGAAGACCGCGGAATCGGGACGGACCGGCCCGGCGGGCCGGTCTCGGCACTCATTCCGGCTTGAAGCCGGATGCCCGCAGCAGGTCACGGCCGAGTGCGATTTCCGACGACACGAGGGACTGGAACTTCTCCGTCGACATCGGCGATGCGTTCAGTCCGAGGGTGTCGAGGGCGCCGGATTGAGCCAGGAACTCCGCCGCCTTGTTGATGTTGGCGTTGAGCGTCTTCACGCGCTCAGGGGGCGTGTTCTTCGGCGCCCAGACCCCGTACCAGGACGAATAGACCAGACCCGGCACGCCGGCTTCGGCAAACGTCGGGACTTGAGGCAGCGCCGCGACGCGTTTGTCCGACGAGATGGCGAGCGGAACGACACGGCCGGATCGGGCCATGGGCGCCAACGAGACCATGGAATCGAACTGCAGCTGCACATGGCCGCCGGCCACGTCGATCAATGCCGGCTGGGTGCCCTTGTACGGCACATACTGGAGATTCATGCCCGTCTGCTTGGCCAGAAGCAAGGTGCCGAGATGGCTGGCGGCCCCGTAGGCGGGCAACGCCGCCGACCACGGCCCCTTGCCGTCGGTGGTTGCAGCGATCGCCGATTTGAGCGTCGTGACGCCGAGCTGGGAGGCCACCACCAGAAGCAAGGGCGCCTCGGCGAATTTGGCGACCGCCACGAAGTCCTTCTCGGGATCGTAGGGCGCATTCACCATCACGTCCTTGGCGAAGATATGCGTGGAGGCCGAAAAAAGCAGCGTGTAGCCATCGGCGGCGGCGAGCTGGACGGCCCTGCCCCCGACCGATCCGTTGGCTCCCGCGCGGTTCTCGACGATGACGTTGAGGCCCATCTGCTGGCGCAACCGCTCGGACAGCAGTCTGGCCGCGTTGTCGACCCCGCCGCCGGCAACGAAGGGCACGATGATCTTCAGCGTCTGGTCTGGCTTGGGATAGTCTTGCGCATGCGCGGCCGGCACGACCAGGCACGCTGCGACACAGAGGATGCGAATGGCTTCAGCTTTCACGGATGTCTCCTGATGTTAGGGGTAAGCGATGCGGGCCAGGGCCTATGCGGCCGTCTCGCTGCGTCTGTGCCGGGAAGCCAGGACGTCCAGGGTGTGCGACAGCACATCGATGTTCAAGTCGCGGCCGATGACGACGATGCGGGTCTGCCGAGACGATGTCGGCCATGCCGAGCGCCGTTCGGGCGGTGCAAAAAGATGCTGAACGCCGTGGATGACCAAGGGCTGGTCCGGATGCTCGCGAATGGCGACGATGCCTTTGAGGCGCAGAAGATCGTCGCCCCGGCTGGCAATCAGCAGGTCGAGCCAGGCCTGCAGAGCCTTCAGCGGCAGGGCTTCGTCTCGCCGGATCACGCCCGACCGGACAGCCGACGTGTGCCGTGCATCGGCCGATCGTTCGCGGGATTCGATCCGGTAGAGCGGGCCCTCGGGGCAATCGTCTTCGGCGGATGGACGGCCCCGGGTCAGCTCGTCCAGAAGCCCGCGGAACTCGCCGGCCTCCAGGTGAACCCGGGCCTGTGTCGCGCCGGCGGCGAGGCGGCAGGCGAGTGCGTCCGGCATGCGCCCGCCGAGCGTGTCGAGCTTGGTGACGAAGACCTGGTCGGCGACGGCCAGTTGCTCCTGCGCCTCCTTGAAAGCGTCGAGTGTCGAGACACCCAGGATGCCATCCACGGTGCACGCCACGGTGGCCAGACGGAAGTGACGTGTGACGGCCGGATCCGCAGTGAGTGTGCGGAGGATGGGCCCTGGATCGGCCAGTCCGCTGGTTTCGATGACGACACGCGACAACGTCGAGGCCATGCGCGAGCGCAGCCGTTCGAGCGCCTCGATCAGATCGCCCCGCATGGCACAGCACAGGCAGCCATTGGCCAGCAGCAAGGTCTGCTCGCTGGTTTGTGCGATGAGATCCTGGTCGATCCCGACCTCGCCGAACTCGTTGACGATGACCGCAGTCCCGGTCAGGTCCTGGCTGCCGAGCAGCCTGTTGAGCAAGGTGGTCTTGCCGCTTCCGAGGAAACCGGTCAGCACGGAGACCGGCACCCGTCCTGCATGCCCTTCAGGCACCGCGACCAGCGATGAAAAGTGGCCTGCCATCACATGCCTCCGGATTCGGTCCCGTGCAACTCCGCAAACGAACTCAGCGTGCGTTCGAGCTTGGGCAAGGCCCACGCCCCGACGCCCGGCGGCAGATGCCCGGCCGCCGCCGTTTCCAGAAGGTGCAGCAGGGGCCGGGCGTCGGCCTCGGTCGCTGTGGAGGCGGCGAAGAACGCCCTCGCCTCCTCCACGTCGCCACGTTCGGCCGAATCCTGGAGGTAACCGTAGATGTCGAGCTCGAAGTCGTCGAGCACCAGGGTGACGCCGCCGGCGCCGCACGCACAGGACGATCCCAGCGCAATGTGACGCGAGGACAGGCGGCTCCACAAGTCCAGCAGCCGGGCGGCCTGCCGGGCTTCGGCGTGTGCGGCGGTGGCCATCAGCATGTCGCCCGGCCTTGCTGCGAGCGCAGCGCAGCCGTTGCCTGCGGGTCCACACGGCCTTTTTCATCGAGGGCGACACGGTAGACCTCGCGCGCCACCGATGCGCTCACATACCCCTCGCGAACGTCTCGAGCCACGAGGTCGAGCTCGCGATCGAGCGGATTCCCAAAGCCGCCGCCCCCGCCGGACAACATCTTGTAGGCATCCCCGCGTTCCAGCCGGACGTTGAAGATCTTGGCATTGGGGTGGTCGGTTTTCCACTCGCCTTTGTGACGGACGGCCAATCCGTTGCCCGCTGCATCGCCGCCGCCTTCGAGCCCCCAGGGCTTGCAATGCACACGGTCGATCCGGGTGGTCACCGTGAAGGGCGACAGGGCCTGCACGATCATCTCGGCACCGAGCCCGCCGCGGTACCGGCCCGCACCGCCGGAGTCCTGCCGTATCGCATACTTTTCGACGAGCACCGGGTACTTGGCCTCGAGTTGCTCGGTCGGGCTGTTGTGGGTGTCCCCGTCGTTGATGCACACCGTGACCGAGACCCCGTCCTCGCGGCTCTTGGCGCCCCAGCCGCCGCCCAGCGGACCGATGCCGACGATGAACAGCCGGCCATCCTCGGGCGAGATGCCATGGATGTTGGGGAACACCAGATCCGCGTGGTGGCCTGCAATCGAACGGTCGGGGATGGCCGGCGCCAGGGCCTTGAAGATGGTGTCGATGACGGTCATGGGGAAAGTCATCCAGACCCGCATCGGATAGGGTCTCTCCGCGCTGATGACCGTGCCCATCGGCATGACCACTTTCAGCGAGCGGAAGCTGCCGTCGTTGACGGGGTAGTCGGTGGGCGTCGTCAGACACTTGTAGGCGACCTGGGCGCAGGCGATGCCGGTCGTGAAACCGGAGTTGTAGAAACCCCGGACCTGCTTGCTCACTTCCGAGAGATCCACCGTCATTTCGTCGCCCTGGACGATCACCTTGACCCGGATCGGGATGCGTTTTCCGATCTCGAGTCCGTCATCGTCCATGAAGGATTCGGCTTCGTACACGCCGTCGGGAATCGACAGCGTGTTCTTGCGCGCCACGGCTTCGGACGCGTCCATGATCTGGCGGATCGAACCGTTGACGGCCTCCGCGCCATACCGCTGCAGCAGCTCCAGATAGCGGCGCTCGCCGGTGGTGACGGCCGTGATCTGCGCCCGCAGATCGCCCAGGGCCCGCTCGGGCAGGCGCACATTCATCGCGATGATGTCCACCAGGTCCTGGTTGACGATGCCTTCGCTCTGGTACTTGAGCAGCGGAATCTGAATGCCCTCGCTGAAGATGTCGGTGGTCACGTTGCCGAGCGTGCCGCCGACATCCAGCCAGTGCGCCATGCAACAGGTGAACCCCTCGAGCCGCCCCTCGTGGTAGACCGGCATCGTGAAGGTGAAATGGTTCAGGTGACTGCCCGTGGTGTAGGCGTCGTTGGTCACCAGGATGTCGCCCGGCTTGATGTTGTCGTAGCCAAAGTGCCTGATCTTGGCCTTGACGGTCTCCGACATGCCGCGGATGAACATCGGAAGGCCCAGGCCGATCGAGACGGTGTCGCCTTCCTTCGTGAACAGCCCGACGGTGAAATCCAATGCTTCGTAGATGATCAGGTTGTAGGCCGTGCGCGTGAGGTTGGTCTTCATTTCCTCGGTGACGGCATACAGGCCGTTCCGAATGATCTCGACAGTGACCGGATCCACGGCCGCGCCGGCGGAGGTCTGCAGGTTGTTGCTCATGTCCGGTCACTCCCGATTTCGATTTGCAAGTTGCCCAATTCATCGACGCGCAGCGAATCGCCAGGCTGCACGACCGTGGTCGAGGCGTGTTCCTCGATCAGTGCGGGCCCGAGGATTTCGTTGCCCGACAACAGACGATCACGGGTGTAGACGGGCGTATCGGCCCAGCCTGTCGCCCGGAAATAAACCGGCTTCACGGCACGCACCGCCGCCCGGTCGGGCTCGGCCGTCCCGGCAGCGACCTGGTGACGAGGCGGCTTCTTCATGGTGCCCAGCACCGTCACCCGCAGGCTCACCAGATCGGCAGGCTCCTTCGGCGCCGACGTCCCGTAGCGGACCTTGTGCAGTTCATCGAACTGCCGCTTGATGGCGGAGCGGTCCTTGCCCTCGAAAAACTCGAGAGGCAGATCGACCGTGACGGCATGCTCCTGTCCGACATAACGCATGTCGGCGGCGCGCTCGACCACCACGCCGTCGGCCTGGACGCCCGACTGGGCCAGTGCGGCACGCCCTTCGTCTTCCAGGGTCGTGTAGAGCGACTCGATTTCTTCGAACGAGACATCGCCCAGCTTGCGGAAGACCGAACGCACGTAGTCGTAGCGCAGGTCCGAAAACAGCATGCCGTAGGCCGAGAAATAACCGGGCGCATAGGGGATCAGCACTTTTCTGATGCCGATCTCGCGGGCAATGGCCGACGCATGCAGGGGACCTGCACCGCCGTACACCACCATGGTGAAGCTGCCGGCATCCAGCCCTCGCTCGGTGGTCACCGCCTTGACGGCATGGGACATCTGCGTCACGGCGATGCGCAGAATGCCATCGGCCGCTTCGGTGGGCTCGAGCGCCAGGGGACCGGCGACCCGCTCCGCCATCTGGCGCTGGCAGGCCTCGAGATCGAGCTTGAGCTCTCCACCCAGAAAATGCTCGGCATCCAGCCGCCCCAGCAGCAGGTTGGCATCGGTGACGGTCGGCTCCGTGCCGCCCCTTCCGTACGCAACGGGGCCCGGAATGGAGCCTGCGCTCTGCGGCCCGACTCTCAATGCACGGCCCGTTTCGACGCGGGCGATCGACCCGCCTCCCGTGCCGACCTCGTGAATATCCATCATGGGTATCTGGATCGGCAGCGCACGCTCGTAGCCGCCGATCAAGGCCGAGCCGGTGGTCAGAGGCCGCCCCTCGCTGATCACCCCGGCCTTCGCCGTGGTGCCGCCCATGTCGAACGCGATCGCATCGCCCATGCCCAGCTGCGCGCAGATCGCCTGTGCCCCGATGACCCCGGCGGCAGGGCCGGACTCGAGCATGCGCACACAGCCGACTTTGGCGTGTTCCACCGGAAAGAGGCCGCCCGTGGACTGGACGATGTAGAAATCGCCGTCGAAGCCTTTGTCCGAAAGATGGTGTTCGAGCTGTCCCAGGTACTGCGAAACGCGCGGGCCGACATAGGCATTGGCGACGGCCGTGGACACGCGCTCGAACTCCCGGTATTCCTGGCTGAGCTCATGCGAGGCACAGACGAATGCACCGGGCAGCTCTTCCTGCAGGATCTGTTTGACGCGCTGCTCGTGCGCCGGATTGCGGTAGGAGTGCAGCAACAGCACGGCGACCGCTTCGACATCCTGGCCCCGCAGGTCGCGCGCCAGTTCCCGGACGGCCTGCTCGTCGAGCGGCTTGTGGATGCTGCCGTCGCCCCGCAGGCGCTCGGCGACCTCGAAACGCAAGGAGCGTTTGACCAGGGGTTCGTGTTTGCTGAAAAAGAGGTTGTACGCATCGGGGCGGTTGACCCGGCCGATTTCGTAGATGTCGCGAAACCCTTCGGTGATGAGCAGCGCGGTACGCGCACCGTTGCGTTCCAGCAATGTGTTGATGGCGATGGTCGATCCATGCAGGAACAGCTGGCCGTCGCGCCAGTCGATGCCTGCGCTGTCGATGGTGTGCTGGATGCCGTCGACGAGCTGGCCGTGCGTGGACAGGGCCTTGCCGAAAAGAAGCTCGCCCGTGGTTTCATCGAAGGCCGCCATGTCGGTGAACGTCCCCCCGATGTCGACGGCGATGCGAAGCTTGGGTTGGTTTGCCATTTCTTGTCCTTGTGATCAGGCGGCCGTGACGATGCGGTTGCGCAAGACGCCGAGACCTGTGATTTCGACCTCGACGACGTCGCCATCCTTCATGTACAGCGGGGGCTCGCGGCGGTCACCCACGCCGCCCGGGGTACCGGTGGCAATCACGTCGCCCGGCGACAGCGGCGTGAAACGCGAGATGTAGGCAATCAGCGTCGGGATATCGAAGATGAGATCGGCAATGCTGGCCTTTTGCATGACCTGCCCATTGACTCGTGTCTCGAGCCCGAGCGCCTGGACATCCGCGACCTCGTCGCGCGTCACCAGGAAGGGCCCGAAAGGAGCCGTGCCGGGAAAGTTCTTGCCGGGCGTGAACTGATGGGTGTGGCGCTGCCAGTCGCGCACGCTGATGTCGTTGAAGCAGGCGTAGCCCGCGATGTGTTCGAAGGCGTTTTCCTTTGGGATGTCGCGCCCGCCCTTGCCGATCACCAGCGCCAGTTCACCCTCCCAGTCGAACCGATCGGAAAAGGAAGGACGCGGTACGTCGGTCTCGTGCGCCGTCAAGGTATCGACAAAACGCAGGAACAGCGAAGGGTATTCGCTGTCGGCCCGCTTGGTTTCCGCGACATGGGTCTTGTAGTTGAGGCCGACGCAGATGATCTTGTTCGGCTGGGCAATGACCGGCTCCCACTGCAGACCGGACAACGGCAGGCTCGACGACGCGGATGCCGATTCCTGCAGCGCCTGCAGGGCCTGGGCGGCCAGCACGGACCTGATATCGGGATGGCGTTGCAAGAAGCCGGGGGGCGGTACGAGCACCTGGTCGCCCTGTATCACGCCATAGGCCGTCGAACCATCGTGCCGAAAAGCTGCGAGTTTCAATTCTTTCTCCTGGTTGATGAGCGGCTCCGGCACGATGCACCGGTACAGCCGACCTTGGAAGCGACTTTAAAAAAAGCGCTCTCATCCGGGAAGATAGAATTCCAAGCTTTCAGACATGCCAAAAAAGGCATGACAGACCAGGGTTTCTCCGTATGAATCTGGACGCGGTTCGTTTGTTTCTCGAGGTCGCCGAAGCGGGCAGCCTGACCAAGGTCGCCAACCGCCGCCAGACGGTTCAGTCCCACGTCAGCAGGCAGATCAGCGACTTCGAAGCCGGCATGGGCACCGCGCTCTTTCGCCGCACCGGCCGCGGCGTCGTCCTGACGGCCGTGGGCGAACGCGTGGCAAGCCGGCTCAGACTCTGGCTGCTCGACACGGAACGAATGACGGAGGAGTTGCGTGCGGAGTCCGGTTCGGTCAAAGGCGAGGTCCGGCTGGGGATCATTCCCTCGGCAGTCCATCCCTTGATGACACGCCTGTGCCAGTCCCTCAAGGCGGAACACCCCGGAATCCGGCTCAGCATCAGCGAAGCGCAGGGGGCCGAACTGGACAACATGCT
>ERZ1031720.76-NODE-76-length-13094-cov-8.152159_pt1 | contig 13094 bp, 10 predicted proteins | sample MGYA00518750_ERZ1031720 | MGnify/ENA primary metagenome ERZ1031720 (study PRJEB33718, sample SAMN03160008) | human skin metagenome | collected 2014-04-10 | study: EMG produced TPA metagenomics assembly of the PRJNA266117 data set (Human skin bacterial metagenome and... | reverse complement strand
AGATTTCTGCCTGTCTCGTGGGCTCGGAGATGTGTATAAGAGACAGGTACACGCCCCGCGGCGAGCGCTCGAGCGAACGGATCAGCTGCATCGCGCGGACCTTGGGCACGCCCGTCACCGAGCCGCAGGGAAACAGCGCACCGAACACATCCGACAGCCGCGTGCCGGGACGGCTCGCCGCGGTCACGTCCGAGGTCATCTGCCACACCGTCGGCCAGGCCTGGGTTTCGAACAGCCGCGGCACCTTCACCGTGTGCGGCAACGCCACACGAGAAAGATCGTTGCGGATCAGGTCCACGATCATCAGGTTCTCGGCCCGCTCTTTTTCGTTGGCTCGCAGATAGGCGGCCTGCGCCGCGTCGAGCTCGGGCGTGGCACCGCGCGCGGCAGTGCCCTTCATCGGCCGCGACAGCAGTCGGCCGTCGCGCCAGTCGAAGAACAGCTCGGGCGAGACCGACAGAATGCGCGAGTCGCCCATGTCGATGTAGGCCGCATAACTCTGCGGCTGCGAGCGCAGCAGGGCCTGGAAAAAAGCGCGGGCATCGCCCTCGAAGCGGCCGTGCAGCCGCGTCGTGTAATTGACCTGATAGTTCTCGCCGTCCTGGATGGCTTGCGCGATGCGGGTCATCCCCCGAAGGAACTCGGCATCGTCGGTCTCGTCGCGCCAGTCGCCGGCCCGGTAGAAAGGCGCAGCGCCACCCGAAGGGTGCGGCCACTCGCCGATGCGGTCGAAAATCGCGAACCAGGCCAGCGGCCCGCGAACGTCGGCCCGAGCGCCATCGGCGGTTTCGAAAGCCCGGTCGAAAGCGGCTGCCGCTTCGTAGGCGACCCAGCCCACACACCATGCGCCGTCGCATGCAGCCCGATGGGCCCGGTCGAGCACGGCCGCGACGTCCTCGGGGCGGAAAGCCTGCAACACCTCGCGCGGCGGCCCGAACGCCCCACGCAGGGCGGGCTGGCCCGGGTCGGCGGCAACAAAATCGATCAGGACGGAAGCGGCATTCACAGTGGCAAGGCGGCGCAGGGCCGGCAGTCGAATCGGAAAACCCACAGGGCGGCTGGCCCGGAGCCCGTTCCTCGGGCAAAGCCTGCTTGGAACAGGCAGGTATTGTCACCCATGCCCCGGACGGCCCGGCGTTTGCGCCAAAATCTGCCAGCCTCACAGGCCGCCTCGCCGGCCCGCCCTACTCCGCTTCCTATCGACCATGCTCTACGACCGTCCCAAAATCGACTGCCATTGCCACGTCTTCGATCCCGACGCATTTCCCTACGCACCCGACACGCCGTATGCGCCGGCCGGCGGCGAGATCGCCACGGCGGACTATTTCGGCGCGGTGATGGACGCCTACGGTGTCCGCCACGCCCTGCTGGTCGGCCCCAACTCGGGCTACGGCCTGGACAACCGCTGCATGCTCGACGCCATCGCACGCGGTGCCGGCCGGTTCAAGGGCATCGCCGTGCTCGACCTCGACTGCGGACACGACGAGCTGCAGGAACTCAAGGCCCGTGGCGTGGTGGGCGCCGCCTTCAACGTCGCCATGCTGGGACTGGATTTCTACGCCCGTGCCGACGCGCTGTTCGAACGCCTGGCCGCACTGGATCTGCTGGTTCAGGTGCAGGTCCAGCATGACGACATGGTCACCCTGGCGCCACGGCTGCGCGGGTGCGGCGCACGCATCCTGGTCGATCACCACGGACGGCCCGATCTGTCGCAAGGCCTGGCAGGCGCCGGCTTTGCCGCCGTTCTGGCCCTGGCCGGCACCGGCCGCGCCTACGTCAAGCTGTCCGGTCACGACAAGTTCTCGCAGTTGCCCTACCCCTTTGCCGACACCGAGCCCTACACCCGCGAGCTGTTTCAGGCCTATGGCGCCAGCCACTGCCTGTGGGCCTCGGACTGGCCGCATCTGCGTGCCCGCCAGCGGCTCGACTACGGCACCACGCTGAGCCTGTTCGCCCAACGGGTGACCGACCCGGCGGACCAGCAGGCCATTCTTTGGGACACGCCACGCCGGCTGTTCGGTTTTGCCTGAGCACAAGACGTCAAAAAGCCCCGGTCCAGGAATGGACCGGGGCTTTGGTTTTTCAGGGGACCGGTATTACCAGCGTGGCGTATCCGGACCCGGGCTTGCCGGTGCCCGATCGGGATGCGGCACCGGATCCACCGGCTGTGCCGGAGAGAACGGCGGCACGGGCGTGGCGGTCACATCCAGCGGCGGCTCGCTGCGAAGCGGCTGCGACGACGGCGAAGGCTCGAAGGGCTGCGAGGCAACCGGCGCAACCGGGACGTCTGCGGCGCGGCGGTCGACACGGTCGCCGAGTTCACCGAAGAACGCGGCATTGGTGTTGTCCGTCTGGTCCAGGCGTGCGGCCAGAGCCGTTTCCAGCGCCGCGATCCGAACCAGCAATTCCTGCTTGCCCGCGTCGTGACGGATCTTGCCGTCCTGACGCATGCCGTCGAGGAAGGTCCGCAGTTCGGTGAATCGCGAGGCTTCGGCGCGGTCGGCCAGCTCGCGCTGGTTCTGCAGTTCCTTGGTGTGCCGGCGTGTCTCGAACATCACCGTGCTGTGCAGATAAAAGATGTAGACCAGAAAAACGGCCGCCAGCAGGAGCGTCAGGCCGATCAGGATCAGGCCCAGCGGACCCTGCACCACGGTGAAGCCCAGCGAAATGGCCTGGATGGCCGCCAGAGACGACCAGTTGAGCGCGGCCAGCAATGCGATGGCGGCGCCGACGATGAGAAGAAGTAGCGTACGGATACTCATGGCGACTCGATGTGTTCAACGACAACGGGGTGGGCAGCGCACAGGCCACTCACCCCGACCTTGCCCGTTTGTACCTCAGTCCGGGGTTCTTCACATCCTCATCCGGACAAAAGTGACCCCCGTCCTACGCCGCGAGCCGTCCGTGGCCCGTGCCTCGCACTCAGTTCGACTTGCCGAGCTGCTCCAGGATCGCGGGGTTCTCCAGCGTGCTGGTGTCTTGCGTGATGGCCTCGCCCTTGGCGATCGACCGCAGCAGGCGGCGCATGATCTTGCCGCTGCGCGTCTTGGGCAGGTTGTCGCCGAACCGGATGTCCTTGGGCTTGGCGATCGGTCCGATCTGCTTGCCCACCCAGTCGCGCAGTTCCTTGGCGATGGCCTGGGCTTCCTCGCCCGTCGGCCGGGACCGCTTGAGCACCACGAACGCACAGATTGCCTCGCCCGTCACGTCGTCCGGACGCCCCACCACGGCGGCTTCGGCCACCAGGTCGGTCTTGGCCACCAGGGCCGATTCGATCTCCATCGTGCCCATGCGGTGGCCCGAGACGTTGAGCACGTCGTCGATCCGGCCGGTGATGCGGAAATAACCCCGGTCCTCGCTGCGGACCGCGCCGTCGCCGGCCAGATAGATCCGTCCGCCCAGCTCGGGCGGGAAATAACTCTTCTTGAAACGCTCCGGGTCGCCCCAGATCGTGCGGATCATCGAGGGCCATGGCTTCTTGATCACCAGGATGCCGCCTGCCCCGTTGGGAAGATCGTTGCCCGTCTCGTCGACGATGGCGGCAAAGATGCCCGGCAGCGGCAGCGTGCACGAGCCCGGCACCAGCGGCGTTGCCCCCGGCAGCGGCGTGATCACATGGCCGCCGGTTTCGGTTTGCCAGAACGTGTCGACGATGGGGCAGCGTTCGCCCCCCACGTTGCGGTGGTACCACATCCAGGCTTCGGGATTGATGGGCTCGCCCACCGTGCCGAGCACACGCAGGCTCGAGAGGTCGTACTGGCGCGGATGGATCTTTTCGTCGGCTTCGGCGGCCTTGATGAGTGAGCGGATCGCCGTGGGGGCCGTGTAGAAGATCGTCACGCCGTGGCGCGCGATCATGTCCCAGAAGCGTCCCGCATTCGGATAGGTCGGCACGCCTTCGAACACCACCTGGGTGGCACCCGCAGCCAGGGGGCCGTAGGTGACGTAGGTGTGGCCGGTGATCCAGCCGATGTCGGCCGTGCACCAGAACACGTCGTCGGGCTGCAGATCGAAGGTCCACTCCATCGTCATCTTGGCCCACAGCAGATAACCGGCCGAGGCGTGCTGCACGCCCTTGGGCTTGCCCGTCGACCCACTGGTGTAGAGGATGAAAAGCGGATGCTCGGCATCCACGGTTTCGGGTTCGCAGACGTCGGACTGGCCGTCGAGCGCCTGAGCGAACGTGAGGTCGCGGCCTTCGGCCATCGCGGTCGCCGTGGCCGTGCGCTCGAACACCAGCACGCTGTGCACGGCATCGCAGCCCCCGAGGGCAAAAGCATCGTCGACGATCGCCTTGAGCGGCAGTTCCTTGCCGCCACGCAATTGGTAATTGGCGGTGATGACCGCCACGGCGCCGGCGTCGACGATGCGTTCCTGCACCGCCTTGGCCGAGAAGCCGCCGAACACCACCGAATGCGTGGCGCCGATGCGCGCGCACGCCTGCATGGCGACGATGCCCTCGATGGTCATGGGCATGTAGATGACCACGCGGTCACCCTTCTTCACACCCCGGGCCTTGAGCGCATTGGCAAAACGCGAGACACGCGACAGCAGTTCCTTGTAGGTCACGCGGCTGACCTGGCCGTCGTCCGATTCGAAGACGATGGCGGTCTTGTTCTCGACCGGCGTGCCGATGTGGCGGTCCAGGCAGTTGGCCGAGACATTGAGCTGGCCGTCGTCGAACCAGCGGTAGAACGGCGCGTTCGACTCGTCGAGCGTGCGGGTGAAGGGCCGGGTCCAGACCAGGTGTTCGCGGGCGCGCTTGGCCCAGAATCCCTCGAAGTCGGCTTCGGCCTCGGCTTGCAGGGCCTCATAGGCTTGCATGCTGCCCACCCGTGCACCGGCGGCCAGTGCCGCGGGCGGCGGGAACACCCGGTTTTCCACCAAAACGGTTTCGATCGTGCTCATTTCTGTTGTCTCCTAGAAATTCGACGCTGCTCGTCAGCAATTTCAGCAAGAAAAGCTGTATTACCGACTTGTTATACGCCTATTTATTGCCAAGCTGCGGGCTACTGTCGGCGCTGCGTCTTACAAGCCACTGACGCACAGGCCTCGTTCCGAATAGTCAAATCGGCCTGACAATCAGGAAAATCGAGTCTCAGCTCATCAAATTCAGGAGCAAAGCTCAAAGCACAGATTTCGGGAAATCCCTAGGATGGTCCCGACTCAGATGTCCTCGCGTGTGCGCACCCGGCCGGCCGGCCACACCACCGCGAACACCGAGCCTTGGCCTGCGCGGCTGGTGATGCGGAGCTCGCCGCCGTGACGCTGCACCACGTGCTTGACGATGGCCAGCCCGAGCCCGGTCCCGCCCGTCTCGCGCGAGCGGCTGCGGTCGACACGATAGAACCGCTCGGTGAGGCGCGGAATGTGTTCGGGCGCGATGCCCGGGCCGTGGTCCTTGACGCTGAAGATGCCACGCCCGTCGGCCAGACGGCCCCAGCTCACCTCGATGGGCTGGCCCACCGGCGTATAACGCACCGCATTGGTCACGAGATTGGAGAACGCACTGTGGATCTCGGTCTCGCTGCCCGCGATCTCGTCGTCGAAGGCCAGTTGCACCCGCAGCGGGCGCTCCACCGGCGTCAGCGTGGCGCTCAGGGCCTCGGCCTCGGCGCGGAACTGCTCCATCAGCACACCGACCGGCAGCCACTGGCCGGCACCGGGCGGCGGGCTGCCCTCCAGGCGCGAAAGCGTGAGCAGGTCGTTGACCAGCGTCTGCATGCGCAGCGACTGCTGCAGCATCACGCCGAGGTAACGCTGGCGGTCTTCCGGTTCCAGCGGCACATGCAGCATGGTCTCGACAAAACCGGAGAGCACGGTCAGCGGGGTGCGGATCTCGTGCGAGACGTTGGCCACGAAGTCACGTCGCATGGCCTCGGCCTGCTCCAGCGTGGTCACGTCATGGCTGAGCAGCAGCGACCGCCCTTCGCCATACGGATGCAGTTGCAGCGACAGCCGCACGGGGTGCGTCGCCGTGCTGCTGCGGCCGGTGATGATGAGCGGACGCGCATAGTCGCCCATCGCGACATATCGGGCGAAGGCCGGCTCGCGCACCAGGTTGCCGAGATGCTGGGCCTGGTCGTTCACGGCGTCGAAACCGAGGTGTTCGGCGGCCGTCTGATTGCACCACTCGATGCGCTGATCGGCATCGAGCAGCACCACGCCGTTGGGCGAGGCCTGGATGCCGGCCAGCACGTCCTGACGGCGCTTCTCGACGATGGCCAGTTGCTGGTCCTTCATGCGGAACTGCCGGCGCACCCGATCGGTGATCTCGCCCCAGATGCCACGCACCTGCGGCGGTTCGCGTTCACCCGGCTGGCGCAGCCATTTCAGCAGCAGCGCAGCCCGCCACAGATCGACCGCGAACCACAGCGTGCCGGCCACCAGCACACCGGCCAATGCGGCGGGCCACCGCAGGTCGGGGCGCACGATCAGAATGGGCAGCACGGCGCCCGCACACAGGAAAAAGAAGAATCGACAGCAACGCCAGAGCATGTTGAATTGTGCAGGAGTCCCGGCGCGAGCCGGCCTTCCTCGTTTTTTTAGGGCGGGTTGCCGGGAGCCCCCGCCGAAGTCGGGGACCAGGGAACGGGAGGACCTGCGCCGCGCTCGGGGCACGCCGCAGGCCGGGTCTGCAGAGGCCTGGCTCAGGCCACTGCGCGCGGCTGCGACGTCATCCGGTAACCCGCACCGCGCACGGTCTCGACCATGCAACCGGCGCTGCCCAGTGCTTCGCGCAGGCGCTTGACATGCACATCCACCGTGCGCTCCTCGATGAAGACATGGTCGCCCCACACCTTGTCGAGCAGTTGCGAGCGGCTGTGCACGCGCTCGGCATGCTTCATGAAGTAATGAAGCAGACGGAACTCGGTCGGTCCGACCTTGAGCTCCTGCCCCTGGAAACTCACGCGATACGTCTCTGCATCGAGGGCCAGCTCGCCCAGGGCCACGCTGTCTCGCACCTGCTCGGGGGCACGGCGGCGCAGCACGGCCCGGATGCGGGCCAGCAGTTCCTGCGGCGAGAACGGCTTGGTGATGTAGTCGTCCGCCCCGGCATCCAGGCCGGCGATCTTGTCGGGCTCGTCGCCGCGTGCGGTCAGCATCAGCAAGGGCACGGCCTTGATGCGGGCATCGCTGCGCCACTGGCGGGCGAGAGAAATGCCGCTTTGGCCGGGCAGCATCCAGTCGAGCAAGATGACGTCGGGAAGAATGGTGCTCATCGCGGCCTTGGCCTCGTCGCCGTCCCGTGCGATCACGGGGTCGAAACCGCCGTGTCGCAGATTGATGGCGAGCAGCTCGGCGATGGCCGGTTCGTCTTCGACGATGAGCACGCGGGGTTGCGGCTTCATGGGAGTCTCCTGTGCGCGGAAATGGATGTCATGCGGGCAAAAGCCTTTCTCGGCCCGTTGGGGTTCGGATCGATCAGCCGACGGCCGATTCGATGTCGCTCATGGACGCGTGGCGCACGTCCTCGCCCTTGACGATGTAGATGATGACTTCGGCGATGTTCTTGGCATGGTCGCCGATGCGCTCGATGGCCTTGGCCAGGAACAGCAGGTCCAGGCTCGACGAGATCGTGCGCGGGTCTTCCATCATGTAGGTGATGAGCTTGCGCACGAAGCCGTCGAACTCGGCATCGATCAGGTCGTCTTCCTTCAGGATGGACAGTGCCGCGGCGGTATCGAGACGGGCAAAGGCGTCCAGCGACTTGCGCAGCAGGGCCGAGGCCAGCTCGGCCGCCACGCGCAGGTCCGAAGTCGGCAGCGTGCGGGCCGTTCCGCTTTCGATGATGGCCTTGACCATGCGGGCCATCTTGCAGGCTTCGTCGCCCACGCGCTCGAGATTGGCCGTGGCCTTCGAGATCGCGATCAGCAGGCGCAGGTCGCGGGCCGTGGGCTGGCGGCGCGCGATGATCGAGGACAGCTCGCGGTCGATCTCGATTTCAAGGGCGTTGACCTTGGCCTCGATCTCGATGACCTCGTCGGCGGCCTCGACGCTGAACTGCGCCAGCGCGAAGATGGCCTGGCGGATCTGCGCCTCGGCATGGCCGCCCATGGCCATGACACGGCCCGAGACGGTGTTGAGTTCGCTGTCGAACTGGGTGGAAAGGTGTTTGTCTGCCATGTGTGTGCTCCTGGTTCGCGGACGTATGCGCGTGCTCGAGGCCTGCCGGTTGGCGATCAGCCGAAGCGGCCGGTGATGTAGTCCTCGGTCTCGCGACGCTGGGGCTTGAAGAACATCTGCTCGGTCGCGCCGAACTCGATGAGGTCGCCCAGGTACATGTAGGCGGTGTAGTCGCTGCAGCGGGCGGCCTGCTGCATGTTGTGGGTCACGATGACCACGGTGTAGTCGGTCTTGAGCTCGGCGATGAGCTCTTCGATCTTGGCCGTCGAGATCGGGTCGAGGGCCGAGCAGGGCTCGTCGAGCAGCAGCACTTCGGGCTTGATCGCGATGCCGCGTGCAATGCACAGGCGCTGCTGCTGGCCGCCGGACAGGCCGGAGCCGCTCTGGTGCAGCTTGTCCTTGACTTCGGTCCACAGCGCGGCCTTGCGCAGCGCCCATTCCACGCGGTCGTCCATGTCCGAGGCCCGCAGGTTCTCGAACAGGCGAACGCCGAAGGCGATGTTGTCGTAGATCGACATGGGGAACGGCGTGGGCTTCTGGAACACCATGCCGACCTTGGCACGGATCAGCGCCACGTCCTTCTTGGACGCCAGCAGATCTTCGCCGTCGAGCAGGATCTGGCCTTCGGCGCGCTGCTCGGGGTAGAGCTCGTACATGCGGTTGAAGGTGCGCAGCAGCGTCGACTTGCCGCAGCCCGAGGGACCGATGAAAGCCGTCACCTTGCCTGCCGGAATGGTCAGGTTGATGTTCTTGAGCGCGTGGAACTTGCCGTAGTAGAAGTTCAGGTTGCGCACGCTGAGCTTGACTTGCTCTTGCGCAGCGGCAGCTGCGCCGATGGAAGCAGCAGCCGGAATGGGACGTTCGATGGTGTGTTGCATCAGGAATACTCCTAGATAAGGCTGCGGTTACTTCTGGCGGGTCAGCACGCGGGCCAGGATGTTGAGGCCCAGCACGGCGACGGTGATCAGGAACACGCCGGCCCAGGCCAGCTCCTGCCAGTTTTGATAGGGGCTCATGGCGAACTTGAAGATGGTGACCGGCAGGCTGGCCATCGGCTTGCTCATGTCGCCGTTCCAGAACTGGTTGGACAGTGCCGTGAACAGCAGCGGAGCCGTTTCACCCGCGATACGGGCCACCGCCAGCAGGATGCCGGTGACGACGCCGGCACGTGCGGCACGCAGCGTCACCATCATGATGACCTTCCACTTGGGCGTGCCCAGTGCGTAGGCCGCTTCGCGCAGGCTGGCCGGAACCAGTTGCAGCATGTTCTCGGTGGTGCGGATGACCACCGGGATCACGATCAGCGCCAGAGCCACCACGCCGGCCCAGCCGGAGAAGCTGCGGAACTGGGCCACGACCACCGTGTACACGAACAGGCCGATCACGATCGACGGTGCCGACAGCAGGATGTCGTTGACGAAACGCGTCACGTTGGCCAGCCAGCCCGTCGTCTTGTACTCGGCCAGGTAGACACCGGCCAGCACACCGATGGGCGTGCCCACGAAGGTCGCCATCATCACCATCATGAACGAACCGAAGATCGCGTTGGCCAGGCCACCGCCTTCGTCGTTGGGCGGCGGCGTGGATTCGGTCAGCATGGCGAAGCTCAGCCCGCCCACGCCCAGGCGCACGGTTTCCCAGAGGATCCAGATCAGCCAGAACACACCGAAAGCCATGGCCGCCAGCGACAGCGTCAGGGCAATGCCGTTGACACGCTTGCGCGAGGCATACATCGCCCGGCGGGTCTTGTCGTCCGAGCCCGGCTTCTGAGGCGCAGGCCGTTTTTTGTCTTGATCGAGTACAGCGCTCACGACTTGGCTCCTTCGGACTTTTGCAGGCGGTTGAGCAGGATCTTGGAACAGGTCAGCACCACGAAGGTGATGAAGAACAGGACCAGGCCCAGATACATCAGCGAAGCCTGGTGCAGGCCCTCGCCGGCTTCGGCAAACTCGTTGGCCAGAGCCGAGGTGATGCTGTTGGCCGCTTCGAAGACCGACAGCGAACTCAGCTGGTTCATGTTGCCGATCACGAAGGTCACGGCCATGGTCTCGCCCAGTGCGCGGCCCAGGCCCAGCATGACGCCGCCCAGCACACCGGCCTTGGTATAGGGAAGCACGACCTTCCAGATCACTTCCCAGGTGGTCGAACCCAGACCGTAGGCCGATTCCTTGAGCAGCGGCGGCGTGACTTCGAACACGTCGCGCATCACCGAGGCGATGAAGGGGATGATCATGATGGCCAGGATGATGCCGGCCGACAGGATCCCGATGCCCACCGGCGGGCCCGAGACCAGCGCACCCAGGTAGGGAATGCCGTTGAAGGCCGCCTGCAGCGGCTGCTGCACGTAGGTCGCCAGGATGGGGCCGAAGACCATCAGGCCCCACATGCCGTAGACGATGGACGGCACCGCCGCCAGCAGCTCGATGGCGGTCCCCAGCGGACGCTTGAGCCAGGAGGGCGACAGTTCGGTCAGGAACAGCGCGATGCCGAAGCTCACGGGCACAGCGATCAGCAGCGCGATCGCCGAAGTCGCCAAGGTGCCGTAGATCATGACCAGGCCACCGTATTCATTGGTGACGGGGTCCCACTTGGCGGAAGTCAGGAAGCCCAGGCCGTACTCGGTGATGGCCGGCCAGGCACTGTAGATGAGAGAGCCCAGGATGGCCAGCAGCAGCCCCAGGGTGAACAAGGCAGCCCCTTTGGCCAGCCAGCCAAAAAGACGGTCAGCGAAAACGCCGGAAATCAGAGGTCGAGAAGGAGGTGGTGTCATGGATGTATCACGCCGGCCCTGATTGGCCGCTGCACGATCGATGGGCAGTGTAGAGGACACGTTGTCGATTCCCAAAACAAGGGCGCTTGGCGCGAGAAACCCGGGCCTGCAGAACAGAAGACTGCAAGACCCGGGTTACGGCTTGACGAAGTCGTGAATTACTTCACGCTGACGGCTTGACCCGACGTCGACTTGATGTCACCCCAGGACTTGTAGATGGCGTTCTTCACGCTGTCGGGCATCGGCACGTAGTCCAGATCGGCTGCGTTCTTGTCGCCGTTCTTGTAGGCCCACTCGAAGAACTTCAGCACGGTGGAAGCCTGTTCGGGCTTGTCCTGTTGCTTGTGCATCAGGATGTAGGTGGCGTTGGCGATGGGCCAGGCCTGTGCACCGGGCTGGTTGGTCAGGTTCTCGTAGAAGCTGGCGTCCCACTTGGCGCCGGCGGCGGCAGCCTTGACGGTGTCGTCGGTGGGCTGGACGAAGTTGCCGTCGGCGTTCTTCAGTTGCACGAAGGTCAGCTTGTTCTGCTTGACGTAGGCGGATTCGACGTAGCCGATCGAGTTGGGCAGGCGGCCCACGAAAGCGGCGACGCCTTCGTTGCCCTTGCCGCCCGCACCGGTGGGCCAGTTCACGGCCGTGCCTTCGCCGACCTTGTCTTTCCACTCGGTGCTGACCTTGGTCAGATAGCTGGTGAAGATGTAGCTGGTGCCCGAACCGTCGGCACGGCGCACGGGAGCGATGGTGGCGTCGGGCAGGTTCACGCCGCTATTGATGGCGGCGATGGCGGGGTCGTTCCACTTGGTGATCTTGCCCAGGTAGATGTCGGCCAGGATGGGGCCGGTCAGCTTGAGTTCGCCGGGCTTGATGCCCTGGATGTTGACCACCGGCACCACGCCGCCGATCACGGTGGGGAACTGCACCAGGCCTTTTTCGGCCAGAGCATCGGCCTTCAGGGGGGCATCGGTCGCGCCGAAGTCCACGGTCTTGGCTTCGATCTGCTTGAGGCCGGCGCCGGAGCCCACGGACTGGTAGTTGATCTTGACGCTGGTCTGCTTGTTGTAGTCGGCAGCCCAACGTGCGTACAGGGGAGCAGGGAAGCTGGCGCCGGCGCCCGTGGCTTCGGTCTGGGCCATCGCTGCACCGGCGAAACCGGCAGCCATCATGCTGGCAGCCAGCAACTTGATCATCATCTTGTTCATGTCCATGCCTTTCGGGGTCATCAATCGGGTTGATCGGGTGATACCGCCCTCTCCATCCACTGGTTCGGCTCACCCTTGGGCGTAACTTTAAGAAGCTTGTGTGACACTCATATGACACAACAAAAACACACCGAAATCGCACACCGAAACGAACGAGGACTGCGCACCCGGCAGGAAACTGGGTATGCTCCAGCGCGCCGCACCGCCTCGCGTGGCGCGCTGCCCCTTTCGGGCAGAATATCTCCATACTCATAGCAGCATGGCCTTGTCGATGAACGCGTTTCCTGTCTCTTCCGAGGCAAGACAGGTTGCCGTCCACGACACTTGCAACAGATAAAGTACAGCTCACACCATGCAAAACGGAACTCGCCTGGCCGCCGTGGACCTTGGCTCCAACAGCTTTCGGCTGGAAATCGGCCGTTACGAACACGGCCAGATCAGCCGCACCGACTACCTGAAGGAAACCGTGCGGCAAGGCGCCGGCCTGGACGCCAACCGCAACCTCACGCGAGAGGCGATGGAGCGCGGCTGGGACTGCCTGGCCCGCTTCGGCGAACGCCTGGCCGGTTTCCAGGCCAAGAACGTGCGCGCCGTCGCCACGCAGACGCTGCGCGAGGCCCGCAACCGCGACGTGTTCATCCAGCGCGCCGGCGAACTGCTGGGATTCCCCATCGATGTCATCTCGGGCCCCGAAGAAGCCCGCCTGATCTACCAGGGCGTGGCCCGCCTGCTGCCGCAGTCGGCCGAGCGCCGCCTGGTCATCGACATCGGCGGCCGCTCCTCCGAACTGATTCTGGGCCAGCAGTATGTCGCCTCGGTGACCAGCTCGTTCCGCGTCGGCAGCGTGGCCTGGTCCATGAAGTATTTTCCCGATGGCCAGTTCACGCCACAGGCCTTCCAGATGGCCGAGATCGCCGCGCAGGCGGTGATGGACGAAGCCCAGATCCTGTCTCTTATACACATCTCCGAGCCCACGAGACAGGCAAAAATCTCGTATG
>ERZ1031720.75-NODE-75-length-13220-cov-7.476187_pt1 | contig 13220 bp, 12 predicted proteins | sample MGYA00518750_ERZ1031720 | MGnify/ENA primary metagenome ERZ1031720 (study PRJEB33718, sample SAMN03160008) | human skin metagenome | collected 2014-04-10 | study: EMG produced TPA metagenomics assembly of the PRJNA266117 data set (Human skin bacterial metagenome and... | reverse complement strand
GCACTGATCGACGCCCGGCTCGACCGGCTGCCCTTGCCCGGCAGCGGCCGCACCCTCGATCGCTGGCGAGCCTTGGCCCGTGTCGCCAGGCATGATCTTGTGCTCGCCAAGCTCTACGAGGGCCATACCGACGCACTCGCGATCCTGGCCGAGCTCGGTGCCTCTGCGTTCGAGGACGATGTCCCGGCGCTGTGGGGGGTCTGGTGCGCCGAGCCCCCGAATGCCCGGGTCGTGGCCCACGCGACCGGTGCGCATGCCGACGCGGTGCGTGGGGGTGAGGTGCGTGGGGGTGAGGTGAACTTGCAAGGCACCAAGGCCTGGTGTTCGGGCGCCGGTGTCGTCACGCATGCGCTGATCAGCGCCTGGAACACGGATCGGCAGCCCGTCCTGGTCGCCGCCGATCTTCGGCAGCCTTCGGTGTCGATCGACGAAGACGGATGGCGCGCCGTCGGCATGGGGCGCTCCGGCAGTTACAGCGTGATCCTGGACGGTGCCGTCGCGCGCCGGGTCGGCGCGCCGGGCGCCTATGTCGCCAGGCCCGGCTTCCTGCAGGGCGGTGCCGGGGTGGCCGCATGCTGGTATGGCGGCCTCGAAGGCATCGCCCAGGCCCTTCGCCGCTCGCTGGATCAAAAGGCCGGCCGTTCGGCATCGGAGGCGGCTGCGCCGCCGGAACTTGCTCATGCCTTGGCTCACCTCGGCGCTGTGGATGTGGCCTTGACCCAGGCCCGCGCAAGCCTGAGAGAGGCTGCGCATCACATCGACAGCCATCCCGACCGGCCCGCCGGGCCGTCTGCGGCCCGCGCCCGACTGGCTGTCGAAGCCGCCGCCCGCGACGTGCTGGACCGCGTGCCGCGGGCCTTGGGCGCGGGTCCGCTCTGCCACGATCGAGCCCTGGCCCAAGCCTTGGCCGATCTGCCCGTTTTCATCCGCCAGAGCCATGCGGAGCGCGATCTGGCCGCCCATGCCTGGCAGTTGCTGAAGGATCCCGCAAAAGAGGACCCGTCATGCGGCACCGAGGACCGCTCATGGAGCCTGTGAACACCTTCACCGAACACGACAGGCTGATCCAGGGCAGCGGGACACCTGCGGCCGATTGGCGGCATTGGCTCGATGCACATCTCCCGCCGGTCGTCGACATCGACGCGCTGTCGGCCGCTCACGGCACGCTGTGGGTCGTCGCACCCCATCCTGACGACGAAGTGCTGCTGGCGGGCGGGCTGCTGGCCTTGCTGGCGCAGCGGGGACGGCTGGCGCATGTGGTGGCGGTGACCGATGGCGAGGCCAGCCATCCCAGGTCCACGCGCTGGCCAGTCGACGCACTGGCGGCAGCCCGTCGCGAAGAAACCGCGCGTGCGCTGGCGCAACTGGCGCCCGGCACGCCCCTGCAGCGCCTGGGTGTACCAGACGGCGGCGTGGCGAAGCATGAAAGGGATCTGGCGTTCCGCCTGGCGAGCCTGTTCGGGTCCCGGGATGTCGTGCTCACCACCTGGCGGCTGGACGGTCACCCCGATCACGAAGCCACGGGACGCGCTTGTGCGTCGGCTTGCCGATTGCGTGGCGCTCGGCTTTACGAGGTGCCCGTATGGGCCTGGCATTGGGCTCCGGCAGGCGATCCACGCTTGCCCTGGACCCGGGCCGTCAGCCTTCCGCTCGGTGCGCAGGCCCTTGAAAGCAAGCGCCTGGCGCTGTTGCAGTACACGAGCCAGACGGAGCCCGATCCTTCCACCGGCGCATCGCCCGTGCTGCCCGGGACGGCCATCGCCCGGCTGCTGCATCCCTACGAGATTCTGTTTTCACCATGACGACGCCATCCTCGCCGACGGCTGCCAGCCGCGCGCACTTCGAGCAGCTATACCGTCAGGATGCCGATCCCTGGCAGGTCGGTTCACGCTGGTACGAGCGCCGCAAACGCGCCCTCGTGCTGGCGGCTCTGCCGCGCGAGCGTTATGGCCACGTCCTCGATGCGGGCTGCGGCACGGGCGACACCGCGTTTGCGCTCGCCGAACGCTGCGACGAACTGCTGGCCGTCGACTACTCACGGCAAGCCGTATCCCGCCTGCAAGCCCGACTGGCCGGCCATCCGATGGGTCACCTCTCGGTGGCCTGCATGGATCTGACGGGGCACTGGCCGAGCCGCCGATTCGACCTCATCGTCGTCTCCGAGCTGGCTTATTACTTCAGCCCGGCGCAGGCGCAGTCGTTCATCGCACGCTGCCAGGCCGGCCTGGCCCCCGGAGGCGAACTCGCGATGTGCCACTACCTGCCGGATTTCGACGACAGGCAGGTCGATACCGAAACGCTGCACGGCTATGTGAATGCCTGCCATGGTCTGCAGCCCAGCGTCGCCTACCGGGATCGGGATTTTCTGCTCGACATCTGGCGCGCGGGGTAGATCGAAGCCCATGAACGCATAGGCCTTGCCGAGGGCTCAGGGTGCCTCCGATGGTCTACTTCTCCGAGTGCTCCCGGTCGTTCTGCCTCAGACCGCGGATGTTCATGAAGAGCAGGGCGAACTGCAGGACGATGAGCGCGTAAGCCTGCGTCGACCAGCCCCATGCGACCCACAGGGCATTGCTGGCCAGATAAAGCCAGAATCCGCTCCAGCGCAGTTGAGGTCTGTTCGAGGCCACACACCACGCTGCTCCGATCGTGGCCAACATGGCGGGCCACTGAAGCCAGGCGATCCAGTTCTGCATGGTGATGAAATTTCTCGAATGTGCCGAATGTGACCCCCCATCGTGCAGCACCGCAAGGCTGGCGCGTGTCGGTCGTGATCGGCTTCTGCTGCGGTCCCAGGTCGGGCTGCTCCGCAGGCGGGCATGGCAAAGCCGCCTCGGCGCAGCACCCGGCTTGCTGCGTGGGTGGGCATAGGCCTCGACGTGCGTGACGACACGGACAAGCGTGACCGTCTCACAGTCGCGAGCCGGCTTGAGGTTCACCATGACAGCAGGCGGGGCGTACAAGCCCGCTGCATCAACTGCATGAACGTCCGATCTCTCCCATCCTCAGGAGCCCCCATGTCAGGTGACAACAAAGAACCCAATGCCATCCTCAACGCCCTCTCCAACACGATCGCAGCGATCCGGGCGGACGACGACATGCTCGAGTTGGCCAAAGCCCATGAGGGTCTGCATCCGAAAGCCATCGAAAAACTCACGCCTGAAGAGGCGCGGCGTCAACCGACCATCGCCGATGCCGTGCATGCGCTGCTGCAATCCAAGGGGTTGAGCACCGATCCCGCCGTGCTGGTCCCCGGCGTCAGGTCCCGTGACACGGTCGTCGACGGCGCCGCGGGCGTGCTGCCTGCGCGTGTGTTCACGCCCGAAGGGGTTGGCCCCTTCCCCGTCATTCTGTTTTTCCACGGCGGAGGCTGGGTGATCGCCGACAAGGCGGTGTACGACGCCGGCGCGCGCGGTTTGAGCCAGGCGGCGCAGGCGGTCGTGGTCTCGGTGGACTATCGCCAGGCGCCCGAGCACAAGTTCCCCGCTGCCTGGGACGATGCGCTTGCCGCCTACCGCTGGGTGCTGTCGCACGCGGGCGAAATCGATGGCGATGCCACCCGGCTGGCACTGGCCGGTGAAAGCGCGGGCGGCAATCTGGCGGTGGCGACGGCGGTTGCGGTGCGCGATGCGGGCCTGCCGCCGCCGCTGCATGTGCTCGCCGTCTATCCGGTCGCCCAGACCAGCCTCAACACCGAGTCCTATCTCGAGAATGCCATTGCCAAGCCGCTCAATCGCGCCATGGTCGAGTGGTTCGTGGGGCACCTGCTCAACGATCCCGACGAGAAAAAAGACCCGCGTCTGTCCCTCGTCGATGCCGATCTGCGCGGCCTTCCTCCGGTCACCCTCGTCAATGCCAGCATCGATCCGCTGAGAAACGACGGCGACAAGCTTGCCACGGCCCTGGAGGCCCAGGGTGTGGCGGTCGAACGCCGGGTCTACGACGGCGTGGCGCACGAGTTCTTCGGCGCTGCAGCGGTGGTCGAGAAGGCCAGGCAAGCCCAGGCTTATGCCGGCCAGCGTCTGTCTCGATCGCTGCGACAGTCCCCGCGCACGACCCCATCTCCCATCTGACGTGCCGGTGCCCATGTCGTTGCCGCGCTCGGTGCCTGTCTCGGGCATGAGGCGGCGAGCCGCAGCCGGTGTGTCTTTCCGGTTCACGAGGTCTCCATGATCGGTATCTGCATTCCTGCCCACAACGAGCAAGACGAGATCGACGCCTGTCTTTTCTCGATCCAGGCCTGTGCGCATCATCCGGCCTTGCTCGACGAAGCCGTTCAGGTCGTGGTCGTGCTGGACGCGTGCGACGACGACACCGCCGGGCGAGCGGCGGCGATGGGTATTTCCACCTTGACGGTGTGTGCCCGCAACGTCGGCACGGCACGGGCCACCGGTGCCGAGTGGCTGTTGAGCCGGGGATGCCGGTGGCTCGCCTTCACCGACGCCGACACGCGTGTATCGCCCGATTGGCTGGTCGCGCAATTGCAGCTCCACGCCGATGTCGTGTGCGGCACGGTGGGCGTGGCCGACGAGGCCTGGGCACTGCACGGCCAGTTTGCCGAAAGCGTGCGCGAATCCTTCAAGGTGACGTACAGGGACGAAGACCATCACCGCCATGTTCATGGCGCCAATCTGGGCATCTCGGCCGATTGGTATCGGCGCAGCGGCGGTTTCGGCGCGTACCCGTGCGGCGAAGATCAGCGCCTGGTCGACCAGTTGCTGGCCGTGGGCGCGCATGTCGCCTGGAGCGCCAGCCCGCGCGTGCTGACCAGCGCCAGGCCGACATCCCGTGTCGAAGGCGGCTTTGCAACCGCGCTGCGGATGGCCTGGGCTCCCTCGATCGGCATCGACATCGTGCCGACGTGAGCGCATGGAGAGAAGGCCGTGTGTTCCCGGTGCGCATGTCCATGCACCGGGTGCCGTGATCCTACGTCCGTGCGGCCTGATGCCCCCTCCGTGTGCAGAGGGGATCGCGTTAATCTGAATGCGAGCCCGCGTTTTCTCGCGAAAGATGCTCCGCCGCCGCCTTCGCTCATGCGCTGCTCCGGCCCGTTCTTTTCTTGCCGGCCCTCCCCAGCCCATGAGGGTGCTGTTTTCCCTGCCTTTCGAGAGACCTTCCCATGACGATTTCAGACAAGCCGACGCCGCCCTTTGCAGAACACGAACAGGCATTTCCCGGCAAGACCTTCGACATGAACATCAAGCCCGACCATGGCGAAGCCAGCTACAAGGGCAGTGGTCAGCTTGCGGGTAAAAAAGCACTGATCACCGGTGGCGACAGCGGCATCGGTGCGGCCGTGGCCATTGCCTATGCCCGCGAAGGCGCCGACGTCGCGATCTCTTACCTGCCCGACGAACAGAAGGATGCAGAAGCCATCGCGCACTGGATCGATGCCGCCGGCCGCACGGCACTGCTCATTCCGGGCGACATCAGCGATCCCGCCCATGCGAGCCACATGATCGAGCGCACCGTCGACAAGCTCGGCGGCCTGGACATTCTGGTCAACAACGCGGCCTATCAGAAATACTTCGACCGCTTCGAGGACATCACGCTCGAAGAGTGGCAGAAAACCTTCGACACCAACGTGCATGCGGTCTTCAACCTCATACGCCTGGCGGTGCCGCACCTGAAACCCGGGTCGAGCATCATCAATACGGCCTCTCGGAACGCCAAGAATCCCAAGCCCAATCTGTTGCCGTATGCGACGACCAAGGGTGCATTGGCCAACCTCACGGTGGGCCTGGCGCAGTTCCTGGCCGACAAGGGCATCCGCGTGAACGCCGTGTTGCCCGGACCGATCTGGACGCCGTTCATCGCGGCAGGGACCAACCTCGAGATGCTGCAGAACTTCGGTTCCGAGACGCCTTTCAAACGACCCGGGCAGCCGGCCGAACTGGCTTCTGCCTATGTGCTGCTGGCCTCGGATTCGTCCAGCTACACATCCGGCGCGCTTCTCACGATTGCGGGCGGCGATCCGGTGTTCTGAGCGACGGCACAAAGAAGTTCCAGCCTTCGCGACGGGCTGGCGTTCGGCGGTCCGGATCCATACGCCAACACTCACAGGATCTCCTCGATGTCCCCCAAGCAAAACAACCCCGATTTTCCCGATCCCGATCGCGAGCCTCTGCACGACGTGCCCGCCCAGCCGGATTCTGCCGATGTGCCCGCCAGCGACGGTCATGCGCGGGACGAACCTGCCGATCCCGCGCAAGAACGTCCTCTTCGTTCGCCCGGCCAAGCGCTGGACGACGAGCGAAACGACAGACCGTGATGACGCGAGCCGAACCGGCAATCCGGCGGGGCAGCCGGGGGCACCGCGCGGGGGCCGTCCGATGCTCCCTGGCACCCGTCATGGGCAGCCGGTTCGTGCAAGGCCATGGAGTGGCCTGAAGCCTGTATTCCAATCCCCGCCGAAAAGGAAGTTGCCGATGGCCCAGCAAACCTCAACCGCCGATGCCTTGCGTTCGGCCCGGAGCCTGCATGGCCAATTGCCGCTGAAGCTCTACGGTGCACTGGGCGACGGACGCTCCGTCGCGCTCAGCGGTTCGGATGGATCGCTGGACTGGTGGTGCGTGCCGCACATGGATTCACCGCCGTTGTTCGACCGCCTGCTCGACGCCTCGGGCGGGGGATTTTTCCACATCGAACCGGTCGGCGATTACCGCGTCGAGCGCGCGTACGTCACCGACAGCAACGTGCTCGAAACACGCTTTGTCGGCGATTCGGGGACCGCGTTGCTGGTCGAGTCGCTCAACAGCGGCCCCGCCGGGCGGCTGCCCTGGGCGGAGCTGGCCAGGCGCGTCGAAGGCATCAGCGGAACGGTGGAGTTCAAGGTCATCCTGCGCCTGGGGCACCGTGGCGGCAGTGCCAATCCCTATCTCGCGTCCGTCGGACGCCACCGCATGTTCCAGCTCGGACCGGTCTCCGGGCTGTTCCTCTGCACGGACGGCGTCCGCATCGTGCATCAGGACGACGAGGGCCTGCAGGGGCATTTCCGGGTGAAGTCCGGACAGCGGCAGACACTGGCCGTCGTGGCCGGTGAAAACGAGCCCCTGGTCGTGCCCGACATCCAACTGATCGATGCCCGCATCGATGGTTCCGACCGCGAATGGAAACAGTGGGCCGGGTGTCTGGGTTTCGAGGGTCCCTTCGAAGGCGTCGTCAAGCGCAGCGCGCTGGCGTTGAAGCTGTTGCTGTCGTCGCCCAGCGGAGCCATTGCCGCCGCCGCCACGACGTCGCTGCCCGAGCATCCCAACGGCAGCAAGAACTACGATTACCGCTATGCCTGGGTGCGGGATGCGGGCTACACCATCAAGGCCTTTCTCCGCATCGGTGCCATGCCCGAAGCCCAGGCGGCATTCAAGTGGCTGCTCAAGCAATTGAGAGACCACGGCGCCCGGGTCTGCTACACCCTGCACGGTGGCCTTGTGCCGCCGGTTCGCGAACTGGAGCTCGCCGGCTATCGCGGCGCGACGCCCGTGGTCACGGGAAACCTGGCCGGGCATCAGCACCAGCACGGCATCTATGGCGACATCTTCGAGACCGCCGCCGCGTTTGTCTCGCGTGGCAATCTGCTCGACGCTCAAAGTGCAACGACACTCTCGCAGCTCGCCGACGAATGCGCCGACCGGTGGCGCCAGCGCGACGCCGGCATCTGGGAACTGCCGGACGACGAGCACTACACCATGTCGAAGATCAGTTGCTGGCAGGCCCTGGCTCGCGCGGTCGAGTTGGCAGACAGCGGGCAGATGCCCACCACCTGCCGCGACCGGTGGTCGCGCGAGCGCGATCGCATCAAGGACTGGATCGATGCGAATTGCTGGTCCGAGGCCAAGCAGGCGTATGTGATGTATCCCGGCAGCGACAGGCTCGATGCGTCGATTGCGTTAGCCGTGCGGTTTCGCTTCGACGGGCACGAGCGCCTGGCCCGCACTCTCGACGCCATCGACCGCGAGCTCGGATGCGCACCCTTGCATTACCGCTATTCGGATGTGGCGGTCGAGGAGCATTGTTTTCTGGCGTGCACCTTCTGGATGGCCGAGGCCCGTGCGCTGTTGGGCCAGAAGGCGCGAGCAAGACGCCAGTTCGACAAGGCCCTGGCGGTGCTCGACGGCGGCATGGGCGTCTACGCCGAAATGTGCGATCCGGCCACCGGCGAATGCTGGGGCAACTTTCCGCAAGGCCTGACGCATCTGGCGTTGATCCAGGCGGCCGCGACGATATCCGGCCGTCCGCTCTGAGCGCGGTGCCGGCGTGTGTGGGTGCGTCCGGACTTGCTCAGTCCAGCCGTATCGAAGGCCGCACGCGTTTGTTGATCAGGTCCACCAGCCAGATCAGTCCACCGCGCCAGAAACCGTACAGCCGGGACTGATGGGCGCGGTACAGCAGCACATGGCTGAGCTGGGCCACCCGGCCTTTGATGAAGCCGCCCTTGAAGAAACCGAACTTGCCCAGCGACCCGTAGGCGTCGAAATGGCCGAGAGAGACCAGCGCGCCCATGTCGCGGTAACGGTAGTGCGGAACGTCCTGCCCTTGCAGCAGGGATTCGAGATGGTTGATGAGGTACTGGGCCTGCTGGTGCGCGACCTGCGCGGTGGGCGGGAGCGGTCGTTCCTCGCCGTCGGGCGTGTAGCTGGCGCAATCGCCCAGGGCAAAGATGGCGGGGTCTCCCGAGGCGCGCAGGTGGCCGTCGACCACCAACTGGTTGTTGCGGCCGGCTTCCAGTCCATCGAGCTGGGCCAGAAAATCAGGCGCCTTGACCCCTGCCGCCCACACGCGCAGCGAGGCCGGGATCAGCTCGTCGTCCTGGGTCACGAAGCCCACCTCGGTCACGGCCTTGATGCGGGTTCCCGTGCGGACCTCGACGCCGAGCGCCTGCAATCGCTGGGTGGCCAGCAGCGAGATGCGCTCCGGAAACGCGGTCAGAATGCGCGAGCCGCTTTCGATCAGGGTGATCTTGAACTTGTTGGCCAGGCCGTGGGCACCGTAGGCGACCGTTGCTTCCGCCAACTGAACCAGTTCCGCCGCGAGTTCGACACCCGTTGCGCCGCCGCCCAGAATCGCGATGCGCAGTTCCTCGTTCCTGACCAGGCTTTGCAGCATGCGGATGCGCAACTCCTGGTTGAATCCGTCCGCGGCCAGGCGTGAATCGATCATGTAGCAATAGTCGCGGGCGCCAGGCGTGCCGAAGTCGTTGGCGGTGCTGCCCAGCGACAGGATCAGCGTGTCGTAGGGCAGGCTGCGCGCCGGCACCAGCTCGCGGCCGTCTCTCGCCAGCAGGGGCGCAAGCAGAATCGTCTTGCCTGCACGATCGAGGCCGCACATCTCGGCCGGCTGGTAGTGAAAGCCGGCATCGCGGGCCTGCGCGATATAGGTCATCTGCTGCTGCGCCAGATCGCGTGTGCCCGCGGCCATGGTGTGCAGCATGGGTTTCCAGACGTGAGCCGAATCGCGATCGATCAAGGTGACCTCGTAGGCCCCGTGTTTGTCCACCTGCTTGTTCCAGAAACTGCCGCGGTAGCGACGTCCCAGGGCGGTTGCGATTTCCAAGCCGGCGACGCCGCCGCCCACGATCACGATCTGCTTTTTGTCCATGTCGATACCTGTACTGATCAAGACTGCCGGATACACCAACGGCATCCCGATGGCAGTCTAGGCCGCGCAGCGTGTCGGCGGCGTGTCCGTACAGGCCTTGTGGATGTCAGCGGGGGTCGATGATCGCCCTTGGGAGAGGGGCAGGCCTCTGGGCCGGGCCTGCCCGGGCCGGGCCGGCGTCCGCGGTCGTCAGGCGGCTTTCGGGCGATCGGTCTCGTCGATCGCATCCTCGGGCTGCCAGTTGCGGGGCCAGCCTTGTTCCTGCTCGCACCACTTCAGCAGTTCGTCGGCCGTGTCGCCGAAGTGCCGCTCGAGAATCGCGCTGGCGCGGTCCATGTCCTTCGACAGAACGGCATCCAGCAGCACCTGGTGTTCGTTCTCCAGCGAGCGTTCCTTGGGGATGAAGCCGATCGAGGCCAGCCGGTATCTCTCGCCTTGCACGTAGATCTGTTCGCGCAGCTTGAGCAGCCACGGGCTGTCGCAGGCCGAAATCAGCACACGGTGGAAGTGGGCGTGCGCAGTCGCCCACGGCCGTGTGGGTGCCGCATGGCGCTGGGCCGGATCGACGGGCGCGCGCATGAGCGCATGGAAGGCGCCCACCACGCGCGATTCCCATTCGATGTCGCCCAGTGCCATCGAACGGCGCAGGCACAGCACCTCGATTTCGATGCGCACCCGGGTGATGTCGCGCAGTTCGGCCGCGGACATGGTGGCGACACGGAAACCCCGCTGCGGCTCGGCCGTCACCAGTCCTTCCGCGCCCAGACGTGCCAGCGCCTCGCGGACGGCGCCGGGGCTGACGCCCAGATCCAGCGCAAGTCCATTGATCTTGAGCTTCTCGCCGGGGCGAGCCTGTCCGGTGACCAACAGGTTGCGCAACTGGTCGTAGGCCGATTCGGTGAGGCTGATCGGGGCGATTTTGAGGCTGCTCATGGTGATCCGGAAAACAAGCGGGGGGTCGCTCGCCTGTGCGCTGCAGAAGCCCTGCATTGTGCCCACTTCGGCAAAGCGCGGTTCCAACAAAAAACAGATGAGCTAATAGAAAAATATATTTTTTCAAAAAAATATTTTATTCATACCATGCAGCCCTCACGACCTGTTCCACATCCTAACCAAGAAGCCGCTGCACGTGTCCACCCGCTCCCCCGCGACCCTCCACCCGACCTTGCCGGCCCGCAGGAGGGTGCGTCCCCTCTGGCTGGCTTGCGCGGCGTTCGTGGCGCTGTTTGCCGCAGCCATGCTGGCACCGCTGGCCACGGCCCTGGTGGGCAGTTTCGAGGCACCCGTCAGCGGTTACACGCTGCAGGGCTGGCTGGCGCTGTGGAACGAACCCCGGCTCGCCAAGGCCCTGGCGAACTCCATCGGGCTGACGGTGGTCACGCAGTGCATTGCGATGACCTTGGGCATCGGGCTGGCATGGCTCATCGGCCGCACCGATCTGCCGGGCCGCCGATGGTTGGAATTCGCGTTCTGGATCTCGTTTTTCCTGCCTTCCCTGGCCGTGGTGCAAGGCTGGACGCTGCTGCTGGATCCCCACTACGGCCTGCTCAACACCTGGTTGATGCGTTCCTTTGGACTGTCCGGCGCTCCGCTGGACATCTATTCGTGGGGCGGCATCGTGTTCGCCCACCTGGCGACCACCACGGTCTCGGCCAAAGTGATGATGCTGACACCCGCCTTCCAGGCCATGGATGCGCGGCTCGAGGAAGCCGCCGTCATGGCCGGAGACAGCCGCTGGCAGGCCTTGCGCCGAATCACCCTGCCGGTGCTGCGGCCGGCCATCATGGTGGCGGCCCTGCTGGGCGTCGTGTATGCGCTGCAGTCCTTTGAAACCGAGCTGGTGCTGGGCTCACCGCGCAACATCGACGTCTACAGCACCGTCATCTACGACCTGACGCGTTCCGACCCCATCGATTTCGCAGGCGCCTTTGCGCTGGGCAACATGGTGGTCGTGGTGACCCTGGCCTTTGCCTGGGTGTCGCGCCGGGTGTCGAGCGGCGAGGGCCACGTCACGATCTCGGGCCATGCCCGAACGCAGCCGGTTGCGCTTGGCCGCTGGCGCTGGCCGCTGGGTGTCCTGGTGGGGGCCTTTGCCTTGCTGCTCACGGCGATTCCGCTGCTGTTCCTGGTGGCCAGCAGCCTGATGACCCGGTTCGGATTTTTTGGCCTGCCGCAGGTCTGGAGCACCTCGCATTGGCGCAGCGTGCTGCAGGACAGCGGTTTCATCGACGCGTTGACCAATACCCTGGTTCTGGCGGGCGGCAGTGCGCTGCTGGCCGTGGCGCTGAGCATCCTGGTGGCCTATCTCATCGTGCGCCTGCGCCATCGGGCCATCGCCGTGCTGGAGCTGGCCTCGTGGATTCCGTCGAGCATCCCGGGCGTGCTGTTCTCGCTGGCGTGGCTCTGGCTCATCCTGCGCAGCGGCGTCGACGGCCTGTACGGCTCGACAGCCAGCCTGATCCTGGTCGTCGCCCTGGCCTGGATGACCATGGCCGTGCAACTGGTGCGCAGCCAATTGCTGCAGATCAGCCCTCAGCTCGAAGAAGCCGCGCAGGTCGCCGGGGCCTCGCATTTCAAGATGCTGCGCACGGTGGTGGTGCCGCTGTGTGCCCGCACGCTGGTGGTGGTCGGCGTGATGGTCTTCGTCTCGGCCATCCGCGACGTCGGCCATGTCGCCTTGCTGACGACGGGCAACAACCAGCCGCTGTCCATTCTGCAACTCGGCCTGCTGACCGAAGGCCGCAACGAGGCGGCCGCCGTGATCGGCGTGATCCTGGCCGCCACCGCCATCGTTGCCGCGCTGATCGCACGCCGCCTGGGCTACAGCCTGGCGCGCCATTGACCCAAGGACCGACATGCTCACGCTTCGCCATCTGCACAAACACTTCGATGCCCCCAATCGCCATCAGGCGGGCCACACGGTGCTGGACGACCTGTCGCTGGACATCCATGCCGGCGAGATCTTCACGCTGCTCGGCCCCAGCGGTTGCGGCAAGACCACGCTGTTGCGCCTGGTAGCCGGACTCGACCGGCCGGACCGGGGCTACATGGCCTTTCGCGGCGAGCCCTGGGTCGACACGGAGCGCGGCATCCTGGTGCCGCCGCAGCACCGCGGCATCGGCCTGGTGTTCCAGAGCTATGCGGTCTGGCCCCACCTGAGTGTCTTCGACAACGTGGCCTACCCGCTGCGCAACCAGAAGCTGGCGGCCGCCGACATCCGGCGCCGTGTGCACAAGACGCTGCGCAGCGTCGGCCTCGACGGCCTGGCCGAGCGGGCGACCCACCAGCTCAGCGGCGGGCAGCAGCAGCGCGTCGCGATGGCGCGGGCCCTGGTGGGCGAACCCGGCCTGCTGCTGCTGGACGAGCCTTTCAGCAATCTCGACGTCGGACTGCGGCACAAGCTGCGTCTCGAGCTCAAGGATCTGCAACGCGAGCTCGGCCTGACCGTGGTGCTGGTCACGCACGATCAGGAGGATGCATTCGCGCTGTCCGACCGCATCGCCCTGCTCGAAGCCGGGCGCGTCGCGCAGATCGGCACGGCCGAACAACTGCACGACCAGCCCCGGTCGGCCTATGTGCTGTCTCTTATACACATCTGACGCTGCCGACGAATAGAGAGGTGTAGA
>ERZ1031720.74-NODE-74-length-13256-cov-10.212863_pt1 | contig 13256 bp, 14 predicted proteins | sample MGYA00518750_ERZ1031720 | MGnify/ENA primary metagenome ERZ1031720 (study PRJEB33718, sample SAMN03160008) | human skin metagenome | collected 2014-04-10 | study: EMG produced TPA metagenomics assembly of the PRJNA266117 data set (Human skin bacterial metagenome... | reverse complement strand
CTGTCAGGGCGATGGTGTGGATGGCCGGCGCGCTGCCCGGTGCTCTGCTGCATGGAAATCCCCTCGATGGACTTGTTGCTCTGTGAAGCGGAATGGGCGCAAAAACTGCGCCTCATCCTCCTTGACAACAAGGCGGGCCAAATCGGCTCAACTATTTTTCAGGACGAGTTGCGGGCAGGCCGCACGTCGATCCAGAAGCGGGTGAAGCGGTGCACCTCGATGGGCAGCGCCGACGTGAGCGAGGTGAGGATGCGGTCGGTGTCCGCCAAGGGGTAGGCGCCCGATACCGAAAGATGGGCGATGGCCGGATCGCACCCCAGCCGGCCGCGCCGATAGCGGGCAAGCTCGGCCAGGAAGTCGTCCAGCCGCATGTGAGACACCACCAGCATGCCTTCGGCCCATGCGGCATCGCCGTCTTTCAACGGGGTGCTGGCGCTGGCTTGCAGGGGCGTGAAACTGGCCGATTCACCCGCTTGCAGCAGACGGGCGGCCTGCGGGGCATCCGCCGGCAGCAGCTCGACAGCGCCTTGCAGCACAGCCACCTCGACGTCCTTGTCTCGCTGGCGCACGGTGAAGCGTGTGCCGACGGCCCGGGCCAGACCCGCTTCGGTCTGCACAAAAAAGGGCCTGCCCATGCGGTCTGGCGCCGTCTGCACCAGGATTTCTCCGTGCAGCAACTGCACCACGCGCCGCCGGTCGTCGAAGCGCAGGTTGATGGCGCTGGCGGTGTTGAGGGTCATGGAGCCGCCATCGGGCAGTTGCACGGTGCGGATTTCGCCGGTAGCCGACGCGACATCGGCCATGGCAACCTGCCAAGGGTTCGACTGTCGCACCAGGGCCGCACCGCCGCCTGCGACGACCAGCGCGGTCAGCAGTTGCACCGTGCGGCGACGTTGTTTCGAAGCCGGCCCTGCAGCCAAGGCCGCGCGCGCAACCGGCAGGGGAATCTGGGCCAACTGGCTGCGCATGGATTCGATGCGCTGCCATGCCGCTTCGTGTTGGGGATCGGCTTTCCGCCAGGCTTCCCATGCGGCCAGTTGCGCGGCTCCGGGGTTCTTCGACTGCAGCGCCATCCACCATTGCACGGCTTGCCGGGCCACAGCAGGGGTCACCGCAGACGGCCCGGCGGCTGTCCCGGAACGTGAGGCAGCCGAGTCGTCGACCGGGATCGGAGAAACCACGGGCAGCGCTTCTTATTCGGGAAAGAAACAGCGCATCGCCGCCTTGGCCAGATGCCGCTTGACGGTCGATACGGAAATGCTGAGCTCTGCCGCGATCTCGGCATGCGACAGCCCTTCGAGCTGGGCCAGCAGAAAAGCCTGCTTGGCCGCCGCAGGAAGACCGTCGAGGCGGCGGTCGATCTCGACCAGTGTCTCGAGCACCATCAGTCTGACTTCGGGGGGCGGAGCCGCCGGCTCGGGCAAATGGGCCAGCGCTTCAAGATATGCCTGTTCGATCGCACGCCGTCGCACCTGGTTGACCAGCAGGTTGCGTGCAATCGTCGTCAGGTAGGCGCGCGGTTCGGCGATGCGCCCGACATCGTCGGCCACCAGCAGGCGCAAAAAGGTGCTTTGCGCCAAGTCGGCCGCATCGAACGCATTGCCCACCTTCTTGCGCAGCCAGCTTTGAAGCCACTGGTGGTGGTCGACATACAAAGAAGCGACTTCGCTGTGGAGAACGGTTGGAGCAGAAGACATGATGGCGCGCTGAATGCGGATGCAGTCGGGTGTAAATAAGGATAATTCTTGTTTATTGTACTCAGTACCCGACCGGCGATCCCCGCTACTTGCCGCCGGTCACATCCAGAAAAGTACCGGTGATGAACGAGGCCTCGGCGCTGGCCAGCCACAAGATGGCTCGGGCGACTTCTTCGGGCTGGCCGCCGCGGCCCATGGGAACGGTATCCTTGACTCGGTTCACGCGATCCGGCTCGCCGCCGCTGGCGTGCATCTCGGTGTAGATATGGCCCGGGCGGATGCAGTTGACGCGTATGCCTTCGCGTGCGACTTCTTTGGCGAAGCCCGTGGTGAAGGTCTCGACGGCCCCTTTCGAGGCGGCGTAGTCCACGTATTCATTGGGACTGCCGAGGCGCGCCGATGCCGACGAGATGTTGATGACCGAGCCGCCACGGCCGTTGTACCGGGTGGACATGCGTTTGACCGCCTGCTGCGCGCAAAGAATCGGACCGATCGAGTTGACTGCAAACACGCGGCGCACGCGCTCGAAGTCGAGGTCTTCCAAACGCGATTGACGGGCCAGCATGGCAGCGTTGTTGACCAGCACATCGAGCCGGCCAAACGCCTTGTCGATCGCTGCGAACAACGCGGCGACCTGCGCGGGGTCGGCGTTGTCGGCACGCACGGGCAGGGCGCGGCGCCCCAGGGCCTCGACATCCGACGCCACGGATAGGGCCGCGCTTTCGTTGGCGACAAAGCTGATGGCCACGTCGTAACCCTGCGCCGCCGCCAGCCTGGCCGTCGCGGCACCCACGCCGCGGCTACCGCCCGTGATGAGGATGACGGGTGCTTGTGATTCGTCTGTCATTCGATCGGTCTTTCTGGAGGGCGCGGCGACGATGCGTCGGCAGGTTGTCCATCTCGACGGCAAGAGCCATGAACATCGATCGGCTCGGCTTGTCGGGTCACGCACGGCAACGGCCGTGCGCCGATAAAAATTATCGGCCGAGTCGGCGACCCGCGTTCTCGACACCGCCTTTTGCCGAGGAACGATCGGGGTCACTCCGCTCAGAGGCTGATCTGTCTTGCATCCTTGAACCACGCGGTCAGAAAATCGATCATCGCGCGCAACGCACTGCTCATCTGTCTGCGCGATGCAAAGACGCCATACACCCCGCCCGCGACAGATCCAAGGCTTCTGCAGCCGCCGCCAGACTGCCGCGTTCGACGATGTTGACGAACACCCTGGCCGCGACGAGTCTATCGATCATTGAATCAAATCAAGAAATAAAGAAGTTCATTTGAAGGTGGCATCGGGTGCGCTTCTGGCAGAGACGCCGTCGTTTCCCGAAGCCAGCCGTCAAGCCCGAGGCCCAGGCCGGTCAAAACGTTCTCGACGCTTTGAGGGGTTCGGTGGGGTACTGAACCGATGTGGATGTCGTCATCGACGATCGCTGCAGACGGCGTCGACGACCGCCGGCGCGGCAGTTCGCCGACTCGCACGCGACAAGGCCTCCGCAGGGGAGGCCTTTCGATGACTTCGGCAGGTCTGAACTCAGTTCACCGCAACGGAGGGTGATCGGGCAGGAATGCCATACAGAGGCGATGCCTGCCAGACGCCCGAGGCGCGTTCGTACTTCTTGTCGATCGCCGTGCGGGCCGCCGCCTTGGCCTCGCTCAGGGCCGCATCCCAACTGGCCCAGGGGCCGTTGAGTGTGGCCAGGATCTCGAGAGGACCCTCGTTATGGGTCGGAACCCGATACGCGACGATGCCGATGGGCTTTTCACTGCCGTTCAGCCACTCTCCGGTGATGACGACCTGTTCCCGGTTGTAGCGATAGCAGAAAGGCTGATGCAGCTCAGGCGACGAGATCATGAATACTCCTGTGATGACGAAGACCAAAATGGGCCTATAGATTGCCCACGACTGCGTTCAGGGGATGTCGGTTTCAGTCCTCGTTCACGGGTCGGACGAATCCGACACGCGCCTGGTTGGCGCACACCCCAGTGTCACGAATGGGCGATCTGATTGCGCCCGTTTCGTTTTGCCCTGTAGAGCGCGGCATCGGCGAGTTTCAAGACATCCTCGCCGCTCTCCATCGTTTGCTGCGTGTCGGCCACGCCGATCGACAGGGTGATCTTCAGCCCGGGGTAGGGTGGCGAGTCGGTCGCGAGTGTCTGCACCAGCCGTTCACACACGTGGACGGCCTCACGGCCCGGCGTGCCGGGTAGCAGAAGGGTGAACTCATCACCCCCGTTGCGACACAGCACGTCGCCGGAGCGAGTTGCCCGGCGCATATGAGCCGCCAGGAACTGCAGAGCGGCGTCGCCCACGTCGTGGCCATACGTGTCGTTGATCGATTTGAAGTGATCGATATCCAGCGCAACCACGGCAAAAGGAATCCGCAGCTCTTGCCATTGCTGCAGGGTGTCGTCCAGCCCGCGGCGCTTGAGCAAGCCGGTGAGCGGGTCGGTGAGCGTCTCCTGGTTCAACCGGGAGATCTTGTGCTGCATCTGGCTCAGTCCGGCCTCGATCGCTTTCTTCAGGGCGATCACCTCGTAGTACCACGAGGGCACCTGGGTGATCTTCTGATCGGTGTCCGCATCGCTCAGCCGGTTGGTGATGCGCGCCAGGTCATGCAGCGGGCTCGAGATCAATCGCGAAAAAATCCAGATGCCCAGCAAGGTCAGGCACAGCAGCGGCGCGATCTGCAGCAGCATGTCTTGGGCCTGGCGGCTGAGCAGCTTGAGCGTGAGATCGGTCGGCCTTTGCACGATCACGCCCCAACCCGTCGAACTCACGGGGGCAAAGCCCGCCAGCGTGTCGCGCCCCTGCGTGTTGACCGTCTCGGCGCTACCTGTCTCGCCACGCTGCACCACGGCTTGCACCACCGGGTTGGACAAGACGTTCTGGCCGATGCGTTGGGGCTCCCAGTGGTAGATCAGGTTGCCGAGACGATCGACCACATAAAGATAAGAGCCGTTTTGGTAATGGTGATGGGCCAGCATTTGCTCGAGCCCGTTTTTTTCGTGCAAGTAAACGGCACCGCCGAGGAAACCGCGAAACACGCCATCCGACGCAAAGATCGGCTTGCTGATCAGGATCAAAAAACGCCCCGTCCCTGTCGTGAAGGGGTCGCTCACCAACGGTCGACGCGCGTTCAGGGCCTCGACCAGGCTGGCGCTGCGGACCTGCTGGCCCACGATCTCTTTCATGGCGGGCGATACGTCGATGAGTGTGCCTTGGGCGTCGACGATGATGACGGAGTTGAACGTCTGGCTCTGCTCTGCGAGCCGGCGAGTCTCTGCGGCGCGAATGGCCGGGTCGTCGAATGCGCTGCCCAGAACCATCGCGCTGAAGCCCAGCTGCGTTTCGGCCTGCTGCAGGAACTGATCCGTCATCGTCGCCAGCTTGCTGGCATAGGCTTCGTTCGAATCCAGCGTGTTGCGGATCAACATCTCGCGCTGCTGTGAAAAGCCGGCGTAAAAGGTATTGGCGAAGGTGATCAGAACCGCCAGGAGCGACAGTCCCAGGATCAGACTCCGTAGATCCAGGATCGACCCCCACGGCTTTCTGTGGGCGCCACGCCATTTCTGCAAAAGAGCTGAATGAAACACGATAGGTACCTCGATCGAATGAGACTGCCTGCGCACCGGTCTGTTTCAAGACCACCAATGCGCGGAGCCGAATGGGTACACCTCGTAGAACCAGAGCGCGGCCAGTGTGGTGATCACAAAGATCACGAGGAAGACAACGATGACCGCAAGAATTTTTCGCATACGACGTCCATCACTTTCCGTGGCGAACATCAAACCCCGTGCGACCCCTGTGCGGACGAGCTCAAAATCATTGTTTGATGCTGTTCACTCGACAGGGTACACCGGGCTGACGGCATCACCGGGGAAAGCAGGATTTGTGCTGACGCGGGGCCTTGGCCATCGATTGAAACGGGGTGTCGAACGGGTCAGCAGTCGACTTGCCGCCGATCGACGTGTGCGTGCGACTCGTCTCGTCTTATCGAAAGGCCCAGCAAGAGCGGCAGCCGGTACGGCCATTCGCGCCGAGGGCCGGAAGCCGGAGACCGAGGTCGCAAGGGGGAGGAAGAGGAGGGGAGCGTCACCGGCCCATGAGCGAGGGCGGGGCTCTTAGTCATCGCCCGCGCGGCGGGTTGCTTATCTGGAGGTTTCTTCGAACCCCGGGCTGCCGTCATGACTGCGGGTCGACGAATCCGATTCGGTGACCGATTCCAGCTCGCGCAGTTCAAAACGCCCGTCGTTCAGGTGCCCGTGCTCGAACCATTGGCACACGCCTCGGCTGCCGCCTATGGCTGCCACGGCCATCGTCGGCCCGCCGGACTTCAGTCGCACTTTGTCGCCCGCTTTGATGTCGGCCATGTCTGTCTCCAGCTTGATGTGATGTGAAACACGCGAACCCGGTATACCCGGCTTGGATTTTCGGACGGTATGGATGCCTTGCATGTCAGACAACGCCGATGGGGCCATTGACGTTCGGCTCCAAAGATCGTTTTGTGGGGGTGAGCAGGGGCCCACGTCGCCACAGACAGCTCCTACGCCCATCTCGTCGATTGACTGCCATCGCCACGAAGCCATAGGCAACAAGATGAAGGCATCGTTCAACTCACTGGAGAAAAGTCTTGTCCAATCGCCTTTCCATCACCGATCCCCGTACCCAATATCCCCAGCCGCCGTTCCCGCGTCAGCCGCAACCCGTGCCCGGCAAGGCATCGAAGATGGAGCCGACCCCCGACCATGGCGAGACTTCGTATCAAGGCTCCGGCAAGCTCGAAGGCCGCAAGGCACTGGTCACCGGCGGCGACAGCGGCATCGGCCGCGCGGCCGCCATCGCCTATGCCCGCGAAGGCGCCGATGTGGCCATCTCGTACCTGCCCAGCGAAGAGGCCGATGCCCAAGAAGTCATCCAGCTCATCGAAGCCGAAGGCCGCACCGCCGTGGCCCTGCCCGGCGACATCACCGATGAAAAATGGTGCAACGAACTCGTCACCCAAGCCGTCGGCAAGCTGGGCGGGCTCGACATCCTCGTCATCAATGCTGGCCGACAGCAGTTTCGCGAAGACATCTCGCAAGTCACCACCGAAGACTTCGACAAGACCCTGAAGACCAACCTCTACGCCTTGCACTGGATCGCGCAAGCCGCCGTGCCGCACCTGCCGGCCGGTGCGTCGGTGATCACTACCTCTTCGGTGCAAGCCTACGAGCCCTCGGCCATCTTGCTCGACTACGCCACCACCAAGGCGGGCATGGTCGCCTATACCAAGGCGCTGGCCAAACAGCTGATCAAGAAGGGCATACGCGCCAACGTCGTGGCACCCGGACCGTTCTGGACCCCGCTGCAATCCTCCGGCGGCCAGCCGCCCGAGGCCGTGTCGAAGTTCGGCTCGAAGAGCGAGTTCGGCCGCCCAGGCCAGCCCGTGGAAATCGCGCCCGTCTATGTGCTGCTGGCCAGCCAGGAAGGCAGCTACATCAGCGGTGAGGTGTTTGGCGTGACCGGGGGTGCCGGCATCGCCTGATGACGCTGCCCGCGTCATCGAAACGCAGTGATCACGCGTATTGCCCTGACCCCGTATTCGAATAAAATATACGGCGTATAAATAGAGGCACCACAGTGATCACTGCACACGTTTTCATCGCCATCAGTCTGGACGGTTTCATCGCCCGGCAAGATGGCGATCTCGCTTGGTTATTGCAACGCGACAACGGCACCGAGGATCACGGTTATTCGACGTTCATCGCCGACAAGGACATGATCGTGATGGGCCGGGGCACCTACGAAAAGGTCTTGGCCTTCGATGCATGGCCCTATGACCGGCCCGTGCTCGTGCTGTCCAAGCAGTTGGCCGATCAACCCGTACCCGAAGCGCTGCAAGGCAAGGTTCGATTCTCCAGCCTCGCACCCCAACAAGCGATGGCCGAACTCGCAGGGCAGGGCGTGCACCGCGTGTATGTCGATGGTGGGCAGTTGATCCAGTCGTTCTTGCGCGAGGGCCTGGTCGCCGACCTGGTGATCACCACCGTGCCCGTCTTGCTGGGCTCCGGCCGGCCGCTGTTTGGCGCGCTCAGCCAGGATATCGATTTGAAGCTGATCTCGAGCCAGAAATTTCCGTCCGGGCTGGTTCAATCCACGTATCGCGTGGTGTCATGACCCGGCCGCGTGGACGCCCCGCCCAAGGGGCCGGTGTGACTCGCGACGACATCCTGACCGCAGCCATGACGTTGCTGGACCAAGGCGGAGGCAGCGGGTTGACGATGCGCGCTTTGGCCACCCGCCTGGGCGTCACCCCCATGAGTCTTTACCATCACGTCGAGGACCGGACAGGGCTGCTGCGGGCGCTGTCGGACAGGGTCTATGCCGATGTGCTGGACGGCATGGTTGCGCCGGCGGATCACCGGTCGGAGATCGAGATGATCTTGACCCGATACCACCTGGCGGTGGGCCGCCACCCGCAACTGACGCTGGCCATCTTTGCCACGCCGGAAGCCTTTGCGGGCGTGACGCTCAAGATCACCCATCGTCTGATCGCGCTGCTGGCCGGGTTCACAGCCGAGCCGCGTTTGTGGAGCGACATCCTGGTCGACCATGCGCACGGCAGCGGTCTGACACTGGCATCGGCTTACGCGGATCGGGAGAGGGCGCAGAACTTGCACGAGCACTATCGACAAGCTATCGGTGTGTTGCTGGATCGTGTGACGGGTCTTTGATGAGACACATCATCAGTCTCCGGCATTGCAAGCCCGGCGACGAGCGCCAATGCTGGTCGTTGCCAGCCTCTTTGGCCCGTGCCACAATCGCCTCAACCCGAAAGGGCCGGTGCGTAGAAACACCTGTAAACAGCGGTGCAACCTCCCCGTTAGCGAGGCTCATCCAGGAGCCTTCATGTCGCTTTATGCCGCCACTTCGGTCAGCCTGTGCGCTGCACCGATCACGCCCACATCGGGCACTTTCCTCGCCTTCATCAGACTCGCCAGCATCGCGCAAAAAAGCGCTGCGGTGGTTGTTTCCTGCGCGTTCAATGCGGGAGGCGCAGCATGACCCGTCCCACTCAACCTCAATTGCCCGCGCGTGATGCAAAGAAGTTTTCTGACGACGATCTGTGTGCGTTGATCGAGGCCGACCTGAATCGCCTGACCGGCACGCTGTTCGTGATCGGTCACTTCTTCGAAGGTGCGGAGGAAGCCGAACTGCTGCTCGCACAGGAGCACCTCATGACGATGATTCAGCATGCGGCGAAGGTCGCCAGTCGGGTGATCATCTACTCACAGAATGGCGAAAACCTCATGCCCAACTCTGCGCGGGAAGAAATCATGCAGGCGATGAGCATTCTGACTAGCCTCGAGATCCTGACCGTCACCGCTGAACCAGACGGCTATGCATCGGATGCAGTGATCAGCAGCACGATTGATGCGGCTCAGGATTGTGTGCATCGGGCGATTGCGGTGATGAGTCCGGATAGTGTGGAGGGGGTGAGGTATCGGGGGGTGCTTGAGATTGAAGAGGGCCGTTGATAGATGCTGGGGTTCATGCTCAATTGATATCTCAATCCATGGAGGGCAGTTGCCGACCCATTGCGAAAGTTCGGCCGACTAAAGCCTATGGCTGCTTCGCAGCGATTGCAGTTCTTTGCTCTAGCGACCTCGACGCCCGAAAACTGTCATTCAACATTCTTCGGGCCGGACGTATCCGAGGAGTCGTCGTACCTTCACCCTTAGCACCTCAAAGGGCCCTCGGATTAGGCCGGCAATCGCCTGCGGTTGTGATCGAGCTTCTTTCCACAGCGTATTCAACTTCGATGGGAATGCCCAGATCGTCGCTGAGAAACTTGGTGCCAGCAAGACGCTGGTGTGCGTACTACCAAGTCATCCTTACCGGAATGGCTGGCGCGATCATGTGGCGGGTACTCAGCGGTAGGGTGGCAGTTAACGGATGCGCAATGCCGGCTGACACGGCAATCGCTTGAGCCCCCCTTGAGGTAGACGCAGGTATCGTGCCCGTTGATTCGAGCAATGCCGCAGGCTGATGGTCGCTCCGGCACGCCGCCCAGCGTGCAGGCTGCCGGTGAGCAACCAGTTCACGAGCTCGCTTTGTCGACGAAAGCATTTGCGGGCGCGATACCGGCAGTTAATAGCGCAGTGCCGCTTGGCCGTTATAGTCAACTGCGGGCGAAATATGCGGGGCAGACCCGAGTGCAGATTCCCGCGCGAGTACCGCTCACAGATGCGCCGGCAATACACCGGCCTCCAGATATTCCATGAGCGCTGCATCGGCTATGACGCCGCTGTAGAACACGTGTCCCCACGAGTTCACCGATTTGTGCTGCGCATACTCGCAGAAGGTGTCCAGTTGCGTACGCACGTTCTGCCCCTTCTGGCGAATGCTCTTGACGAGCCTCAGCAGGCGGATGTACTCGCTCTTGAAGAAGTGATTGTAGCGACGGCCAATGCCCAGTTCGTGCAGGTGCCGCGCCACCAAGGCGTGCTGTGCCGCGCCCAGGCCGGGATAGGGTTTGATTGAAATGCTTTCGGGCGCCTCGAAGGGCCGCCCAATCGCCAGACAGAACACCTGCACATCCGTGAACTGGTCGAAGTAGGGATGCAGAAAGAGGCGTTCGTTTGCCGCATTGACCGTGGCGATGCTCTTCTCTCCCTGGCAGATGTCACACATCGGGAAGAGGTTGCACGCCGTGATTGAGAACTCGGGGTATGACTGCTTGGGCAGGTAGTGATCTAGCGTGTTTGGCGTTCCGTCTTCACCGCACGCAGGGCACAGCTGCAGTTCCCTAGATCGCAGTCCTTGCAGCACGGGGCCCTGGACCGAATCGTCAGCCGGGGTGAGGTAGAGGCTATGAAACTTCTTTGCGTGGCCCTGCACGTCGGGCCAGGGCTTCAGTGTGCTTGGGTCGCCGCCGGCGTCCTTGTAGGCCTGCACGCGTGCCTTCCACCCAGCCGTCAGGTTAGTGAAGAATCCTGCGTTGACTCCACCCTGGCGCTGCGCGACGACCCCATCGATGTAGCCGTCGTTGTCCGAGGTCGGAGTGCCGAGCCGTACTACCATTGTTCGCGCTCCATCGCGTGGATTTGGATGATCAGCTCTTCGTTGATGTCGTCGCCTAGGGCAGCGATCAGATTCGATGCCGTGCCGAACTCCTTTAACTGGACCCGCAGCCAGTCTTCATAGGGCTTAGAAAGCGCTTTGTCACCGAAGACGTAGGACGAGATGCGCTGGACGTCGCCACCGAAGGTCTCGAACGGCGGCGTTTTTATGGCCAAGCCTTGGTCGGTCTGCTCGAAGACGTGCACGCAGTCCCGGGGAATCTCGCGCACCGCGACAAGGGAATGCGTCGCCACGAGTGCTTTCGATCCATAGCTGGCCAGGATGGACTTGAGCATGCGGATGAAGGCGATCTCAAGGGTGGGATGCAGAAACAGCTCTGGCTCATCGATGAGGATTAGGCTGTTGCGGCGAATCGCCCCCAAGATGTTTATCACAATGTAAGAGAACAGGCGCTGACCGGAACTCAGGTGGAGTGGCTTGCCGTCCTTGAGGAAAACGACGCCCAGACGATCCTGCAGATGCTTGCCCAGCACCAGGACCTTGAGTTCGTCAACGCGGTCGGAGGCGATCGGCACGTAACGCACCTGAAGGTTGGGGCCATCCTCGTCCCAGGCCGGTCCTTCCAGATACGGCTCCGTCATCCACTCCTGGGTCGCGAAGAAGCTGTCAACATCGGCGTCGCCATCGATCACCACTGCCGCGCGGTCAAACGGGAATGCGCTCTTGAGCACGCGCTCCATCGTCTCCAGCTTCTTGGACCACTCCTTGATGGCTCCGTATTTCTGATCGTCGGACAGACAGGCGAGCAGGGAGCGAGCGGCATTGGTCTTGGGGAACTCGCGCGACAGCGTAATCTTGTCGGAGCCGCGTTTGCTTTCAGTAAGCGACTTCATCCTCCCCCGAAAGCCGAAGTAGCGGTAGACGTCGTGGTCCTTGCGATTCTTGTCCTGGCTGGTATCGACCGGGAATAGTTCGAAGGGACTGTAGGAGATAACCACCACCTGATTTAGATTCGGCCGACCGTTGAAGCCGGTGTCGGCGGGAATATCAGGGTCGAGTTTGAGCCAGTTGGCGACGATCTGGTGGAGGAGCTGCGACTTGCCAACGCCATTGGGCCCGATCATTACGTTGATGTCATGAGGCAGAGGACTAGCGGATGCGAAGCGCAATTCGATGGTAGAGATATCCTCGCCCGGCTTGCGGAAGCGAAAGATCTGGTTGCCAATCGAGATGGTCTTGCGTCCAAACAGCTTCCAGCCGTCCAAGTAGGCCTTGATGGCGCCGCGCTCGCGCTGCAAGGACTTTCTGAATCCTTCCGTTGCAAGCAGGCGCAACGCATCGCCGTCGTCTTCGATCTTGGCTAGAAAGCTTGCGTCCCGCAAGGTGCGCGCCACCTCGATCGCTGCATCCAGGCCAAGATGGCCGTCGATCTGCTCGTAAAAGGACAGGCTCGCTGGCACCGAAACATACTGGCTGCCAGGAATTGGGAAAACCCCGTCCCAGCCGTCGGCGACAAGTTTGTCTAGGTACGCAAAGGTCGTCTTTTCGTTCTCGATCAGGATCTGTATGCCGCCAATCTCAACATCGGAGCCCTTTATCCGGCATTCGGTGGGAAACGTCGTCTTGTAGGTGAAATCGTCCCAGTTGTCGTGGAGCAATACGATCACATCAAGGTGTTGGGCCACCAGCGCCTTATGCCTCTTCGAATCTCGCCCTACATAGACAACCTTCATGGAATCTCTTTCTATTCTAAATTTATTCTGCGCCGAATTTTTTGCCAAACTATGGGCGCGGCGAGACGTGAGCCGGTGGCTTGCGGCCCTTCAACTTTCATCAGGTCTATCCCCTAGGGACCAAGATAGCTGCCGGCCGAAGCTCATTGCACCTTCTGAAGCACCCGCCCCTCAATACGTTGGAGACTGTGAGGTAGACCGGTTAGGTGTCTGTCAAGTCGCTCTCGTTCTTCGCTTGTGAACAGGATGACCTGCTGTCCAAACGTCGAGGCGCTTGAGACTCTCCTTAAAAGCTGAACAAAGCTCACGTCGCTACTGGACTGCTGGCGGGGCTCGTCGAGAAGCAGCATGCCGGGATGGTTGGTTGCAACATCGCGGGCCACCTCCAGCATTCCGTTCTGATATGCCCAAATAGTTCGAATCAGGTCGCTCGCAGAAATCGTCGTTTGAAGCTCGAACCCCTCAATTTCAGGGCGGTATGTGTGCGGCGACACTACAAGCTCCCCTACAGACAAGCTGCGGAACCCGTAGTCCCTGAGCTGATTGCGAATCGCGTCTTCCCAGCAGACCAGCTTCGCGCGGTCATCTGCTGATAGGTCGTCGTCAGGAAGCTCGGCCAGGGCAGTCTCGACAACGCGCCAGTCCTTGGCTAGGTCATCAAAGGCGGCAGTAGCCTGGGCAAAGGCTAGGAGCCGTTGAGAGTCCTGTTTAAGGCCTGTCTCTTATACACATCTCCGAGCCCACGAGACAGGCAGAAAT
>ERZ1031720.73-NODE-73-length-13290-cov-7.873971_pt1 | contig 13290 bp, 12 predicted proteins | sample MGYA00518750_ERZ1031720 | MGnify/ENA primary metagenome ERZ1031720 (study PRJEB33718, sample SAMN03160008) | human skin metagenome | collected 2014-04-10 | study: EMG produced TPA metagenomics assembly of the PRJNA266117 data set (Human skin bacterial metagenome and... | reverse complement strand
TACACCTCTCTATTCGTCGGCAGCGTCAGATGTGTATAAGAGACAGGTGACGCGCGTGGCGTCGGGCGCCTACGACCTGGGTTTTGCCGATCTGGCCGCGCTGATGGAATTCCACGCCAACAACCCCGATGCGCCCAACAAGCCCGTGGCCATCATGATGCTCTACAACAACACGCCGGCCTCGGTGATGGCACTCAAGAAGAGCGGCATCAAGACGCCCGCGGATCTGGCCGGCAAGAAGCTCGGCGCGCCGGTGTTCGACGCCGGCCGTCGTGCGTTCCCCATCTTCGCCAAGGCCAACAAGGTCGAGAACGTGGCCTGGACGGCCATGGATCCGCCGCTGCGCGAGACCATGCTGGTTCGCGGCGACATCGATGCCATCACCGGCTTCACCTTCACCTCGCTGCTCAATCTCGAAGCCCGCGGCGTCAAGGCCTCGGATGTGGTGGTGATGGCCTATCCCGACTATGGCGTCAAGCTGTATGGCAACGCCGTGATCGCCAGCCCCAAGCTGCTCGCCGAGAAGCCCGAGGTGGTCAAGGCCTTCCTCAAGGCCCTGGTGCTCGGCGCCAAGGACGTGATGGCCAAGCCCGACGCGGCCATCGCTTCGGTCAAGGCCCGCGACGGCATCATCAACACGGATCTCGAGACCCGCCGCCTGAAGATGGCCATCGACACCGTGGTCAACACGCCCGATGCACGCAGCGAAGGTTTCGGCCAGATCAATACCGGCCGCCTGGCGCTGATGGCCTCGCAGGTCTCGGACGCCTTCAACACCAAGACCCGCGTCGACGCCACCAAGGTCTGGAACGGCAGTTTCCTGCCCACGGCAGCCGAACTCGACGTGCTGCCCAAGAAGTAATCCGACGATCACTCGAAGAACCGCCCCATGCAAGAAACCGCATCCCGCCCCTTCGTCGATTTCCGCGACGTCTGGCTGGCCTACAACGACGAGTTGCTGCGCGCCAACCACTTTGCCGTCGAAGGCATCAACCTGCAGGTCAAGGAGGGCGAGTTCATCGCCATCGTCGGTCCGTCGGGCTGCGGCAAGTCGACGTTCATGAAGTTGACGACCGGTCTGCGCATGCCGTCGATCGGCAAGATCTTCATCGACGGCCAGCCCGTGACGGGACCGCTGAAGATCTCCGGCATGGCTTTCCAGTCGCCGTCGCTGCTGCCCTGGCGCACGACGGTGGACAACGTGCTGCTGCCGCTGGAGATCGTGGAGCCCTACCGCTCGACGTACAAGGCCAAACGCAAGGAGTACGAGGAACGGGCACGCCGGCTGCTGCAGAAGGTGGGCCTGGGCGGTTACGAGGACAAGTTCCCCTGGCAGCTCTCGGGCGGCATGCAACAGCGGGCCTCGATCTGCCGCGCGCTCATCCACGAACCCAAGATGCTGCTGCTCGACGAGCCCTTCGGTGCGCTCGATGCGTTCACGCGCGAAGAACTCTGGTGCATTCTGCGCGACCTCTGGACGGAGCAGAAATTCAACGTGATCCTGGTGACGCACGACCTGCGCGAATCGGTGTTCCTGGCCGACACGGTCTATGTGATGAGCAAGAGCCCGGGACGGTTCATGGTTCGCCGCGAGATCGAGCTGCCGCGCCCGCGGGAACTCGAGGTGACCTACACCAAGGAGTTCACCGACATCGTGCTGGAACTGCGCGGCCACATCGGCGCGATCCGGCAAGGTGCGTCCACCGCCGGCGGCTCGGCCGTCATCGGCCAGTGAGGGCGATGCACGCCCGCGCCGCCGCCCTCTGGCCCCGTACATCTCTCGTCTCGCCATGAACAAAAAACAAGTCGAAATCTGGTCGCCCTGGATCCTGCTGGCCGCGACCATCGTGCTGTGGCAGATCATCTGCTCGGCCTTCAATGTCTCGGAATTCATTTTCCCGAGCCCGCTGCGCATCTGGGACCAGTTCCTGGAGTTCAAGTGGATCATCGCCGGCCACGCCTGGCGGACCTTCTGGGTCACGATGGCAGGCTTCGGCATCGCCATCGTGGTGGGCGTGCTGCTGGGCTTCGTGATCGGCAGCTCGCGCCTGGCCTATGCCGCGGTCTATCCGCTGATGACGGCTTTCAATGCACTGCCCAAGGCGGCCTTCGTGCCGATCCTGGTGGTGTGGTTCGGCATCGGCATCGGCCCGGCGATCCTGACGGCTTTCCTCATCAGCTTCTTCCCCATCATGGTCAACATCGCCACCGGCCTGGCCACACTCGAGCCCGAGCTCGAGGACGTGCTACGCGTGCTGGGCGCCAAGCGCTGGGACGTGCTGATGAAGATCGGCCTGCCGCGCTCGCTGCCTTATTTCTACGGTTCGCTCAAGGTCGCCATCACGCTGGCGTTCGTCGGCACCACCGTGTCCGAGATGACGGCAGCCAACGAAGGCATCGGTTACCTGCTGATCTCGGCCGGTTCGGCCATGCAGATGGGCCTGGCCTTTGCGGGTCTGATGGTGGTGGGCGCGATGGCGATGCTGATGTACGAGCTGTTCAGCTTCCTCGAAAAGCACACCACGGCCTGGGCGCACCGCAGCACGCACGGCGAATGAGCACGGCCATGACCCTGGATTTCCCCGCACACGTGCCGCTGGCGACGGACCAGATCCTGCAGGCCCTGCGCCGCTGCAACGAGGTGGCACGCCAGGCCATGGCCGAAGGCCACCATCCGTTCGGGGCCCTGCTGCTGGCACCCGACGGCGTGACCGTGCTCGATACGCAGGGCAATGTCGACACCGTCAACCATGCCGAGTCGGTGCTGGTGCGGCGTGCGGCCGCGCAGTACGACGCCGACTACCTGTGGGCCTGCACCCTGGTCAGCAATGCCGAGCCCTGCGCCATGTGCGCGGGCACGCAGTACTGGGGCAATATCGGGCGCCTGATCTACGGCATCAGTGAAACCCGGCTGCTGGCGCTGACCGGCGATCACGGCGAGAACCCCACCATGGCCCTGCCCTGCCGCACGGTGTTCGCCAGCGGGCAGAAGCCGGTCGAGGTGATCGGCCCCGTCGAAGCCATCGAGGACGAAGTGGTGGCCATGCACCGGGACTTCTGGCCTGCGCGCTGAAAGACGTGCCGGGCCTGGGTTAAAGTCCGGCATGCTGCCTGTTTTTGCTCCCCTCACACCCGGCGTCCGCCTGGCCGACCAGGTCGCCCGACTGCTGGAAACGGAAATCCGCGACGGCCGGCTTCAGCCGGGCGACCGGCTGCCCACCGAGGCCGTCCTGGTCGAGCAGTTCGGCGTGAGCCGCACCGTGATCCGCGAGGCCCTGTCGCGCCTCAAGTCGGTCGGATTGATCGAGTCGCGCCAAGGCAGCGGCGTGTATGTGCAGGCGGCCGGCATCGAGCCGCTGCAGTTCGACCCCGCCCATTCGGCCTCGCAGGAAGCCGTGATCCAGATCGTCGAGCTGCGCCGCGCGCTCGAAGCCGAAGTGGCGGAGCTCGCGGCTTACCGTCGCACGCCGGACGACATCGACCGCATTCGTGCGGCCGTGGACGAGCTGGCACAGGCCGTGCGGTCGGGCCGCGACGGCGTGGCCGAAGACGTCGCTTTCCACCGCGCCATCGCGCAGGCCGCCGGCAATCCGTTTCTGATCCGTACGCTGGACTACCTGGCCCAGTTCCTGAGCGGGGCCACCCGTGTGACCCGCGCCAACGAAGCGCGCCGAGTCGACTTCGCGCAAGCGGTGACCGAGGAACACGACCTCATCGTGAAAGCCATCGAGGCCGGCGACGCCACGGCTGCCCGGCATGCGGCAGCCTCGCACATGAACAATGCGATTACACGCATCCGGCTGGCCGACCCCTCGTTCTGGGCGCAGGACGGCGGCCGACTGGCACGCGAACTTCTGGGAAAACCCTCTTAAATAGTGGAAAACCCTAGCATCTGTTCGCCATCACGTCTGCACAGGCTTTCTCCTTCTCCATTCGGCGTCGGCCAATAAATTTGCAAACCTAGGGTTTACCCTTTGTTCTGGCGTGTAACTTAATTTGTATGATGACCATACAAATAATGGGCCTCGCCGGTGCGCGAAGCTTTTTCAAAACGCTTAGAGGAGACCCTCAGGTCATGTCCACCCTTGCATTACTGAGCATTGCTGCGGCCAGCATCGGGCTGCTGCTGCTGTTGATCATCCGCTTCCAGGTTCAGGCTTTCGTGGCCCTGCTGGTCGTCAGCCTGCTGGTCGCCATCGCCACCGGCATTCCCATGGGAGACATCGTCCCCACGCTGATCTCGGGCATGGGGGGTACGCTGGGCTCGGTGGCCATTCTTGTCGCGCTGGGTGCCATGCTGGGCCGCATGATCGAGGTCTCGGGCGGCGCCAGTACGCTGGCCAACCGCTTCACGCAGATCCTCGGACCCAAACGGGTGCCGGCGGCGCTGACCGCCTCTGCACTGGTGCTGGCGATTCCCGTCTTTTTCGATGTCGGTTTCATCATCCTGATTCCCATCGTCTACGGCTTCTGCAAAGCCGCGGGCGTGAATCCGGTGAAGTACGGCCTGCCGGTGGCCGGCATCATGCTGGCCGTGCACGTGGTGGTGCCGCCGCACCCGGGCATCGTCGGGGGTGCTGCCGTGGTGAGCGCCGACGTGGGCTGGATCACGCTCATCGGCCTGGCGATCTGTGTGCCGCTGGCCTGGCTGGCGCAGTATGTGGGCCGCTGGCTGAACCTGCGCGAATACACCATGCTGAAGACCACCGCCGAACAGTTCGAGCAGTTCGGCTCGTCGCCAGAAACGTCCGACACCGCCTCGACCAAGCGTCCCAGCGTCGGCGCCATCCTGGCGTTGATCCTGATTCCGCTGGGCCTGATCATGCTGGGTACCACGGGTGCAACGATGCTGCCCAAGGGTGACCCGGTGCGTGATGTGCTGTCGTTCATCGGTGCACCCGTGTTCGCGCTGATGGTGGCCATCGGCCTGGCTTTTGTGCTGCTGGTGCGTCCGCTGGGCTGGAGCCGCAGCCACACCAACAACGTGATGGAGTCCGCCCTGCCGCCCGCCGCCACGGTGATTCTGGTCACAGGCGCAGGCGGCGTGTTCGCCAAGGTGTTGACCGTGAGCGGCATCGGTGCGGCCCTGTCGCAGAGCCTGGCCGCAACCGGCCTGCCGCTCATTCTGCTGGGCTTTCTGATCTCGCTGGCGCTGCGCGCCGCGCAAGGGTCGGCCACCGTGGCCATCCTGACCACCTGCGGCCTGCTGGCCGAAACCATCGCTTCGGGCAGCTTCACTGCATTGCAGGTCGCCTTGCTCGTGGTGGCCATCGGCTTCGGCGGCCTGGGGCTGTCGCACGTCAACGATTCGGGCTTCTGGATCGTGACCCGTTACCTGGGCCTGAGCGTGGCCGACGGGCTGCGCAGCTGGACGGTGCTGACCACCGTGCTGGGCGCCGCCGGCTTCCTCATGACCTGGGCCATCTGGGCACTGGTCGTCTGACGACCTGCCTCCCTGTTTTCATTCTCTCTGTAGGAATCTTCTCGACATGACCACCAAGAACGTCGGCGTCATCGGACTGGGCGCCATGGGCCTGGGCATCGCCAAAACCCTGCGCAACAATGGCTACAACGTGCACGCCTGCGACGTGCGTCCCGGCAGCGCAGCCGATTTCGCCAAGGACGGCGGCGTGGCCTGCAGCTCGCCGGCCGATCTGGCGGCACGGGTCGATGTGGTGATCTCGGTGGTGGTCAACGCCGCGCAGACCGAGTCGGTGCTGTTCGGCGAACAGGGCGCAGCCGCGGCCATGAAGGCCGGCAGCGTGTTCGTGATGTGCTCGACGGTCGACCCGAACTGGTCGATCGCATTGGAAGCCCGCCTGGCCGAAGCCGGCATCCTGTATGTGGACGGCCCGATCTCGGGCGGCGCGGCGAAGGCGGCTGCGGGCCAGATGACGATGATGACCTCGGCCCGGCCGGAAGCCTATGCGGTGGCGGGCGAGGTGCTCGACAACATGGCGGGCAAGGTCTACCGCCTAGGCGACCAGGCCGGCGCGGGCAGCAAGGTGAAGATCATCAACCAGTTGCTGGCGGGCGTGCACATCGCGGTGGCGGCCGAAGCCATGGCCCTGGGCCTGCGCGAAGGCGTCGATGCCGCCGGCCTGTACGAAGTGATCACGAACAGCGCGGGCAACAGCTGGATGTTCGAGAACCGCATGGCCCACGTGCTGGCGGGCGACTACACGCCGCTGTCGGCCGTCGACATCTTCGTCAAGGACCTGGGCCTGGTGCTCGACACCGCGCGCGCCAGCAAATTCCCGCTGCCGCTGGCGGCGACCGCGCACCAGATGTTCATGCAGGCCTCGACGGCGGGTTACGCCAAGGAAGACGACAGCGCCGTGATCAAGATTTTCCCGGGCATCACCCTGCCCGCGGGCAAGGAGTGACGGCATGACGACACACGCTCCCGCCACGCTGCGCATCGGCTGCATTGCAGACGACTTCACCGGCGCCACCGATCTGGCCAATAACCTCGTGCGCGCCGGCATGCGGGTGGTGCAGACCATCGGCGTGCCCGACGGCCCGCTCGACACCGAAGCCGATGCCGTGGTCGTCGCGCTCAAGTCGCGCACCGTCGCCCCTGCCGAAGCCGTGGCGCAATCGCTGCAGGCCCTGGCCTGGCTGCGCGACCAGGGCGCGCAGCAGATCTACTTCAAGTACTGCTCGACCTTCGACAGCACGCCCCAGGGCAACATCGGCCCGGTCACGGATGCGCTGATGGATGCGCTGGGCAGCGATTTCACCATCGCCACGCCGGCGTTCCCGGACAACAAGCGCACGGTGTTCAAGGGCTACCTGTTCGCGGGCGACGTGCTGCTCAACGAAAGCGGCATGCAGAACCATCCGCTCACGCCGATGACCGACCCCAACCTGGTGCGTGTGCTGCAGGCGCAGACGGCACGCCAGGTGGGACTGATCGACCATGCGGTGGTGGCCCGCGGCGAAGCGGCCATCCGCGAGCGCATCGCCGCGCTGCGCGAGCAAGGCGTGTCGATCGCCATCGTCGATGCCGTCTCGAACGACGACCTGCTGCGGCTGGGTCCGGCCCTGCGCGACATGGCGCTGGTGACGGCGGGCTCGGGCGTGGCGATTGCATTGCCGGCCAACTTCGGCATCGCGCCCTCGAGCCAGGCTGCGGTCTTGCCGCCGGCATCGGGGCTGAAGGCGATCGTCTCGGGCAGCTGTTCGGTGGCGACCAACCAGCAGGTGATGCATTTCATCCAGTCGGGCCGCCCCGCGCTGGCCATCGACCCGCTGCGCATTGCCGCCGGCGTCGACGTGTGTGCCGAAGCCCTGGCCTGGGCCGGCGACAAGATCGCCGGCGGTCCGGTGCTGATCTACTCCACGGCAGACACCTCTGCGGTCAAGTCCATCCAGAGCAAGCTGGGCGTGGAGGCTGCCGGCACGCTCGTCGAACAGACCATCGCGGGCATTGCACGCGGTCTGGTCGAGCTGGGCGTGCGCCAACTGGTGGTGGCGGGCGGCGAGACCTCGGGCGCCTGCGTCCAGGCGCTGGAGATCGCGCAGATGCGCATCGGCGGCCAGATCGATCCGGGCGTGCCGTGGTGCCACGCGCTGTCGCCGGCGGCTCCGGACGGGCTGCACATCACGCTGAAGTCGGGTAACTTCGGTACCGCGGACTTTTTCACGAAGGCATTCGCAGCCTGCGCGGCCTGACCCCCGTCTCTCTTTTCTCAGGCTCGAAGACGCAGCGCCGTGCCGGTGCTGCGTGTTTCCATTCCTCCATCGGATTCCCATGAGCGACTCCACGCCCCTTTATCTCTCCGAAGACGAAGCCCGGACGGAAATCTGCCGCGTCGGCCGCGAACTGTTCACGCGCGGTTATGTGCACGCCACGGCCGGCAACATCAGCGTCAAGCTGGCGCAAGGTTTTCTGATCACGCCGACCGATGCCTGCCTGGGCCAGTTGACCCCCGAGCGCCTGGCGCTGCTCGACGACGCCGGTGTTCAGATCGGCGGCGACCGCGCCAGCAAGACCATCGTGCTGCACCGTCGCATCTACGAGGCCAGCGCCCGCACGGCCTCGCCTGCGCGTTGCGTCATCCACACCCACAGCACGCATCTGGTGGCCTGTTCGCTCATGGCGGGGGCCACTGCCGACCGCCAGCCCGGAACACCGCCGGCTTACGCCGAACTGCTGCCGCCGATCACGCCCTACTTCGTCATGAAGGTGGGCCATGTCCCGCACATTCCCTATCACCGGCCGGGCGCGCCCGAAGCGGCACAGGCGGTGGTGGAGGCCATCGAGCAGTACGCGCAGGCGGGCAGCCCCATCCGGGCCGTGATGCTCGCCCGCCTGGGTCCGAATGTGTGGCACGACACCCCGGCCGCAGCCATGGCCACGCTCGAAGAGCTCGAAGAAACCGCCCGCCTGTGGATGATCTGCCAGCCCCAGCCCGCCGCGCTGGCGCCCGAGCACATCGCCGAACTGCGCCGCGTGTTCGGCGCCGCGTGGTGAGCGATCGCCCGCACGCCTGTTTTTGACGTTCCCTGCGTGCGCCGCTCGGCGCACCGCTCCCAGCAAGAAGCAAGAGGAAAACCCGACATGCCCCGTTTCGCCGCCAACCTGACCATGCTCTACAACGATGTGGCGTTCATGGACCGATTCGCCGCCGCCTCGCGCGACGGCTTCAAGGCCGTGGAGTACCTGTTCCCCTACGCCCATCCGGCCGATGAGATCGCTGCGCAATTGCAAGAACATGGCCTGCAGCAGGTGCTGTTCAACGCGCCTCCCGGCGACTGGGATGCCGGCGAGCGCGGCATCGCCTGCCTGGCCGGGCGCGAGTCGGAGTTCATCGCGGGCATCGAGAAAGCCATCGCCTACGCGGGCACGCTGAGCTGCCCCCGCATCCATGTGATGGCGGGCCTGGTGCCGGCCGGCAGCACGGCCGCCGAAGTCGAGGCCACCTATGTCGCCAACCTGCAGGCCGCTGCGGCGCTGGCCGCACCGCACGGCATCGACATCCTGATCGAGCCCATCAACGGCCGCGACATGCCCGGCTTTTTCCTCAGCCGCCAGGACCAGGCCCATGCCCTGATCGCGCGCATCGGTGCCCCCAATGTGAAGGTGCAGATGGACCTCTACCATGCACAGATCGTCGAAGGCGACCTGGCCATGAAGATCCGCCACTACCTGCCGACCGGCCGCGTCGGCCACATCCAGATCGCGGGCGTGCCCGAGCGCCACGAACCCGACGTGGGCGAGCTGAACTACACCTACCTGTTCAAGCTGCTCGACGAACTGCAGTTCGACGGCTGGATCGGCTGCGAGTACCGCCCCGCCCGCGGCACGGCGCCGCATGCCACCCGCGACGGGCTGGGCTGGCTCGCCCCCTGGCTGGGCTGAAGACAGACCAAGCCGCGCAGCTGCATCCGGATTTTCCGTGCCGACATGCGCGGCGTGCGAGTCGATACCGAGGCGCTCAGTATTTGGCGAAGTTCGCCGCGATGCGCTGGCGCAGATAGTCGTCGGCGCTGATGGGCGGGTACTTCTTGCCCGGCCCTTCGATCGTCACATCCATATTGGCCTGGCAGAAGAATGCCAGGCTGTAGCGCGGTCCCTGGTATTCGTGGGGCAGCGGATTCTTCACCCGGTGGAAGTTGCTGGGCAGTTGATCGTCGCTCCAGCGCATCAGCATGTCGCCGATGTTGCAGGTGATGACATCGTCGGCCGGCTCGATGCTGGTCCATTGCTGGGCATCCGCTTCCTTGCCGGGACAGACCTGCAGGCCGCCCTGCCCTTTTTGCTGGAACAGCAGGGTCAGGCAATCGAAATCGGTGTGCGCACCGGCACGCCACAGGCCGAGCTGGTCCTTGAGGGCCGGATCCACCGCAAAGTAATGCAGCATGCGCAACGTGCTTTGATAGGCGTCTTTCGACGGATCGTGGGCGCGTGTGAAGAAGTCCGCATCGAAGCCCAGCTTGTAGGCAAAGCAAGACAGGATCTGCATGCCGACCTGCCAGCACTTGGACTCGAAGCCCAGCATGGTGGACTGGAAAGCCGGCAGTTCATCGTCGGTCGGCCACAGGCCCTGCATGCGCGGGCGCGTGATCTGATAGGACTCCTTCTGGTCGGCGGTGCGCACCGAAGGCCGCACCTGGGTCTTGCTTTCCCAGCCGGCATTGCGGTTGAGCGGGCGCAGGGCCTTGGTTTCCGGCGGCAGATCGAAGAACCGCTCCGTCATGGCAAAGGCATCCTGAATCGCCTGCTGCGAGATGCCGTGGTTGTAGACCTGGAAAAAACCGATGTCGACTGCGGCGTTCCACAGTTCGTCGGCAATCTGCGCCTTGCGCTGTTCGAAGTTGGAGAGATCGATGCGGCGAACTTCGCGCGCCGTGGTCTCGACCCCCAGATCGCCCATGCGCGATTCTTTGCGGAGCTCGTCCATGCCGTAATCGGGGTTGGCGGAGACCGTGCTGGAAGCGGTGGCGTGGCTGTTCATGGCGTTCATTCCTTGTAGAGGCAAGGGGCACGGCCTGGCGTGTCGAACGGAGACATGCACGGGACCGAGCCATCTTGAAGGGCGGTAAACCGGCATCTGCTTCCAGCCCGCGAGGGCCGGGAAGACAGCCGCCGGCGGCTTCAAGAGCAATGACCCGCCGATCCGGCCTGCTGCGCAGGCGCTGTGCTGAACGCTTCTACTCTCGGCGAAAGTCGAGCAAGTTTCACGCCAGCCCCGCCCCCCGGCCTCGCAGGCCCTGTCGGGCGGTGCGCACCACAAGATGGCAAAAACGGGTGAGCCGGGCTCGGGCATGCACCATCTTGAACCCCTGAAGTGTATGCAATCGGTGCATGCAGACCCGGCCCTGCAGGCAAGCGCTGTTGGCACGGATGCTGCAACGGACCGATCAGAGTAGAAGCGTTCAGCGGCCCGCCCGGCCGCCCGGAAATTGCTCGAGTCGACCCGTCCGGCCTCTGCGCCGGCGGAACCTGCTTGACATCAGTTCCCGAGAGTTTCCCCATCATGAAACGACGCCAGTTCCTCTCCTCCTTGTCCCTTCCCGCGGCCGCCTGGATCGCGGCGCCGGCGGCGCAGGCACAGTCTTCCTCGGCCCTCACGCCTCTGAAGTTCACGCTCGATTTCCGGGTGACCAGCCAGACCTCGCCTTTTTTCCTGGCGCTGTCCCGTGGTTACTACCGCGAGGAAGGACTGGATGTGAGCATCGACGTGGGCTCGGGTTCGGTCGCCTCGATCACGCGCGTGGCCAGCGGCGCCTACGACCTCGGGCTGGGCGATATCAGCTCGCTGGTCGAGTTTCAGGTGCAGAACCCGCAGGCCACGCCCGTGCAGGCGATCTATCAGTACTACAACCGCGCGCCCTTCGTGATCATCGGACGCAAGGACCGGGGTATCACCACCGACTTTGCCAGCCTGCAGGGCAAGAAGGTCGCCGCCGCCGCAGTCGAGTCGACCCGCCGCTGCTGGACCATGGTGGCCCGTCAACTCGGCACCCCTCAGGACCTGTTCCAGTGGGTGACCACGGATTTCAGCGCACGCGACAATGTCGTGGTGCGGGGCGACGTCGACGCAGCCACCTACTTCCACGACTCGGCCGTGTCGCTGTTCGCGCGCCTGCCGCAGCAGGACCTGTCGGTGCTCGAGTACGCCAAGACTGGCTTGAATCTCTATGGCAACGCCGTGCTGGCCAGCAGCCGGCTGATCGCCGAAAAGCCCGCGGCGCTGCGCGGTTTCCTGGCCGCCAGCAACCGCGCACTCAAGGAGACGCTGGCCGATCCCGAGCCCGCGCTGGCCGCCATCAAGGCCCGCGAAGGCATCCTCAACCTCGATGTCGAACGCGCCCGCTGGGCCATCACGCGCCAGTACCTGGCCACTGCGGAGAACCGCGAGCTGGGACTCGGCGCGCTGCGCCCCGACATCCTGCAGCACCAGATCGACGAAGTGGCTGCCGTGTTCGGCCTGAACAGCAAGCCGACGGTCGGGCAGGTCTTCCATTCGGGCCTGCTGCCCGCAGCCGCACAACGCCAGGTGAACGCATGACAGGCACCGCCTCGACCCCCCTCCCGGCCGAACAGTCTCTTGGAGAACAGGACGGCAAGTACCTGCGTCTGGCCATCGGCCTGGCCGACCAGGCCCGCGCACGCGGCAACCGCCCCTTCGGCTCGGTCATCGTTTCGGCTGCCGGCGAAGTGCTGGCCGAGGCCTGGAACCGCAACGGCGAGACCGGCGACTGCACGGCCCATGCCGAGACCGAGGCCATCCGCATCGCCAGCCCGCGTTTCAGCCGCGAGGAACTGGCCGGCGCCACGATCTACGCCTCGGGCGAGCCCTGCGTGATGTGCGCGGGCGCGATCTACTGGTCCAACATCCGGCGCGTGGTCTTCGGCATCGATGCGGTGCGCCTGCGGGTGTTCCGCGGCGAGCGGCTCGACCAGCGCGATGCCGAGCTGTCCTGTCGCGATGTGTTCGATGCCTCGCCGGCCGCCATCGAGTGCCTGGGCCCGGCGCTGATCGAGGAGGCGTCGAGCTCGCATGTCGGCGGCTGGAAAACCTGATCCCGAGCCGCGTGTACACGCTGATTTGGCATGCGTCTTGCAGCATGCCGGTCAGCGTCTTTTTTGCACGATCAATTACCCGAGGGATCACGACATGAGCAGTCGCCGTCAATTCGCCCTGCGCGCAGGCCTCCTGGTTCTGGCCGCCACCGCCGCCAGCACCGGAATGGCGCAGACCCCCAAGAAGATCAAGGTCGCCGCGATCTACTCGGTGCCCTACGAACAGCAATGGGTGGGCCGGATCCACCAGGCCTTCAAGGCGGCCGAAGCCCGGGGCGAGATCGAATACAAGTCGACCGAAAGCATCGCCAACGCCGATTACGAGCGTGTGGTGCGCGAGTACGCCATGCAGGGCCAGGACCTGATCGTCGGCGAAGCTTTCCCGGTCGAGGCCGCCATGCGCAAGGTCGCGCGCGACTTTCCCAAGACGGCATTTCTGATGGGTTCGTCGGGCAAGCCGCAGCAGCCCAACTTCTCGACGTTCGACAACTACATCCACGAGCCCGCCTACCTGACCGGCATGATCGCCGGCGGAATGACCCAGTCCAACAAGATCGGCATGGTGGGCGGCTACCCCATCCCCGAAGTCAACCGCCTGATGAACGCCTTCATGGCCGGTGCACGCGAGGCCAACCCCAAGGTCGAGTTCAGCATCTCGTTCATCAACAGCTGGTTCGATCCGCCCAAGGCCAAGGAAGCGACGTTCGCCCTGTCTCTTATACACATCTCCGAGCCCACGAGACAGGCAGAAATCT
>ERZ1031720.72-NODE-72-length-13328-cov-7.905070_pt1 | contig 13328 bp, 12 predicted proteins | sample MGYA00518750_ERZ1031720 | MGnify/ENA primary metagenome ERZ1031720 (study PRJEB33718, sample SAMN03160008) | human skin metagenome | collected 2014-04-10 | study: EMG produced TPA metagenomics assembly of the PRJNA266117 data set (Human skin bacterial metagenome and... | reverse complement strand
CTACACCTCTCTATTCGTCGGCAGCGTCAGATGTGTATAAGAGACAGGGCACACCTCGCTCATCATCACCGGCAACGGCGACGTGCTGGAACCCGAAAACGGCATCGTCGCCATCGGATCGGGCGGCGCCTATGCGCACTCGGCGGCCAAGGCGCTGCTCGACAACACCGATCTCGCCCCCGAGCAGATCGTGCGCAAGTCGCTGTCGATCGCCGGCGAGCTGTGCATCTACACCAACATGAACCACACCATCGAGACGCTTTGACCATGTCCTCCATGACCCCCCAGGAAATCGTCTCCGAGCTCGATCACCACATCGTCGGCCAGGCCGATGCCAAGCGGGCCGTGGCCATCGCGCTGCGCAACCGCTGGCGCCGGCAGCAGGTCGACGACAAGCTGCGCCACGAGATCACGCCCAAGAACATCCTCATGATCGGCCCCACCGGCGTGGGCAAGACCGAGATCGCCCGTCGCCTGGCCCGTCTGGCCGATGCGCCCTTCGTCAAGGTCGAGGCCACCAAGTTCACCGAGGTCGGTTATGTCGGCAAGGACGTGGATGCCATCATCCGCGACCTGGTCGAGGTCGCCATCAAGCAGACCCGCGAGTCGGCCACGCGTGTGGTGCGAACCCGTGCCGAGGATGCGGCCGAAGAACGCATCCTCGACGTGCTGATCCCCATGCCCCGTGAACCGGGGGTGCAGGCGCAGGACAGCACCGCACGCCAGACCTTCCGCAAGAAGCTGCGCGAAGGCCAGCTCGACGACAAGGAAATCGAGATCGACATCGCCGAGCAGCCGCGTGCGCTGGAGATCATGGGGCCGGCCGGCATGGAAGAGATGACCGAGCAGTTGCGCGGTCTCTTTGCAGGTGCCGGTGCGCAGCAGCGCAAGACCAAGAAGCTCAAGATCGCCGAGGCTCGCCGTCTGCTGATCGAAGAGGAAGCCGGCAAGCTGGTCAACGACGAGGACATCAAGCTCAAGGCCCTGGCCAATGCCGAACAGAACGGCATCGTCTTCATCGACGAGATCGACAAGGTCGCCACGCGCGCCTCGGCAGGGGGCGGTACCGACATCTCCCGGCAGGGCGTGCAGCGCGACCTGCTGCCGTTGGTCGAGGGCACCAGCGTCAATACCAAGTACGGCATGGTCAAGACCGACCATATCCTGTTCATCGCCTCGGGCGCATTCCATCTCAGCCGCCCGAGCGACCTGATTCCGGAGCTGCAGGGACGCTTCCCCATCCGGGTCGAGCTGCAATCGCTGTCGGTTGCGGATTTCGAAGCCATCCTGACGCAGACCCACGCCTCGCTGGTCAAGCAGTACCAGGCGCTGCTGGCGACCGAGAACGTCACCCTGGATTTCCGGCCCGACGGCATCACCCGGCTGGCCACCATCGCCCACCACGTCAACGAACGCACCGAGAACATCGGTGCCCGGCGGCTGGCGACGGTGCTCGAGCGCCTGCTCGAAGAGGTCAGCTTCGGCGCTTCGCGGCTGGAAAACCAGACGGTGGTGATCGACGCCGATTATGTGAATGCGCGACTTCAGGATGTCAGCCAGGACGAGGACCTCTCGCGCTATATTCTTTGAAGGTTCCCTCCGCCGGCCTTTCCGCAAAAGCTCCCGCTCCGGGGGCTTTTGTGTTTTGTGGGCCGGCGACGTGCGCCCTGTCCCGGTCCATGTAGGACGAGGCGCCGCCCCTGCGGTCGGCCAGTTTCAAGCGACACATTCACTGGCTACGCTAAGTCCTTAATTTATATAGAAAAAATCAATGTGAGTTATTGTGACGATCGATTCCTAAGTCATTGATTTCATTGAAAAAATCTGACTTGCCAGGTTGTCTTGTGAAGTTTTCCTGTTAAAGTGGGAAAAAGTGGAATTTAGTGGTGTGAAGTGTTGTCCCGACCCACTTTCCGACGGACCAAGGCAAACGGCGCAACATGTTTCAGGGTGCTTCTTCATTGACTCTCGATGCGAAAGGTCGGCTCTCCGTGCCGACTCGGCATCGTGACGTCCTGAGCGCCACTGCCTCGGGTCAACTCACCATCACCAAGCATCCTCACAACTGCCTCATGATCTTCGCGCGTCCCGAATGGGAAAAGTTTCGCGAACGCATCAATGCCTTGCCTGCGCAAGCGCACTGGTGGAAACGCATTTTCCTGGGCAATGCCGCCGACGTCGAAATGGACGGCACCGGCCGCATCCTCATTTCGCCCGAGTTGCGTGCCGCCGCAGGCATCACCAAGTCCGCCATGCTGTTGGGCATGGGTGATTACTTCGAACTGTGGGATTCGGCCCGCTATGCGGAGGAAGAAGCGAAAGCCATGCAGGCCCAGATGCCTGATGTCTTCAAGGACTTTTCTTTCTAGCCCCCGGAGCAAGCATGGTTCTGACTCATACCACCGTCTTGCTGAACGAGGCGGTGCTGGCACTGCTCAATCAGGAAGAAGCCGCGCAAGACAGCGGCTCGCGTCGTTTTGTGGACGCCACCTTTGGCCGCGGCGGTCACACCCGCCTGCTGCTGTCGCAACTGGCGCCGGCCGACCGGCTCACCGTGTTCGACAAGGACCCGGACGCCATCGCCGTGGCCCGCCAGATGGCGGATGCGCGTATCGACATCCGTCACGAAGGCTTTGCCCATCTGGGCGAACTGGCCGAGGCCAGCGTGGATGGCGTGCTGATGGACCTGGGGGTGAGTTCGCCCCAGATCGACAACCCGTCGCGGGGATTCAGTTTCCGTTTCGACGGCCCGCTCGACATGCGCATGGACACCACGCGCGGCGAGAGCGTCGCGGAGTGGCTGGCGTATGCGGAGTCTGCACAGATAGCGGAGGTGATACGTGACTATGGCGAAGAACGGTTTGCTGTTCCGATTGCAAAGGCGATTGTTGCTCGCCGACAGGAGCGGGGCGCGCTGTCCACCACCGCCGAGCTGGCCCAGCTCGTGGCTGGTGCGGTCAAGACCCGCGAGGCAGGGCAGAATCCCGCCACACGGACCTTTCAAGCTCTTCGGATTTTCATCAATGCCGAGCTTGAAGAACTGCAGCAGGCGCTGAAGGCGGCGCTCAAGGTGCTCAAGCCGGGCGGGCGGCTGGTCGTGATCAGCTTCCATTCGCTCGAAGACCGCATCGTCAAGAATTTCATCACCCAGCATTCGCGCGAGGTGTACGACCGCCGTGCACCCTTTGCCGCGCCCAAGCCCATGGCGTTGCAGGCCGTCGCCCGCATCAAGCCCAGTGCGGCCGAGGTCGAAGGCAATCCGCGCTCGCGCAGTGCCATCATGCGCGTCGCGCGCCGCACCGAGCTGCCCTGGGCCGAGGTGCCGGAGGTGCGTGCATGACCCGTGTGAACCTGCTGCTGCTGCTGACCGTGGTGCTGAGCGCCCTGGGGGTGGTGCATGCGCAGCATGATTCGCGCAATGTGTTCGTGGCACTCGACCGGGCGACCAACGAGTCGCGCAAGCTCGAGATCGAGTTCGAGCGGCTGCAGGTCGAGAAGCGGGCCCAGGCGACCCATCTTCGGGTGGAGCAACTGGCCAAGGAAAAGCTGCAGATGCGCACGCCGACGCCGGCCATCACCGACTATGTCGGCGTGAAGGTGCCGCAGTACGTGCCGCCCGAACCCAAGCCGGCTGCCGCCGCGGGGAGGGCGCGATGAGGCGCAGCGTCCGTTATTCGTCCAGTCCGCTGCTGGCCAGCAAGACGCCGGTCTGGCGCAGCAAGTTCATCGTGGCCTGCCTGGCCCTGTGCTTCGTCGGCCTGGGCGCGCGTGCGGCATGGGTGCAGGTCGTCGACCGCGATTTCTACCAGCGGCAGGGCGAGGTGCGCTTTGCCCGCACGCTCGAGCTGCCCGCCAACCGCGGCCGCATCCTCGACCGCAACGGGCTGATCCTGGCCTCCAGCATTCCCGCCGAGAGCATCTGGGCCATACCCGAAGACGTGGACCGCGACCCGGGCAAGCTCGCGCAACTGGCCAAGCTGCTCAACATGCCGCTGGCCGAACTCAACAAGAAGCTCGCCAACGAGGACAAGACCTTCGTCTGGATCAAGCGCCAGGTGGATGTGCCCGTGGCGCGCCAGATCGCCGAGCTCAAGATCAAGGGCATCTACCAGCGCGAGGAATACAAGCGCCAGTACCCCGAGGGCGAGGCCGCCGCGCACGTGGTGGGTTTCACCAACGTCGAGGACCGGGGCCAGGAAGGCATCGAGCTGTCCTTCAACAAGGAGCTGGGCGGCCGCGCCGGTTCGCGCCGGGTGATCAAGGACCGCATGGGCCGGGTGATCGACGATTACGGCGATCAGGTGCCGCCGGTCGACGGCAAGGACATCCAGCTCTCCATCGACAGCAAGGTGCAGTTCTTCGCTTACCAGAAGCTGCGCGATGCCATTGCCTACAACGGTGCCAAGGCGGGCAGCGTGGTGGTGCTCGACACGGTGACCGGCGAACTGCTGGCGCTGGCGAACTACCCCAGCTACGACCCCAATCACCGCGAGAACCTGACCGGCGAGCAGTTGCGCAACCGGGCCGTGACCGATACCTTCGAGCCCGGCTCGACCATGAAGCCGGTGACGGTGGCGACCGCGCTCGAACTGGGCCGCGTGACGCCGCAGACCATCATCGACACCACGCCGGGCCGCTACACGGTCACGGGCTCGACCATCACCGATACCCACAACTACGGGGTGCTGACGGTCGAAGGCGTGATCCAGAAATCCAGCAACGTGGGGGCCACCAAGGTCTCGCAGCGCCTGAGTTCGCAGGAGATGTGGAACACCTTCACGGCGCTGGGCCTGGGGCAGAAGCCGCAGATCGAGTTCCCCGGTGCGGTCACCGGGCGCGTGCGCCCCTGGAAGAACTGGCGGCCGATCGAACAGGCCACGATGTCGTATGGCTACGGGCTGTCGGCGTCGCTGCTGCAGATCGCGCGTTCGTACACGGCGTTTGCCCACGACGGCAGCGTGATCCCCGCGACCATACTCAAGAGCCCGGAGTCGGCTGCCGGCACCCGGGTGTTTTCGGCGGCGAACGCAGCCGAAGTGCGCCACATGCTCTGGCTGGCCGCGGGCCCCGGCGGCACCGGTCAACTGGCCCAGACCGTGGGCTACTCGATCGGCGGCAAGTCGGGCACCGCGCGCAAGCAGGCCGGCAAGGGATACGAACGAGGCAAGTACCGCGCCTGGTTCGCCGGCATGGCGCCGATCGAGCGTCCGCGCATCATCGTGGCCGTGATGGTGGACGAACCGACCCGTTCCATCTACGGCGGGACGGTGGCCGGTCCGATCTTCAGCGAAGTCGTTCAGCAGACCCTGCGCCTGATGGGTGTGCCGCCCGACATGGCCGTGAAACCCCAGATCTCGGCGCAGGAAATCGTCGAGCCCGTGAGCGAGGAGCACCAGCCATGAGTCTGACCGTGCTTCATACACCCGGCCAGGTCGTGCAGTGGCTCCGCCAGCGCGGTGCCGGCAGCCTGACCGTCGACAGCCGTCAGGCGTCGCCGGGTTCGGCTTTCATTGCCTGGCCTGGCGCCGCGGTCGATGGCCGCCGTTTTGTGCCGGATGCCCTGGCCCAGGGTGCGGTCGCCTGTCTGGTCGAGGCTCAGGGAGCCGAGGCCTGGCTGCCGGCCTGGCAGTCCGCGGGCGCCTTGCCTTCGGTCGCCGTCTACGAGGGGCTCAAGGCGGCGACGGGCTTCATCGCATCGGCCTGGCTCGACGAGCCCAGCCAGGCGCTGGATGTGCTGGCCGTGACCGGCACCAACGGCAAGACCAGCACGGCCTGGTGGCTGGCACAGGCGCTGTCGTCGTTGCCGGCGCAGGCCCCCGCGACGGTCGACCGGGCCTGTGGATTCGTCGGCACGCTGGGTATCGGCCAGCCGCCGAATGTGCGTTACACCGGTCTGACCACCCCCGATCCTGTCAGCCTGCACCAGGCTTTCGAGGATTTTCGCGCGCAGGGCCTGCGGGCCTGCGCGATCGAGGCTTCTTCCATCGGGCTGGCCGAGCGCCGGCTCGACGGTGTGCGCATCAAGATGGCGCTCTACACCAATTTTTCGCAAGACCACCTGGACTACCACGGCAACATGGCGGCCTACTGGGAGGCCAAGGCCGAGTTGTTTGCCTGGCCCGGTCTCGACAGTGCGGTGATCAACATCGACGACGCGCACGGCGCGGCGCTGGCCGGCCAACTGGCGGGACGCGAGGACCTGGCCCTCTGGACCTATGGCCGGGACGCGCGGGCGCGCCTGCATGCCCAGGATGTGGCATATGTCCACGACGGGCTGGCGTTTTCCGTCACCGAGCAGGCTGCCGCGGGCGACCGCACGGTGCAGGTGAACACGCGTCTGGTGGGTGAGCACAATGTCGGCAATCTGCTGGCGGTGATCGGTGGCCTGCGGGCGCTGGGTGTGACGCTGGACGAAGCGGCACAAGCCTGCGCCGGCCTGACGCCCGTGCCGGGCCGCATGGCCTGCCTGGGCGGGCCGGGCCAGCCCCAGGTCGTGGTCGATTTTGCCCACACGCCCGATGCGATCGAGAAAGTGCTGCAGGCGCTGCGGCCCATGGCCGAGCACCGCCATGGCGATGTGCACATCGTGGTGGGCTGCGGCGGCGACCGCGATCCCATCAAGCGGCCGCTCATGGCAGAAACCGCCGAACGCCTGGCCGACCGCGTGACCATCACCAGCGACAACCCGCGCAGCGAACAGCCCATGGCCATCGTCAACCAGATGCTGGCGGGACTGAAGAACCCCTCGGCGGTGCAGGTGCAGCCCGATCGCGCGCGTGCCATCGCCGACGCCGTGGCCCAGGCCAGTGCCGCCGACGTGGTGCTGCTGGCAGGCAAAGGGCATGAGACCTACCAGGAGATCGCAGGCGTTCGGCATGCGTTTTCCGATCTCGAACACGGCCGGCTGGCGCTGGCTGCGTGGTCTTCGCGTGCTGCAGGAGGCCCGGCATGACCCAAGGACTGGCATTGACGCTCGACCAGGTCGCGGCATGGCTGCAAGCGGCCGGCGAGCCCGCCCGTGTGGTGGGCGACGGGGCGACCCGCATCGAGCGCATCCACACCGACACGCGCACTCTGGCGGCCGGGGATCTGTTCCTGGCCTTGCGGGGCGAGCGGTTCGATGCCCATGATTTCCTGCCGAAGGCCGCGTTGCACGGGGCCTGCGCGGTGCTGGGCGAACGGGGTGTCGCGGACAGTGGCCTGCCCGGCATCGAAGTCGGTTCCAGCCGCCGGGCGCTCGGTTTCATCGCCGCGGCCTGGCGGGCGCAGTTCGACCTGCCGCTGATTGCCGTTACCGGCAGCAACGGCAAGACCACGGTGACGCAGATGCTGGCCTCGGTGCTGCAGGCTTGGCATGGCGCGGACGCGCTGGCCACCCGCGGCAACTTCAACAACGACATCGGCCTGCCGCTCACGCTGCTGGGCCTGCGTGCGCATCACCGCTCGGCGGTGGTGGAGCTGGGCATGAACCATCCCGGCGAAATCGGCTGGCTGGCTCCCCTGGCTGCACCGACCGTGGCGCTGGTCAACAATGCGCAGCGCGAACACCAGGAATTCATGGCCACGGTCGAGGCCGTGGCGCGGGAGAACGGTGCGGTGTTCGCCTCGCTGGCCGCCGGCGGCACCGCGGTGTTTCCGGTCGACGAGGGTTTTGCGCCGCTGTGGCGCGAGCTGGCCGGCGAGTCCCCAGTGATCACCTTCGGCCTGGTGCCCGAAGCCGGCGTGACCGGCCAGGCCCGCTGGCAGGACGACCACTGGCTCGTCGAAGCCGGGGTCCGTACCGGCGATGAAACGCAGGTGCTGTCCTTTGCGCTGCATCTGGCCGGCCGCCACAACGTGCGCAACGCGCTGGCGGTGGTGGCCTGCGCGCTGGCCGCCGGCGTGCCGGCTGCCGGGGTGGTCGCGGGCATCGAGGCTTTCCGGCCGGTGCAGGGCCGTTCGCATGCCCGCCTGCTCGACTGGGCGGGCCGCCGCGTGGTGCTGATCGACGACAGCTACAACGCCAATCCCGATTCCGTGCGTGCGGCCATCGACGTGCTGGCCGACCTGCCCGGCCCGCGTGTGCTGGTGCTGGGCGACATGGGCGAGGTCGGCGACGAAGGTCCGGCCTTCCATGCCGAGATCGGCCGTTACGCCGCCGAGCGCGGCATCGACCACCTCTGGACGCTGGGGGATCTCGGTGTCCATGCCTGTCAGGCGGCTGCCGGCCAGGCGACCGTGCACGCCTGGCATGCACCGTCCATCGAAGCCCTGCAGGCCGCCGTGCTCGAGGCCATGCCGGGTGTCTCGGCGGTGCTGGTCAAGGGCTCCCGTTTCATGGGCATGGAGCGTGTGGTGCAGGCCGTCCTGGCTGCGCAGCCCGCTGCAGTCGACCTGGTTTCCGCTGAAGTTCGCGCAGCAGAGATTTCCCCACAAGAACAACAAAGAAAGATTTGAACCCATGCTGCTGAGCCTGTTCAACTGGTTGGCTTCCCTCGGTCCCGAATGGAGTTTCCTGAGGGCGTTCCAATACCTGACCTTGCGTGCCGTGATGGCGGCCATCACGGCCCTTCTCATCGGCCTGGTGGCCGGACCGGCGGTGATCCGCCGCCTGACGGCGCTCAAGATCGGCCAGCCCATCCGCGCCTACGGCATGCAGACCCATCTGGCCAAGAGCGGCACGCCCACCATGGGGGGGGTCCTGATCCTGCTGTCGATCGCCATCTCCACCTTGCTGTGGTTCGACTGGACCAACCGGTTTGTCTGGATCGTGATGCTGGTCACCCTGGGTTTCGGCGCCATCGGCTGGGTCGACGACTGGCGCAAGGTCGTCAAGAAAGACCCGGAGGGCATGCGTTCCCGGGAAAAATACCTGTGGCAGTCGCTGATCGGCCTGATGGCGGCGGTGGCCTTGCTGTTCTCCATTTCGGAGGTCTCGAATGTGCGTGTGCTCGAGCTGTTCGGCAATTGGGTGCTGTCGGGCTTCACGGCCGACTTCCCGCCGCATGCCGACCTGCTGGTCCCGTTCTTCAAGGAAGTCAGCTATCCCCTGGGCGCCCTGGGCTTCATCATCCTGACCTACCTGGTGATCGTGGGGGCCAGCAATGCCGTCAACCTCACCGACGGACTCGACGGCCTGGCCATCATGCCGGTGGTGCTGGTGGGCAGCACGCTGGGCGTTTTTGCCTACGTGACGGGCAACGCGGTGTACGCCCGTTACCTGATCTTCCCCTTCATTCCCGGCTCGGGCGAACTGCTGGTGTTCTGCGCGGCGCTGGCCGGCGCGGGCCTGGCTTTCCTCTGGTACAACACCCACCCCGCCCAGGTCTTCATGGGCGACGTCGGTGCGCTGGCCCTGGGTGCGGCCCTGGGCACCGTGGCCGTCATCGTGCGCCAGGAAATCGTGCTGGCCATCATGGGCGGCATCTTTGTGGTCGAAGCGCTGTCGGTGATGCTGCAGGTCAGCTGGTTCAAGTACACCAAGCGCCGTTACGGCGAAGGGCGGCGTCTGTTCAAGATGGCACCGCTGCACCACCATTTCGAAAAGAAAGGGTGGAACGAGACGCAGGTGGTTGTTCGTTTCTGGATCATCACCATGCTGCTGTGCCTGCTGGCCCTCTCGACCCTGAAGCTGAGGTGATCACACAGCCATGAACACCCTGCACGACGTTCCCGTTCTCATACTCGGCCTCGGAATCTCCGGGTTGTCGATGGCGCGCTGGTGCGCGCGCTGCGGCGCGCGGGTCACGGTGGCCGACACCCGCGAAGCACCGCCGCAGCTCGACGCGCTGCGCCAGGCGGTACCCGATGCCGTGTTCGTGGGCGGGCCGTTCACGGCCGCGCTGGTCGAGGGCAGTCCGATCCGTGCCGTGTTCCGCAGCCCCGGGCTTTCGCCGCACGACATCGCGCCCGTCCTGCAGGCCGCGCAGGCCATGGGCCTGTGGACCGGCGGCGAACTCACGCTGTTTGCCCAGGCCCTGGTCGATCTCCGGGCCGATCGGGGTTATGCGCCCAAGGTGATCGGCATCACCGGGACCAACGGCAAGACCACAGTGACCTCGCTGACCGGGCAGATCGTCGCCCGCGCCGGCAAGCGTGTGGCGGTCGCAGGCAACATCGGCCCTGCGCTGCTCGACACGCTGTCGACGGCGCTCGAGGCCCAGCGGGAGGCCGACGAGCAGGCCGCCCAGCAGGCCGCCCAGCAGGCGTCCGAGTCCACTGCGGACAGCCCGGCTGCCGCCGAATCCGAAACGCTGCTTCTGGTGCGCGAGGCGCTGGACCGGGCCGCCGTGCTCGACAGCGAAGTGGCCAAGTCCGGCGAGCCGGATGCCGACGAAGGCGACGCCGTGCCGGACGACGCGCCGCGCCCGATCGCACTGGTGCCGCCTGAGCCGCCTCCGCCCGATCTGAAGGGCATGCCGCAGGTGTGGGTGCTCGAACTCTCGAGCTTCCAGCTCGACGGCGTCGGCAACTTCGAACCGACGGCGGCCACGGTGCTCAACATCAGCCAGGACCATCTGGACTGGCATGGCGGCATGGAAGCCTATGTCGCGGCCAAGTCGCGGGTCTTCGGTGCTCACGGCCTGATGGTGCTCAATCGCGACGACCCGGCGGTGATGGCCTTGCTGCCCGAGCCGGTCAAGGTCAAGCTGCAGCGTCCGGTGGTGCGTGCCCATGTCACCTTCGGGGCCGACATGCCGCGCCGTCCCGGCGATTTCGGCATCGAATCCGTCAACGGCATGACTTGGCTGGTCCGTGCCCAGGACGCCGATGAAACCCGCAAGAAGCGGCGCGGCGGCGACGATCAAGAGGAATTGTTCATCCAGCGTCTGATGCCGGCCGACGCCTTGCGCATCCGGGGCCGTCACAACGCGGTCAACGCCTTGGCGGCGCTGGCGCTGGCCATGTCGGCCGACTGCGCGCTGGGTCCGATGCTGTACGGCCTGCGCGAGTACACCGGCGAACCGCATCGCGTGGAGTCGGTGGCGTTGGTCGAGCAGGTCGAGTACTTCGACGACAGCAAGGGCACCAACGTGGGCGCGACCGTGGCTGCACTGAGCGGCCTGGGCGCCGAGCGGCGTCTGGTCGTCATTCTGGGCGGCGTCGGCAAGGGGCAGGATTTTTCGCCGCTGGCCGATCCCGTCGAGCGCCACGCCCGGGCGGTGATTCTCATCGGCCGCGATGCACCGCTGATCGAGGCTGCATTGGCCGGCACCGGTGTGCCGCTGCTGCATGCAGCCAGCATGGCCGATGCCGTGCGCCTGGCCGCCGGCCGTGCGAATGCCGGCGATGCCGTGCTCATGTCGCCCGCCTGCGCCAGCTTCGACATGTTCGACAACTACGGCCATCGCGCCCAGGTCTTCGTCGAGGCCGTGCAGGCCCTCGCCGACGACGGCCTGGCAGAAGCGACGTCCGGGTCGGTTCAGGAGGCGTCCGCATGAGCGCTCGTACGCCTGACGAATTCGGCGGTCGCGGCCGCCGTGCCGGCCTGTGGGGCTGGCTGGGCCGTGGGGCACAGGCGACGGCCGACGCGCTGCCCGTGCGCATCGACTCGCACGCCTATGCGCGCAGCAGTACCGCACCTGCAAGGTTGCTGGGTTTCGACCAGGCCTTGCTCTGGGTGACGGCCGCCATTCTGGCCTGGGGACTGGTCATGGTGTATTCGGCCTCGATCGCCTTGCCGGACAACCCGCGTTTCGCCAACTACAGCAACACGTATTTCTTCACGCGTCACCTGACGTCGATCAGCATCGGCCTGCTGGTCGGCTGCCTGGCCTTCCAGATCCGCATGGAAACCTGGGAACGGTGGGCGCCGTGGCTGTTCGTGGCCACCCTGTTGCTCCTGATCCTGGTACTGATCCCCGGCATCGGCCTCAATGTCAACGGCGCGCGGCGCTGGATCTCGCTCAAGGTCATGAATTTCCAGCCCTCCGAGCTGGGCAAGCTCGCGGTGGTGCTCTACGCGGCCAACTACATGGTGCGCAAGATGGACGTGAAGGAAAACTTCATCCGCGCCGTGGCACCCATGGGCGTCGCCATCGTGGTCGTGGGTCTGCTGCTGCTGGCCGAGCCGGACATGGGCGCGTTCCTGGTGATCGCGGTCATCGCCATGGGCATCCTGTTCCTGGGCGGCGTGAACGCACGCATGTTCTTCCTGATCGCATTGCTGTGCGTCGGGGCCTTCGCGCTCATGGTGTTCTCGAGCGACTGGCGGCGCGACCGCATCTTCGCTTATCTCAACCCCTGGGACGAACGGCATGTGCTGGGCCGCGGTTACCAGCTCTCGCATTCGCTCATCGCCTTCGGCCGCGGCGAATGGTTCGGCCAGGGCCTGGGCAACAGCGTCGAGAAGCTGAGCTGGCTGCCCGAGGCACACACCGACTTCCTGATGGCCGTGCTGGGCGAGGAGTTCGGCCTGGTCGGCGTGATCGTGCTGATCGGCCTGTTCCTCTGGCTGACCCGCCGCATCATGAGCATCGGCCGTCAGGCCATCGCACTCGATCGTGTGTTCTCGGGCCTGGTGGCCCAGGGCATCGGTGTCTGGATGGGCTTCCAGGCGTTCATCAACATGGGCGTCAACCTGGGCGCATTGCCCACCAAGGGCCTGACGCTGCCGCTCATGAGTTACGGCGGCTCGGCCATCCTGATGAATCTGGTGGCACTGGCCATCGTGCTGCGCGTGGATTACGAAAACCGCGCGCTCATGATGCAGGGCAAGGGAGGGCGGACGCGATGAGCCCATCCAGCACATCCGCACCGGCGCGTCAGCGCGTGGCCCTGGTCATGGCCGGTGGCACCGGCGGCCACATCTTCCCGGCCATGGCCGTGGCCGAGGAACTGCGTGCACGCGGCTGGCGCGTGCATTGGCTGGGCGCCAAGGGCACGGCTGCCAAGCCCAGCATGGAAAGCCGGCTGGTGCCGCCCAAGGGTTTTGCGTTCGAGACCATCGATTTCGGCGGCGTGCGCGGCAAGGGCCTGCAGACGCTGATCCTGCTGCCGCTGCGGCTGCTCAAGGCCTTCGGGCAGAGCCTCGCGGTGGTGCGCCGTGTCCAGCCCGATGTGGTGCTGGGTTTCGGCGGCTACGTGACGTTTCCCGGCGGCCTGATGGGCGTTCTCATGGGCAAGCCGCTGGTGCTGCACGAACAGAACTCGGTGGCCGGCATGGCCAACAAGGTGCTGGCCCGGCTGGCCGACCGTGTCTACAGCGCCTTCCCGAATGCCTTGCCGCAAGCCGCCTGGATCGGCAACCCGCTGCGCACGCCTTTCCTCGACAAGGCCGAGCCGGCCGAACGTTTTGCGGGCCGCACCTGTCTCTTATACACATCTGACGCTGCCGACGAATAGAGAGG
>ERZ1031720.71-NODE-71-length-13349-cov-6.908455_pt1 | contig 13349 bp, 11 predicted proteins | sample MGYA00518750_ERZ1031720 | MGnify/ENA primary metagenome ERZ1031720 (study PRJEB33718, sample SAMN03160008) | human skin metagenome | collected 2014-04-10 | study: EMG produced TPA metagenomics assembly of the PRJNA266117 data set (Human skin bacterial metagenome and... | reverse complement strand
GAGATTTCTGCCTGTCTCGTGGGCTCGGAGATGTGTATAAGAGACAGGTTTCGGTGGCGGCGGCGGCTTCGGCGGCGGCCGTCGTGAAGGCGGCGGCGGTGGCGGCGGCGGCTTCGGCGGCGGTCGTCGTGAAGGCGGCGGCGGCAGCGATGGCGGCTTCCGTAGCCCCTACGGCCCCGGCTCGCGCAATGGCGGCGGCGGCGGTGGCCGCGGCGGCTACGGCGGTGGCAGCAGCTACTGATCGTCGATAGGCGCTGTGACCGGCAAGCTCTGTCTTGCCGGTGACGCGTGATCGATACAAGACAAAACCCGCGTGGTGCAAACCGCGCGGGTTTTGTCGTTCTGGGCCATCCCTGGAGGGCAGGGATGCGATCGCAGCCGGTCCAGGCCGTGCCGGCCGTCATCCCGTCCTCTTGCCAGTTTCTTGCACGGGTTTGTTGTGGCGTGGGCGCGAGCGGCGTCAAAAAGCCGCAGGGAGGGCCCTGAGGCACCGTCAGGCCCCATGACAACCCATCGCGCACCCCTCCGCACCGCCTCCGGCGGACGGGGCGCCCCTCACGCCATCAGGAGGCGCAACGGCCCGCGATCAGGACGAGGCCGTCTTGCGTGCAGCGGTCTTGCGTGCCGGTGCCTTTTTTGTGGCGGCCGTCTTGGTGGCTGCGGTCTTGGTCGCACCGGCCGTCTTGCGGGGCGGGAATTTCGAGGTTCGCGGTTCGAACTCGAAGCCGACCTTGCCTGCCGCGGCATCCCACACCAGAAACGCCTTGAAGGCCCGGCGGGTCTTGTTCGAGATGAACTTGTCGAGCAGATCGGTCTTGCCGGTGGCCAGCAGCTTGCGCATCTGTTCGCGCTCGATGGGCTGCTGCAGGATGATCTTGGCGACCTTGAAACTGCTGGTCGGCGTCGGGTGCTTGACCGTCGGCACGGCCAGTTCACTCACGTAGTTGCTGCCCCACTCGTACACCTGGCCTTCGTCGGCAGGCGACTTGCCCAGCGGCTCCTCGTTGCTGAAGTCGGCCAGTTCTCCGGTCTCTTCGGCGTCCTTCTTGTCGTCGCCGAAGTCGAACTCGAGTTTCCAGTTGCCCAGTTCTTCGTCGCGCACCAGGGCCATCTCGGCCGTGAATGGCCAGCCGGCCTTGGAGCGGAAACCCTCGAGCGGGCCGATGCGCTTGTCGCGCAGGAACTGCTCGGCCTCGGCCGGTTCGAAGGTGCGTCCACCGGGAATCTTGCTGAAGGAAAAACCGCAGCCCGCGCTCTTGCCGTCGGCGCCCGTGCAGGCATAGCGGCGGTAGTTTTCCTTGACCACGCCGCTGCAGTTGGGGCAGGGCGTGGTCAGCGTGGCGTAGTCGCCCGGGATGGTGTCGCGGTCGTATTCCTTGGCCTTCTTGACGATGTGCTCGGTCATCTGCGCAATGCCCTGCATGAAGGCTTCGCGGCTGAGCTGGCCGCGCTCGATCTGCGCCAGCTGGTATTCCCAGTCGCCGGTGAGTTCGGGCTTGGAGAGTTCCTGCACGCCCAGGCCGCGCAGCAGCGTCATGAGCTGGAATGCCTTGGCCGTGGGGATCATCTCGCGGCCCTCGCGCAGCAGGTACTTCTCGAGAATCAGCCCTTCGATGATGGAGGCGCGCGTGGCCGGGGTGCCCAGGCCCTTTTCCTGCATGGCTTCGCGCAGCTCGTCGTCGTCGACGAACTTGCCCGCGCCTTCCATGGCGCCCAGCAGCGTGGCTTCCGAGTAGCGGGCCGGCGGCTTGGTCTTGAGGGCCTTGGCCTGCGCGTCGGCGGTCTCGACCGTTTCGCCTGCGCGCACCGGCACCAGGTTCTGCGAGGACGCTTCGTCCTTGGGTGCGCCTTCCTCGACGATCTGCGCTTCCTTGCCGTAGATCGCCAGCCAGCCGGCCTTGACCAGCACCTTGCCCTCGGTCTTGAAGTGGTGGGTCAGCACCTGCGAGATGCGTGTCGTCACCCGGTACTCGGCCGCCGGGAAGAACACCGCCAGGAAACGCCGCACGACCAGGTCGTAGAGCTTCTGCTCGGCATCCGACAGCGCGCCGGGTTCCTGCAGCGTGGGGATGATGGCAAAGTGATCGCTGACCTTGCTGTCGTCGAAGACTTTTTTGGTGGGCTTGACGTAGTTCTGGTCGATCGCCTGCTGTGCGAAGGGCGCGAGGTGGCGCTGGCCGCTCTGCGCCAGCATCGCCATCGTCTGGTGGGTGACGGCGAGGTAGTCGCCCGGCAGGTGGCGCGAGTCCGTCCGGGGATAGGTCAGGGCCTTGTGTTTTTCATACAGGCTCTGCGCCAGCGCCAGTGTGGTCTTGGCCGAGAAGCCAAAGCGCCCGTTGGCCTCGCGCTGCAGCGAGGTCAGGTCGAACAGTGTCGGCGAGGCCTGTGTGGTGGGTTTGCTTTCCTCGCTGACCGTGGCGGGCTGGCCCCGCACGGCGTCGGCGATCGCCTGCGCTTCGCGCAGCGTCCACAGGCGGTCGGCGCGCTGCTCGGCGTCCTCGGGGTTCTTTTTCCACTGGGGGTTGAACCATTTGCCCGGATAGACACCGGCCTCGGCCTCGAAGCTGGCGTGGATTTCCCAGTAGTCGCGGCTGACGAACTTGCGGATCTTCTCCTCGCGTTCGACCACCACGGCCAGCGTGGGCGTCTGCACGCGGCCCACGGTGGTGAGGAAAAATCCGCCGTCGCGCGAGTTGAAGGCCGTCATGGCCCGGGTGCCGTTGATGCCGACCAGCCAGTCGGCCTCCGAGCGGCTGCGCGCGGCATCGGCCAGGCCCTGCATCTGCTGTTCGCTGCGCAGGTGGTCGAAGCCGTCGCGGATGGCTTGCGGCGTCATCGACTGCAGCCACAGGCGCCGCACCGGCTTGCCCAGGGGTTTCTTGCCGCCTGCGTACTGCTCGATGAGGCGGAAGATCAACTCGCCTTCGCGGCCCGCGTCGCAGGCGTTGATGAGTTCGGTCACGTCCTTGCGCTTGGCCAGCTTGACCACTGCGCCCAGCCGGCTCTTGGTCTTGTCGACCGGCTTGAGGTCGAAGTAGGGCGGGATCACCGGCAGGTTGGCGAAACTCCACTTGCCGCGCTTGACGTCGAATTCTTCCGGGGCCTGGATCTCGACCAGGTGACCGACGGCACTGGTGACGACGTATTCGTCGTTTTCGAAGTGGTCGTCGTGTTTGTCGAACTTGCCTGCCACAGGGGTCAGTGCGCGGACGATGTCCTGCGCGACCGACGGTTTTTCAGCGATGACCAGCCGTTTGCTCATGTGTCGTCTTCCATCTTGGTGTGTTGCTCACGCCGGGCCTGGTCGCCCGGACGGAACGTCTTCGTCAGCAGCCTGGCTGCTGCCCGGGCCGGCTTGGCCCAGGCAGCGCCTGAATGAGGGTATCGGGGCCGATTGTTGCCGATCGGCGCAGCCGCAAGGCCACGCGCTTCCACAGCTTCTACAATGCCCCTCGCGTGCGTACGCGCTCACGTGTGCGCGCATGCCTGCACCTATCAACTTACCAGAGTTTGCCTGCCATGCCCGAGAAGGCCTCATCCCGCACACCGTCCACCCCGGCCCCGTCCCGCCGTTCCACGCCTGCGGCGACCCGGGCACGCGCCGCGCGCCGCATCCAGGTGCGGCGCTCCGGTGTGCATGGGCGCGGCGTGTTCGCACTGCAGGACATCGCCGAGGGCGAGACCGTGATCGAGTATGTCGGCGAGGTCATCAGTTGGGACGAGGCCATGGATCGCCATCCCCACGATCCGGCCGACCCGAACCACACCTTCTATTTCAGTCTCGAGGACGGCACCGTGATCGATGCCAAGCACGGCGGCAATTCCTCGCGCTGGATCAACCATGCCTGCGCGCCCAACTGCCATGCCGACGAGGAAGGGGGCCGTGTCTTCATCCGTGCGCTGCGCAACATCCATGCGGGCGAGGAACTGAGCTACGACTACGGCCTGGTGATCGACGAGCGCTACACGCCCAAACTCAAGGCCGAATACCCGTGCTGGTGTGGTGCGCCCGATTGCCGCGGCACGCTGCTGGCGCCCAAGCGCGGCAAGCCCGTGCGGCCCAAGAGCGAGGTGCGGCGATGACCGGCCCGCAAGCCGCCGGCCTCTCGTCCCTGCGGCCGTTGCGCTGGCCCGCCGAGGAGATCTGGCAGGCCGTCAGCCCGCTCTGGCCGGACTTCGGCGTCGAGATCCTGCCCGAGATCGACTCCAGCAACAGCGAACTGCTGCGCCGCGCGCGTGCCGGCCGCACCGAGCCCACGCTGCTGGTCGCCGAGCTTCAGACGGCCGGCCGCGGCCGGCAGGGCAAGCCCTGGCAAAGCCAGCGCGACCGCCGCCTGGGCGATGCGCTGTCGTTCTCCCTGGGGCTGCCGCTGCAGCCCGCCGACTGGTCCGGCCTGTCGCTGGCGGTCGGTGTGGCGGTGGCCGAGGCGCTGCATCCGGCCGTGCGCATCAAGTGGCCCAACGACGTCTGGCTGGACGGCCGCAAGCTCGCCGGCATCCTGATCGAGACCTGCGGCATGCCGGATGCCAACGGCCCGGGCGCCGAGCGCTACACCGTGATCGGCATCGGCATCAATGTGCTGCCGCGCGAGGCCGATGGCCTGTCCACCCCCCCGGCCTGCGTGCAGGACGTACTGCCCGGGCTTGACGCCCCCGCGGTGCTGGGGCGCGTGGTCCCCGCCCTGGCCCGGGCGCTGCGGGATTTCGGCGCGCACGGCTTCGACGGCTTCATGCCGCGTTTTGCCGCCCTCGACCTGCTCGACGGCCGGGAGGTCAACCTGTCCGACGGCCGCCATGGCCAGGCCTGCGGCGTGAGCGCGGGCGGCGCGCTGCGCGTGCGGCTGGCCGAAGGCGGGCCGGACGGCGGCCAGGTGGTCGAGGTGACCAGCGCCGACATCAGCGTCAGGCCCGCCGGCTGAGCCCGGCGAAGCCGGTACGGAAACCCGCGTTGTCCACCCTGACGGAAATGTTGCGTTCACTGGTCGTCGTCTTGCTGCTGGCCAACGGGCTGATCTGGCTCTGGTCCCATTTCACGGCCCCGCCGCGTGCCGCCGCGGGGCAGGCGGCCGATGCCCCGGGCCGCGTCCCCGAGATCCGGGCCGATGCGCTGCGGATCGTGGATCCCGCGGCCGTGCCGCAGGTCGCCGCACCTACATCCGCATCCGCACCGGGGGATGCCGAGTCCGAGTCAGCCCCCGACCGTTCCGTCCCGTTCTGACGCAACACCCGCTCCGGCCGCACCGGGGCCGGGCTTGTCCCTGCGCATGACAGGCCCATGTGACAGTGTCATGGGCCTGTCATGGCGCTTTCTTAAGCTGCCGCAGCCCGTTCCATGTGGGACGGTCTTCGGAGCTTTTCATGCACATCGAATCTTTCCTGGCGGCGCGCACCGTGCGCCGCACGAGCCTGTGGCTGGCGGGTGCCGCCGTCGCCATGACCGCCCTGCTGGGCCTGAGCGCCCATGCGCAAGACCTGGTGCTCTACACCAGCCAACCCAATTCCGACGCCCAGTCCACCGTGGACGCGTTCCAGAAAGCCTACCCCGGCATCAAGGTCGAGTGGGTGCGCGACGGCACCACGCAGCTCATGACACGCCTCGAGGCGGAAATGAACGCCGGCGCCGTCAAGCCCGATGTGCTGCTCATCGCCGACAGCGTGACCATGGCCTCGCTCAAGGCACGTGACCTGCTGCAGCCCTACCTGAGCCCGGCCCGCACCGGCTACGACGCGGCGCTCTACGACGCCCAGGGCTATTACTACGGCACCAAGCTGATCACCACCGGCATCGCCTACAACACCCGTGCCGCCGTCAAGCCGGCAAGCTGGCAGGATCTGGCACGGCCCGAACTCAAGGGCCAGGTCACCATGCCCAGCCCCCTGTATTCGGGTGCGGCCCTGATTCACCTGGCCACCCTCACCGGTGCACCCGGGCTGGGCTGGAACTACTACGAGCAGCTCAAGAACAACGGCGCGACGGCCCAGGGCGGCAACGGCGGCGTGCTGACGGCCATTGCCAGCGGAACCAAGCCCTACGGCGTGCTGGTCGACTACATGGCCGTGCGCGAAAAGGCCAAGGGCGCGCCCGTCGAGTTCGTGTTCCCCACCGAAGGCGTGAGCATGGTGACCGAGCCCGTCGCCATTCTCAAGTCGGCCAAGCATGCCGATGCCGCGCGCAAGTTCGTCGACTTCGTGCTCTCCAAGCCGGGCCAGGAACTGGTCTCCAAGCAGGGTTACGTGCCGGCGCTCGAGGGCGTGGCCATGCCCGACGGTTTCCCGTCGCGTTCGCAGATCAAGCTGATGGCTTTCGATGCCGACCAGGCGCTCAAGAACGCCGAAGCCGACAAGCAGAAGTTCGGCCAGCTCTACGGCGCCAAGTAAGAAGACCGGAAACACAGCGGGGCTGATGGATGTCGTCTCTCGAATTGCCGAAGCCGCTGGGGCTGGACGCTCTGCATCCGCCGCAGCGCAGCCCCTGGCGGCACTGGCTGGGTCAGGCCACCTGGCCCTTCACCCTGCTCATGGTGCTGGCCACGCTGCTCAGCGTGCTGCCGAGCCTGCGCCTGCTGTGGGAGGCGCTGGCCGGCTGGCGCCTGGGTCCGGATGCGCCGCTGCTGCGCGCCGCGGCCGATCCCATGACCTGGTATGCCTTGATCAACACGCTCAACATGGGCGTGTGGGGCACGCTGGTGGCCGTGGCCCTGGGGGCCCTGTTTGCCTTGGCCGTGGTGCTCACCGACATGCGGCGCAAGTCCCTGTGGGTCTTTGCCTTCATGCTGCCCATGATGATTCCGCCCCAGGTCACGGCGCTGGCCTGGCTGCAGCTGCTCGGTCCGTCGAGCACCCTGCTGCAGTCGCTGGATCTGGCCCCGGCGCTGGGCAGTCCGCAGCCGCTGTATTCGCCGGCCGGCATCGCGCTGCTGCTGGGCGTGCAGCATGCGCCCCTGGTTTTCCTGGCCTTGCGTGCCAGCCTGCTGGCGCTGCCCGCCGATCTGTGCGAGGCCGCACGGCTCTCCGGCGCCGGTCCCTGGCGGGTGCTGTGGCAGGTGGTGCTGCCGCTGGCCCGGCCGGGCCTGGTGGCGGGCGCGGCGATGGCGTTCGTGTCGGCACTCGGCAACTTCGGCATTCCCGCCATGCTGGGCATCCCGGTCGGCTACTACACGCTGCCCACGCTCATCTACCAGAAGATGGCCAGCTTCGGGCCGGGCATGCTGCAGCACGTGGCGGCGCTGTCCATGCTGGTCGGGGCGATCGCGCTGGCCGGCGTGGCCTTGCAGATGCGTCTGCAGTCTCGGGCACGCTATCGCCTCGTCGGCATGAACGGCCGCCCGGCCACCATGAGCCTGGGCCGCTGGCATGTGGCGCTCGAGGCGCTGATCGCCCTGGTGCTGGCAATGGTGCTGCTGGCGCCGCTGGTGGCGTTGGTGAGCAGTTCGCTGGTGCCGGCGATGGGGGTGTCGCTGTCGGCCCAGTCGTTCACGCTGCATGCCTATGAGGAAATGCTCAGCCGCCAGGGCGTGACCTGGCGGGCGGCCGGCAACAGCCTGCTGCTGGCCGGCAGTGCGGCCCTGCTGCTGCTGGCCCTGGCGGTGCCGCTCGCGTGGTTCATGGTCCGGCGGCCCAGCCGCTGGGGCGCGGTGGTCAACGCCTGTCTGGAAATCCCGTATGCCTTGCCGGGCACGGTGCTGGCCGTGGCCTGCATTCTGTTGCTGGCCAAGCCGTTGCCGGTGCTGCAGGTGGGCCTGTACGGCACGCTGGGCATCATCTTCGTGGCCTACCTCGCGCGCTTCATCGTCGTGGCGCTCAAGCCCGTGCAGGCCAGCATGCAGCAGCTCGACCCCGCACTCGAGGAAGCCGCGCAACTGGCGGGTGCGGACGTCTGGCAGCGCCTGCGCAGCATCCTGCTGCCCCTGCTCGCGCCTTCGGCGTTCGCCGGCGGCCTGCTGGTCTTCCTGACCGCCGTCAACGAACTGACCGTGTCGGCCCTGCTCTGGAGCGCCGGCAACGAAACGCTGGGCGTGCTCATCTTCAACTACAACGAAAGCGGCGACAACGTGCTGGCTTCGGCCATCGCGGTGGTCATCGTGGCCGCCGTGGCGGGCCTGATGGCCGCCATGAGCGTGCTCGGCCGCCACCTGCCGCAAGGAGTGATTCCATGGCGCACCTGAGCCTTCACGGCGTGAGCCGCCGTTACGGCAGCCAGACCGTGGTCCAGGATCTGGACCTGTCCATCCCTGCGGGCGCGTTCGTCGCCCTGCTCGGGCCCAGCGGCTGCGGCAAGACCACCACGCTGCGCATGATCGCCGGCTTCGAGGCGCCCGATGCCGGCGAGATCCGGCTCGGCCAGCAGGTCCTGGCCGACGGCCGGGTCAGCCTGCCGCCCGAGCAGCGCCACATGGGCATGGTGTTCCAGTCCTATGCCCTGTGGCCTCACCTCTCGGTGGCCGACAACGTCGGTTATCCCCTGAAGCTGCGCGGCGTGCGCGGAGCCTACTACCGGCGCCGCGTGCACGATGCGCTGGCGATGGTGCAGCTCGAATCGCGCGGGCAGTCCATGCCGCAGGATCTCAGTGGCGGCCAGCGCCAGCGCGTGGCCCTGGCGCGCTGCCTGGTGGCCGAGCCCCAGGTGGTGCTGCTCGACGAGCCGCTGGCCAATCTCGACCGTCATCTGCGCGCGTCGATGGAGTCGACCTTCCGCGAATTCCACCGCCGCACCGGAGCCACCTTCATCTATGTGACCCACGATCAGGGCGAAGCCATGGCACTGGCCGATCACGTGGCCGTCATGCATCAGGGTCGCCTGGTGCAGTGGGCCACGCCGCAGGCGCTCTACAGTCAGCCGCGCACCGACTGGCTGGCCGGTTTCATCGGCCAGGGCAGCGTGCTGCGCCAGGGCCAGGATCTGCGCGAGCAGACGGTGGCCGGTGACCAGGTGCATGCGCTGCTGGGCGGTGCTTCGGCCCAGGATGCCTACCCGCTGCTGGTGCGCCCCGAACACGTGCGGCTGGCCGACGGCGGCATGCCGCTGAGCGGTCAGGTGCACGAATGCGTGTTCAAGGGCGAACGTTACGAGGTCCGCCTGAACCTGCCCGGCGGCCAATCGCTGCTGGCCTACCACGATCGCGCGCTGGCGCCCGGGGCGCAGACCGGACTGTCCATCGCGCAGGCCTGGGGGTTGGCTCGTGCGGCCTGACCACGTCATGCGTTCGGTGATGGCGCGCACCGGCCGGCTGCCGCGCGTGGCCCGCGAGGCGGTGCAGGCACTCGGCCTCGGCTCGCCCCGGCCGCTGCCCGACGAACGCCGCCCCGACATGCTGGCCCCGCTGCCCCTGCCGCAGGATGCCGCGGCGCGCCTGGCCTGCGGCCGGCCACGCACGCGCTGCCAGGCCGGGGGAACATCGCTGATCCTGGCCAATGGCTGGCAGGTCGAGGTGCTCAGCGGCCGCGGCGGCAAGCAGCCTGCCGCGATCCTGATCGACACCGGCACGCAGCGTGTGCTGCTCGACGCCGGTGCCTCGCTCGAGACGGCGCATGACGACGGCGCCGACGCCTGGCTCGGCCGTGCGCTGGCCAAGGGGCTCGATGCCGTGCTCATCACGCACGATCATGTCGACCACATCGGCGCCGCGCATCGTGTGCCGGCGGCCATCCCGCTTTACGTCACCGCCGAGGCCGCCGCGGGCCTGCCGCCGGGACGCCCCTGGCAGGCCATGCCGCTGCGTGGCCAGTGGCGCCTGGAGCGGCCCGGTGCGCGGCCCGTGCTGGTGCGCACGGGCGCGAGCGGGCATTCGCTGGGCGGGGTCTGGCTGCATCTGTCGGATCCGGACGATGTGGACGGCGGCGTGTTCTACAGCGGCGACGTCTCGCTGGAGTCCACCTGGCTGGCCTTCGACGTGCCGCCGCGTGCCGAGCTGGCGCTGCTCGATGCCTCCTACGGCATGGACGACACCGCGCAGCCGCTGCGCCAGGCGGCATTGGCGGCGCGCCTGGACCGGCCGACTCTGCTGCCGGTGCCGCCGAGCGGCCGCGCCCTCGAAATGGCGCTGTGGCTCGATGCCCTGGGCCGCCGCGACTGGTCGATGGACAGTGCCTGCCGCGACGTGCTGGCGCAGGCCCTGGCCGCGCCCGCCCATCAATTTGCCCCCGGCGTGCAGGCGCGCCTGGCCGCGCTGCAGCCGCGCGCGCGGCAGTTCGATGCGCAGGCCCCTCTGCTGCTGGCCGCCGATGCCGACGGGCAGGGCGGCGAAGCGGGCCGTCTGCTGGCCGATCCCGCCCTGCGCCACCAGGTGATCTACACCGGCTATATGCCGCCGGCTCTGGCGACAGCGGCGGCCGCCGGTTCCTGCATGCTGCGCTGGAACGTGCATCCGCGCCTGCGCGATCTGGGCACGCTGCTGGAGGTCACGCAGGCCAGCCGGTGGCTGCCCTTGTTCACCGCCCAGCCGATGCCCGCCGATCCCGGCGTGGCGCCGCCTCGCGATCCGGAGACGCGTCATGCGGCCTGAACCCTTTGTCTTCATGCGCCACGGCCAGACCGCGGCCAATGCCTGCGGCCTGATCTGCGGCCGCCTCGATGTTCCGCTGGATGCCACCGGGCGGGCCCAGGCCCGCGCGGCCCAGGGCCTGCTGGGTGCCACGCGCTGGTCCTGCGTGGCCGTGAGCTCGGCGCTGCGCGCGCGGCAGACCGCACAACTCGCCCTGCCCGAGGCCGCGCTGACCCCGGTGCACGACCTGCGCGAACGCGACTGGGGCGAACTCGAAGGCCTGCCTCTGGCCCAGCAGTGCGACTACCTGGACACGCCGCCCGGCGGCGAGAGCTGGGCCGACTTCGTCGGCCGTGTGCAGGGTGCGCTCGACAGCCTGCTGGCCCAGTTCGAGCAGCCGCTCGTCATCGCCCACTCCGGGGTCTGGCGGGCCATCCACTTTGCGCTCTACGGCACGCCGCATGGCCCGCGTATCGGCAACACCCTGCCCATGCTCGTGGCCCCCGTGCGAGCCCAAGCGGTGCCCGGCCAGGCCGCCGACTGGCAATTGCTGCCCTACGAACGTGTCGCCCGCGCCAGCCGGCCCGGCATCCCGCTCGAGCTCGATGCCATCGACGACTGAACGCGTGCCCGACCGCTGCATCGACGGCCGCGCCGCCGGCGGGTGCACGGTCTCCCGAATCCACCGCCCACCGACCCGCTTCGATTCGATTCGATCAACCGCCTGACCGAGCTCCCATGACCGCCCTTGCCGCCACCCCCGCTCTTGCCCCGCTGTCCACCCACGCCGACCCGCGTGCGGCCGTCATCGTCGATGTCGACGGCACGCTCGCCCGATTCGATCCCGACCGCGAAGGCCGCTGGGTGCTGGGGCCGGAAAAGAACTGGCCCGCATTCTTCGACGTGATGGACGGCACCCCCGTCTTCCCTGACGTCGCGCGGCTGGTGCGGCTGCTGCATTCGCAGGGACAGGCCATCCTGATCTGTTCGGGCCGCCCTGCGGCGTGGCAGGCGCAGACGGCGTCCTGGCTGCAACGCCACGACATTCCGTTCGACGCCTTCTACCTGCGACCCGAGGGCGCCGACGCCTTGCCCGACGAGGTCGTCAAGGAGGCCCTGTATGCCCGCATGCAGGCCGACGGTTTCCAGCCCTGGCTGGTGCTCGACGACCGCGATGCCGTCGTCGCCCAGTGGCGCAGCATGGGCCTGACCTGCCTGCAGTGCGCCCCCGGCGCATTCTGACGGCTGCTGCCGCCTGACCGGCCTTTTCAAAGGGTGCGGATACCTGTACCGCCTGGCTTGCATACCCAGGCGGTGCCATCGCGGCCGGTTATCCGACCGGCCTGCCGATTGTCATGAATATTTGAATATTCGACCGTTTTGATGACCGTTCGACGGTTCCGATGGCCACCGCCGTTTCCGGCGGTGGAGTTTTACCGGAGTCGAATCGAATCGTGAAACGCGGATCGCCCGAGTTTCTGGCCGATCCCGCCGCCGTCCAGACCTCCTCGCTCTGGATCGGTTCGGCCATGCCCGATCTCTTTGCATGCCATGCGCCTGCCGCAGCCTGCTGCGCCTGAGCCCAAGCCCGGGCCTGCTTGCCTTGGGGTCTCTCCTGATCTTGTCTCGTTTGCCCCGAGTGGCTCTCACGCAACGGGCCGGCCACGCCTTGTCTGCGGATTCTGCCCCATTGTCGTGCAGCGGCGCGTTCGGGGCTGTTTAAAGAAGACTCAGATCCCGTTTTTATATAGATACAAAAATAGGTGGCAAGTCATTTTATTAATGCCTGTTAATTCTTGAACATAATTGTCATTTGTTGACTATTATTAATTTGCATTGGTTGCCATTTGAAGAAATTTTGCAACTGTCAAATCAAGAAGTGAAGAAAATCGTCGCATTCTGATTGCTGACAGGTTTTGTTGAAATGAAGGCGATCGGGATAAAAGCAGTTTCGAGGTCGGCCGTGCAGCCCTATCCATCCAGACAGCGCACGCCGTACCAATCCTTTTCGGCATTTCAAAGTCAATACCATGAATCGTTCTTCATTTTCCCTGCGCCGCAGCGCGGCAACCCAGCGCGGCTACAGCCTGATCGAGCTGTCCATTGCGATGGCCATTCTGTCGGTGGTCATCGTCGGCTCGCTGGTGGGGGTGCAGCGCATCCTGGCCAACAACCGGGCCAACCACGTGCTGCAGGACATTCCCCGCATCAACGCCTCGCTGGTGGCCGCAACGGCCAACTCGGGCGTTGCCGCAGGCATCTCCACCACCCAGGCCGCCAATCTGGGCGTTTTTCCCGCCAACATCGTGGTCCGCGGTACTTCGAACGCCGTGACCAATGTGCGCAATCCCTTCGGCGGCAACTATTTCGTCGCGGGCAACAGCGCGGCAGTGGGTTCGGCGCCGGTTGGCACGGGCGTCTTCATCCAGGTGAGCAGCGTGCCCGCCGCCATGTGCGCGACCATTGTCAATGGCATGGCGCCGCTGGCCAGCGGGATCTGGGTGACCGCGCCCCCGGCCGCCGCGGCGGCCGGCACGACAGCCACCGCCGGTCCTATTGGAAGCACGACTGTCGCGACCATTGCCACGCCCGCGGGTGACGGTGATGCCACGACGGTGAAGGACTCTGCCGCAGGCGCCACGGTCAACCTGGGCCGACTGGCCACGCAGTGTTCGAACGATGGTTCGACCGTGGTCGCCTTCATGCCAGGCGCCTGAAGCCCCGGTTGATGAGTTAGCGGGGCGGGGCCGGGCCGGGAGGCTCGTCCCTGCCTCCGTCCATTCGGTGATGCCGTTGGGGACCATGACAGCGTTCGAGCCTGTCTTGTGCCTGGCGGTACCCGCCCCGTTGGTCCCGTTGACCTGAGGT
>ERZ1031720.70-NODE-70-length-13373-cov-10.035891_pt1 | contig 13373 bp, 10 predicted proteins | sample MGYA00518750_ERZ1031720 | MGnify/ENA primary metagenome ERZ1031720 (study PRJEB33718, sample SAMN03160008) | human skin metagenome | collected 2014-04-10 | study: EMG produced TPA metagenomics assembly of the PRJNA266117 data set (Human skin bacterial metagenome... | reverse complement strand
AAGGCCGCCTGGGCCAACCCCAACGACAAGCCCAAGGAAGCCTACAAGGTCGACTGACCCGGACCCTGGCCTTTGTTCTCATGCAATGAATCCTGACGAAAAATCAATATGACAATCAAAAAGAAAAGCCTCTGGGTGTTGACGCCCATCATGCTGACACTGGTGCTGGCCGGATGCTTCGGCGACGGCTCCAGCAACGACGACACCACGGCCGACGGCGGCACCACCACGCCGCCCGTCACCACGCCCGGGAACGACCTGGCCGTCGACACCAATGCCAACAGCTGTTCCTTCGTCTCGAGCGATGGAACGACCCTGGTCGTCGGCTCCGGCGACAAGGGTGATCCGGCCGCACCGGAGGCAGCGTCGGGTTATCGCCTGGGCTACAAGGCCAAGTACTCGGACAAATACATGGTCGTGGCCAACACGCCGCTGGCCAGCAAGGCCGGTTGCGAAGTGCTCAAGGCCGGCGGCACCGCCATCGATGCGGCCGTGGCCGTGCAGGCCGTGCTGGGCCTGGTCGAACCGCAGTCCAGCACCATCGCCGGCAGCGCGTTCCTGATGTACTACGACGCCGCCACCAAAAAAGTGACGGCTTACGACGGTCGCGAAACCGCACCGGCGGCGGCAACGAACTTTTACCTCACACGTGCCGACCAGAGTGCGGCCACATCGTCCGCCAACGCGGTCTTGCCGAACGCTCGTCGCAGCGGCCGCTCGATCGGCGTGCCCGGCGTGCTGCGCATGCTCGACATGGCGCACAAGGAACACGGCAAGCTGGGCTGGGACAAGCTGTTCGACAACGGCATCGACCTTGCCGACAACGGCTTCACCGTGCCGGCCCGTCTGGCCAGTGCGATCTCGAGCAATGCCGCCAACCTGGCGCTCGATGCCAATGCCGTGGCGACCTACTTCAATGCGGACGGCACGCCCATCGCCGTCGGCTCGACGATGTTCAACAAGCCCTATGCCAAGACGCTGCGGGCCATTGCCAGCCAGGGCGCCGAAGCGATGTACTCGGGTGAAATCGCCCGCAACATCGTCGCCAAGGCCGGTCAATCGGTGGGCGACGATGCAGCCAAGACCCCCATCACGCCCAGCCTGATGACGCTGGCCGATCTGAGCGGTTACCAGGCGAAGAAACGCGAGCCGGTCTGCACGACCTACCGCAGCGCCTACTACGTCTGCTCGATGTCGCCGCCGTCTTCGGGCGGGATCGCGATTGCCCAGGCCTTCGGCATCCTGGAAAACTTCGAGTTGAAGGATCACGGCCCGACGCAGGCCGAGAACGAAGGCGGCGTGCCCAGCGTGATGGGTGTGCACCTGGTCTCCGAAGCCGAGCGTCTGGCCTATGCCGACCGCGACAAGTACGTGGCCGACACCGACTTCGTGCCGTTGCCGGGCAAGGGCGTGTCGAGCATGCTCGACAAGAACTACCTGAAGTCGCGTGCGAATCTGATCAGCAAAGACAAGAGCATGGGCGTTGCCACCGCCGGCACGTTCGACACCGTGGCTTCGGCTCGCGGCATCGACACCACCGTCGAACATGGCACGACCCACTTCTCCATCATCGATGCCTACGGCAACGTGGTGTCCATGACCTCTACCGTAGAAGCGAGCATGGGCTCGTTCCACATGGTCGACGGCTTCCTGCTGACCAACCAGCTGACCGACTTCTCGGCGTCCCCGACGGACGCCGATGGCAACCTGGTCTCCAACCGTGTGGAAGGCAACAAGCGTCCCCGCAGCACCATGGCGCCCACGCTGGTCTTCAACGGCACCGAGCCCGGCGAGATCCTGATGGCCACCGGCTCGCCCGGCGGCGGCACCATCATCCAGTACGTGGTCAAGACCGTGGTCGGCGCCCTGGACTGGAATCTGGATGCGCAGCAGGCCACCTCGCTGGTCGACTTCGGCGCCAGCAACAGCCGGACCACCAGCGTGGACGGTTCCAACTACAAGACGACGGCCAACCCCAACGGCACACTCGACCTGTCGGGTCTGGTGACGGGCCTGCAGGCCCTGGGCCACACCGTGTCGACGGGCTCCCAGTCCAGCGGCATCTCGACCATCATGCGGGTGACCAAGGACGGCGCGACGAAGCTTGAAGGCGGCGTCGATCCCCGCCGCGAAGGCATCGTGCTCGGCGACGGCGCACTCTAAGCCGTCAGGAGGCCCGGTTCATCGCCGGGCCTGAAAAGACAATGCCCCGCCATCGCAAGATGGCGGGGCATTGTCTTTGGGGATGGGGGCCGGACCGGCGCGTGCCGGCCCGTTCCAGGCCTCAGCCGGCCGCGCGTTTTTCCAGGATCTCGAAAGCCGGCAGGGTCTTGCCTTCGAGCACTTCGAGGAAAGCGCCGCCGCCGGTCGAGATGTAGCTGACCTTGTCCTCGATGCCGTACTTGGCGATCGCGGCCAGCGTGTCGCCGCCGCCCGCAATCGAGAACGCCGGGCTCTCGGCAATCGCCTGGGCGATCACGCGGGTGCCGTTGGCGAAGGCATCGAACTCGAACACACCCACGGGGCCGTTCCAGACGATGGTGCCGGCGGCCTTGAGCTGCTGCGCCAGCCGTTCGGCGGTCTGGGGGCCGATGTCGAGGATGAGGTCGTCTTCGGCCACTTCGCTGGCGGCTTTCACCGTGGCGGGCGCATCGGCGGCGAAGGCCTTGGCGGTCACCACGTCGACCGGGATCGGCACGGCCGCACCGCGCTTTTCCAGTGCGGCGATCACGGCCTTGGCGGCGCCGATCAGGTCGGGTTCGGCCAGGGATTTGCCGATGGGCAGGCCGGCGGCCAGCAAGAAGGTGTTGGCGATGCCGCCGCCCACGATGAGCTGGTCGACCTTGCCCGCCAGGGCTTCGAGGATGGTGAGCTTGGTGCTGACCTTGGAGCCGGCCACGATGGCCGCCAGCGGGCGCTTGGGCGCGGCCAGGGCCTGGGTCAGGGCATCGATCTCGGCGGCCAGCAGGGGGCCGGCGCAGGCGATCTTGGCGTACTGGGCGATGCCGTAGGTCGAGGCCTCGGCACGGTGCGCGGTGCCGAAGGCGTCGTGCACGAAGATGTCGGTCAGCGCGGCGAGCTTGCGGGCCAGGGTCTCGTCGTTCTTCTTTTCGCCCTTGTTCAGGCGGGCGTTTTCCAGCAGCACGACCTGGCCGGGCTGGACATCGACGCCGTCGGTCCAGTTCGAGACCAGCGGCACCTCGCGGCCGAGCAGTTCGGACAGGCGATCGGCCACGGGTTTCAGCGTATCGGCCGGCTTGAATTCGCCTTCGGTGGGACGGCCCAGATGCGAGGTGACCATCACGGCGGCGCCCGCATCGAGGGCCAGCTGGATGGCCGGCAGCGAGGCGCGGACACGGGTGTCTTCGGTGATGCGGCCCGTGCTGTCCTGCGGGACGTTGAGGTCGGCGCGGATGAAGACGCGCTGGCCCTGGACTTTGCCCTGGGCAACGAGGTCGGTGAAGCGGATGACGTTCATGGATGGGAAGCGAGGGAGTTGGGAACCGGACGGGGCCTTGCGCCCCAGTTGTCCGTCATTCTAAGGGGCGGCGGAAAGTTGGTAACCGCCTTGTAACCGCCGCCGTCCGGCAGCGGGCGTCGGCCGCATGCCCGGCCGTCACCAGCCCAGGCCGATATGCAGCGGCAGGTAGACCGCCATGCCGCAGATGATCGTCGCCAGCATGCTGCGCCGCCAGAAATAGCTGGCCACGCCGGCGATGACCGCGTAGATGCGCGCGTCGGTCAGCGGATTGACCAGGTAGCCGTGCAGCGTGAGGATTTCGGGTGCGACCACGGCGGCCAGCGCGGCGGCCGGTGCATAGGCCAGGCCGCGATGCGCCCACTGCGGCAGGTGCCAGGGCCGGTCGAACAGGAAAAAGAAGGCCCGGGTGACCACCGTCATGGCCGCCATGCCCAGGATGATGACCAGCGTCCATCCGTCGAGGTTCATGGTGCGCTCCTGTCGTCCGGGGCCGGTGTGGTGTCGAGCGGCCTGCGTTCGAGCGACAGGCAGACGATCACGGCCGCCGCGATGGCCACCAGGATGTTGAGCTTGAGCGGCAGGCCGAGCGTCAGCACCGCGGCGGCGCCGGCGATGAGGGCCGAGACCCGCTGCAGCGGGGTCTGCACCAGCGAACAGAGAATGCCCACCAGCGCCAGGATGCCGGCGAAACCCAGGCCCCATTCCACCGGCAGCACATTGGCCAGCAGCACGCCGATCAGGCTGAAGGCCATCCAGTTGACCCATCCCACCATGGCATTGCCGGCCAGATAGGCGCTGCGGGCCAGGCGTCCCTCGGCGTCGTCGCTCGGGTGCGGATGGCGCTTGATGAACATCACGTACGACATGTCGGTCGTCAGGTAGGCCGTGATCAGCCGCGGCACCTTGGGCAGATAGAGCAGGTAGAGGCGAAGATGGGCGCTGAAGACCACGAAGCGCAGGTTCACGCAGAAGGCGGTGGCCATGATCACCCACAGCGGTGCACCGGCCGCCAGCAGCGGCAGCGAAGCCAGCTGCGAGCTGCCGGCATAGACCGTCAGCGTCATGATGGCGGCTTCGAGCGGGCTCAGGCCCGACTTCACCATGGCCACGCCGCTCATCAGGCCCCAGGCACCCAGGCCGGGCGCCACGGGCAGCATGTCGCGGATGCCGGCCTTGAATTCCGGATGTCGGTTCAGTTCACGTCGCCAGAACATCATGTCTCCCGAGAAGTCGATGAACCCAGGACGCCGCCCACCGGCAGCGCGTGGCCCCGCAGGAAGTCGCCCGCCGCCAGGCGCTTGCCGCCCGCGCGCTGAAGCACCCGCAGGCGCAGCGTCTGCCGTCCCTCGGGGCCGCAGGCCACCAGGATGCCGTCGGGCGTGGCCTCCAGCACTTCGCCGGCCTGTGCGGCAGCCCGCGCCTGCGCATCGGCCGTCTCGGCCTGCCAGACCTTGATGGATTCGTCCCCGCTCTGCGTCGTCGCGCCGGGGAAAGGGTCGAATGCGCGAATGCGGCGTTCGATCTGCGCGGCCGGCAGATGCCAGTCGATGGCGGCCTCGCGCTTGTCGATCTTGTGGGCATAGGTCACCCCGGCCTCGGGCTGCGGCGTGGCGTGGAGCGGTCCCTGCGCGGCCTGGGCCAGCGCCTGCACGATCAGGCGCCCGCCCAGTGCCGCCAGGCGGTCGTGCAGCGTGGCCGTGGTGTCGTGCGCGGTGACCGGTTCGTCTTCGACCAGCAGCATGTCGCCCGTGTCCAGGCCCGCGTCCATCTGCATGATGGTGATGCCGGTCTGCGTGTCGCCGGCTTCGATCGCGCGGTGGATGGGGGCCGCGCCGCGCCAGCGCGGCAGCAGGCTGGCGTGGATGTTGAGGCAGCCCCGGCGCGGCGCGTCCAGCGTCCATTGCGGCAGGATCAGGCCGTAGGCGGCCACCACCATGACATCGGCGCCCGTGGCCGCGATGGCCTGCCGGGCCGCTTCGGCCTCGTCGGGGTACTTGCCGTCGAGCCGCAGGCTGTGGGGCTGCGCGACCGCAATGCCGTGGCGCAGCGCCACCTGCTTGACCGCCGAGGGCTGCAGCTTCATGCCGCGGCCGGCCGGGCGGTCGGGCTGCGTCAGCACCAGGGCGATGTCGTGGCCGGCGGCGATCAGCGCGTCCAGCGCCACGGCGGCGAATTCGGGGGTTCCGGCAAAGATGATGTTCATGAGGCGGTGTCGGCACGCGGCGAGCGAAGGCGGTCGGGGGCGCAAGGGACCGGGCGTGCAAGAGCGAGCGTGTCGGGGCGGGCTTGTTTGGAAATTGTGGCTCCGATGGTAACAATCCCGAACGGATGGCGCGGCTTTTATTGGTGCCCGGCTGCACCGGGGCCTGTTCCGCATTTGTGCATGGCACCCAAAGGTTACAGGGGAGAACCCGGAGAGCGGCCGCACCACCTTGGGGAGCCATTAGCAGGGCTTATGGAGGGTACGCAAAAAGCGATCCATGCCGCCGCCCGCTGCGCATAGGATGGGCTCTCCCGCCCTTGAGATTCAACCGAAACCGAATTGAGGAGAAACCCCGTGCGTGCCGATCTGAACCCCAACCTGCCTGCCGTCCCCCGCCTGCTGCCCGCCACCCGTCTGGCTGCAGCCGCCTCGCTCGCCCTCGGCGCCTTGTTCGCCGCCACGGCGCCTGCGCATGCACAAGTGGCCGGCGACACCATCGCCAAGGTCAAGCAATCCGGCACCTTCACCATCGCCTACCGCGAGTCGTCCATCCCCTTCTCCTACCTCGACGGCACGGCCAAGCCCACCGGCATGGGCTGGGAGATCTGCAACATGATTGCGGACAAGCTCAAGACCCTCACGGGCCGCAGCGACCTCAAGGTGGTCGGCCAGAGCGTCACCTCCGCCAACCGTGTGCCGCTGGTGCAGAACGGCACCGTCGATATCGAGTGCGGCTCCACCACCAACAACAGCGAACGCGGCAAGCAGGTGCAGTTCGCCACCAACTACTTCTACACCGGCACCCGTTTCCTGGTGAAGGCCGATTCGGGCATCAAGGGCCTGGCCGATCTCAAGGGCAAGAACGTCGTGATCACGGCCGGCACCACCAACATGCTGGTGATGCGCCGCGTCAACCAGGAGCAGGACCTGGGCATCAACATCACCAGTGCCAAGGACCATGCCGAAGCCGCGCTGCTGGTGCAATCGGGCCGCGCCGATGCCTTCGCCATGGACGACATCCTGCTCTACGGACTCAAGGCCTCGGCCCGCAATCCCGCCGAGCTGGCCGTGGTCGGCGATGCCATCCAGGTCGAGCCCTATGCCTTCATGATGCGCCGCGACGACCCGGCCTTCAAGAAGCTGGTGGACGACACGCTGGCCGAACTCGCCAAGAGCGGGCAGTTCGAGAAGCTCTACACCAAGTGGTTCCTGTCGCCCATCCCGCCCAACAACATGAACCTCAACGCCCCCATGAGCGACGAGCTCAAGAAGAACCTGACCGAGCTGTCGGACAAGCCGGCCACCTGAAGGGCCGCGGCCCCGAGGTGATCCGCATGCCCCGCAGCCGCGGGGCTTTTGCATGGCGAGCAGGGTGGGCGCGCAGATCGCCCGGCCGGCTGCCCGCAGCTCCCTCGAATGACGACAACCGGAAAAAGAAGTGGTGAAAACATGAGCAGCGGCAAGCACGTCTGTGTCATCGGTGCCGGCATCGTCGGCGCTTCCTCGGCATATGCACTGGCCCGGCAGGGCTGGCGCGTGACGCTGGTCGACGCCCATTCGGTGCCGGGCGAAGGCGTCAGCAAGGCCAACGGCGCGCAACTCAGCTACAGCTATGTCGAACCGCTGGCCACCCCCACGGCGCTGCGTTCGCTGCCGGCCTGGCTGCTGTCGGCCGACAGTCCGCTGCGCTGGCGTCCGCGGGCCGAAATCGACCATGGCCGCTGGCTCATGTCGTTTGTGCAGGCGTGCAGCTGGCCGCGTGTGCAGCAGACCACGGCGGCCCTGCTGAGCCTGTCTTTCCTCAGCCGCGACACGCTGCATGGCTGGCTCGATGCGCTGCCCGCTGAGCAGCGACGGGCGCTGCACCATGAGCGGCCGGGCAAGCTGGTGGTCTACCGCAAGCCGCCGGCGCGGGAACAGGTCGCCCGGCAATTGCAGTGGCAGGCCGAACTCGGCTGCGTGCAGCGGCTGGTCGAGGCCGACGAATGCCGGACGCTCGAGCCCGCGCTCGCGGCCACGGGCGGCGGGCCGATCAGCTTCGGGGTCTGGACCGACAGCGAGGAAGTCATCGATGCCGCAGGCCTCACGCGTGCGCTGGCACAGGCCAGCGGCGCACAGATGGTGCTGGGGCGCCGGGTGGCGAGTCTCGATACACGCCCCGGGCAGGGCGTCGTCGCGGCCGTTCTGGAAGACGGCAACCGGGTCGAGGCCGATCATTTCGTCATCGCGGCGGGCCCGCAGGCGGGCGACCTGCTGCGCCCGCTGGGTGTGCGTCTGCCTATCGAGCCCATCAAAGGCTACAGCGTGACGCTGCCGGTGGTCGATGCGGCCGCGGCGCCGCGTGTGAGCATCACCGACACCGGCCGCAAGCTGGTCCATGCGCGCCTGGGTGCACAGCTGCGGGTGGCGGGATTCGCCGAGCTGTGCGGCAGCGACACCCGCATCGATCCGCGTCGCATCGAGGCTCTGTGTCGGGCCGTCGAACAGACTTTCCCGGGCGCCTGCGATCTGACCGCACCCAGCCCCTGGGCCGGTCTGCGGCCCGCCACGCCCAGCGGCCGGCCCTTGATCGGGGCCACGCCGCAGCGCAACCTGTGGCTCAACGTCGGCCACGGTGCGCTGGGCCTGACCCTGGCTGCGGGCAGCGCCATGCTGCTCGGCGAGGCCATGCAACACGGCGCACCGTCCCTGCAGGCCCAACCTTTCTGTTATGTGTGAGACCCGGACGGTTTATCGCGCGGTGGCCAGTGCCCACAATCCCGAGCGGGCCGGGGTACCGTCTTCGGCGAGATCGACCTGCACGGCCGTGCCGATGCGCGGTGCGGCCTGGTAGGCCCGGCGTGCGCCCGTGGCTGCCGCTTCCTGCGCCAGGCTGGCGTTGAGGGCCGAGACATCCGGGTGTGCCGCGGTGTCGGGCCGCACGAAGTGCAGCCAGCCCGACCAGGCCAGCATCTGCAGTGCCTGGTTGATGAAACCCGGTTGCCGGGCATAGGCCGGCAGCGACGCCAGCTGCGCATAACTGCAGGGCCCCGCCTGCAACGCCTGCAGCAGGGGCACCACCGCAGCCATGGGCGTGCGCACCGGACCGATCCGGGTGTCGAACACCAGCTCGCCCGCCAGGCGGGAGCCGGCCGCGGGCGCTTCCGGCAGCAGGGCCACGCGCTGCGCCAGCAAGGCGGCCCGGTGGGCGTCGGCGTCCATCGTCGCGGGCGTGCCGTCGCCGGCTGGCCGTTGATAGATGTCGCGCCGCTGGTTCTGGTTGCGCGCGATGTCCTTGGCGGTTTCGAGCTGCGCGGCATCGGCGCCGTTCTGGCGCATCTCTGCCACGATCGCCGCCATGCCGCCGGGCAGCGACACCGCATCGATGTTGTCCAGCGGCACCGCGCTGCCCGCATAGTCGCAGCCGCAGGCCGCGAGCTCGGCCATCACGTCGGCCACGTGCATCGACTGCCACACGTCGTTGAGGAATTCGTGCGCCAGATAGTTGGCGTCGGCCTGGTCCACGCGCTGCATCTCGCGCAGCGCGGCCGGGTGTTCGACAAAGTAGCCGGCCCCCGCCTGCGCCATGCGCTGGACCAGGGCCAGGCCGGCACGGGCGCGCTCGGCGCTGCTGCCCGCCACATGGCGCGTGGCCATGCGCATCAGGCGCTGTGCCGCGCTGAACGAGACCGCGCCGGGGTGGCTCATGTAAGCCACGTAGAACAGCCCGCCCGGACGCAGGTGCCGGGCCACGAGGCCGCGCATCGCCTGCCGCGTGGTCTCGTCCACCCACGAGTACACGCCGTGGGTGACGATGAAATCGCAGGGCGGCAGAACGGCGCCGCCCGCAAGCGCCTGGGCAAAGTCCAGGCAATGGAATTCGAGATTGCGCAGGCCTGCTGCCTGCGCGCGCCGGCGGGCCAGCGCGATCTGTTCGGCATTCGCATCGATGCCGATGAAGCGGCCCAGCGGATTGCCGGCCGCGGCCAGCATCGCGTTGAAACCGCTGCCGCAGCCCAGTTCCAGCCAGGTGTAGGGCCGGGTCAGGTCGGGCCCCCGCCGGCCCAGGCCCGCCAGTACGGACACCAGCCACAGGGGCTGCGTCTCGCGTTGGAACTGATCCGGGTACATCACGTCGGTGATGTACCCGGCCACAGCCGCCTCGGGTCGTGGGGTCGCGGTCATGCCGGTCCTTAGAACGAACCCGTGAAGGTCACGTAGTACGCACGGCCCGGCTCGTTGTACGTGAGCGCACCGTCGCCGCCGGCCACGTCCGCACGGAACAGGCGTTTGTCGAACAGGTTGTTCACGCCGAAGCCGGCGCGGTAGTTCTTGTTGAACTCGTAGTTCAAGCCCACGCCGTACACCGCGTACGAACCGCGCACGTTGGTTTGCGTGCCGGTGCTCGTGGCGCCGGAGACGGTCAGCGAACGCGGTTTCTGGCGGCCGTAGAAGGTCGCCGTGGCCTGGGCCGACAGCTTCTCGGTGGCGCGCCAGTCCAGCGTGCTGTTGATGGTGTAGCGCGGAATGATGGACAGCGGCTGATCGGTGGTCTTGTTCTTGTTCTCGATCATGTAGGTGAAGTTGTTGAGCAGCTTGAGCCGGCTGCCCGATTCACCCAGGATCGGAACGTTGAAGTTGCCCTCGAAACCCTGCACCACGGCCTTGGCCGCGTTCACCCAGCGGAAGACCTGCGAAGCGCCGCCCAGCGTCGGGGTGCCCTGATCGAACATGTCCGCATGGATCTTGTTCTTGTAGTCGTTGCGGAAATAGGTGATGCCCGCATCCCAGCCGCGGCTGCTGTAGGCAATGCCGATTTCCTTGTTGACGCTGGTCTCGGCCTGGAGATCGGAGTTGCCCTGGATGTAGCAGCCCGCACCCAGATTCCCGTAGTTGTCCGGGCAGCCCATCCCCATGGTGTAGTACAGGTAGTTGGGGTTGGCCTGGTACAGGTTGGGCGCCTTGAAGGCCCGTGCGACGCCGCCCTTCAGCGTGATCTCGGGCGTCAGCGTGTACGAGGCGTTCAGGCTCGGGCTCCAGTTGTTGCCGAACTGGTCATGGTGATCGAAACGCACGCCCGGCGTCAGGATGAAGGGCGTGGTGATCTCGATGTTGTCTTCCAGGAAGAACGCAAAGGTCGTGGCGTCGGACTGGCCCGAGCGTGTACCGGTCCCCAGGCCGGGCACGAAGCCGCCTGTGCCGTTCGTGTTGGACGCGGCCAGCGCCATGGCTCCCGGGTCGTCGAGCTTTTCGTAGCGGGCCTCGAAGCCCGAGGTCAGCACCTGATCCAGGCCGCCGAGCTTGAGCGGCGTGTTGAGCTCGCCGTTGAGGAAGTAGTTTTCCAGGTTCGACGTGATCATCGAACCCGTCTCGGTGATGCTGCCTTCCGAGCTGCCGCCGTTGCCCACCGGATAGTTGGAGCGGCGTGTCTTTTCGTACTGGAACAGCAGGCGCGAATCGCCGATGTCCCACTTGCCGCGATGCGCCAGCGAAGCCGTCTGGCGTTGCGTGATGTTGGTCTCGGCGCCCACCAGGCTGGAGATCAGGGCCGAGCCCGTGGCCGAGATCAGTCGCTCGCCCGCATAGATGTTGCCCTGGCGGCTGTGGCCCATCTCGAACTCCAGCACCTGGCGGGGCGTGAGGTCCCAGCGCAGCAAGGCGTTGACGTCGCGGTTGCGCACGCCTTCGCGGCCGGCCGGCGGCACGGTGGTGGCGGTCGAGTTCACGCCCGACGCCGCTGCGTTCAGCGAGGCGGAATCGGCATCCGTCCGGGCCACGTTGCCGTACAGGCGGAACGACAGCACCTCGGAGAGGGGACCCGTGAAATTGAAGCCCAGGCGCTGCGTGTCGCCTTCTTCGCTGTGTTCGGGCAGGCCGAAGTAAGTGGTCACCGAGCCCGAGATCCTGTCGGTGGGCTTCTTGGTGATGATGTTGATCACGCCGCCGGCCGAGCCCGAGCCGTAGCGTGCGGCCGCCGGGCCGCGGATCACTTCGATGCGTTCGATGGAGTCGGCCGGCACCCAGTTGGTGTCGCCGCGCGTGTCGCGTTCGCCGTTGCGGCCCATCTTCACGGCGTTGCGCGATTGCACCGGCTTGCCGTCGACCAGGATCAGCGTGTTCTCGGGGCCCATGCCGCGCAGGTCGATCTGGCGGTTGTTGCCGAAGGCGCCCGACGAGCTGGCGCCCGTCAGGTTCACGCCGGGCTGCGTGCGGATCAGGTCGGCGATGTCGTTGGCCGGCGGGCGGCGCTGGATGTCTTCCTGCGTGATGACGGACACGCCGGGGGCCTGGCGCAGTTCCTCGACGGCGGTGCCGAGCACCCGGACTTCGGACAGCGTGGCCTCGGCGGGGGCAGCGGTCGTCGTGGCCGTGTCTTGTGCAAATGCCGGCGTCACGACGGCCAGAGCGGCTGCAAGCGCCAAAGGCTTGAGCGCGAATGTTGTGCTTCGCATCGAAATGTATCCCTCGGTAAGTGATGAAGTACCACGGCATCAGGCCGTGTGTGCCTCGGCATCGTCACTGTTGGAGTGGTTTTTCAACGAGCAGCATGGCGGATGAGAATCGTATCGATTTGAAGTTTCAATTCGAGAAAGAGAGGTATTTCTTAAGGTCAATCGGCGAAAGTACACATAACTTTACAAAGAAATGTTGTCCCTCGGCGACAGCTGGCCTAACGCTCGTTAGTCAGTCCGCGGTCTTCGACAAGGGCCGCCGGGCGGTGGCGGGGCCTGCGGCCGGCGATCGTCGGGCCGGCGGTTCGCCGGGCTCGCTGGCCTCGGCGTTCCCGGCCGCTCGCACATCCGGCGGTGCCTTCGGCATCGCCACCACGGCCGCATCGAACACCGCCCAGACCGCCTTGATGCGGCGCTCGTACTTGAGCGGGCCGCCGTGCACCAGTTCGCTTTGCAGGCTGTCGATGAGGCTCATGCAGGTCCGGGCCAGGACGGGGGCGCTGAGCCCGTGCCGGTTGGGCAGCAGTTCGGACTGCTCGATGGCCGTGCGCAGAATGCCTTCGAGGTCGTCCATGAACCCGTGCAGAGGCTCCAGCACCTGCTGGTAGATGTGCAGCGGTGGTCCGGCCAGCGTGCGCATCCAGAACTTCACGCGATACGACTCGTCGAAACGCAGCTTGATGCTGCGCAGGTACTGCCGGATGCGTCCCCGCACGGCGCCGCGGCCTTTCAGCAGCGTGTCGCGTGCGTAGGCCAGTTCGGCCTGGATCAGCAGCGGGATCAGGCTGAGGTACAGCGCGTCCTTGCTGCGGAAATGTGCATAGATCGACGGCGCCTTGATGCCCACGTCCGAGGCGATCTCGACCAACGACGTGCCGTCGAAACCCTGCGCGGCAAACCGGGCCATGGCGGCATCCTGGATACGGGCGGCGGTCGGGTTGGTCATGACAGCTAGAAAGGAATGTGATGGCTGGGCATTATGGCGGCAGCGTCGAAGCGGGCATGGGCCTGCCGCGATCAGGGCCTATGGTTTTGATTGTTGTCTAATTGTGTCTAGAATGATTTGCATTTATTTTATTGGACCGCAAGATGTTCGATGCTTTGCCGACACCGCGACCTGCCGACCCTGGGAAGAGCGAGCCGGGCCTGGCTGCCGCAACCGATCCAGGGACGACCCGGGCCGGTCGCACGCCGCTCGACCGCTACACGTCCTGTCTCTTATACACATCTGACGCTGCCGACGAATAGAGAGGTGTAG
>ERZ1031720.69-NODE-69-length-13389-cov-10.265412_pt1 | contig 13389 bp, 13 predicted proteins | sample MGYA00518750_ERZ1031720 | MGnify/ENA primary metagenome ERZ1031720 (study PRJEB33718, sample SAMN03160008) | human skin metagenome | collected 2014-04-10 | study: EMG produced TPA metagenomics assembly of the PRJNA266117 data set (Human skin bacterial metagenome... | reverse complement strand
TGGACGGCCGATCGCAGCGAGTTCCTGGGTCACCTGGGCAGCCCCGGCGCGCCGGCCGCGCTGCTCGGGCTGGGCCGGCTGTCCGGTCGGGTCGGGCCGGGCTTCGATCCCTGCTCGGCTCTGCAGAGCGACACCATCCGGCTCGAACCCGGTGAATCGGTCGAAATCATGGGTCTGCTGGGCCAGGCGACATCGATCGCCGAGGCGCAGGCGCTGATCATGCGGTACCGCACGGCCGATCTCGATGCAGTGCTGGACGACGTCGCCGCCCACTGGCGGGATGTGCTGGGCGCCGTGCAGGTCCGCACGCCGGACCGGGCCATGGACATCATGCTCAACGACTGGCTGCTGTATCAGACCATCGTCTGCCGGCTCTGGGCCCGCTCGGCGTTCTACCAGGCCAGCGGGGCATATGGCTTTCGCGATCAGTTGCAGGATGGCATGGCCCTGTCTCTCGCCATGCCCGAGGCCACGCGAGCCCACATCCTGCGTGCCGCCGGGCGGCAATTCATCGAAGGCGACGTGCAGCATTGGTGGCTGCCGCCGAGCGGCATCGGGGTGCGCACACACATCTCGGACGACCGCGTGTGGCTGGCCTATGCGACGGCCGACTACATCGGCAGTTCGGGCGACATGGCCATTCTCGACGAGCCCGTCCGCTACCTCGACGGGCCTCCGCTGAAGGCCGGTGAAACCGACGCGTTCTTCCAGCCGATGGCTTCGGACACGCACGAGACCCTGTTTGCGCACTGCGCACGCGCACTCGACCAGAGCCTGGCACTGACCAGTGCCCGCGGCCTGCCGCTGATCGGCACAGGCGACTGGAACGACGGCTTCAATCGCCTGGGCGCCGAGGGACGCGGCGAAAGCGTCTGGCTGGGTTGGCTGCTGATCCGTACGCTGGTCCAGTTCTCGGCCCTGGCGGAAAACCGCCCCGACCCGCAAAGCCAGGCTTGCGCCGCACGCTGGCGAGACCATGCAGAAACCGTGCGTGCCGCCATCGAACGCGAGGCCTGGGACGGCCATTGGTACCGGCGGGCCACCGACGACAGCGGCGCCTGGCTGGGCTCCGTCGCCAGCGGCGACTGCCGCATCGACGCCATCGCCCAATCCTGGGCCGTGCTGTCGCAGCGCGCGGCACCAGAAAGAGCCGCGCAGGCCATGGCCTCGCTCGATCGGCACCTGACGCAACGCGATCAGGGACTGGCCCTGCTGTTCACTCCGCCTTTCGACCACACGCCCCCCGACCCGGGCTACATCAGCGGTTATCCCCCCGGCATTCGAGAAAACGGCGGACAGTACACCCACGCCGCGATCTGGACGATCCTCGCGCACGCCGAACGCGGTGACGGCGACGCGGCGCACGATCTGTTTGCCATGCTCAACCCGATCCATCATGCGCGGACCCCCGAGCAGGTGGCTCGCTACAAGGTCGAACCGTATGTCATGGCTGCGGACATCTACTCCGTCGCGCCCCATGCCGGACGCGGGGGCTGGACCTGGTACACCGGCTCGTCGGCGTGGATGTACAGGGCCGGCATCGAAGGCCTGCTGGGCCTGCATCGCCAAGGCCGGGTGCTGCGGGTGCGGCCTTGCATCCCGCTCGACTGGCCCGGCTTCGAAGCCACCGTCACCGTCGACGGCGTATGTCACACCGTGCGGGTGGATCAGCAGTTGCAGGGCGACGCCACCGGATCTTGTCGTGCCTGGCTGGATGGACAACCGGCCGACTGGGACGAGGCCGGCGTGCAGATGCCGCTGGATGCGACGCCCCACGTGCTGTGCCTGTCGATCGGTCGCAGCACGAAGACGGACAGTGCCGGTGCGCGCGCCGCGTCGCCGTAGAATCATGGCGCCTATCGGTTGGACGTACCGTCACCGCCATCCATGCGCCAGTGCGCATCACTTTCCATTTCATGCCCAGAAACACGTCCCCAGAACAACTCGCCCGCGAGTGGCGAACCGTCTGCGAGCGCTACACACCTGAAGTCCGCGAACGCGTCCGGTCCACCGTCGCCGCCCAGCGCGAGGCCCTGGCCACGGCCTTCTACGACCAGATGCTGCTGGATCAGGCGGCTTCGTTCTTCCTGTCGGACCAGCTCGTCAAGTCACGGCTGCACACGGCGATGCAGGCATGGCTGGTCGAAGTCTTCGAGGCCGGCGTCAACGGAGATTTCGAGCACATCGTCGCTCGCCAACGCATGGTCGGCGAGGTGCATGCGCGCATCGGCATTCCGGCCTATCTGGTCATGCGCGGCATTCGCCAGCTCGACCACGAGATCTACGATCTGCTGAACGGCGACGCCCACGCCGTGCAGATGGCCGCGGCCACCTACGTGGCCGAAACCACGGGCCTGGCCATCGAGATCATGTGCCACTCCTACTCGGTCTCGCACGAGCGCAACGCGCGGGCCGAGGAGTCGTACCGCATGTTCGCCATGGCCCAGGACATCGGTGCAGAAAAAGAGCGGCAGCGCGCCGCCCTGCTGGACTGGGAGAACCAGCTGATGTTCGAGCTCAGCACCCAGATCAGCGCGGCCGTCAACCCGCCCCAAGGCGACGGCGGCGTCCAGCGGGCATCGCCTTCGGGCGGCTACTGGCCCGACTTGCCCATGATCGCCAAATCGGAGTTCGGCCTGTGGTTCCTGCACAAGGCCGCCCATGCCTTCGAGGGCGCGGCCGACATCAAGACCATCGGCAAGCAGCTCGAAGAGATCGACGAATTGCTGAGGCCGCCCGGCCCATTGGATGCATCCGCGGCAAGAACATCGCTTTCGGGCCTGATGGTGGCCGTCCGCGGCAGGGCCAAGACGATCGGTTTCCTGCTCGAGCAGTTGTTCCAGCAGGCCAGCCATATGGAGTCGGGGCGCGACGCGCTGACGCGGCTGCTCAATCGCAAGTATCTCCAGGTCATCATGACGCGGGAGATCGACTTCGCCCGCAAGAACGACTCTCCGCTGTCGGTTCTCGCATTGGACATCGATCATTTCAAGCGCATCAACGACTCTTACGGCCACGATGCCGGCGATGTGGTGCTGCAGCAAGTCGCCCAGAACCTGACCCACATCGTGCGCAGCGGCGACTACATCTTCCGGCTGGGTGGCGAAGAGTTCCTGGTGGTGCTGGTGGATGTCGACAGCCACCGGTGCCGGACGATTGCCGAGAGCATCCGCCAGCGCATCGCCGCCGAGCGGCTGCAGTTGCCCAACGGTCGCGCGATCGACATCACCCTGAGCATCGGCATCGCCACGCATGACGGTCACCCCGACTACCTGCGCCTGCTGAAAACCGCGGACGACGCGCTCTACGACGCCAAGAACGGCGGGCGCAACCGGGTGAGCGGCGGCACGCACGGCCTGGCCGTGTAGCGGCTCGATGGCCGGCATCCGGTGCCCACGAACACACCGGATGCTTGCGATCGCGCCCATCACGTGAAGCGCAACACGGCGGAAGAGCGCAGAATCCGGTGGCCTGCACGATGACTCCAGCACCATGTACAACCCCACCCATTTCGCCATCTCCGACACGGACGAGCTGCACCGCATCATCCGCACCCACGCACTCGGCATGCTGGTCACCCCCCTGGCCGACGGCGGGCTCGACGCCAACCATCTGCCGTTTCATTTCGATCCGCAGCGAGGCCCGCTCGGCACCCTGACCGGCCACGTGGCCCGCGCCAATCCGCTGTGGCAGCAGTGCGTACACGGCGCCGACGTGCTGGTCGTCTTCCGGGGTGCCGAAGGCTATATCTCGCCCAACTGGTACCCGACCAAACACGAGACCCACCGGCTCGTGCCGACCTGGAACTACGAAGTGGTGCACATCCATGGCCGGCTCACGGTGCACGACGACGAGAAGTTCTTGCGCGGCGTGGTCGGGCGCCTGACGCGCACGCACGAGGCGCAGGAGCCCAGACCCTGGAAGATGTCGGACTCGGCACCGGATTTCATCGACGGCATGCTCAAGGCCATCGTCGGTATCGAGATCGAGGTGACGCGCATGGAGGGCAAATCCAAGCTCAGCCAGAACCGCGCCTTGCAGGACCGGCACGGTGCAGTCGACGCGCTCGGCAACCGCGGCGACGCAGAGCTGGCAGAGGCCATGCAAAAAACCATCCGGTCTGACGAAGACCGGTGAGCCCGAGCCCCCGGGCCCGCTCCGACTCGGTCCATCCATCGGATTGACTCGGCGTTGAAATTCAAGCCGTTTTTACTTCAGGTGGCCGACAATCTCCCTGTCAAGGCAATGTATCCTGTGGCAGGACACCGCCGATCCGGCGTGCCACCCCGTGACATCGACCCTTCAAAGAGAAACACATCATGGCCAAAGGCGAGCAGCGCAGCAACAAAATGATCAAGAAGCCCAAGAAGGACAGCAGCCCGCCCCTGGACTCGTCCGGCACCTCGACTCGCCCCATGCCGCCGACCACGACGGTGATGCCCAAGGGGAAGTTGAAGAACAAGTAACGTTTTATGCCCTTCGGTATGTCGCGGCGCAGCCTACGTGCCTTGGCATACCCGGTCCGGGACCAGCGGGTCTTCGGCCTATGCCGGCTCCCGGAAAAACCGGATGTAGGATTCAATCTGGCAATCCAGCATGTGGATACCGTGGTGAACCTGCAGACCCAGCAACTTTGCACGCCGCAGCAGATCTGTTTCGTGCGGTTTCATGATGATGTCCGCGACCACAGTCTGACGCCCCAATGCTTCGGGCCGAAACGGCAAGGGATCGCCCGGGCGCATTCCGGCCGGTGTCGCATTGATCGCCAGATCGAAGCGGTCCCACTCCATCGAGCCATCGGTCCGTCCCGCGACAGCGATCCCCGGTGCGCGGGAATCGAGTTTTGCCAGCAGCGCGCCGGATTTCGCGGCATCCTCGTCGAGGATCACCAACGTCGCCACCCGCGCATGAAGCAGAGCCAAGGCGATCGCGCAGCCCGCGCCGCCCGCACCTGTCAACATCACATTCATGCCTTCAGGGTTGTGCCCCTGCTTGATCAGCCCGTCGACAAAACCTGCTCCGTCGAAGTTGTCGGCGGTCCATGACCCATCGGACTCCCGTCTCAACGCGTTGGCCGTTCCGATCAAGTCCACTGCAGCACTGCGGTGATCGGCACATGCGGCAGCTTCGAACTTGTGCGGAACGGTCACCAGCAGCCCCTTCACATTCTGGATGTCGCGCAAAGCCTGAAAAATCGGGCTGAAACGCCCGGCCGGCGTATGGAGCGCGACCATGACAGCCGGAACGCCGTGCGCTGCAAACCAGGCATTCATCAGCGCCGGAGCGCGGACCTGCGCGACAGGATCACCGAGCACGGCATAGATGGAAGTGGAGCCATCCGGCATAGGCATCAGGTTAGGGTTCATGACAAAAGCGTTCTCGAGGGATAGTGACGGTCTCAACGCCGGAACAAGTCGGCGTCCATGCGCCGCAAATCGGGTGAGATCAGGGGGGCATAGCCCATTCTGTCCAGTATGTCGGCCTGGAGGTCGATACCCGGGGCGAACTCCGTCAGAACCAGCCCTTCCGGACGTAGTTCAAACACGGCCCTTTCCGTTATCACAGTGGCTTCGTGCCCCAGCTTCATGGCCTGGGCACCCGAATATGTGATCTGCTCGACCTGGGACACCAGCTTGCGTACTGCACCATGCCGTTTGATGACCAGCGAGCCATCGACCGCGTCCATCTCGGCGCCCTTGGCATCGAACGTTCCACAGAAGACAACCTTCCTTGCGTTCTGGGCGATGTCCATGAATCCGCCTGGCCCCACGGTCAGCCCGCCCAGCTTCGAAACATTCACATTCCCGAAACGATCGAGTTCACCAAACCCCAGGAACGCGGTATCCAGACCACCTCCGGCGTAGAAATCGAACTGGGATGGCGCATCGATCATGGCGGTGGGGCTCTGCGCAAAACCGAAAAGCATGCCGACCAACAGGGCCCCGCCATAAGTCCCATGTTCGATCGTCTGATAGTAGCGGGCTCCCTCGCCACGTTCCGCGACGAGTTTGGCAACGCCTTCTCCAATCCCGACACCGAAGTTGATGATCGAATCTTCGCGCAGCTCCTGATAGGCACGCCGTGCGATGAGCGTGCGCACGCTCCAGGGTTCGGCCGCCGGTATCGATGCAGCGGCCCGGCGCTCACCGGAAAGAGTCGGGTCGTAGGGCAAGTCATAACTCATGCGCTGCTCGGCATCGACGACCACCGCGTCGACGATCGCACCGGGAACCCGCACCGATCGTGCAGGCAGGGAGTTGAGCTCCACGGCGGTCCTCACCTGCGCAATGACGATACCGCCGGAGTTGTGTGCGGCCAGCGCCGCTGCGTAGACGTCGACGTTCGCGGCCTCTTGATCCAGGCTGACATTTCCGTCCGCATCGGCAAATGAGCCCCTGATAATGGTCACATTGATCGGAAAGGACTTGTACCAGAGCAGCTCGCGTCCGCCGATCTGCACGACCTCGACCAGGTCCTCCTGCGCCGCCTGGTTCATCTTGCCGCCCTGGTGACGAGGGTCGACGAACGTACCCAGCCCCACATGGGTGAAAAGACCGGGCCGTCCGCCTCCGATCTCGCGGTACAGCTGCATCACGCAACCGCTCGGGAGGACATAGGCTTCGATCTTGTTGTCCCGTGCCATGGCCTGCATGGTCGGGGACCAAACCCAATGGCCACCGATGACACGCTTCACCAGCCCCTCGTGCGCAAAGTGGTTCATTCCCTCCGACTTCTTGTCTCCGATGCCGAGCGCATGGACCACGGTCAGGTTGCGAGGGAAACCGGTCGAGAGAAAGCGCCGGGAGATGGCGCGAAACGTATGGGTGGCTTCCATGAGTCCGCCGCCGCCCCCGATCAACGCCACGGTATCGCCGTCACCGATGAGACCCACGGCCTGATCGGCCGACATGAACTTGTTGCGTGCCATGTGGATTACTCTTGTTGCGGCTTGCAGGGCACCATGAGACGGTGTTCTCCGTCCTGCACCGTTTCGCCGTGCTGATTGATGAGCGAGATGGCGATGACCAGGATGCCCATGGTGGGGCGGCTCTTCGATGCCCGGCGATCCGCGATGCGAAATCGAGCCTGCAGGGTGTCGCCGATGCGTATCGGAGCCCGGAAATTCCAGCTCCAGCCCAAGGCGACGCCGTCATGGAAAAACCCGGATTGAACCTTCAGGCCATCGGTCAGCGACAGCCCCATGAGGCCGTGCGCGACCCGGCCACCGAAGGTCGTTGTCTTCGCGTAGATCTCGTCCATGTGGATGGGCGAGAAATCGCCGGCGACTCCGGCGTAGGCGAGCACGTGGCCTTCGGTGACGGTCACGCGGGGTGTGAGTCGTTCGTCGCCGAGATGAATGTCATCGAAAAAGTTGCCTGGATGCATGGTGTCGTTTTTCCTGGTTGCCGGTGCCTTGGACCGTGCGACGGGCCACGGCTACGCCAGCCCGCGCGATGCTCATCACACGAGGGCGGATCTTTCGAGCTTGTGAATTGACGAAGCGGTTGTGCGCTTTACTTGTGAAGCACCTGTCCCAGGAACTCGCGCAGCCGGGCATGGGACGGCTGCGTGAAGAACTGCTCGGGCGGAGCCTGTTCGACGATCTGCCCTCGGTCCATGAAGATCACACGATCGGCGACGCTGCGGGCAAATCCCATCTCGTGGGTCACGCAGATCATGGTCATGCCGTCGTCCGCGAGCCCGATCATGGTGTCGAGCACTTCCTTGACCATCTCGGGGTCGAGGGCAGAGGTCGGCTCATCGAACAGCATGATCTTGGGCGTCATGCACAGTGCGCGTGCAATGGCCACACGCTGCTGCTGACCGCCGGACAACTGCGCTGGATACTTGCCGGCCTGTTCGGGAATGCGAACCCGCTCGAGGTACTTCATCGCCAGTTCCTGCGCATCCTTGCGCCGTACTCCCCGCACCTTCATCGGGGCCAGCATGCAGTTCTGCAAGACAGTCAGATGGGGAAAGAGATTGAATTGCTGGAACACCATGCCGACCTCGGCCCGGACGGCATCGACGTTCCTGCCGCTTGCGCCCAGGTCGATGCCGTCGACGGTAATCTGTCCCTTCTGATACGGCTCGAGTCGGTTGATGCACCGGATCGTGGTGGACTTTCCCGACCCCGAAGGTCCGCAGACGACGATCCGCTCCCCCTTGCGAACCGTCAGGTTCACATCCGTCAAGACCTGGACCGGGCCAAACCATTTGTTGACGTTTTCCATCCGAATGATCACTTCGTCGTGCACCTGCGGCGCGACGACGTGATCCGGCCTGATTCCCTTGTCATGCTGAGTCATGGCTGTGCTGTTCATCTCTTGCGCGGATTTCATTGCTTGGGCATCTGGATGGGATGGGGCGCATCGCCCTCGCCCGTCGTCGGCATGTCAGGCAAGTCGTTGCCTATCCACTTCTTGTAGAGAGCAGGCAACTCGCCACTGGCGATCTTGCGGCCGATCACATCGTTGAGATACGTCACCCATTCGCGCTCGCCCGGACGAACCGCCACGCCGTTGAAGGCCCGCTGCAGAACCAGCCGGGACTGGTACTTGCCCGCTCCAGCCGCCTTCTCGATGTTGCCCACCTGGGTCACGGCTGCACCGATGGCATCCACCTGACCGGAGATCAGCGCCTGCACGGTTGTCGCGTCGTCATCGAAACGTTGGATGGTTACGCCGGGGTTTTCTTTCGTCAGGACCAGATCCATCGGCGTGCCACGCGGTACGCCGATGCGCAGCCCCTTGAGATCGGCCAGGCCACTCATCTGCGGACCGGCCTTGGCGATGATGACGTTCTCGTTCGGCGTATAAGGGCGCGAGAACAGCACCACCTTCTGGCGATCGGGAAAGATGCCCATGACAGCGGCCAGCATGTCGACTTGACCGGTGAGCAACGCAGCCACGCGGTTTGCAGCGGTCACCGGGCTGAATTCGGCCTTGACGCCCAGGTCCTTGGCAATCATTTCGACGAACTCGACGTCATAACCGGTCAGCTTGCCGCTGGCATCCGAGTAGCCCCACGGAACCTGGGCGACCTGAACGCCGGCCCTCAACACGCCGGCTTTTTTGATATCGGCCACGTTCTGTGCGAGAGCATGGGGAGTGGCCAAGGCGAATGCGATGGCTGCGCCCGTGGCGAGCAGGACTCGGCGGGTAAAGGACGAGCGGGTCAGAGTCGCGAATTGCATGTTGTCTCCTGTCTGATGTGAAAAGGGAAATCCGGGGAAATCAGGTTCTGATCGCGTATCGGGCTTCGAGCCTGGCGCTGTAGCGAGACAGCGGAAAGCAGATCGCGAAGTAGCAGGCGGCGGCCAGGCCGTAGGCCAGCAACGGCTTGTAGGTGATGCTCGACACCATCTGTGCGGCGCGGGACAACTCGACGAAACCGATGATGGCGGCCAGCGAAGTTCCCTTGATCAGTTGCACCAGAAAGCCGATGGTCGGGGCAAGCGACAGCCGCATGGCCTGAGGCAGCACCACACACTGCAGCCGCGAGAAGTAGTTCAGTCCCAAAGCCTCCGCCGCCTCGGTCTGGCCCCGGGGCACGGCCTGAATGCCACCCCGCCAGATCTCACCCAGGAACGCGGCCGCATGCAGGGTCAAGCCGATCGCGGCTGCGACCCATACATTGACCTTGAAGCCGAACACCGGTAATCCGTAGAACACCAGGAACAGCTGCATCAGCATGGGTGTGCCCTGGAAAAAATCGATGAAGCCTGCTGCCGTCACCCGCAGCCAGCGCAGGGGTGCGGTACGTGCCAGGGCGATCAGCAGGCCACCCAGCCCGCCTCCACCGAAAGCGATGAGCGAAAGGATCAGGGTCGCCTGTGCACCCGACAGGATCAGCCAGAACTCGACCGAGGTGAAGTCACGAATCATGGTCAATTGCTCTTTACTTCGAGGGGTAGGAAAAACAGGCGCGGTTGATGGCCTTGAAAGCCAAGGCGAACACCATCGACATCAGGAAATACAGCAGCGTGGTGCCGATGTAGACCTCGAAGCTTCGGAAGGTCAGCGAGTCGACGCTCTGCGCAGCGGAAGTGAGCTCCTCGGCCGAAATCGAGGACACGATGCTGGTCGTCAGCAGCAGCAGCACAAACTGCCCGGAGAGCGCTGGAAAGATGACGCGCAGGGCCGGCTTCAGGATGACGTATCCGAAAGTCTGCAGGGGCGACAGGCCCAGAGCAGCCCCGGCCTCGGCCTGTCCCCGTGGAATTGCATCGATGCCCCCGCGGATGATCTCGGCCGAGAAAGCACCCAGATTCAGGCTCAGCGCCAGCACGGCAGCGGTCTGTGGGCTCAGAGAGATTCCAAGCTCCGGGAGACCGAAAAAGATGAACAGCACCTGGACCAGGAAAGGTGTGTTGCGGATCACCTCGACATAGACCGTCGCCAGCTTGCGCAAGACCAGAAAACGGCATCGTTTGGCGAGCACCGTCAGCAGGCCCAGCAGCAAGCCGATGACCGTCGAGACCGTGGCCAGGATCAAAGTCATCACGCAGCCTCTCAGGAAAATTTCCCAGTACGGCAGCAACACGCTGAAGTCGAATCGATAAGTCATAGATCGAGGCTTGTCTCTCTTCTGGTTTGAATGGCGGCTCAGTACGGCAGCCGCTTGTGCAGCGCGCATGCCCCTTGCATGAACCGCAGTTTATAAATTTCGTGAAAGGCTTTCAATTCGTGAAAGGCTTTATTTTTTAAGTGCTTACCCTGGTTTAAGATGCCATTTGCAGACAGCGCGTCAGTGGGTGCGTGATGTCGACGCTGCCCTAAGATGGGCGCCGGTGCACGACCTGGCGCCTCCCATGCCGCAACGTTTCCCTCACCTCAAAATAGAAAAAACATGAGCAACAACCTTGTCCGAGGTCTCAACACGCTCGAACTGCTGGCCCACAACGCCGAGGGGCTTCCGTTGCACGCGATCGCCGATGCACTGGATGTTCCGCGCAGCACCGCTCACAAGGTGCTGGCCGAGCTGGTCGCTGCGGGATACGTGCGGCAAGCCGAAGAATTCATGCCGTACCGGCTCACCCTGAAGCTCGCCACCCTCGGCTTGCACTACTTCACCTCGACAGGCGTGGTGGAGTTGATTCAGCCCGTGCTCGATCGCCTGGCTCGACAATCCGGTGAACTCGCCCGCATGAGCCTGGTCGAAAACGAGCGGTTGATCTGGATCGCCAAGGCCCAGGGAGCACGTTCGGGACTGCGATTCGATGCCGCCTCCGATCCTGGAGAAGAAGTCCGGTTGTTCTGCAGTTCGAACGGACAGGCCTGGCTGTCGACGCTGCCCGACGAACGCGCTCTGGAAATCGTGTCGAGGCAAGGGTTTGGGGGCGAACGGCAGTACGGACCGAATGCACCCAAGAGCATCCTGGAGTTTCTCGAAAGGCTGGCTTTTGCCCGGACCTCGGGCTACGCGACCGCCAACGATGCCTATGAGGTGGGAACGTCTGCCATTGCGGCACCCGTCCTGAACAGCGACGGCATCGCGATCGGCGCAGTCAGCGTGGCAGGTCCCACTGCACGCATGCAGCCGGAACGCATGACCGCACTCGCCCCCTCGATCCTGGCGGCGGCCAAGGAGCTGTCGTCGATGAGCGCCAGCATTCTGGCTGCGAGCCGCAGTTGAACGGCAAGCGTGGTGGATCTGCATGCGGGTTCCCTGTCCCGATGGCGGGGGCCTGTGCACCTCATGCCGTGACATAGGGCACCCACAGAGACCCCGTGATCGGGGACACCCGCGTGCACATCGCCAGATGGCCACCGCGTTCTGTCCGATCAGAGCCAAGGCGATCGGAAATCCAATGAACGCGGAATTCGGCATCGAAATTCCGAGCGAAAATGTGTGTCTTACCGGTCATCGTCCTGTCTCCTTCGCTCTGTAGACGACCCTGTCACGTCAAGGGCACGGTGAGCTTGTCGATGACCGCCCGGGTGTCGGGCCTGATCCCTCGCCACCACAAAAAGGCTTCTGCAGCCTGCTCGGCCAGCATGCCCACGCCGTCCGCGAGCCGCCGTACGCCGGCCTGGCTGGCCAACTGCAGGAAAGGCGTGAGGCCCTTGCCGTAGGCCAACTCGTAAGCGAGATCGGCTTGTGCAAACACCGAGGCGGGGACCGGCGGCAATCCCCCCGTCAGGCTGGCCGAGGTCGCGTTGATCACCACATCGAAATGGAGCCCGCTCAACACGTCGTAGCCTGCGGCCTCGACCTGCCCCAAGTGCCCGACCGCCTTCACCAGGGCCTCGGCTTTCGCCACATCGCGATTCACGATCAGCAACCTGGACGGTTGCTGGCGAAGAAAGGGCAACAGAGCGCCCCGCGCCGCGCCGCCCGCCCCGAGCACCAGCACTCGCCTGCCCTGCATCGACACCCCGAGGTTGTGTGTGATGTCCCGGCTCAAGCCGACGCCGTCGAAGTTCTCGGCCAGGATGTCGGACCCTTCGAATTTCAGGCAATTCACCGCGCCGGCCAGCGTGGCCGCCTCCGAGCGATGCGTCGCGTAGGCGAAGGCATCGAGCTTGAATGGCGCCGTGATGTTCAGGCCGCGGCCCCCGCTGCTGCGAAACGAATCGACCTGCTGCGCAAACTTGCCCAGTTGCCCTTCGATGGCCGCATAGTGAATGTCCTGTCCACAGGACTCCGCGAACATGCCGTGGATGAGGGGCGATTTGGTGTGACCGATAGGATTGCCGATGACGGCATATTGATCAGGCATGGGTTTCCTGTTCTTCATTCGTTGGTGCGGGACGAGAACAGCACGCCGTCGTTCCGCATGGCGGCGATCTCTTCTTCGGAAAACCCGATTTCCCGGCCGATTTCCGAGTTGTGCTGCCCAAGATCCGGCGCGACCTGCTGCACCGTGGTGTCGCAGTCGGAGAAACGGAACGGCAGATTGGGAAAGGTGATCTCGCCGAGTACCGGGTGCTGCTGGACTTGAAGCATGCCGCGCGCCTGGATCTGTGGATCGGCAATGACCTCGTCGATGCGCTGGATCTTGGCACTGGGAATATCGATGCCGTCGAGCAGATCCAGCACGTCGACGACACGGCGCGATGCCACCCATTGCTTCACGGCCGCCAGAATCTCCAGCCGGTTCTCGTTACGCCCGGACAAGGTGTGAAAGCGCGAATCGCTCCCGAACCCTCGAGGCCCCCCATGGGCTTCGACCAACGCTGCAAAACGCTTCCAGGCCTCGTCCACTTGCGCAGCGATCACCAGATCGCCATCCGCAGCGCGGAACACGCCGTAGAGCGTGGACGTCGGCATGTCGTGTCCGGTCTGTACGGGCACATCCCGGCCTCCCGAGAAGGTGTAGCACTGCACCGCGTACTCATGCATCGAGAACAGCGTGTCGTACAAGGCCATGTCGATGTGCTGACC
>ERZ1031720.68-NODE-68-length-13418-cov-7.402305_pt1 | contig 13418 bp, 12 predicted proteins | sample MGYA00518750_ERZ1031720 | MGnify/ENA primary metagenome ERZ1031720 (study PRJEB33718, sample SAMN03160008) | human skin metagenome | collected 2014-04-10 | study: EMG produced TPA metagenomics assembly of the PRJNA266117 data set (Human skin bacterial metagenome and... | reverse complement strand
AGATTTCTGCCTGTCTCGTGGGCTCGGAGATGTGTATAAGAGACAGCCCGCCGCGCCCGCGGCTCCCTACGGCGACATGTCGCGGGTGCTCGACATTCCCGTCCAACTGTCGGTCGAGCTCGGGCGCAAGAAGGTCTCGCTCAAATCCATCCTGCAGATGGCCGAAGGCTCGGTCATCGAGCTCGATGCCCAGGCCGGCGAGCCCATGGACGTACTGGTCAACGGTCACCTCATCGCCCGCGGCGAAGTGGTGGTCGTCAACGACAAGTTCGGCATACGGCTGACCGACGTGGTCACCGCCTCCGAACGCTTGCGCCGGGCCAATCGGGAATGACCGACAGCCTCATGTCCTCGGCCTTCGTGGTGCTGTCTTTCCTCGGCGTCATGGCCCTGTTCGCGCTGGCCTTGCGCTGGCTGCAGAAACGCAACCGCCTGCCGGGCAGCGGCGGGCCAGGGCATGCCGTGACCGTTCTGTCGTCCGTCACGCTGGGCCCCCAGCAACGCGTGCTCACCCTCGAGGTCGGTCCCGAGGGCGCCCGCACGGCGCTGGTGGTCGGTGTCACCGCTCGGTCCATGCACACACTGCACCAGTGGTCCGTGAATGCGGCCGAGGATGGACGGCATGCCGATGCATTCGCCACCTCGCTGCGCAGCAGCCTGGGCCAGGTGCCCGGTTCCCCGGTGTGGGCCGGCGATGCCCGCCGCGCCGTAACCCCCGATCTCGCCGATGCCGCGAAACCCCGCCATGATTGATTCCCGCTCGAACCTGAATCCGTGGCTGCGCCGTGCCGCTCTGGCGGCGCTGCTCGCCGGGCTGGCTGCCGTGCCCGCCGCCGCCCAGCAGAACGGACAACTGCCGCTGCTCATCGGCAGCGGGGCAGGGGGCGCCAGCTACTCCGTGCCCGTCCAGACCCTGCTGTTCTTCTCGGCGCTGTCTTTCCTGCCCAGCGTGCTGCTGATGATGACCAGCTTCACCCGCATCGTCATCGTGCTGTCGCTGCTGCGCCAGGCGCTGGGCACGCAGTCGGCGCCGCCCAACCAGGTCATCATCGGCCTGTCCCTTTTTCTCACGCTGTTCGTCATGGGACCGACGCTCGACCGTGTGTACAACGACGCTTACCTGCCCTACACCCAGAACAGCGTGACCTTCGAGCAGGCGGTGGCCAATGGCTCCCAGCCCATGCGCGAGTTCATGCTCAAGCAGACCCGGCAGTCCGACTTCGCCCTGTTTGCCAGGCTCGGCCGGCTCGAGCCCGAGGTCACGGCCGAGACCGCGCCCATGCGCGTGCTCATCCCTGCATTCGTCACCAGCGAACTCAAGTCGGCGTTCCAGATCGGCTTCATGATCTTCATCCCTTTCCTGGTGATCGACATCGTCGTCTCCAGCATCCTGATGTCGCTGGGCATGATGATGCTGTCGCCCGTGCTGGTGGCCTTGCCGTTCAAGCTCATGCTGTTCGTGCTGGCCGATGGCTGGAACCTGCTCATCGGCTCGCTGGCGGCCAGCTTCGCCCGATAGGCCGCCCGACGTGGAACGAACCGATCCGGAAAGCACCGCAAGCGCATGAACTCCCAGACCGTCCTGACCCTGGGCAGCGAAGCTGTCACCCTGCTGCTCATGGTGTCGTTGCCCGTACTGGGCGCCGTGCTCGTCGTGGGCCTGGTCGTCAGCATCTTCCAGGCCATTACCCAGATCAACGAGAACACGCTGTCCTTCCTGCCCAAGCTGGTCGTGGCCGTGCTGGTGTTCGCACTGGCCGGACCGTGGATGCTCGCCACCCTGGTCGATTACCTGCGCCGGATGATCGAGTCCATCCCCTCGATGGTGCAGTGAGACCGGGGCGCTGCCCATGATCAGCTTTTCGCAAGACCAACTGGTGGCCTGGATGTCGCCTCTGCTGTGGCCTTTCGTGCGGGCCCTGGCGCTGTTCATGGTCGCCCCCGTGCTGTCGAGCCGGGCCGTTCCCGCGCGCGCCAAGATCGGCCTGGCCTTTCTGGTCGCATTGGGTTGCCAGGCGTCGCTGTCGGGCCAGCCGGTGATCGGGCTCGACAGTCCGCAGGCCCTTGCCGTGTTGCTCCAGCAGGTCTTCATCGGCCTGGCCATCGGATTTGCGGTGCGCATCGTGTTCGCGTCCGTCGAGCTGGCAGGCGAGCTCATGGGGCTTCAGATGGGCCTGAGCTTCGCCTCCTTTTTCGACCCCGTCAGCAATGCCCAGGTCAGCGCCATCGCCCGCCTGTTCACCATCCTGGTCACGCTCATGTTCGTGGCGGTCAACGGGCATCTGCTGCTGGTCGTGGCCCTGGTCAACAGCTTTCAGGTGTTTCCCGTCGATGCGGGCGTCATGCAGGCCGCCGGCCAACTGCAGATCCATCGCCTGGGCGCGGAGCTGTTCTCGACCGCCCTGTGGATCGCCTTGCCCATGATTGCGCTGATGCTCTTCGTCAACCTCACGCTGGGCATCATTTCGCGCATCGCACCCCAGATCAACATTTTTGCCATCGGTTTCCCGGTCACGCTGGCCATGGGCATGGTGGGGCTGGTGACCGTCATTCCGCTGCTCGATGCCCCCATCTTGGCTGCGCTCGACCGCGTGCTTGCACTGTTCGGCACATCGACCTGATCCTCTGCCGTCTGCCTTCTGTTGCTGAGCAGGGCCGCAACGCAGGGCCGCTCCGGCCGCTACAGCAGGTTGTGCCGCAAGGCGTAGGTCGCGAGTGCGGCGTTCGAGTCCAGGTTGAGTTTTTCCATGACACGGGCGCGGTAGACACTCACCGTCTTGGGGCTCAGCGACAGCTCCAGCGCAATCTCCGACAGGCGTTTGCCCTTGGCGATCTTGATCAGCGTCTGCAACTCGCGTTCGGACAAGGCGGTGTGCGGCGCTTCCGGCTGCGGGTTGTTTAGGCTCTCGACCAGCAACTGGGCCAGCTCCGGGCTCACGAACTTGCGGCCCGTGGCCACCATGCGCGTCGCCAGCAGGATCTCGTCGGGGCTTCCCGCCTTGTTCACATAACCGTAGGCGCCTGCGCGCAGGCAGCGGATGGCGTACTGGTCCTCGGTGAACATCGAGACGATGATGGTCTTGATGCCCGGATCGGTTTCCTGAAGTACGCCCAGTACTTCCAGGCCGCTGCGGCCGGGCATGTTGAGGTCCAGCAACAGCACGTCGCAGGGCGCATGGCGCAGCACGTCGCGCAGCTCGGCATAACCGCCCGCCTCGCCGGTGACGCGGATATCGCCTGCTTCCGAGAGAATGTTGCGGATACCTCGACGAACGATGGCATGGTCGTCGCAAAGGACCACATGGATCATGTCGACGGCTCCCGGCCCCGCAGCACGCCGGGCGAGGGACGGCGCAGCACCGTGCGGCGCGCGGGCCGCAGGGGTTTGCGCAGCGGAATCGTCAACGTCAACGTCGTTCCCTTGCCCCATTCGGACTCCACCCTCAGGCTTCCGCCCACCGATTCGGCCCGCTCGACCAGCCCCTTGAGCCCGAAGGCACGGGGTTTGTCCAGCGCGTCCTCGGGCAGGCCGGTGCCGTCGTCGCCGACCACCAGCGTCAGCACCTGCTGCTCGAAACGCAGAGCCAGGCGAACCTGCCGGCACTGGGCGTACTTGGTGATGTTGGTCAGGGCTTCCTGGGCGGTGCGGTACACCACCAGCTGGATGTTGTCCGGCAAGCTCGGCAGATCGTCGCCGTGCTCGAACTGGACGGCCACTTTGGTGCGTTGGCCGAAATTGCGGCCCAGCCAGTCGATCGCCGTCACCAGGCCCTGATCCAGCAAGGGCGGGCGAAGGTCGAGGATGATGCGCTGGCTGGCCTGCACGGCGTGATCGAGGAGTTCCAGCGCCATCTGCACATGCGAGAGCATCTCGCTGTCCTTGCAGTGCCGGGACATCCAGGCGAGGTCGAACTTGACCGCGGCCAGCGAGCCCCCGATGTCGTCATGCACTTCGCGCGCGATGGCCTGCCGCTCTTCCTCGATGCGCAACTGCAGCAGGTCCGAGAGTTCGGCGGCGCGCCGCATGGCACGGGCCAGCTCCGCAGTCGTCTTGTGTTGATCGCGCCGTACGCGCCAGCGCGAGATGGCGTCGGCTGCCACGGCGGGCAAGGAGGCCAGTTGGTTCGTGCGCAGACAGTCGCCTATACCCCGGCGCATCAGCACGGCGGCATCCACCACGACCGGATCGTCATAAATCACCACGCAAGGTGCGTGATCGGGAAACTTCTGCTCGATCGCCTGCCATTGGGCAAGCGCAAGCGTTTCGTCGTTGAGGGGGCCGAGCAGGATGAGGTCGTATCGGCCCACCCGCAGCCGCGAAAGTGCCTCGTCGAGGGATTGCACCTGCGCGACTTCCGACGCGAGGGGCTCAGACGCCATGCAGGCCTTGATGTCCCGTCCGGTTGCATCGGAACTGCCAAGAAGCAGTATGCGTATCGGATAGGGATCAGTTACAAAAGACATAACCCTGTAATCATAGGCAAGCAAGAGAGGTCCATTGGCGACAGCCATGGAATCCGTGGTGCATCAGGTGATGCACGACGCAACCCAGCGCTTAGCATAGCCGGGCACTGGGATTGGACCTAGCGGGAAAGTGTTTAAAGATAGAAAAGAATGGAAACAACGGATCAAAAAGCCACGTTATTCATAAATAAATGTGCAGAGTGAATTGTCAGGCCGGGAATTTGCTTGCGGCCTTGAAAGTCGGACTTGTTCCCAACTGATGCAGAATTGTCTCATGCGGTTTCTCCTCCTGGCCCTGATGGCTGCTTTTGTTCCCTCCGCCGGTTGGGCAGCCCACGCCTATGCGCTCTGGGGATCGCCCCGATACGCACCGGGTTTCAGCCACTTCGACTACGTCGACCCGCAGGCGCCGAAGGGCGGAGAACTGCGCCTGGTCAGCAATGTGCGATCGTCGAATTTCGACAAGTACAACCCCTTCACCATGAAGGGCAGCACGCCGGCCTATATTTCAGAACTGTTGTTCGATACCCTGCTCATCACGGCGCTCGACGAACCCGGTACCGCCTACGGCCTGCTGGCCGAAGACGTCGATGTCCCGTCCGATCACCGATCCGTCACATTCAAGTTGCGCCGGGAAGCCCGGTTTCACGATGGCAGTCCCGTGCTGGCCAAGGACGTCAAGTACACCATAGAGACATTGCAGGGGTCTTACGCCAAGCCGGCCTACAAGACGGTGTTGCAGGATCTCGACGGCGTCGACGTCGTCGATGCCCGAACGGTCCGTTTCCGCTTCAGCAAGTCCAACCGCGAGCTGCCTCTCGTCATCGGCGCCTTGCCCATCTTCAGCCAGCGCTGGGGCGACGGCAAACGTTTCGACCAGATCGTCAACGACCCACCCATCGCCAGCGGCCCGTACCGCATCGGCCCGGTCGACTCCGGCCGCGACATCACCTATGTGCGCGATCCACAGTATTGGGCCAAGGATCTCGCCGTGCGGCGCGGCACCGCCAACTTCGACCGCATCACGGTGCGCATCTACGCCGACAACACGGCCAAGCTCGAAGCGCTCAAGGCCGGCCAGTTCGATCTCATGCGTTTCTTCTCGGCCCGCGACTGGGCGCGCAATGTCCGCGGCAAGCGTTTCGAGTCGGGCGAACTCGCCAAGGGCGAATTCACCCATCGGCTGCCCACCGGTTTCCAGAGCTATGTGCTCAATACCCGCCGCGACGCACTGAAAGATGTGCGCGTGCGCCAGGCGCTGGGTCTGGCCATGGATTTCGAGTGGATGAACCGTCAACTCTTCTACGACAGCTACCGTCGCGTCAATGGGCTCTTCGGCAACACGCAATGCCAGGCCCAGGGCGTGCCCGAGGGCCGTGAACTGCAGTTGCTCGAACGCTGGCGTGGCCAGATTCCCGAGGCCGCATTCGGTCCCATGACCGTGCCTCCTCGCACCGACGGCGACCATTCCCTGCGTGCCAATCTGCGCCAGGCCCAGGCCTTGCTGCGCGAGGCCGGCTGGACGGTTCGCGACGGCCAGTTGCGCAATGCCCAGGGCCAGGCCCTGGTGCTCGAGTACCTCGACAGCAACGAGGCAGGCTCCCGTGCCGTCACGCCCTGGATCACCAATCTGCGCAAGCTCGGCATCACGCTCAATTACCGTGCCGTCGACTTTGCGCTCTATCTTCAGCGTCTGTCCACGTTCGACTTCGACATCACCACCATCAACTACGCCGGCACCCACAATCCCGGCCAGGAGTTCGCCGAACTCTTCGGCAGCGCCGCGGCCAAGCTCGAGGATTCGGGCAACTACACCGGCGCCGCAAGCCCGGCCGTCGACGATCTCATCGGCCGCATGGTGTCTGCGACCACCGAGTCCGAACTGTTCGATGCCTGTCATGCTTTCGAGCGGGTCGTCGCGCACAGCCACTACCTCATTCCCCAGTGGTCGGCGCCGACCCATCGCATGGCCTACAACCGCTGGCGGCTCGAACGTCCCGCAGGCGACATGCCGGCCTATGCGCCCGGCGAGACCTGGGCCATGGACACCTGGTGGGCCAGGCCCGAGCCCCTCGACGCGACGACCGCGCCGGCGCCGTCCGCCTCTTCACACTGACCTGCCTTGCCCATGCTCAGCTACATCCTCAAACGCTTGCTGCTCATGATCCCCACGCTGTTCGGGGTGTTGCTGGTGACGTTCATGATCGTGCAGTTCGTGCCCGGGGGGCCGGTCGAGCAGTACCTGGCCGAAGCCCGGACCGGTCTGGGGGGCGGCGAGGGCGGCGGCCCGGGCTATCGGGGCTCGCAAGGCGTCGATCCACGCCGGCTCGAAGAAATCAAGGCCCTCTACGGCTTCGACAAGCCCGCGCACGAGCGTTTTGTGCAGATGGTGGGCCAGTTTCTGCGCTTCGATCTCGGCAACAGCTTTTTCCAGAACAAGCCGGTGTCGCAACTGATCTGGGAAAAACTGCCGGTCTCCATCAGCCTGGGGCTCTGGACGTTTTTCCTGAGCTACCTCATCGCCGTGCCGCTGGGCATCGCCAAGGCCGTCCGCGCCGGCACGCGTTTCGACTTCGTCTCCAGCCTGTTCGTCCTCGTGGGCTACGCCATTCCGGGTTTTGTGCTGGGCGTTGCGCTGCTGGTCATCTTCGGCGGTCAGCTCGAATGGTTTCCCCTGCGCGGCCTGGTCTCGCCCGACTGGGCCGAACTGTCGTGGCCTGCCCGCATCGTCGACTACCTGTGGCACATCGCCTTGCCGGTCACCTCCATGGTGCTGGGCAGCTTTGCCGTCACCGCCATGCTCACCAAGAACGCCTTTCTCGAGGAGATCCGAAAACAGTATGTCGTCACCGCGCGTGCCAAGGGTCTCGGCGAACGCCAGATCCTGTGGCGGCATGTGCTGCGCAATGCGCTGCTGCCTATCATGACGGGATTCCCGGCGGCCTTCATCGGCGCCTTCTTCACCGGCTCGCTGCTCATCGAGACCCTGTTTTCCCTGGATGGCCTCGGCTGGCTAAGTTACGAGAGCATCATCCGGCGCGACTATCCCGTCGTGCTCGGCACGTTGTTCCTCTTCACGCTGATCGGCCTGTTCACCAAATTGATCTCCGACCTTTCCTATATTTGGGTGGATCCTCGTGTCAAGTTCGACTGAAGCCCTGGCGCCGGCGCATTCGCCGCCGCCTCCCTCCACGCGCCTTGCCAGGCAGGGACCGGTCGGTGTCAGTCCCGCCCGCCGGGCCTGGCAGCGATTCCGCCGCAATCGGCTGGGCTATTTCAGCCTGATCGTCTTTTCCGTGCTGGTCGCCCTCAGCCTCATGGCCGAACTGCTGTCCAACGACCGGCCCCTGATCGTGCGTTACGAAGGGCAGACCTATTTCCCGCTGGTGCACGACTACCCCGAGACCACTTTCGGCGGAGACTTCGACAGCACCACGGATTACCTCGACCCCTACATCCGCGAGCGGTTTTCCCTGCCCGGGAACTGGGCCCTCTACGCCCCCAATCCCTACGGTCCGCAAACGCTGAACTACTTCGCCGCCGAACCCAATCCTTCGGCGCCCACCGCCGACAACTGGCTGGGGACCGACGACCGGGGGCGGGACATGCTGGCCCAGCTCATCTACGGTTTCCGTATCAGCGTGCTTTTTGCGATGGCCCTGACCGTCATCGGCGTGGTGATCGGGGTGGTGGCCGGTGCCGTCCAGGGTTACTTCGCCGGCAAGCTCGACCTGGTGCTGCAGCGTGTCATCGAGATCTGGAGCGCCATGCCGGAGCTCTACCTGCTCATCATCTTCAGCGCCGTCTTCGCCCCCAGCGTGTCGCTGCTGCTGGTGCTGCTGTCGCTGTTCGGCTGGATGGGCTTGTCCGACTACGTGCGAGCCGAATTCCTGCGCAACCGGCAGCTCGACTATGTCCGTGCGGCGCGCGCTCTGGGCGCCAGCCATCGCCACATCATCTGGCGCCACATCCTGCCCAACAGTCTGACGCCCGTCATCACCTTCCTGCCGTTTCGCATGAGCGCGGCCATCCTGGCCCTCACGTCGCTCGATTTCCTGGGCCTGGGTGTCCCGCCGGGCACGCCCAGCCTCGGTGAACTGCTGAACCAGGGCAAGGCCAACATCGATGCCTGGTGGATCTCGCTGTCCACGTTCTGCGTGCTGACCGTCACGCTGCTGCTGCTGACCTTCATGGGCGACGCCTTGCGCGACGCCCTCGACCCCCGAAAGAAAGACCGATGAGTTCCCTCGATGCGACCCCGCTGCTGCAGGTTCAGGACCTGCGCATCGCCTTTGACGGCCATGAACTCGTGCATGGCATCTCCTTCGACATCCGTCCCGGAGAAAAACTCGCCCTCGTCGGCGAGTCGGGTTCGGGCAAGAGCATCAGCGCCATGAGCCTGCTGCGCCTGGTGGCCGACGCCGAGGTGCGGGGCCGGGCGACGTTCGAAGGCCGCGATCTGCTGGCATTGCCCGAGCGCGAACTGCGTGCCGTGCGGGGCCAGGATATCGCCATGATCTTCCAGGAGCCCATGACCGCGCTCAATCCGCTCTACACCGTGGGGCACCAGATCGCCGAGGTCTTCCAGCTCAAGAAGGGCCTGAGCCGCCGCGAGGCCTGGGCAAAGGCCGTCGATCGTCTGCGCGAGACCGGAATCCCCGAGCCCGAGCGGCGCGCCCATGCCTATCCCCATCAGCTCTCGGGCGGGCAGCGGCAGCGCGCCATGATCGCCATGGCCCTGGCCGTCGAGCCCCGCCTGTTGCTGGCCGACGAGCCGACCACCGCACTCGACGTCACCTTGCGCCAGCAGATCCTCGAACTGCTGGCCGAGCTGCAGCGCAAGAACGGCATGGCCGTGCTGCTGATCACGCACGACCTGCATCTGGTGCGCAAGTTCGCCGATCGGGTGGCCGTCATGGAGCATGGGCATGTCGTGGAGCAGGGCGCCGTCGCCGACATCTTCGCGGCCCCCAGCCATCCCTACACCCGCAAGCTGCTCGACAGCCGTCCGGTGCGCGAGGTCGCCGAGCCCGTCCCCGCCGCGCGTCAGCCCCTGCTGCAGGGGGGCGACTTGCGGGTGGCCTATCCCATCCAGAAACCCGGCATTCGCGGCTGGTTCAGCAAAGGCGAGTTCGTGGCCGTCAAGGGCGCCGACTTCGCACTGGGCAGCGGCCGCACGCTGGGCGTCATCGGAGAATCCGGTTCGGGCAAATCGACCTTGGCGCTGGCCGTGCTCGGCCTGGTGCGCCACCAGGGCGAGCTGCTGGTCGACGGTGTTTCGTGGAGAACCGCCAACCAGGCGGGCCACGCCGCCCAGAAAGCCCTGCGGCGCAAGGTCCAGGTCGTGTTCCAGGATCCGTATTCGTCGCTTTCGCCGCGCATGACGATCGAGGAGATCGTCAGCGAGGGCCTGCGTTTCCACGAGACCGACCTGGGGCCCGCCGAGCGCGCGCAGCGCGTGATCGACGCCCTGGCCGAAGTGGGCCTCACCGAAGAGCGCTTTCCCGGCCTGCTCTCGCGTTATCCGCACGAGTTCTCGGGCGGCCAGCGCCAGCGGCTGGCCATTGCGCGCGCCCTCATCATCCGTCCCGAAGTCCTGGTCCTCGACGAGCCCACCAGCGCGCTCGACGTCACCATCCAGAAACAGGTGCTGTCCCTGCTGCAGCGCCTGCAGCAAGAACTGGGCCTGAGCTATCTGCTCATCACGCACGACGTCGACGTCATCCGGGCCATGGCACACGACGTGCTGGTCATGAAGGACGGCGACATCGTCGAGCACGGCACGGTCGAGCAGATCCTGGAAGCGCCCGCGCACAGCTACACGCAGCGGCTGCTGGCCGCCGCCGCCTGAGTCGATTTCTGGGGTAAACCCTTGTGCAGCCAGGGGGTAAAGGTGAAGCCGCTGGCAAATGCGCCACGGCTGCATTCCAATCGGCCCTCGACAAGGGGCCTGCGAACCCCTGCATCCCCCTACGATCACTCTGTGCAGCACCCACCATGAATGGCGGACTTCTAGACCCGGCCGCCCAGGCCACCACCACCGTCGCTCTCGAGCAGCACCGTGAAACCGCCGCCGTGCGAGCCATCCTGGCGATGGCCGTCGGGGGTTTTGCCATCGGCACCGGTGAATTCGTCATCATGGGTCTGTTGCCCGAGGTCGCGAACGGACTGTCCGTGACCATCCCGCAGGCCGGCCACGTGATCAGCGCCTATGCCCTGGGCGTGACCATCGGCGCTCCGGTTCTGGCTGTGGCCTGCGCCCATTGGCGCCGGCGGCAACTGCTGATCGCGCTCATGGTCCTGTTCACGCTGGGCAACTTCGCCAGCGCGCTGGCTCCCGGCTATGTCTCGCTCAATGTGCTGCGTTTCATCACGGCATTGCCGCATGGCACCTACTTCGGCGTCGCCGCGCTGGTCGCCGCCACTCTGGCACCGCCCGGACAGCGTGCGCGCGCCGTCGGCTGGCTCATGCTGGGCTTGACCACGGCCACACTCTTCGGCGTGCCCGTGGCCGCCTGGCTGGGGCAGCATCTGGGTTGGCGTTATGCCTTCGTGCTGGTCGGACTGCTGGCCCTCCTGGCCATCTACCTGATCCGGCGATGGGTGCCCGATCTGCCCGCCGACACCCAGGCCAGTCCGCTGCGCGAGCTGGGGGCCCTTCGGCGCAAGCAGGTCTGGCTTACGCTCGGCATCGGTGCCATCGGCCTGGGCGGTCTGTTTTCCGTCTACAGCTACATCAAGCCCACCATGATGGAGCTGGCCGGCATGTCGCTCAGCGGCATACCGGTGGTGCTGGCCTTGTTCGGTGTCGGCATGATCCTGGGCAACGTCGTCGGCTCCGCTCTGGCCGACAAGTGGCTGAAACCCACGATGGGCGGCCTGCTGGTCTGGGCTTTCCTGGTGCTGGTCGCGTTTGTCTTCACGGCCAACAACCTGTGGCTGGCCTGCATCAACGTGCTGCTGGTCGGTACCTTGGTGGCCATCGGCCCGACGCTGCAGATCCGCCTGATGGATGTGGCCGGCGACGCTCAGACGCTGGCGGCCGCGCTCAACCACTCGGCCTTCAACATGGCCAACGCACTGGGCGCCTGGCTGGGCGGATTGACCATTGCAGCCGGTCTGGGATGGACCTCGACGGCCTGGGTCGGTGCCATCCTGGCGCTGGCCGGCATGGTCATGTTCGCCTGGTCCATGCAGGTCGACCGAGCCGACGCCCGCCGGCGACTGCCCGCGGTCTGAGTCTCCTCGCGGCAGCCGGATCGAGCCAGACCTCTATTTGTTGCCCGCGCGCGCGGCACGCGCCCGAGCCATCGCCGCAGCGATGGCCGCACGCTTGTGATCCGCATCGGTGGCCGCTGCGACCGCCGCAGGCGCTTGCGGCAAAGGTGTGGCCTGTTGAGGCCGGAACGGCCAACCCGAACCCGGTGCGTCGAGTGCCGGTCCGGTTGATTCCTCGGACGCATGTCCTTCGGCCGCCACCGAAGACCGCTGCATGTCGTCCGAGGGCTTGGCCGCGATGGCGTTGCAGGCCCGCGCGGCCTCGCCGGGCCGTGCTTCGCCCAGACGCTGCCGATGCTGGCTGTAGCGATGCCGGCTTGCATCGGCCTGGCCGCCGCTCCAGGCCTGCCATCCCGTCTTGCCGGGCGTCGCCACTTCGACTTCGATGCAATCGACAGGACAGGCGGGCAGGCACAGCTCGCAGCCCGTGCAGTGCGACTCGAGAATCGTGTGCATGCGCTTGTTGCTGCCCACGATCGCATCCACAGGGCAAGCCTTGAGGCACAGGGTGCAGCCGATGCACCAATCCTCGTCGATCCACATCATCTGGCGCGGCCCCTCCAGCCCATGCTCGGGCGACAGCGCACGCGCCGGGCGGCCCGTCAACGCCGCGAGCCGATGCACGCCTTCCATGCCGCCCGGCGGGCACTGGTTGATGTCTGCCTCGCCCTGCGCCATTGCCACCGCGTACGACTCGCAATCGGCATAAGCACAGCGGGTGCACTGCGTCTGAGGCAGCGCATCGAACAGGCGCTGGGCGAGGGTGTCGGAAGTGGGCAGCAAAGTCGTGGAAACGCCAACGACCCAGTGCGGTCTCGCGACCGCCCGGGGGGCGCATGAAAAATGTTGGATCGGGTCGTATTTTATCGCTGCAAGGCCGGGCGGACATCGGCCTTGACGCGCTGGGGCCCGCATCCGCCGTTCACCGTGGACAAGAGGCGGCACCCGCGCCGCCCCCGTGCCGTGCGCTCAGGGTCGGCCTGGCCGCGATGGCAGGAGCGTCATTCGACGGCTTCGGTCTTGCCAGCCGGTTGCTCTGCGACGTCCTTGGCGACGGTCGAGCCACGGGCCGGCGTGGCGGCTGCGCGTTTGCCTGCCGTCGCTTGAGCCGTGCCTTTCGAGGCCGTCGGCTTGGAAGGGCTCGATTTGGCCGCGCTCGGTTTTGCGGCACTGGCCGCTGCGGGCGAGGCAGCCGACTTCGCCGCGGCGGTCTTGCCTGTCGCCCGTGGGCGGGCCGGACTGGATTCGGGCGCGGCAGGCGCAGGTGCTGCGACGGCATTGGCCGCCGTCGTGCCGGTCTTCGCTTGGGCCGTGGCCTTTACCGTCTTCTTGGCCGTGCCTTTGACCGCAGGCAGGGCGGTCGCAACGGGATCTGGCGCCGGGACGGCCGCTGCCTTGGACCGCGCCGAGCTGCGACGCTGCGAAGTGGCCGGCGCCGCCTTGACCACCGTGCGGGCAGGCCGGGTTTTCCGGACCGCAGCCGTGGCCTGGCTTGCGGTGGCCGTGAGCGCAGGGGGGCTGGATGCAGCCGCCTCTGCCGTGTGCGCAGGCTCGGCGTCGGCGGCGGAGGGAACGGAAACCGGCGCCACCGCAACAGCGTCGGTCTTCTGTTCGGCAGGGGCCAGGTCCAGGACCTGTCTCTTATACACATCTCCGAGCCCACGAGACAGGCAGAA
>ERZ1031720.67-NODE-67-length-13420-cov-7.534456_pt1 | contig 13420 bp, 8 predicted proteins | sample MGYA00518750_ERZ1031720 | MGnify/ENA primary metagenome ERZ1031720 (study PRJEB33718, sample SAMN03160008) | human skin metagenome | collected 2014-04-10 | study: EMG produced TPA metagenomics assembly of the PRJNA266117 data set (Human skin bacterial metagenome and... | reverse complement strand
TTTCTGCCTGTCTCGTGGGCTCGGAGATGTGTATAAGAGACAGGGCCCAGACCCCGCAACCCGTGCGTCCGCCGGCGACCGTGGGCGGCAACGATCCGCTGGGCCAGTTGGCCATGTCGCGTGCAGGCGGCGCCACCTCGGCTCCCGACGCCTCGGCCGCGGCCTACAGCTACTTCGTGCAGGCCGGGGCATTCCGCTCCAACCAGGAAGCGGAATCCCAGAAAGCCAAGCTGTCTTTTTCGGGCATCTCCACGCGCATCACCGAACGTGAGCAGAATGGCCGTCCTGTGTACCGCGTGCGCAGCGGTCCGTACGACAGCCAGCAGGAAGCCGAAGGCGTGAAATCACGCCTGGCCCAACTGGGCGTCGAAGCGGCCCTGGTGCGGGTCCAGCGCTGAGCGGCTGCGGCGTGAACGGATCTCGCATCCGTTCGCGCCCGCATGGCTTTCTCGCCGTCGCCGAAACTTTTTCATGACCTGCGGGTTCTGACTCCTCGTTAGGAGCAACCCAATTGAGGAGTCTTTCCGAATGATCAACCGTCGTCATTTCGCTGCCACCGTGGCGGCCACCAGCAGCCTGTTGGCCGTGAGCGCGAGCCAGGCCCAGGGCAATGCGCCCAAGGAAGGCAAGGAATACCTGGTCCTGGGCAAGCCGGCCCCCACCGATGCGCCCAAGGGGCAGGTCGAAGTGGTGGAGTTCTTCTGGTACAGCTGCCCGCACTGCAACGCCTTCGAACCCCGCCTCGAAGCCTGGGTCAAGCAATTGCCCAAGGACGTCAGCTTCCGCCGCGCGCCGGTTTCGTTCCGTGCCGACTTCGAGCCGCAGCAGCGCCTGTATTTTGTGCTCGAGGCGCTCAACCTCGTCGACACGCTGCATGCCAAGGTCTTCTATGCCATCCACGTCGAACGCAAGAACCTGACGACCAAGGACGCCATCGCCACTTGGATTGCCACGCAGGGTGTCGAAAAGGCCAAGTTCCTCGAGACCTACGACTCGTTCTCGGTCGCCTCCAAGGCCCGCCGTGCCAGCCAGTTGCAGGATGCCTACGAAGTCGCGGGCGTGCCCTCGATCGGCGTCGGCGGACGTTTCTATACCGACGGCCAGCAAGCCGGCAGCATGGAACGTGTGCTGCAGACGACCGACTTCCTGGTCGCCGAACTGCGCAAGGGCCGCTGACCCGGCCGGGCGCCCGCGGCGCCTGTCTTTCCCGCACAACGAACCCGATGCCTGACGTCGGGTTTTTTGTTGGCGCATGCCCAGGCCGCCCCGTCAAGTCTTCGGCGAAATCCCGCATCGCGCGGTCTGCCGAACAGCCTGCACGCTGCCAGCGGCGATTTGCTGGCTACAATGAAAAGCTAACAGAGCAAGATTCATGCCTCATGACTAAAGCGATACACCTCCTCTCCCCCATCCTCCTGGCCGCGGCCATGCTGCTCGGCGCGGGTACGGTGCAGGCCGAGCAGGCCGATCGCCAGAAACCCATGAATGTCGAGGCCGACTCGCTGCGCTTCGACGATGCCAAGCAGACCAGCCAGTTCACGGGCAATGTCGTCGTCACGCAAGGCACGCTGACCATGCGGGCCGACCGCATGGACGTGCGCCAGGATGCGGCCGGCGAACAGTTCGGCGTGGCGCACGGCACCAAGTCCAAACGTGCCTTTTTCCGGCAGAAGCGCGACGGCGTCGACGAATACATCGAAGGCGAAGCCCTGACGCTGGAGTACGACAGCAAGGCTGCCGAAATGCGCCTGATCGGCAATGCCGAGATGCGGCGCTACGTCGGCAGCAAGCTGAGCGACGAGACCTCGGGGCAGCGCATCGTCTACCGCACCGACACCGAGGTGTTCACGGTCGACGGCTCGCCACAAGGCGGCGGCCGGGTCCGCGCGACCATTTCGCCCCGCAACACCGGCGAACAGGCCGCCCCCGCCAAGACCCCTGCGCCGGCCGGACAGAGCCTGCGCGGCAGCACCACTCTCACGGAGCCCCGCCAGTGAGCAGCAAACCCCTGAATCCCTCCCAGGCGCCGGCCGCCGGGCAGACCGCGCGCAGCCGCCTCATCGCGCAGGGGCTCCAGAAGTCCTACGGCAGCCGCAAGGTCGTCAAGGACGTGTCGCTCGACGTCGACAAGGGCGAGGTCGTCGGCCTGCTCGGCCCCAACGGGGCGGGCAAGACCACCTCGTTCTACATGATCGTGGGGCTGGTTCGCGCCGACGCGGGCCACATCAGCATCGACGGCCTGCCGGTTCACGACATGCCCATCCACAAGCGCGCGCGCATGGGGCTGTCCTACCTGCCGCAAGAAGCGTCGATCTTCCGCAAGCTGTCGGTCGAGGACAACGTCCGCGCCGTGCTCGAGCTCCAGCTCGACGAGAACGAACGTCCGCTCGACAAGGCCGCCATCAACCAGCGGCTCGACGGACTGCTGCAGGACCTGCGTGTCGACCACCTGCGCCAGTCGCCTGCGCTGGCCCTTTCGGGCGGCGAGCGCCGGCGTGTCGAGATCGCCCGCGCGCTGGCCAGCCAACCGCGCTTCATCCTGCTCGACGAACCCTTTGCCGGCATCGACCCGATCGCCGTCATCGAAATCCAGCGCATCATCAGTTTCCTGAAGTCGCGCGGCATCGGCGTGCTGATCACCGACCACAACGTGCGCGAGACGCTGGGCATCTGCGACCGCGCCTTCATCATCAACGACGGGCATGTGCTGGCGAGCGGCACACCCGCCGAGATCGTCGACAACGCCGACGTCCGCCGGGTCTACCTCGGCGAGCATTTCCGCATGTAACGCAAGAAGTCATCTGCCTTGAAACAAAGCCTGTCGCTACGCGTCTCCCAGCATCTGGCCCTGACGCCTCAACTGCAGCAGTCCATCCGGCTGCTGCAGTTATCGACATTGGAGCTCAACCAGGAAGTCGAGCAGATGCTCGATGAAAACCCCTTCCTGGAGGTCGGCGACGAGGCAGCGCCGCGCGAGGAATTCGGCCAGGACGGCATGGCCGCCGGCAGCACCGGCAGCACGTCGGCCGCGAGCGAAGAATCCACCACTGCCGCAGAGAGCGCGGCGGATACGGGCGACGACTACACATCGAGTGAAACCGAAACGCTGAGCGACTGGGACGGCGACGGCAGCATCGACATGGCGGCCGACGACAGCGAATGGGGCGGCGATGCCCCGGCACGCAACGGTGCGGCCAGCGACGACGACGACGTCAGCGCGGCCGATCTGGCGCGTGCCCACGAGTCGCTGCAAGACCATCTCCACCGGCAGGCATTGGGCCTGCGGCTCGACGAGGTCGGTCGCCAGGCGCTGTACTTCCTGATCGAATCGCTCAACGACGACGGCTACCTCGAGGACCCCCTCGAAGAACTGGCGCAGAGCCTGACGGGCGCCGACCCGGATCTCGAGCAATTCGAGGAACTGGTCGAGCAGTTCCGCATTTCTCTCAAGCTTCTGCAGAGCCTGGAGCCCGCCGGGGTCGGCGCGCGCAATCTGGCCGAGTGTCTGAGCCTGCAGCTCGCGCAGTTGCCGCCGAGCGAGGAATGCGAAGTGGCACGGCGCATCTGCCGCCAGCCCATGGATCTGCTGGCGCGGCGCGACATCAAGAAGCTGGTGCAGTTGTGCGACGCACCGGACGCCGCCATCCGCACCGCCATGGCGTTGATCGCGCGGCTCGAACCCAAGCCCGGCCGTCGTTTCGTGAACGTCGAGCGCAACGTGATCGTGCCGGACGTGATCGTGACCAGCAGCGGCCACGGTCCCAACATGAAGTTCCGCGCCCAGCTCAACCCCGACGTGATGCCGCGCCTGCGGGTGCACGACATCTATGCCAACGCGCTCAAGGGCCACAAGGGCGACGGCGGCCTGCAGCAGCGGCTGCAGGAGGCCCGCTGGTTCATCAAGAACATCCAGCAGCGCTTCGACACGATCCTGCGCGTGAGCACGGCCATCGTCGAACGCCAGCGCAACTTCTTCATTCACGGCGAACTCGCCATGCGCCCGCTGGTGCTGCGCGAGATCGCCGACGAGCTCGGCCTGCACGAATCCACCATCAGCCGGGTGACGACCGCCAAGTACATCTCCACGCCCTACGGCACATTCGAGCTCAAGTACTTCTTCGGTTCCGCGCTGTCGACCGAGACCGGCGGCAATGCCTCGAGCACGGCGGTGCGGGCGCTGATCAAGCAGTTCGTGTCGTCCGAGAACGTCAAGAAACCGCTGTCCGACAACCAGCTCTCGGACATGCTCAAGGAGCAGGGCATCGAGTGCGCGCGCCGCACGGTGGCCAAGTACCGCGAAGCCCTGAGAATCGCGCCGGCCAATCTGCGCAAGGCGCTCTGAGGCCGCACGCCCGGGCGGCCAGTGCAATGGTGCCCCATGAAAAAAGGATGGTCCTCGCGGAGCCATCCTTTTTTTTGCCCAGGGCCCACCCGCAGGCGGGCCAGCCTCAGCGTGTCGCCAGCAGGCTGTTGACGCGGCGCACATAGGCCGCCGGATCGGCCGGCATGCCGCCTTCGGCCAGCAGGGCCTGGTCGAAGATGATGTGGGCGTAGTCGGCAAAATCCGAGCCGTTGTCGGCCCCTGCCAATTGCTCCAGCTTCTTGACCAGCGCATGCTCGGGGTTGATCTCGAGAATCGGCTCGACTTCGGGCGCCTGCTGTCCGGCCTGCTTGAGCAGACGGGCCAGTTGCGCCGAATAGTCGCCGTCCTCGACCACCAAGCAGGCCGGCGAGTCGACCAGGCGCGTGGTCACGCGCACGTCCTTGGCCTGCCCCTTGAGCACGTCCTTGAGCTTGTCGAGCACGGGCTTGAACGACTCGGCCGCCTGCTCGGCCGCCTTTTTCTCTTCCTCGTCCTGCAGCTTGCCCAGATCGACCGCGCCCTTGGCCACGCTCTGCAGCGGCGTGCCGTCGAAGTCGTGCAGGAAGTTCAGCGCCCACTCGTCGACCCGATCGGTCATGAGCAGCACCTCGATGCCCTTCTTGCGGAAAACTTCGAGCTGCGGGCTGTTGCGCGCAGCGGAAAGGCTGTCGGCGGTGATGTAGTAGATGCTGTCCTGGCCCTCTTTCATGCGTGACTTGTAGGTCGCCAGGCTCACCACCGGTTTGCCGGAGTCGTCGTGTGTCGAGGCGAAGCGCAGCAGCTTGGCGATCTTGTCCTTGTTGGACTGGTCCTCGCCCAGGCCTTCCTTGAGCACCGCACCGAACTCGGCGTAGAAACGGGCGTACTTGTCGGCCTCGTCCGCGAACTCGGCGGCCGCACCTGCGGCAGTCGCGCTGTCGTCGCTGCCGCCGGTGGATTCAGGCGCCGGCACGGCGTCGCCGGTGCCGATGTCGATCTTGCCGTCGCTGCTGTCGGCAGCCGTGCGCTGGCGCGAGGCCAGGTCTTCCAGCAGGCCGAGCACGCGGCGCGTGTTGCCTTCGCGGATCGCCTTGACGTCGCGGCTTTCCTGCAGCAACTCGCGGCTGACATTGAGCGGCAGGTCGGCCGAATCGATCACGCCCTTGACGAAACGCAAGTAGCTGGGCAGCAGCGCCTCGGCATCGTCCATGATGAAGACACGCTTGACGTAAAGCTTGAGGCCCGTCTTGCGGTCGCGGTTCCAGAGGTCTTGCGGCGCCTTGGCCGGCACGTAGAGCAACTGGGTGTACTCGGTGCTGCCTTCGACGCGGTTGTGCGTCCAGGCCAGCGGTTCGTCGGCGTCGTAGGCGATCTGCTTGTAGAACTCGCCGTACTGTTCGGGCGTGATGTCCTTCTTGCTGCGGCTCCACAGGGCGCTGGCCTTGTTGACCGCTTCCCACTCGCCGGTCTTGACCATGTCGCCGGGCTGGTCGTTCTCGCCGTCCTTCCACTCTTCCTTTTCCATGAGGATGGGCAGGGAGATGTGGTCGGCATACTTGCCGATGATGCTCTTGAGCGTCCAGGCGTTGAGATAGTCTTCGGCATCCTCGCGCAGGTGCAGCGTGACGCTGGTGCCGCGCTGGGCGCGGGCGATCGACTCGACTTCGAAGTCGCCGGTGCCGCCGCTGGTCCAGCGCACGCCCTGGTCGACCGGCAATCCGGCGCGGCGCGATTCCACCGAGATCTTGTCGGCGACGATGAAGCCGGAGTAGAAACCCACACCGAACTGCCCGATGAGCTGGGCATCGGATTTCTGGTCACCGGAGAGCTTGCTCACGAAATCGCGTGTGCCGCTCTTGGCGATGGTGCCCAGGTTCTCGATGGCTTCGTCCTGGCTCAGGCCGATGCCGTTGTCGACGATGGTGAGCGTGCGCGCGGCCTTGTCGAAGCTGACGCGGACTTCGAGGTTGGGTGCGTCCTCGAACAGCTCGGGGCGGTCGAGGGCTTCGAAGCGGAGCTTGTCGCACGCGTCCGAGGCGTTGGAGATCAACTCGCGCAGGAAAATTTCCTTGTTGGAATACAGCGAGTGGGTGACCAGATGCAACAGCTGGGCGACTTCCGCCTGAAAAGATAGCGTTTTCTTGCTCATTGGTATCTAATTCGATTCACAAATAGTAACGGCCGATAGAAAGTGCGGGTGCGCGGCCGAATTTCAATAACTTGGGGGAAGCCGTCGACGACCGGACCAGCAGTCCGTCCATTCTGCAACATTGCGCACCCTGCCGAATCCGCCACCCGACAGCCGCCGACAGGCCAGCCCGGTGCACGCCGGGAGCCCGCCGTCTCGCCTTCCGGCCGTCGCGGCAAGCCGATGCCTGCGCGACGCCTTCCATCCCCGACCGTTCATTTCCCTCGACCGCGTGTCAACCCAACGTCCTCCCCGCTCCGTCCGACTGCTCAGCCGGCTCCGCTCGTCCCGGCTGCTGCCGCTTCTGCTGCGTGTGGATCTGCGCCGCCTGATCCTGGGGATGTCGCTGCTGGCCGTGCTGGTGACCTTCCTCAACACCTTCCATGCGGGTTACTCGCAGCAGCGCGAACTGCTGATCCGCAACACGCTGGACGCCAATCAGGCCTACGCCTCGAAAATGGCCGAGCTGACCGACGTGTTCCTGCAGCAGGCGCTCTCGCAACTCAGCTTCAGCGCCCACGTGCTGGGTTCCAATTTCGACGACGTGTCGCTGCAGACCGCCGAAACACGCCGTCTGGTTCATCAGAACAAGACCTTCAACTCGGTCCTCATCGTCAATGCCGATGGCAAGATCGTGAACATCACCCCGCCGCTGACCGAAGTGCTGGGCCTGCAGATCAGCAGCGCCGGCATGCTCTCCGCTTACCAGGCGCGCGAGCCCAGGGTGAGCGAGCCCTTCGTCACCTCGGGCACGGCCCGGCTGGTCATCTTCATCAGTTATCCGGTTTACTCGCAGAGGGGCGATTTCCTGGGCTTCATCGGCGGCACGGTCTACCTGCACGAAGACAACGGGCTGCACAGCGTGCTGGGGCGCCACCATTACCAGAACGGCTCCTACCTCTTTGTCGTCGACCGGCAGGGCAACCTGGTGTTCCACGCCAATCAGCAGCGCGTCGGAGAGAACGTCATGCGCAATCCGGTGGTGCAGGCCGTACGCCGGGGCGAAACCGGCAGCGCGCAGTCCGAGAACACACGGGGCACCGCCATGCTGTCGGGTTACGCGCCGGTCAGCTCGACCGGCTGGGGGGTCGTGGTGCAGCGCCCGACCGATCTCACGCTCGAACTGCTGACTCAGCCCGTCATGGACATGCTCCTCAAGGTCGCACCGCTGCTGATGCTGACCTTGCTGGCCATCTGGTTCCTGACGCGGCTGATCGCCAACCCGCTGCACGACCTGGCCATGATCGCCAGCCGCCTCGACGATGCCGACACCGAAAGAAAAATCGGCAAGGTGCCATCGTGGTACTACGAAGTCATCAAGCTCAAGCATGCCATCCTGGCCGGGCTGAGCCTGGTGCAGCGCAAGATCTCGCGGCTCAACCACGAGAATGTGACCGATCCGCTCACGGGTCTGCTCAACCGGCGCGGCATGGACGACACGCTTCGCGCACTGGACGAGGCCCGCCTGCCCTTCTCGGTGGTCGTGCTCGACATCGACCGTTTCAAGGCGATCAACGACACGCATGGCCACGATGTCGGCGACGCCGTGCTGCGTTTCCTCGCCGAACGCATGCGGCGAACGGCCCGCTCGGGCGATGTGCTGTGCCGCAATGGCGGCGACGAGTTCACGATGCTGTTGCCCGGCACGCCTTCGAACGAGGCGGTGCATGCCTGTGAACGGCTGGCGCAGGCCCTGGCCATCGAAGAAGCCTACGAAGGCGTGCCCATCAGCCTGTCGATGGGCGTGGCGGATTTCCGGCTGGAAGACCGGCATGTGGAAGACGCACTCAAGGCAGCCGACGTCGCGCTCTACCGGGCCAAGCAAGGCGGCCGCAATCAGATCGCGGTAGCGGAACGTACCTAGAAAAACCGGCAGCCCGCAGCGCCGGGCCGGCGTCGTTCAGCCGGCCGTCTGCGCCGAAGCGGCATGCAGGCCGGCCTGGTCCGCAATCGCCGTGAGCACCCGCTCCAGCGCCTTGGGTGCCAGGGGCCGGGAGAACCAGTAGCCCTGCACGTCGTCGCATTGCAGGCTCTTGAGTGCCTCGGCCTGCTCGGCGGTCTCGACGCCTTCGGCGGTCACCAGCATCTCGAGGGCATGCGCCAGCGAGACGATGGCCGAGACGATGGCGTAACCCTTGCCGGGCTTGTCGATGTTGATGATGAGCGAACGGTCGATCTTCAGGCGGTCGAAGGGGAACTGCGTGAGATACGAAAAACTCGAGTACCCCGTGCCGAAATCGTCGATGGCCAGGCCCACGCCCAGGGCCCGCAGGCCTTCGAGCGTGGCCAGGGCACCTTCGGTGTCGCCCAGCAGCACGCTTTCGGTGACTTCGATCTCGAGGTGCTCGGGCAGCAGTCCGGCATCGTCCAGCGCGCTCTTGACCAGATCGATCAGGCCAGGCTGAAGCAGTTGCCGGGCCGAGACGTTGACGGCGACCTGCGGCACTTCGGCGGACTTGCCGAGCAGCATGCGCCGCAGGCGTCCCACTTCGCGGCAGGCCTCCCGCAGCACCCATTCGCCGATGGGCACGATCAGCCCGATGTCCTCGGCCACCGGGATGAAGGTCGCCGGACTGATGGAACCGCGCCCCGGACACTGCCAGCGCAGCAGTGTTTCCATGAGCAGGATGCGGCCGGTCGACAGATTGACCTGCGGCTGGAAGACCAGGCTGAACTGCTGCTGCTCCAGCGCCTCGCGCAGCAGTCCTTCGAGTTCGAGCCGGTCGACGGCTTCGGACTGCATGGCGTTGCGGAACCAGCACGCCTGGTTGCCGTGCGCGGCCTTGGCAGCACCCAGCGCCACGCGTGCGCGATGCAGCAGCTCGCCGGTATCGACCTTGAGCTCGGGCAGGTACAGCGAGGCGCCGACGCTGGCCGTGAGCCGCAGATTGCGATCGATGGCCTGCATCGGCTGGGAGACCCGGCGCAGCATATGCCCGATCAGGATGTCGACTTCGTGGGTGTCGCCGTCGACCACGCAAGCCAGAAGCCCGCCGCCGATGGTCGCCAGGATCGCATCCGGCCCGATCACGCCGCGCACATGGTGACCGCACAGTTGCAGCACCTGGCCCAGCATGTCGTCGCCCATGGAGTCGCGCAGCCGCGACATCTGGTCGATCTCGATCACCAGCACGGAACAGGGACGGTGGCGAAGCCGTGCATGCTGCAACTTGAGCGAGGCACGCTCCTGGAACCAGGTCACGTTGGGCAACTGGGTCCAGGCATCCTGGAAACCCTCGTGCCAATTGGCGCCATGCGAGGCGTCGCGCGCCGAGGCGCCTTCGAGGTTCACCAGCCCCATGTAGCACGGCGTGCGCAGCGCGGCCGGCCAGGCCTGCGGCAAGGTCGTGAGCGTGACCTGCACACGCACGCTGGTGCCGTCGCGCCGGCGGTAGGTCCACGACTGCCGGTCGAACTCCGCACCGCTGGTCGGCAGCGCCGAGGCACGCGCGGCCAGCACGGGCTGGCCCTGCGCGCCGACCGACACCTCGAACGGCAACTGCGCCGCGCGCCGCAGCAGCTCGGGCGTGTCATGCAGTTGCGCCACCGTGGTGTTCCCGCTGCCGACGAGCTGGTGAGCGCTGTAGCCCGTCAGGCGTTCGAGCGCCGGATTGACGCGCAGCAGCACGCCCTCGGCATCGCAGACGAACACCCCTTGCGCGAGGCTGTCGACGATGTGGGAGTCTTGCGTGAGGTCTGCGGCAGGCATGGAAGTGGCGTGGATCCGGGTTGTGAACCGCTGGACGAAGAATCAACCCCGGTCAGGGCTGGCCTAGAAAAATTGTAAAGCCGGTACTGGACGCCGTGAGCACGCGAACTGCGGAAATTTGGCTCGATGCGTTCAGATCGACGATCAGCACGCCGCTTTGCGTGTCGGTACCCGACTGCGAGCAGCTCGTCGAACCGGTTGCGACCGAATAGCTCAGGTCGCTGACCGAGAACATGTTGCCGGCCGTCTGGATGCTTTCACGGATGGGCGTGATGGCGCCCTTCACGGTACAGCCTCCGCTGGCGGTGCCGCTGAAGGGGTAGGAGCCGTCGGTGTTGGCGGTGCTGCCGATGGTGATCGACGTCACGCGCGGCTGGCTGCCGAAGCCGGCCGAATTGGTGCTGCGGTAGGTCTGTCCGGTCAGTTCGCTGACGAAGGCGACTTCGCGCGCGCTCGTGGCGGCGGGAGTCAGCGACATGGCCGCCGGCAGGCCGTTGTAGGCCAGGGTGCTGCCGTTGGCGCTTTGTTTCGACGGGTCGTCGTAGATCGCCTTGAGCGAAGTCCGCGTCGCCACGGCGCCGGCGAAGTGCATGTTGTTGTAGAGCGTGTCGGTCGAACGGCGCCAGAAGATGTTGTTTTCCGAGTAGAAACCGCCCGAAGCGTTCCCCATGCCGATATTCGACGGGTTGTAGAACACGTCGCCGTTGCCATTGTTGCGGTACATCAGGAACTGGTTGTTGGCCAGCACCACCATGTCGATGGCTTCGTTGTTGAACGGATCGGTGCCCTTCCAGATGCCCGAAGGCACTTGGCTGGTCGTGGCGATGGAGCCGACATCGAAACTGCGCGGCACGGTGGTCGAATCCGTCGCGGCAAAGCTGCCGTCGAGGATGAAGGTGTTGCGTGTGCCGCTCACCGTGCGCACGGCCAGCCAGAGGCCGGTCTTCACGTCGTCGGTGCTGTAGCGCACGATGGCGCGTCCCGACAGGACATGACCGGCCTGCGCGCAGGTGGTGCCGTCGATGGTGTTGGCGAGCGTGATGGTGACGTTGTAGAACGGCCCCCCGCTGCTTTGCGGCAGGACCGAGCCATACAGCTGACAGTTGCCGCTGCGTCCGCTGATGCGGCCGGCCCAGTCGACGTACAGACCCCAGCCGCTGGTATCGGACGTCGCCCCCATGTAGGCGCCCTGGATGCCGCCGTTGAGGCTGAGATTGGCGGTGCGCTTGGCCAGGTTGACGTCGTAGCTGCTGGTGAACTGCAGACGGGTCGCGCTGTTGCCGGGGTTGGTGTAGTTGCCGTTGAACGTGGCGTTGGCCGATGTCCAGCTGGGCGTGCCGCGGCCGCTGAGCGTGCCGGTCAGCGCGATGCTGGTCACGAAGGTGCCGGTGCCCTGCTCGTCGGCGGGACGCTGGTAGTAGACGCCCGAGTTGGAGGTCACGCGTCCGCCCGTGGTCTGCAGGTCGGTGCCGTACAGGCCGTCGAAGCCCATCGCATCGGTGCCGCCGCGCGAGAAGTAGTAGAAGCCGCTGGTGCCGGTCGCGCTGCCCGGATCGATGATGCCGAAGAAGGTCTGGCCGCCGCTGGTGCCCGACCAGATGCCGGCCGGATACTGCTGGCCCGACGAACTGCCCGAGTCGGTGCCGCCGCCGGCGCCGATGTCGCTGTCGTCGCCGCCGCCACCGCCGCACGAGGCCAGCGTCGCCGCCGCCAGCAGCGCCACGCTCCACAGTCCGGCGCGTGTCATCCCTGAATGTTTTTTGATGTTTGCTGTCTTCACGATTTTCAACTCCTGGATGCCCATCCCGGACATCCTTCCTGCTGGGTGCATGACCCGCCGCCGCGCTCTGCACGGCGGGCGGGGCTCAATACGGTGCGTAAGGCGACTTCAGTGGGTTGACCGGCATGGCCATGGCCCGGGTCTGCGGCTCCAGCGCATACCGCAGGTAGACGCCGCCGGTCATCTGACGGTAATCGCTGGCGTTGTCGAAGGCCAGGTGGCCGCCCACGAACAGCTGCGGGCCGATCTTGTACTCGAGCGAGCCGCCCACGTTGTAGCCGAGTCCGGTCTTGGTCTGGCCGGCATAGCGGGCGCGTGCGGCGTCGTCGCCGAGTTCGGTCAGGCCGCCGGCGGTCTGTGCGGCTTCGAAGGCGGCGCCCTGGCGAGCGCTGCTGGTCGGGAAGAAATTGGCCGCATCTTCCTTGAAGTGCTGCAGGCCCACCGAGCCTTGCACGCGGTAGCTCAGGCGGGAGCTGCGTCCGGTCCAGTCGACGGGCACGCCCACCGACAGGAAGTTCTGCGGACTGAAATAACCGCCGTGACCGTAAGTGAAGTAACGCCGGTTCTTGCCGAAGCCCAGCATGGTGACGTTGAGGCCCGAGCTGAGCGTGCGGTTGGGCTCGTCGATCAGGCGCCAGTACATGCCGCCGCCGCCTTCGAAGCGGCTGTTGGAGGCCACGTTGTGGCCGTTGAGCGTGTGGTACGAGCCGTAGCCGTAGAAGCCCTGGCCCGGCTGGGTCTCGAAGCCCAGTTCGGCGCGCGCGCCGGTGGCCACCACGCCGCCCCATTCGTCGCCTGTGCGTGCATCCTTGGCACCGGCAAACGACAGCAGGCTGTCGGTGACGGCACGGCGCGAGACGCCGACCTTGTAGTCGATCTGGTCGTTGAGCGGCCCTTCGATCTGCGCCCCGCCGACCACCGTGCTGTAGAGGAAACCGATGGGCGTGGTGCCGATGTCCGCGCGCCAGCGCTCGCTCTCGTAGCCGATGCTCAGGCCCACGCCGTCGTCGCTCTGTGGGCCGGCCGATATGCCGCGGCCGCCGCCCGTGGCCGACAGATAGGAGTTGTAAGCGGCCACCGGGCCGCCGCCGAAGCGGCTGGCCTGGTCGTAGCTCGAGAGGCTGGTGGCCGTGGCGGGCGTGCCCGCGTCGAGGCTGACCATGGTCGCATTGAAGACCACCTTGCCGTTGCCGGCCGGCACCCTGACTTCGAACGGGGTCTCGAGATCGTCGAGCTTGCCCAGACCGGCCTCGCCCTGCCGCGTGCGCAGCGTGGCGCCGAGCGAGACGGTGGCACCCCGTTCTTCGCGCAGGCTGGCCAGTTCCTCGGCCAATGTGGCGGGCGCACGCTGCACCGGAACGTCGCTGTCCCCGAAGATGGAGGCCAGCAGGCCCTGCTGCG
>ERZ1031720.66-NODE-66-length-13514-cov-7.875919_pt1 | contig 13514 bp, 9 predicted proteins | sample MGYA00518750_ERZ1031720 | MGnify/ENA primary metagenome ERZ1031720 (study PRJEB33718, sample SAMN03160008) | human skin metagenome | collected 2014-04-10 | study: EMG produced TPA metagenomics assembly of the PRJNA266117 data set (Human skin bacterial metagenome and... | reverse complement strand
CTCTATTCGTCGGCAGCGTCAGATGTGTATAAGAGACAGGGCACATAGGCCACTTCCTCGAGGCTGGTGAAGCCTTCGCTGATCAGGATGTCGGCGATCTCTTCATCGACGTCGAGTTTCTGCATGAACAGCGAACGCACAGTCTGGGCCTCGTCGGCCTGCTTCTGGGCGGACTCGGCAGCGTCCATGATGTTGATCTTCCAGCCGGTCAGGTCGGAAGCCAGGCGGACGTTCTGACCGCCGCGACCGATCGCGATGGCCAGGTTTTCTTCGTCGACCACGACGTCCATGGCATGGCGCTCTTCGTCGACCACGATGGAGCTGACGTTGGCCGGAGCCAGCGCGCCGATCACGAACTGGGCGGGATCTTCGCTCCAGAGCACGATGTCGACCCGTTCGCCGGCCAGTTCGTTGGTCACGCCGTTGACCCGGCTGCCGCGCACGCCGACGCAGGTGCCGATGGGATCGACACGCTTGTCATGCGAGAGCACGGCGATCTTGGCCCGGCTGCCGGCATCGCGGGCGCAGGACTTGATCTCGAGCAGGCCTTGTTCGATTTCGGGCACTTCCTGGCGGAACAGCTCGATCATGAACTCGGGGGCCGAGCGCGACAGCAGAATCGGCGCGCCGCGCAGGTTCAGGTCGACTTCCATGATCATGGCCCGCACGCGGTCGCCGGTGCGCAGATTTTCCTTGGGGATCATCTCGCTGCGACGCAGACGGCCTTCGACACGGCCCGACTCGACGATCAGGTCGCCCTTGTCGAGACGTTTGACGGTGCCGACAAAGATCTTCTCGCCGCGCGACATGAAGTCGTTGAGCAGCATCTCGCGTTCGGCGTCGCGAATCTTCTGCAGGATGACCTGCTTCGCAGCCATGGCACCGATACGGCCGATCGGCACGGAGTCGACCGGCTCTTCGATGTAGTCGTCGACTTCGATGTCGCCGATCTGATCCTTGGCTTCGAACAGCAGGATTTCCTGTTCGGGCAGTTGCAGGCCGGCTTCATCCGGAACGACGTGCCAGCGGCGGAAGGTTTCGTAGGCGCCGGAATCACGGTCGATCGCCACACGGATATCCACTTCGCCTTCATACAGCTTTTTGGTCGCCTGGGCCAATGCGGCTTCCACGGCGCCAAACACCACGTCGCGCTCGACGTTCTTTTCGCGCGAGATGGCCTCTACCAACATCAACAATTCGCGATTCATGCCACGGCTCTCCTGCAAATACTGCTACTCTTTTATTAACTAATCTTGCCGACCTGCTCGCCAGGAGCAGCAGCGTCACGGGGTTTGCGGCCTTTGAAGTCGACCAGCGGGGCCAGCCGTGCTTCCTTGAGCTCGTCCAGGGTGAATCCCAGCGCATGGACGGCTTGTTCTGCCAGTTTTTTCTTGCCGGGTTTCTGACCCGGCTTGGTCTCGATGGGATCGCGCCAGACGATCTGCCAGCCGCTCTCGGTCTTCTCGAGCTCGCCACGGAATTTCTTGCGGTTGGCGGACACTTGCCCACCCGCTGCGGCACCCAGGGGCTGCTTGAGCGTGATGTCGACCGTCTCGCCTTCGAAACGCAGGAAATCCTGCTCGTGGCGCAACGGGCGATCGATACCGGGGGAGGAAATTTCGAGCCGCTTGTAATCGGCCCCGTCGACTTCGAGGGCGAACTGCAGCTGCCGTGTGACTTTTTCGCAGTCTTCGACGGTCACGAAGGCATCGGGTGCACCGGGCACGGCCTGCGCGGACCAGGGAAGATCGATGGTGATGCGCAGCAGCCCCCCAGCGGAGCGCTCGACTTCCACCAAGTCATAACCGAGTCCGGTCACGGTCTGTTCAACGATTTCCTGCAACGCCACCCAAGTCCTTTCAAGCCGACAGTCCAACGCGGACCCACAGCACAGAACACGGGCGCGCCAGCCGACCGCTCTTGCTTCGTCGCAAGAACAGTCCGCCTAACAAGCCCGTCAAATACTGTGCGCAAACATGTTCATATCCGTTTGACCAAAAAAAAAGGGCGGTCAGGTCGTCCGCCCGTTTGGTCGTTTAACTCGCTATTGTAACCCCTGCTGCCAGTCCGCACAAGGCTCGCGGTACAGGCCGGCCTCTTGCTACAGCAATTCGATGTCGGGCAGGCTCACGAAAGTGGTCTCGCGCACGATGCGCACGAAGTCTTCGAGATGGTTGCGCCCCGTCGCCTGAGCCGGCCAGACCGCATACAGCCTGGAGGTCAGGCCTTGGGCGGTGATGGAGCGCTGCGAGACGTAGCCGCGATCGAGATAGTGCTTGACGGCCCACAACGGCAGGGCCGCCACGCCGCGCCCGCTGGCCACCAGTTGCAGGATGGCCACGGTCAGCTCGGTGGTCCGGCGCGGCACGCTCACGCCGGCCGGCCGCAGCACCTGCCGGATGAGGTCGAGCATGTCGTCGGGCACCGGATAGGTGATCAGGGTCTGGTCGGCGAAATCCTCGGCCGACAGGTGACTGCGTGCCAGCAGCGGATGCTGGTTCGACAGCAGCGCCACCATCTCGAAGGCGAACAAGGGCCGCACGGTCAGGCTGGCCAGCGAACTGCCGGTCTCGTCTTCGGGATTCCATTCCGAGACGATGGCCAGGTCGGCCCGGTTCTGATGCAGCAGGCCCACCGGATCGGCCTGGAAACCCGAGACGATGTCGAGCTCGACCTCGGGCCAGCGCTGCCGAAAGATGTCCATCGCAGGCATGAGCCAATCGAAGCAGGTGTGACATTCCACGGCAATGCGCAACTGACCTGCCCCGCTTTCCCTGAGCCGGGCCACGTCGCGTTCGGCCTCCTCGACCTGCGGCAGCACCCGATCGGCGAGTTCGAGCAGGCGCTGCCCGGTGCCGGTGAACAGGGGCGGCACCGATTTGCGTTCGAACAAAGGGCCGCCATAACGCGCTTCCAGCAGCTTGACCTGGTGCGACAGGGCCGACTGCGTCAGGTTGAGCAACTGTGCGGCACGCACGAGGCTGCCGGTGTCGCGCAGGGCAACGAGGGTTCGGAGATGTCGGACTTCGAGGATGGAGGACATGGGAGCGGCCCGGCCCCTCTCGAGACCATCGATTACCTTCAAGTTGTCTGGCAAAAAATGTCGTTTGGATAATACATGTGTTTGAACGGCCCTGACGGACGCGGCCATGCCAGCGCCCGTGCGAACAGGCGACCGTGCATATCGCACTGGCGCACTGGCGCATCGGCACCTCGGGCCGGTCGGGCCCGGAAATCGAAAAAGCCGCACATCCCTTGAAGGACGTGCGGCTTTTTCATGACGACCGCCCCTGTGACGGGGGGTCAGGATGTCCGGTCGCCGATCAGCCCACCCACTTGCGGGCGTTGCGCCAGATGCGCAGCCACGGGCTGGCCGCGCCGGCATCGCCCGAGGTCCAGCTCATCTGCACATTGCGGAAGACCCGCTCGGGGTGCGGCATCATGGCAGTGAAACGGCCGTCGGCCGTGGTCACGGCCGTCAGGCCCTGCGGGCTGCCGTTGGGGTTGAGCGGATAGACCTCGGTGGGCTGGCCGTGGTGGTCGACAAAACGCATGGCGCCGATCACCTGCTGCGCGTCGCCGCGGCGTGCGAAGTTGGCATAACCTTCGCCGTGGGCCACGGCGATGGGCAGGCGGCTGCCGGCCATGCCGGCAAAGAACAGGCTGGGCGATTCCAGCACCTCGACCTGGCTCAGGCGGGCCTCGAAACGTTCGCTGCGGTTGGTGGTGAAACGCGGCCAGGCTTCGGCGCCGGGAATGATGTCGGCCAGTTCGGCAAACATCTGGCAACCATTGCACACACCGAGGCCGAAGGTGTCGCTGCGGCCGAAGAAGGCCTGGAACTGCTCGGCCAGCACCGGGTTGAAGGTGATGGAACGCGCCCAGCCGATGCCGGCCCCCAGCGTGTCGCCGTAGCTGAAACCGCCGCAGGCCACGATGCCCTGCATGTCGGCGAGACTGGCCCGACCGCTCTGCAAGTCGGTCATGTGCACGTCGACCGCCTCGAAGCCGGCGCTGTCGAAGGCATAGCCCATCTCGACATGCGAGTTGACGCCCTGCTCGCGCAGGATGGCGACCCTGGGGCGCGCGAGGTTGAGGAAAGGCGCAGCGACGTCTTCGGCCGGGTCGAAGCTCAGCGCGACATGCAGGCCGGGATCGGTCGGATCGCCTGCCAGGGCATGCTCGCTGTCGGCACAGGCCGGGTTGTCGCGCTGCTGGTTGATCTTCCAGCTCACGCTGTCCCAGACCTGATGCAGGTCGGCGAGCTCGGCGCTGAACACCGTCTTGGCGTCGCGCCAGACCTGCAGTTGGCCCTTGCCTGCATCGATGGCCGAAGCGGCAGGACGGGTCTTGCCGACGACATGCGTCAGGCGGCCCAGGCCGTGTTCGCGCAAGGTGCGCAGCACGGCATCGCGCTCTTCGGTACGCACCTGCAGCACGGCACCGAGCTCTTCGCAGAACAGCGCCTTGAGCGTGAGTTCCTCGCGACGGCCGCTGACCTGCTGCGCCCAGTTCTTGGAGTCCCCGGTTTCCATGCGGCTGTCGCTGATGCCGTCGCCTTCGGTGATGAGCATGTCGACATTCAGGGCCACACCGACATGGCCGGCAAAGGCCATCTCGGCCACGGCAGCCAGCAGGCCACCGTCGCTGCGGTCATGGTAGGCCAGCAACTTGCCTTGCGCACGCAGGGCGTTGACGGCATCGACCAGGTGCACGAGATCCTGGGGATCGTCGAGGTCGGGCACGTCGGTGCCTTCCTGGCCCAGCGCCTGGGCCAGGACGGAGCCCGCCATGCGGTGCTGGCCTGCGCCCAGATCGACCAGGATCAGGGTGGTGTCGGATTCGGCTTCGAGCTGGGGCGTGAGGGTGCCACGCACATCGGCCAGGGTCACGAATGCCGAGACGATGAGCGAAACGGGTGCCGTGACCTTGCGGGCGGCGCCGTCGGCGTCCTTCCATTGGGTACGCATGGACAGCGAGTCCTTGCCCACGGGAATGGAGATGCCCAGGGCGGGGCACAGCTCCAGGCCGACGGCCTCGACGGTGCGGTAGAGGGCCGCATCTTCGCCCGATTCGCCGCAGGCGGCCATCCAGTTGGCCGACAGCTTGACACGCGACAGCTCGAACGGCGCAGCCAGCAGATTGGTGATGGCCTCGGCAACCGCCATGCGGCCGGACGCCGGAGCGTCGAAGGCCGCCAGCGGCGTGCGTTCGCCCATGCTCATGGCCTCGCCGGCGAAACCGCTGTAGTCGGCCAGCGTCACGGCCACGTCGGCCACGGGTACTTGCCAGGGGCCGACCATCTGGTCGCGGTGGGTCAGTCCACCCACGGTGCGATCGCCGATGGTGATGAGGAATCGCTTGGAGGCCACGGTGGGGTGGCCCAGCACCGCGATGACGGCATCCTGCAGCGTCACGCCGGTGAAGTCGACGGGCTGGAAGCTGCGCTCCACGGTCTGCACGTCGCGGTGCATCTTGGGCGGCTTGCCCAGCAGCACGTCCATGGGCATGTCGACGGGTGCCAGCGTACCGGCCGCTTCGGCGGCATCGCTCTCGACCACCGACAGGCCACGTTCCTCGGTGGTCACGCCGACCACGGCAAAGGGGCAGCGCTCGCGTTCGCAGAAGGCCTGGAACTGGGCCAGCGATTCGGGCGCGATCGCCATCACGTAACGTTCCTGGCTTTCGTTGCTCCAGATTTCCTTGGGCGCCAGGCCGGACTCCTCGAGCGGCACCTTGGACAGATCGAAACGCGCGCCGCGGCCCGCATCGTTGACCAGCTCGGGGAACGCATTGGAGAGACCGCCCGCGCCCACGTCGTGGATCGCCAGGATGGGATTGGCATCGCCCAGGTTGGCGCAGTGGTTGATCACCTCTTGTGCGCGCCGTTCGATTTCGGGATTGCCGCGCTGCACCGAGTCGAAATCGAGCGAGGCGGCATTGGCGCCTGCGGCCATGGAACTGGCGGCGCCGCCGCCCATGCCGATGCGCATGCCCGGGCCGCCCAGCTGGATCAGCAGGCTGCCGGCCGGGAAGACGATCTTGCGGGTCAGGCGCGCATCGATGGTGCCGACGCCGCCGGCGATCATGATGGGCTTGTGGTAACCCCGGCGCTCGCCGGCCACAGTCTGCTCGTACTCACGGAAATAGCCGGTCAGATTGGGACGGCCGAACTCGTTGTTGAACGCCGCGCCGCCCAGCGGGCCTTCGGTCATGATCTGCAGGGCGCTGGCGATGTGGGCCGGACGGCCGTAGTCGGCACCGGCGTCGGGCCAGAGCTTGGAGACCGTGAAGCCGCTCAGGCCGGCCTTGGGCTTGGAGCCCCGGCCCGTCGCACCCTCGTCGCGGATCTCGCCGCCGGAGCCGGTGGAGGCGCCCGGGAAAGGCGAGATCGCCGTCGGATGGTTGTGCGTCTCGACCTTCATCAGCACATGCCGCAGTTCCTGCTGGCGTGTATAGCTGGGTGCGCGGTCCTGCTGTTCGGGGCTGGCCACGAACTTCTCGAGCGTGTAGCCCTCCATCACCGAAGCGTTGTCGGCATAGGCGATGACGGTGTGCTGGGGCGCGTTCTTGTGGGTGTGGCGGATCATGCCGAAGAGGCTGTTGGGCATCTCCTCGCCATTGATCGTGAACCGGGCATTGAAGATCTTGTGCCGGCAGTGTTCGCTGTTGGCCTGGGCGAACATCATCAGCTCCACGTCGGTGGGATTGCGGCCCAGCCGGGTGAAGGCGTCGACCAGGTAGTCGATCTCGTCGTCGGCCAGGGCCAGGCCGAATTCGGTGTTGGCGGCTTCGAGGGCTGCCCGGCCGCCGGCCAGCACGTCGACGGTGGCCATGGGCGCGGCCTCGAGCACGGTGAACAGGCGCGCGAGCTGGTCGCGGCTGTACATCACGCTTTCGGTCATGCGGTCGTGCAGCAGCAGGCCGATCTGCTCGCGCTGAGCCTGGCTCAGGCTGGGCTTGCCGGCCAGCAGGCCGGTCTTGAAGGTGAGCACGTACTCGGTGACACGCTCGACGCGGTGCAGCGCCAGTCCGCAGTTGTGGGCGATGTCGGTGGCCTTGGAAGCCCAGGGCGACACCGTGCCGATGCGCGGGCTGACCAGGATCACGCCGCCGTCCGAGAACTCGGTCGGGACTTCGTAGGGCTCGCCGTAGCTCAGCAGGGCCGCGACCCGGGCCGCCGTGGCTTCGTCGGGCTGGCCGTCGAACACCGCCACGTGCACGAACCGGGCATGGATGCCGTTGATCTTGTCGTGGATCGCCTGGAGCTGAGGCAGCAGTTGCTGGGCGCGGAAGGAGGACAGCGCGTTGATGCCGGGGGCGGCGCCTTCGAAGAGGGAAAGATACGGGGTCACGGTGCGAGTGGCCAGGTTTTGCGCGGCGCCCGGCAAGGCCGGGGCGTTCGGGCGGTGGGGAGGGAAGCCGGGATTTTAACGGGTTCGGGGCAAGCCCCGCTTCAGCGCGCCGCCGTTCCGCCGCCGGAGGCCGGCAGGGGCGGCGTGCGGTCCCAGGCCTCGATGATGCGTTCGGTCAGGCGCGCATGGTCGCCGTCGAAATGGTGACCGCCCGCCGTTTCGAGCACGGAAGCGCCACTGGCAGCGAGTTGCGGACAGGCACTCTCGACATCCTCTCGCCCGTAGACACACTGCACCCGCGCGGCCGGCACGTGCGCCATGGCCTCCAGCGTCGAGCGGCCGTCGCTGGAGCCGATGCCCAGCCAGCCGCCCACACGGATGTGGAAATCCGCTTTGCCCGCCAGCCCCAGCAACGACACGAAACGCACCGATTGCCGCTGCTCCTCGGGCAGCCGCTGGTAGATGAAGGGCATGACGTCGGCACCGAACGAATAACCGATCAGCGCCACTTCACGCACCTGCCAGCGCTGGCGGTACTCGGCCAGCACACGGGCCACGTCGGCGGCCGTCTGTTCGGGGGTCTTGGTTTTCCAGAAATAACGCAGCGCATCCCAGCCCAGCACCGAGATGCCGCGCTGGACCAGTTCCGCACCGACCTGCTGGTCGATGTCGCGCCAGCCGCCGTCACCCGAGATGAACAGCGCCATCCGCTCGCTGCCCGGCTTGTGAAGCTCGACCACGGGCAATCCGGCAAAACCGCCGCGTGCCGAGTGAGACAGATGCTGGATCACGGCTTGCGCCAGGCGCTCGACCGCCTCTTCCTGCATCAGCGCCTGCGCGGCCTGCCCCACTCCGGCTGGATCGGGTGCCCGCGCCGGATTGGCGCTCGATGGCTGCACCGTGTAGAGAAAACCCTGATCGGCTGCCGGCTGGCCCGTGGCGCAGTCGGGCAACTGCACCCCGGTTTCGGCGGGACCGCCATCGACCACGGCGCCGGCCACCGTCTCGGGCATGGCTGCGGCAACCGCCTGGTGCGCCAGCACTCCGCCGGCGCCCGTGCCCGCCAGCACCGGCAGCAGAAAGCCCTGTACATCCTCGCGGCGCAGCAGTTGTTTGGCCATGTAGCCCAGATCGCCGGCCAGAATGCCGCAACCGCGGGTTTCGGCCACGCGCTGCACGCTGGCATAGTCGTCGAGATCGACCACGGCCACCAGTGCGCCCTGGGCGGCGATGCGCCGGGCGGCCTGCCGTTCGACCGACTCGGAATCCGAATCCTGGGCCAGCAGGATCACCAGCGCGCGCGCCGCCTCGGTGTCCCGATCCGTGGGACCGATCACCTCGACGTCACCGAAACGGCCGCCCAGGCTTTCGCTCTGCCAGTAACCCACACCGACCCAGATGGCTGCGGCCACCAGGCCCGCCCCTGCGACGGCCACGCCCGTCTTGATCCACCGTTTCATGCGTCCTCATCCCCTTGGAACTGCCCGATCCGCCCTCTGTACCGGCACCACCCGCCCTCTGTCGATCGAGGATGGGCATGCACCGGTCCGGTCGCGATCCGGCTCAGCCTGCCTGCACACGCAGGCGGGCACATTGTGAGGGTTTCCAACCGGCCCGGCGCTTCTCGGGGCCCCCCTGGCCTCGCGAGAAACCGGCGCGAGGGCACTCAGGCCGTGAATTCGATGCTGAGCCCCGTCAGGTCGAGGCCGTCGATCTGCGAATGCCAGGTCTGCCCGGCCTCGACCGGATAAGCCGTCGTGATCGTGCCGGTGGTGACGATCTCGCCTGCGGCGATGGGCGGGCGCGACTGTGCGGCCAGCACACGGGCCAGAGCCAGAATGGACTGCAGGGGGCTGCCCAGCACCTGCCGGCCCTCGCCCTTCTCGACCGCGACGCCGTCGCGCGACAGCAGCAGGGAGAAATGCTTCAGGTCTTCGGCCAGACCGTCGGACAGGGCCGAGACCGCGACCTGCGGACCGACCACCAGGCAACCATGGAACACCGAGTTGGCCACCGTATCGGCCACCACGGTGTCCTTGCTGTCGTAGTTGGACTGCACGATCTCGTAGCCGCTGGCGATCCAGTCGATGGCCGCGAGCACCCCTTCCTCGCCCTGGCTCACATCGGGTGCCTCGCGGAAGTGCACGACCACTTCGGGCTCGATGCGCGGTGCCAGGAAAGGGGCCAGGCTGAGGCGGCCGCGGGTGTCCGTCCAATGGATCACGCTGTGCCCGTAGATCGACGACCAGACCGGCGCCTCGACGCCCAGCTTGCGCCAGGCGGACGTGTTCGTCAGCCCGATCTTGCGGCCCAGCGCCACGGCGCCCTGCGCCAGCCGCAGCCGATGGACACGTGCATCGATCTCGTAGGCTTCGTCCAGGGTCACACCCGGGTAGCGGTGCGAGACGGGGCGCAGCGTGCGGACCGCCGTACGGGCGGCAAGGAGTTCGGCAGCGCAATCGGACAGTTGTTGATCGGTGAGCATGCGGTGGAAACCATCCAGGAAAAGATGAAAAATCAAACCGGCCGTCGGTCGACGGCCGGTCGGCCTGCCTGCGCGCAAGCAGGTGTGCAGGACAAGAGGAATCGGAGGACTACTTCTTGAGGCACTCGGAGAGATGCTGCTTGCGTTCGTCCCCCTTGAGTCCGGTCGCGGAGGCGTTGCAGGTTTTCATTTTCTCCTGCTGCCGCAACTTGCTGTTGGACAGACAGCTTTTCATGAACGCCTTGCGATCGTCCCCGGTCTTGCCGGTGGCCTGCTGGTTGCAGGTCGCCATCAGGCTTTGCTGGGCTGTTTTGTCTGCCGCGTGCACCGGCGTGGCCAAGGCCAGCAGGCAAACCACGGCCGACAGGGCCGGATACAGGAAAGAAGCGCGTGTTGTGGTCATGTGGTGCTCCTGAAACAAACGCCTGATCGGCGCAGGCGCATTTCAGCATGCTCCGGGGGGCTCAACAAGTGGGCAGACCCGGTTCAGGACGATCTGACAAACGCCGGCTCAAGCCGTCCAGGCCTGGGCCAGCAGCTCTTGCGCCGGAAGGGCCTGGGCCCCGCCGCCCCAGGCCGCTCCCCAATCGGGATCGAGCCGGCTGTCGACAAAAATGCCGGTTGCCGCCGGGCTGCCGAACTGCAGCATGAGCGCACCTTGCGCCGCCAGGGCCAGTTGCTGCGCGGCATGACGCGCCCGGGGCTCCAGCAGTTCGGCCGGCCGCAGGAACTGCACGGCCAGCCCCTGCACCAGACGCTGCAGCGGCGCGCAGCCCGCCTGTCCGGCCACCTCGTCGAGATGCTGCAGCACACGCTGGGCATCCTCGCGATGACGTGCGGCCACCCGCAGCATGTCGAGGCACATGATGTTGCCCGAGCCCTCCCAGATGGCGTTCACCGGCGCCTCGCGGAACAGCCGGGCCAGCGGCGAGGACTCGACATACCCGTTGCCACCCAGAACCTCCATCGCCTCGCCCGCAAAGGCCACGGCGCGCTTGCAGTTCCAGTACTTCGCAACAGGGGTGATCAGGCGGCGCCAGGCCAGGTCGAGCGCCAGCGAATCGCTGTCCGGCAGCGCCTGGGTGGATTCGCCGGACGTGCCGGCGTCGCCCTGCTGCCAGGCCGCCGCCTGCCCGAACCGGCCCGCCAGGTCCATGGCCAGCAGCATGGCGGCCTCGGATTCGAGCGCCATGTCGGCCAGCACGCTGCGCATCAGGGGCTGCTCGGCCAGCGGTTTGCCGAAAGCCTTGCGCCAGCGGGCATGGTGCAGGGCTTGCACCAGTCCCTGCCGCATGAACGCTGCGCTCGAGAGCGCGCAGTCGAGCCGGGTCAGCGTCGCCATCTCGAGCAGGATGCCGATGCCGCGGCCGGGCTCGCCGACGCGCACGCCCCAGGCGGCGGCGAACTCGACCTCGGCACTGGCATTGGAGCGGTTGCCCACCTTGTCCTTGAGGCGCTGCAGATGCACCGTGTTGCGCCCGCCATCGGGACGCCAGCGCGGCACGAAAAAACACGACAGCCCGAGCTCGGCCCCGCCCTGGGCATCGGCGCCGCGCTCACGGGCCAGCACCAGATGGGCGTCGCACATGGGGGCAGAGAAAAACCATTTGTGACCGGTGATCAGGAACTCGGTGCCCCAGGGGCCATCGGTCTGCCCCTGCAGCGGCACGGCCTGGGTGAGGTTCCCGCGCACATCGCTGCCCCCCTGGCGCTCGGTCATGCCCATGCCGAGGGTGACGGCGAACTTCTGCTCGATCGGCAGATCGCGCGGGTCGTGCTCGCGGGCCGCCAGCCGGGTGGCCAGCGCCGCATGCAGGGCCGGATGCCGGCGCAGCACAGGGATGGCCGCATGGGTCATGGTGGTCGGGCAACTGGAACCCGGCTCGGCCTGGCAGTGGAGAACGTGCGCCGCGGCGCGCGCAGTCCACGCAGAGGGCCGGTCGTCCAGATGCGACAGGTTGGCCACGCCATGGCGGCGGGCCAGATCCATCATGCGGTGCCAGGCGGGGTGGAAACGAACCACGTCGATCCGCTCGCCGGCACGGTCGTGGCTCTGAAGTTCGGGCGGGTAACGCTGCACATCCTCGGCGTCGCGCAAGGTGGCTTCGCTGCCGCACTCGGCGCCCTGGTGAACCAGGGCCGACTCGTGCCAGCCTGCGCCCCCGCGCAACACGGCACGCGACAGCACGGGATCGCTGGCATAGGGATTCCAGTCCTTGAGTTCGGGCGGCTGGTTGTGCACGACCGTTTCCAGAACGGCATGCGACCCCAGGTTGGACGAGGCGAAATCATTCATGGCGTGCTCCGGAGGGCCTGTCGGTCCATTCTGGACCCGTCCGCCGCCGGGCGCGATGGGGGTTTACCGAAAGCCGGGGGCTTCGTGCCCGAGCCGGCCCGCTCCGGCCGGAACGCTTAAAATCGACGCCATATGAGCATCATCATCAAAGACCAGGCCGGCATCGAGGCCATGAGACTGGCTTGCAGGCTGGCCTCCGAAGTGTTGGACTATCTCGACCCGCACATCAAGGCCGGCACGACCACCCGGCAGATCGACGAACTGGCCCGGGGCTACATGGCCCAGCAAGGCACCGTCTCGGCCACCCTCAACTACCAGCCCCCCGGCTATCCGCCCTATCCGGCATCGCTGTGCACCTCGCTCAACCACGTGGTGTGCCATGGCATTCCCAATGACAAGCCCTTGAAGAAGGGCGACATCATGAACATCGATGTCACCGTCATCAAGGATGGCTGGTACGGCGACAACAGCCGCATGTATGTGATCGGCGACGCCTCGATCGCGGCCAAGCGGCTCTGCGCGCTGACCTTCGACGCGATGTGGCTCGGCATCCTGCAGGTCAAGCCGGGCAACCATTTCGGCGACATCGGTCATGCCATCCAGAAATTCGCCGAAGGCCACGGCCTGTCGGTGGTGCGCGAGTTCTGCGGCCACGGCGTGGGCCAGAATTTCCACGAGGAGCCGCAGGTGCTGCACTACGGCCGCCCCGGCACGCATGAACAGCTCAAGCCGGGCATGATCTTCACCATCGAGCCCATGCTCAACCTCGGCCGCAAAGAGGTCAAGGAACTGGGCAACGACGGCTGGACCATCGTCACCAAGGACCACTCGCTGTCGGCCCAATGGGAACACACCGTGCTGGTGACCGAAACGGGCTACGAGGTGCTGACCCTGTCGGAAGGCAGTCCGGCCCTTCCGGCGTTCGTGCAGGCCGTCAAGACCTGAGACCTGAAACCTGCGCCACGGCGGACGGCTCCCGGCGAGCCGCCCTGCCGACCCCACGCCGGCTCAGCCCAGCGGGTTGCCTTCGATGTTGGAGATGATGCCGCGGATGACGTTGCTGCCATCCTCGCGGCGCAGTTCCTCGTACCAGCGCTGCGTGACCTCGGGGTCCTTGGCATGCGTGACGTCGCAGCGCCTGCGGGCACGCAACACCAGTTCGGCAGTGCGCTCGTTGCGTTTGTTCTGGTAGCGCACCAGCGCGTCTTCCACGCCCAGGGTGTTGGTCTGCAGCGCGATCGCCAGCACCACGGCGTCTTCCATGGCCGCACAGCCGCCCTGCCCGATGTCGGGCGTGGTGCTGTGACCGGCATCGCCCAGCAAGGCCACACGGCTGTCTCTTATACACATCTGACGCTGCCGACGAATAGAGAGGTGT
>ERZ1031720.65-NODE-65-length-13669-cov-8.928089_pt1 | contig 13669 bp, 8 predicted proteins | sample MGYA00518750_ERZ1031720 | MGnify/ENA primary metagenome ERZ1031720 (study PRJEB33718, sample SAMN03160008) | human skin metagenome | collected 2014-04-10 | study: EMG produced TPA metagenomics assembly of the PRJNA266117 data set (Human skin bacterial metagenome and... | reverse complement strand
GGGCCTGCTGCACTTTGCGCGGCGTGCCCACGCCGATGGTGTCGGCCACGCCCACGTGCTGCACGCCGATCGCCTTCATCAGGCCGGCCACCTGTTCGACGCGTTCCGGCGCCACGTCGCCCTCGTAGGGACAGCCGACCGCGCAGGAAATCGCACCCCGCACATGGATGCCCAGCTCGCGGGCCTTCTGCACGACCGGCTCGAAACGCGCGATGCTCTCGGCAATCGAGCAATTGATGTTGCGCTGGCTGAAGGCCTCGCTGGCGGCACCGAACACCACCACTTCGTCGGGCCATTGCTCGCGCGGCGCCGCCAGGGCCGCCTCCAGCCCCTTCATATTGGGCACCAGCACCGAGTACACGATACCGGGCCGGCGCTGCAGGCCGGCCATCACCTGCGCGTTGTCGGCCATCTGGGGCACCCATTTGGGACTGACGAAACTGGTCACCTCGATGGCCTGCAGGCCCGCCAGTTCCAGCCGGCCCACCAGCTCGGTCTTGACCGCTGCGGACACCGGGGATTTTTCGTTCTGGAGGCCGTCTCGGGGCGAAACGTCGACCAGCCGGACACGTGTGGGAAAACTCATGGTGCTTGTCTCCTGCGGCGCGATGCCGGCTCGTTGGATGAGCCGACGGAATGGGACCGGACCGGCAGCCGATCGGCTCGGGGTTGTTGATCGTCCTGGCGGCCCTTCGGGACCCTGCGCCAGATGGATGTCAATAGGCACGCTCCCGGTCGACCATGCCCGCCACCTGCCGGCCCTGGGCCAGCGCCCTCATCTTGCCGGCGATCTGCGCGACGCTGTCCTCGCGCAGCGTGATGGCCGAGGTGTGCGGCGTCAGCACCAGGCTGGGATGCTGCAGGAAAGCATGGCCTTGCGGCAAGGGTTCCTCGCGGAACACATCCAGCGTGGCCCCGCTGAGGTGACCTTCCTCGATCAGGTCCAGCAGATCCTGCTCGACCAGGTGGCCGCCGCGCGCCACGTTGATCAGATAGCCGCCCGGCCGCAGCGCACCCAGGGTACGGCGGTCGAGAATGTTCGCGGTTTCCGGTGTCAGCGGCAGCAGGCAGACCAGCACCTGCGAAGCATGCAGGAAGTCCTGCAGGCCCGCTTCGCCGCTGTAGGCCCGCACGCCGTCGACCGCGCGCGGCGTGCGGCTCCAGCCGTTGACGGGAAACTCGAAGGCCGCCAGGGCCTGCGCCACACGCTGCCCGAGAACGCCCAGGCCCATCACGCCCACCGGGCAATCGGCCCGGCGGCGGGGTTCGTGCGATTGCCAGACACCGGCCCGCATGTCCGACTCATACCGGTCGAACCCACGAAAATGACGGATGACGGCCTGGCACACATACTCGGCCATCTGCACCGCCATGCCCGCATCGTCGAGCCGCACCACCTGCATCGCGGCCGGCAACTCGCGCTGCAGGATCGCATCCACCCCGGCGCCGATGTTGAACACGGCCTGGAGCTGCGGCTGGTCGTCGAAGAAGGCCTGGGGCGGACGCCAGACGACGCCGTAGTCGGCTGCGGTGTGTGCCTGCCCCTCTTGCCAGACGTCGACCGTGGCCTCGGGCAAGGCCGCACGAAAACCCTCGACCCAAGGCTCGGCCGGGGTCCCTTCAAGACAGATCAGGATATGCATGGCTCGCATGCTAACGCGTCCGGTGCCATGGCCTTCCCTTCCGTTTGCGCCCTGGGCCCGTGCATACGCCATGTGTCCTGTGCCTTCAGGCGGCCTGCTTCAGCGTCAGCAGCGCGGCGCCTTCGGCCACCTGGTCGCCGGGCGCGTAGAGCAGCTCGGCCACCACGCCGTCGGCGGGCGCGCTGATGGTGTGCTCCATCTTCATCGCCTCCATCACCGCGAGCGGCTGGCCACGGCTCACCGTGGCGCCCGGTTCGACATGGAAAGCGACGACCTTGCCGGGCATGGGCGCCGTCAGTTGGCCACCCGCTTCGGCGGCATCGCCGGCATGGCGGCGCGGATCGGCCAGCGCGAGCCGGCGGTAGCCCGCGTGCGCGTAGACATGCTGCTGGCGCTCGTCCGCATGCACCCAGGCCTGCAGGCGCCGGCCGGCGTGGTGCAGCAGCACGGCATCGGCCTCGCCCTCGACCGCCTCGAAGACCAGCGCACCCGAGACACCGCCCACACGCAGCATCAGCGAGCCGTCCGGCAGGTACTCGAGCAACGCGGCGAGCGCCGGCTCGTCGGCCTCGGTGGCGAAGTCGACGCGGCGCTGTGCGGTGCCCGCCAGGCGCCAGCCATCGTGGGCGGCGAAAGGCCCTGCGCCTGCGGCCCGCGACTGCCGGCTGCGGCGCTGCTCGGACAGCAGGCTGTGCGCCACCACCGCGGCGGCGGCCAGATCGGCCGGCACAGCGCCGGGGCCGAACAGATGATCGTGTTCACGCGTGATCAGTGCCGTGTCGAGGTCGGCTTGCGCAAAGCTGCGGCTGCTCAGCACACGCCGCAGGAACGGCACATTGTTGGCCACGCCGACGATGCGGCAATGCGCCAGTGCGGCATCCAGCCGGGCCAGGGCCTGCGCCCGGTCCTCGCCCCAGACGATGAGCTTGGCGATCATCGAGTCGTAATGCGGCGTGATGTCGTCGCCCTGGCGGACGCCTGCGTCCACGCGCGGCCGCTCGCCCGTGCCGCGTTCGAACGCGACATGGGGCGGCAGCGCGAACACCCGCAGGTGGCCGGTCGCCGGCAGGAACTGGTTGTCGGGGTTTTCCGCGCACAGGCGGGCCTCGATGGCATGGCCGCGCCGGGTCAGTTGCTCCTGGCGCAGCGGCAAGGCCTCGCCGCTGGCCACCCGCAGTTGCCACTCCACCAAATCCAGGCCGGTGATGGCTTCGGTGACCGGATGCTCGACCTGCAGCCGCGTGTTCATCTCCATGAAAAAGAAAGCCATGCCGCCGTCGGGCTTCTGCTCGACGATGAACTCCACCGTCCCTGCGCCTTCGTAGCTCACGGCCCGGGCAGCGGCCACTGCCGCTTCGCCCATGGCTCGGCGCAGGTTGTCGTCCAGGCCCGGGGCCGGCGCTTCTTCCAGCACCTTCTGGTGGCGGCGCTGCACCGAGCAGTCGCGTTCGAACAGGTAGACGATGTTGCCGTGGCTGTCGCCGAAGACCTGGATCTCGATGTGGCGCGGGCGCTGTACGTATTTTTCGACCAGCACCGCGTCGTCGCCAAAGCTGTTGCGCGCCTCGCGCTGGCAGGACTGCAGCGCAGACGCAAAATCCTCGTGCCGCTCGACGATGCGCATGCCCTTGCCACCGCCCCCCGCGCTGGCCTTGATGAGCACCGGGTACGCGATGCGGTCGGCCTCGCGCTGCAGCAGGTCGGGCGACTGGTCCACGCCGTGGTAGCCCGGCACCAGCGGCACGCCCGCCCGCTCCATGAGCTGCTTGGACGCGGCCTTCAGCCCCATCGCCTGGATGGCCTGCGGCGGCGGCCCGATGAACACCAGACCGGCCTCGCGGCAAGCCGTGGCAAAGGCCTCGTTCTCGCTCAGGAAACCGTAGCCGGGATGGATGGCCTGCGCACCGGTGGCCTGCGCGACCTCGATGATCTTGTCCCAGCGCAGATAGCTCTCGGCCGGTGCGCTGCCGCCGATGTGAACGGCTTCGTCGCAGGCCGACACATGCTGCGCATGCGCATCGGCATCCGAATAGACGGCGACGGTGGCGACGCCCATTCGGCGTGCGGTGCGGGCCACCCGGCAGGCGATTTCGCCGCGGTTGGCTATCAGGATCTTGTCGAACATCGGATGGATCTCCTCGGGTCTCGGGTTCCCGTGCAGGCACGGGGTGTCATGATGGGCGCGGGGCTCTCAAGGCAGCCAGGGCGGCGCCTGCTTGGCCAGGAAAGCCGAGACGCCGGCACGGCCCTCGTCGCTGGCCCGGATCTCGGCAATGCCTTCGACCGTGCGCGCGATCAACGCATCGTCGACCGGCCGGTCGGCCACCTCCCGCAGCAGGCGCTTGCATGCACGCACCGCCTGCGGCCCCGCGGCGCGCAACGCCTGCACCAGCCCGTCGACGGCGGCATCGAGCCCGTCGGCGGCCACCACGGTGTGCACCAGTCCCAGCCGATGGGCTTCGGCGGCATCGAAACGTTCGGCCGTGAGCAGGTAGCGCTGTGCCGCGCGCCGGCCCATGGCACGAACCACGTAGGGTCCGATGGTGGCGGGGATCAGCCCGATCCGGGTTTCGCTCAGGCAGAAGCCGGCGCCCTCGGCCGCCACCGCCATGTCGCACGCCGCCACCAGGCCCATGCCTCCGGCATAGACGTCGCCCTGGATGCGCGCGATGGTCGGAACCGGGCAGTCGCTCAGCACCTGCAGCATGCGGGCCAGCCGGCCGGCATCGGCCAGATTCTGTTCGCGGCTGTAGCCGGCCATGCGGCGCATCCAGTTGAGGTTGGCACCGGCACAGAAGGCCTTGCCGCGCGCCGCCAGCACGATGGCCCGCAAGTCGTCGCGCTGCCCCAGGCTCTCGAAGGTCTGCGTCAGTTCGGCGATCACCTCGTCGTCGAAGGCGTTGCGAACATCGGGCCGGTTGAGCCAGACCGTGGCCACGCCGGGTGCAAAAGTCGTCTCCAGTGCCGCTGCCGGATTGTCGGTCGTCATGTCGTCTTGTCTCCTGGGCCAGGGCTTACATGCGGAACACGCCGAACCGGGTCTCGGTCTCGGGGCCTTGACGGCTCGCCGCCAGACCCAGGGCCAGGACCCGCCGGGTGTCGGCGGGGTCGATCACGCCGTCGTCCCATAACCGCGCAGTGGCGTAGTAAGGGTGGCCCTGCTCCTCGTACTGCTGGCGGATGGGCAGCTTGAACGCCTCTTCCTCGTCCGCGCCCCACCGGCCGCCCTTGGCCTCGATGCCGTCGCGCCGCACCGTCGCCAGCACGCTGGCCGCCTGTTCGCCGCCCATCACCGAAATCCGTGCGTTGGGCCACATCCACAGGAAACGGGGGCCGAAGGCCCGTCCGCACATGCCGTAGTTGCCCGCGCCGAAGCTGCCGCCGATGATGACCGTGAACTTCGGCACCGCTGCCGTGGCCACGGCGGTCACCATCTTGGCCCCGTGCCGGGCGATGCCCTCGTTCTCGACCTTGCGCCCCACCATGAAGCCGGTGATGTTCTGCAAAAACACCAGCGGGGTGCGGCGCTGGCAGCACAGTTCGATGAAATGCGCACCTTTCTGGGCCGATTCCGAAAACAGGATGCCGTTGTTGGCGATGATGCCCACCGGCATGCCCTCGATCTCGGCGAAGCCCGTCACCAGCGTGGCGCCGTAGCGCGGCTTGAACTCGTGGAACTCGGCGCCGTCGACGATACGGGCGATGATCTCGCGCACGTCGAAGGGCTTGCGGGTGTCGGTCGGGATCACGCCGTAGAGCTCGCGGGCATCGTAGGCCGGCTGCTGTTCAGGGCCGCTCGGCGGATACACCGTGGCCGGGCGGTTGAGGTGCCGGACCGCCTCGCGCGCCAGTTGCAGCGCATGCGAGTCGTTGTGCGCCAGGTGATCGGCCACACCGGACAGCCGCGTGTGCACGTCGCCGCCGCCCAGGTCCTCGGCCGTCACCACTTCGCCGGTGGCGGCCTTCACCAGCGGAGGCCCGCCCAGAAAGATCGTGCCCTGGTTCTTGACGATGATGGCCTCGTCGCTCATGGCCGGCACGTAGGCGCCGCCGGCCGTGCACGAGCCCATCACCACGGCGATCTGGGCAATGCCCTGGGCGCTCATGTTGGCCTGGTTGTAGAAGATGCGGCCGAAGTGGTCGCGGTCGGGAAACACGTCGTCCTGGTTGGGCAGGTTGGCGCCGCCCGAATCGACCAGGTAGATGCAGGGCAGCCGGTTCTGCTGCGCGATCTCCTGCGCCCGCAGGTGTTTCTTGACCGTCAGGGGGTAGTAGGTTCCGCCCTTCACCGTGGCGTCGTTGCAGACGATGACGCAGTCCACGCCGGCCACACGGCCGATGCCCGTGATCACGCCAGCACCCGGTGCGTCGCCGCCGTACATCGCATGCGCCGCCAGCGGACTGAGTTCGAGAAAAGGCGAGCCCGGATCGAGCAGTTGCTGCACGCGCTCGCGCGGCAGCAGCTTGCCCCGCGCCAGGTGTTTGGCGCGGGCCTGTTCCCCGCCGCCCTGCGCCACCCGCTCGCACTGCAGGCGCAGGTCCTCGACAAGGGCCTGCATGGCCTGGGCGTTGGCCTTGAACTCGGCCGATCGCACGTTGAGTTTTGTCTCCAGCTTGGGCATGCCTGTCTTTCTTCTTCAGAATTGACGTTTACGTAAACGTCAATATAAAGTGAAACAAAAGGCCCCGCAAGACACGGGCGAGCCGGAAATGCCAGGGTTAGCCCGAACACCGTCCGGGCATCCGCACGGGCTAACGTGCCGCGGCGGCCTTCCAGCGCCGGGTGACACTGCCCTGCCCGTCCGCGCTCTCGAGGTAGACGTCGAATCCCCAGAGGCGAGCGACGTGCTTGAGCACGTCTGCCGTGCCCTCGTCGAGCGGCCGGGCATGGTGCTGGGTGTGGCGCAGCGTCAGCGAACGGTCGCCGCGCAGGTTCACATTCCAGACCTGGATGTCCGGTTCGCGGCTGCCGATGTCGTACTGGCGCGAGAGCGCTTCACGCAGCTCGCGATACCCGCTGTCGTCGTGGATGGCCGCGACCTCGATGGTCGGTTCGCGATCGTCGTCGCGCACCGCGAACAGCCTGAAATCGCGCATCACCTGCGGACTGAGGAACTGGCCGACAAAACTCTCGTCCTTGAAGTTGCGCATGGCGTAGTCCAGCGTCTTCTGCCAGTCGCTGCCGGCGATGTCGGGAAACCAGCGGCGGTCTTCCTCGGTCGGCTTCTCGCAGATGCGCTTGAGGTCGCTGTACATCGCAAACCCCAGCGCATACGGATTGATGCCGCTGTAGCCCGGGTGCCCCACCGGCGGCTGGTAGACCACGCTGGTGTGCGACTTGAGCCATTCGAGCATGAAGCCGTCGGCCAGCAGGCCGCGGTCGTACAGGGTGTTGAGCAGGGTGTAGTGCCAGAAGGTCGCCCAGCCTTCGTTCATCACCTGCGTCTGGCGCTGCGGATAGAAGTACTGCGCGATCTTGCGCACGATACGGATCACCTCGCGCTGCCAGGGCTCGAGCAGCGCCGCGTTCTTTTCGATGAAGTACAGCAGGTTCTCTTGCGGCTCGGCCGGAAAGCGCTTGCTGGCCTCGGCACCGGCCGGGTCTTCGGTGCGCCGCGGCAGCGTGCGCCACAGGTCGTTGACCTGCTGCTGCAGGTAGGCCAGACGCTCGGCACGGCGGTCGGCCTCGTCGGCCAGCGTGCGTTTCTGCGGCCGGCGATAACGATCGACGCCGTAGTTCATCAGCACATGGCACGAATCGAGCAGATCCTCGACCGCCTCGACGCCATGGCGCTCCTCGCATTCGGCCACATAGGCGCGGGCATAGACCAGATAGTCGATGATGGCCGAGGCATCGGTCCACATGCGAAAGAGGTAGTTGCCCTTGAAAAAACTGTTGTGCCCATATGCCGCATGCGCGATCACCAGCGCCTGCATGGGCATGCTGTTTTCCTCCATCAGGTAGGAAATGCAGGGGTCGGAATTGATGACGATCTCGTAGGCCAGGCCCATGTGGCCGCGGCGGTAGTTCTTTTCGGTGGCGATGAACTGCTTGCCGTACGACCAGTGACGGTAGAACACCGGCATGCCGACGCTGGCGTAGGCATCCATCATCTGCTCGGCGCTGATGATCTCGAGCTGGTTGGCATAGGTGTCGAGCCCGTAGGCGTCGGCCGTCCGGGCGATCTCGGCGTGGTACTCGGCAATCAGGTCGAACGTCCAGTCGGACGGGCTGGGCAAGGGCTGTGCGGCCCGGTTGGCCAGCAGTTCCTTGAGCACGGGGCGTGTGGTCATGCTTTCACCCCTTCCTTCTTGAACAGATCGCGGAACACCGGATAGATGTCGCCCGCACTCGAGACCTTGCGCATGGCGAAGTTGGGCTGCGCGCCTTGAAGCCGTGCGTACTCCTGCCACAGGTTCTGCTCGACGTCGGCCACCTGCACATAGGCGAAATAACGCACCAGCGGCAGCAGCGACTGCTCGAGCAGCTCGCGGCAGCGGCCGCTGTCCTGGAACCAGTTGTCGCCGTCGCTGGCCTGTGCGCCGTAGATGTTCCACTGGTCGCTCGGGTATCGCGCCTTGATCACCTCGTGCATGAGCACCAGCGCGCTGGAGGCCACCGTGCCGCCGGTTTCGGTGGCATGGAAGAACTCGTCCTCGCTGACCTCCTGCGCCTGCGTGTGATGGCGGATGAAGACCAGCTCGATGCGTTCGTAGTGTTTCGTGAGGAACAGGTAGAGCAGCATGAAGAAGCGCTTGGACATGTCCTTGCGCGCCTCGTCCATCGAGCCGGAGATATCCATCAGGCAGAACATCACCGCCTTGGCACTGGGAACCGCCACCTGCGTGCGGCTGCGGTAGCGCAGGTCGATGGGGTCGAGGTAAGGCACATGGCGCGCGGTCCGGCGCACGCGGGCGATCTCTTCGCGCAGGTGCAGGATCTCGGCTTCGTCCTCGGCGCGCAGCGGCCGGCGGGCGGTGCACTCGGCCAGGGCCAGTTCGAGCTGGCGCAGCGTGCGCCTGTCCTCGCCGCCCAGCGCGATGCGCCGTGCCAGCGCGCCCCGCATGGACCGCACCACATGCAGGTTGTTGGGCGTGCCCTCGCTGCTGATGCCCGAGCGCTGCGAACGCCACTCGGGCACTTCGGCCAGCTGGGTGCGCAGCAGATTGGGCAGGGCCAGGTCCTCGAAGAAGACCTGCATGAACTCCTCGCGCGTCAGGCGGAAGACAAAGTCGTCCTCGCCCTCGCCGCTGTCGCTGGCCTGCCCGCTGCCCGAGCCACCACCGCTGCCTCCGCCCTTGGGCCGCTCGATGCGGTCACCCCGCACGAACTCGCGGTTGCCCGGATGCACCATCTCGCGGCGGCCGCCCGAGGCGTGGCCAAAGGCCGGCTCCGAAACATCGCGGCGCGGCAGCGTCACGTCCTCGCCTTGTGCCAGATCGCGGATGCCGCGGCCGCTGACGGCCCGTCGCACCGCTTCCTGCACCTGGGTTCGGTAACGCCGAAGGAACCGCTCGCGGTTGCCGATCGACTTGTTCTTGCCCGACAGTCGCCTGTCGATGATTTGCTGCAGTACGGCCAAGGTCCAGCCTCCAAGCCAGTTCAGCCCTATGAAAAAGCAGGGCCGGGAAAACGGTCGGCTCGAGAAATTGCAGGCCCTCTTCAGGAGCTCTTGCGCACACGCAGGTACCACTCGCACAGCAGGCGGACCTGCTTGGGTGTGTAACCTTTCTCGACCATGCGGGTCACGAAGTCTTCGTGCTTTTTCTGCTCGTCGGCGCTGCTCTTGGCATTGAAGCTGATGACGGGCAGCAGCTCCTCGGTGTTCGAGAACATCTTCTTCTCGATCACGCTGCGCAGCTTCTCGTAGCTGGTCCACAGCGGGTTCTTGCCCGAATTGCCGGCCCGCGCACGCAGCACGAAATTCACGATCTCGTTGCGGAAATCCTTGGGATTGCTGATCCCGGCCGGCTTCTCGATCTTCTCGAGTTCGCCGTTGAGCGACCCGCGGTCGAAGATCTCGCCGGTGTCGACGTCACGGTATTCCTGGTCCTGGATCCAGTAATCGGCATATGTGACGTAACGGTCGAAGATGTTCTGCCCATATTCCGAGTAACTTTCGAGATAGGCGGTCTGGATTTCCTTGCCGATGAACTCGGCATACCGCGGCGCCAGCATCTCCTTGATGTAGCCGATGTACTTCTGCTCGATTTCCGGAGGGAACTGTTCGCGTTCGATCTGCTGCTCGAGCACGTACATCAGGTGCACGGGATTGGCGGCGACCTCGGCCGAGTCGAAATTGAAGACCTTGGAGATGATCTTGAAGGCAAACCGCGTGGAGACCCCGCTCATGCCTTCGTCCACGCCCGCGTAGTCGCGGTACTCCTGGATGGAACGGGCCTTGGGGTCGGTGTCCTTGAGGCTCTCGCCGTCGTACACCTGCAGCTTGCTGAAGATGCTCGAGTTCTCGGGCTCCTTGAGCCGGGTCAGCGCCGAGAACTGCGCCATCATGCGCAAGGTCCCGGGGGCGCAGGGGGCCTGAGACAGCGAGGAGTTGCGCACCAGCTTGTCGTAGATCTTGATTTCCTCGGTCACGCGCAGGCAGTACGGCACCTTGACGATGTAGATGCGGTCGAGGAAAGCCTCGTTGTTCTTGTTGTTGCGGAACGCCTTCCACTCGCTCTCGTTGCTGTGCGCGAGCACCACGCCGTCGAAGGGAATCGCACCGAACCCCTCGGTGCCCTTGAAGTTGCCCTCTTGCGTGGCGGTGAGCAGCGGATGCAGGACCTTGATGGGCGCCTTGAACATCTCGACGAATTCGAGCAGCCCCTGATTCGCCAGGCACAGGCCGCCCGAATAGCTGTAGGCATCCGGATCGTCTTGCGCATACGACTCGAGCTTGCGGATATCGACCTTGCCCACCAGCGATGAGATGTCCTGGTTGTTCTCGTCGCCCGGCTCGGTCTTGGCCACGGCGATCTGCCGCAACACCGACGGATAGCGCCGGACCACCTTGAACTGGCGGATGTCGCCGCCGTATTCCTCGAGCCGCTTGACGGCCCAGGGCGACAGGATGCGCTGCAGGTAGCGCTGCGGAATGCCGTATTCCTTTTCGAGGATCGGGCCGTCCTCGGTGGCATCGAACAGGCCCAGCGGCGATTCGTTGACGGGCGAACCCTGGATCGCATAGAACGGCACGCGTTCGATGAGCTGCTTGAGACGCTCGGCGATCGAGCTCTTGCCCCCCCCGACAGGGCCGAGCAGATAGAGGATCTGTTTCTTTTCTTCGAGGCCCTGCGCCGCATGCCGGAAATACGAGACCACCTGTTCGATGGCGTCTTCCATGCCGTAGAACTCGCGGAACGCCGGGTAGATCTTGATCACCTTGTTGGCGAACAGGCGCGAGAGCCGGGAGTCGTTGCGTGTATCGAGCAGCTCGGGCTGTCCGATGGCTTCGAGCATGCGCTCGGCGGCCGTGGCATACGCCTTGGGATCGCGCTTGCACAGGTCGAGATACTCCTGCAAGGACATGACATCCTCGCGGGTGCGTTCATAACGGGCTGCGAAGTTTCCGATGACATCCATAGAAAGACCTTCCGCGTACTACCATGACGAACAGCACCTGATCCCGCCGGGGCCGGACCAGTTGCCAGCATGCGCCGCCCCGCCAAAAACGAAGCAGCAATTGCACAGTGAGCTTGGAACCATCCTACACCTGCTTGTGGATTCCCGCATGCCGCATCCAACCAAAAGCAAGCAAGTTCACAACAGATGCGCAGAAGGACTACAGCCCCTCGGCGCGTGCTGCGCACGCGGGGTTCAGACTCATGCATGTCCCTAAGCACAAGACATGCCTGAAGCGGTAAAAGTTCAGTGCTTCGTCGAAAAATTCCGTGCGGCGAAGGCCATTGACGCATCGAAGCCACAGGCCGTTGGGCCCGCATGGTTTTTGGCTGGCGTCAGGCGGTCTTCTCTTCCTCGAGCCCCAGCCGCTGCTTCATCTCGTCGCGGATCTTGAATTTCTGGATCTTGCCGGTGACCGTCATCGGAAAGGCATCGGTGAAGACGATGTGCCGGGGGATCTTGTAGTGGGCGATCTGGCCCTGGCAGAAGGTGCGGATCTCGTCTTCGTCCAGCGTCGCACCGGGGCGGGCGATGATCCAGGCACACAGTTCCTCGCCGTACTTGCGATCGGGCACGCCCACGACCTGCACGTCCTGCACCTTGGGGTGGCGGTAGAGGAACTCCTCGATCTCGCGCGGGTAGATGTTCTCGCCGCCCCGGATGACCATGTCCTTCATCCGCCCGACGATGTTGACGTAGCCCTGCGCGTCCATCACCGCGAGATCGCCCGTGTGCATCCACTGCTCGGCATCGATGGCCTCGCGGGTCTTGGCCTCGTCGCCCCAATAGCCGTGCATGACGGAGTAGCCGCGCGTGCACAGTTCGCCCGACTGCCCGACGGGCACGCACTCGCCGCTTTCCGGGTCGACGATCTTGACTTCGAGGTGGGGCTGCACCGTGCCCACGGTGGCGACACGCTTGTCCAGCGGCGTGTCGGTCGAGCTCTGGCAACTGACGGGGCTGGTTTCGGTCATGCCGTAGGCGATGGTGATCTGCGAGAGATTCATCTCGCTGACCACGCGTTTCATGATCTCGATCGGGCAGGGCGAGCCGGCCATGATGCCGGTGCGCAGGGTCGACAGATCGAACTCGGCGAAACGCGGATGGTCGAGCTCGGCGATGAACATGGTGGGCACGCCGTGCAGTCCGGTGCAGCGCTCGGCCTGCACGGTCTGCAGCACCGCCAGCGGGTCGAAACCGTCGCTGGGATAGACGATGGCCGAGCCGTGCGTGAGGCAGGCCAGGTTGCCCAGCACCATGCCGAAGCAGTGGTACAGGGGCACGGGGATGCAGAGCCGGTCGCCGGGGCCGAGCTTCATGCATTCGCCGATGAAAAACCCGTTGTTGAGGATGTTGCGATGCGTGAGCGCCGCGCCCTTGGGAAAACCGGTGGTGCCGCTGGTGAACTGGATGTTGATGGGATCGTGCGCATCGAGGGAACCGGCAATCCGGGCCACCGCTGCATCCTCGGGATCGCCCTGTGCGAACAGGTCGGAGAAACGCAGCATGCCGGCCTCGTCGTCGCCCTGCCCGGCGACGTCGATCCAGCACACCAGGCGCAGCAGGGGCAGGCGGCGCGCGGCGAGACGGCCCGCCGGACAGGTGGCCAGTTCGGGTGCGAGCTCGCGCACCATCTCGAGGTAGCGGCTGGTCTTGAAGGCACGCATGGACACCAGCGCCTTGCAGCCCACCTTGTTGAGCGCGTATTCGAGTTCGCTGGTGCGGTAGGCGGGGTTGATGTTGACCAGCACCAGACCGACCTCGGCCGTGGCCAGTTGCAGCAGCACCCATTCGGCATTGTTGTGCGACCAGATGCCCACCCGGTCGCCCGGCTGAAGACCCTGGCGCAGCAAGGCGCTGGCCAGTTGCCGCGCGGCCTGCTGCAGCTGTGCGTAGGTGTAGCGCAGGCCCTGGTGCACGCACACCAGCGCCTCTGCAGCGCCATGGCGCGCGACCATGCCGTCCATGAAAGCACCCAGGGTCTGTTCGATGAGCGGCGGGTGCTGCGCGCCCCGCGCGTAGCTCGACCCGCTGTGGAAATCTTGCGCCTCGAGGGCGGGCGAGGACAAAGTCCGAGGGGTGGCCTGCATGGTGAATGTCTCCTGATCGGTTGGGCGCGCGGGCATGCAGCGGCCCGCCTGGCCTATGGAAACATTCTGGTTAACGTTTACGTCAACGTCAATCCAATACAGGGGGCTCCGGCATCGGTAGATGCCCTAGGCCGACCGATGCACCCCGAGAGGACTGCGGCCCGATCAGGCCAGTCGAATCAGGTCGCCGAGCTGCGTCATGCGCGTGAAGGTCTGGCTGGCGCCGGCAGCCAGCAAGGCCTCGCCGCTGCCCGAGGGCGCATAGGCAAAGACGGTGGCGCCTGCGGCAACGCCCGCCGTCACGCCGGTGA
>ERZ1031720.64-NODE-64-length-13670-cov-10.284392_pt1 | contig 13670 bp, 16 predicted proteins | sample MGYA00518750_ERZ1031720 | MGnify/ENA primary metagenome ERZ1031720 (study PRJEB33718, sample SAMN03160008) | human skin metagenome | collected 2014-04-10 | study: EMG produced TPA metagenomics assembly of the PRJNA266117 data set (Human skin bacterial metagenome... | reverse complement strand
GTCCCACTCGGCCCAGTGCAGTGATGTTGGCGAAGGCATCGTTGTAGTTCGGGGTGTCTCGCACGGCGCCTCCCAGAAAGTCGGTTTCGATGGCGCCCGGCGCCACCGTGTTGGCGGTGATGCCACGACTTCCAAGCTCCTTGGCCATGTACAACGTCAGGATTTCCACCGCCCCTTTGGCGGCGGAATAAGCCGAGAAACCGGGGAAAGACACGCGGGTCAGGCCGGAGGAAAAATTGACGATACGGCCCTTGTCAGCCAACAACGGCAACAGGGCTTGCGTCAGGAAGAAAACGCCTTTCACATGCACATTAAACAAGCCGTCGAATTGAGCCTCCGTCGTCTCTTCAAGACTGGCCATTTCTCCGTGGCCAGCGTTGTTGATGAGGTGATCGAAGCTCGAACGTTCCCAGCGCTCCTTCAGGGCTGCTCGAACCGCATGGACAAAACTCGGAAAGGCTGAAATCGTAGAAACGTCGAGTTGGAGAGCGATCGCTTTGCGGCCCATGGTCTCGATTTCGGCCACGACAGCTTGGGCATCGTCGGCTCCGCTACGGTAGGTCAGGATAACGTCGCCGCCGTGCCGGGCGATGCTCAGTGCTGTGTTGCGGCCCAGCCCACGGCTACCGCCGGTGACCAAAGAAATGGTGCTCATATTCATTCCTCGAAAGTGCATGTTGAAGTCATGGATTTTTCGCCCGACGGCTGTAAAGGAATTGCGCTTAAATCGGTAGTTCTTGCTCAAAAGTCCGAAGCCGGCGCGCAACTGGTAACCCTGGCGTAGACTGGGTAGATGACGCAAGGACTTCTTGAGATGGCGTTTCGCTTCGCCGAGTCGAATGCCGACCACAATGGCATCGCGCGCACCCCCATCCCGGGAGTGACAGTCGTGCGCGAGACGGTTCCAGGTGCCATGCAGTTCGCCATCAACCGTCCATTGGTGGCTTTGGTGCTGCAAGGCCGAAAGCGTGTGGTTATGGGAGACCAGACGTTTGAATTCGGTGCTGGTGAATCGCTACTCATCACTACCGATGTGCCGACAGTTAGCGAAATCACCACTGCCAACGCAGCAGCGCCCTATGTCTCCATAGTCCTTGACCTGGATATAGCCATTCTTGAAAGCTTGGTGGTCGAGTTGGGTGCAGCGCCTTGGGCCATCGGCCAAGCGGTGCGTGTCGACCCGACGGGGCCGGAGGTCGCAGACTGCGCCCGTCGGCTGATGGGATTGCTCGAACGCCCGGATTCGTTAAGGATTCTGCAGGCGCAGTTGCTGCGTGAACTGCATTACTGGCTGCTCACGGGCGAGCACGCGGGTGCAATCAGAGCGCTTGGAGTGGTCGACAGTCATGCCCAGCGCATTGGTCGGGCGGTGGCTCGTATTCGCGAAGACTATGCACAAGTTCTCCATGTTGAACAGCTTGCGGCAATTGCCGGTATGAGCATCTCGACGTTTCACGAGCACTTCCGCTCTATCACTTCTCTGACGCCGATTCAACTGCAGAAGCGATTTCGGCTCATCGAGGCACGTCGGCGATTACTGTCGGAGGGGCTGATGGTGGCCCACGCGGCGCACAGCGTGGGATATGAGAGCGTTCCACAGTTCACCCGTGACTATGGCCGATTGTTCGGCATGCCGCCCGCGCGCGAGGTCCGGACTGTCCGGTTGAAGCAGCCTTTGCGAGCATAAGGCTGCGGCTGGTCCGAATCGAATGGCAGACCTCCCCGCAGCAGCGGGTAACGTGAGAATTGCAAAGACGCGGGTTTGTTCTCGCGTCGACCATCGATGAAAAGCTTGATTCATCTATCGCTGAGGCTTCCCATTTCTCGCCTCGTTGCAACGCGAGGGGAGCAGCCTGCGCTCAGCTTCTGGCCGCGTCGCTGCGTTGACCCAACCGCTCCTGCAGGAACTCAATGAAGCGCTGCACCTTGGCCGGTAGCAAGCGTGTCTCCGTCATTGCATAGACCGGCGTCGACTTGCCCTCCCACTCTGGAAGAACCCGCAGCAGGCGTCCTGCGGCCACGTCTTCTGCCACGATTTCCACGGGCAGAAGAACGATGCCCATGTCCAGTGTGGCCAAGCGGCGGAACATCCCGACGCTGTTGACCAAGAATCGCCCGCCCACGTCCACCTGGACCGTTTCTCCCGCTCTGTGCAGTTCCCACTTGGCGGCCTTGGCAAACCCCAGGCATTCGTGCTGAGACAGCTCTGACGGGTGCTGAGGAGCGCTGGATATTTTCAGGTAGCCGGGCGACGCATAGGCCTGTACCGACAAGCGAGCTAGCAGTCGGGCAATCAGATTCGAATCGCTCTGTTCGCCCATACGGATGGCCACATCAAAGGGCTCTGCGACCAAATCCACCCGCCTCGGCGTGAGGTCGAAATCGAAGGTGATGCCGGGATAGCGGCGCGCGAATTCCGCCACCAACGGGGCCATGTAAATGGTGGCGAAGTCGACCGGTAGCGAGGCGCGCAGCAATCCGCTGGGCTGCGCAAGCATCTCGCCCAGTTGCTCGTGCGCGATACGCGCCTCGTCCACGATGCGTCGGCTGCGCTCGTAGTACAGCTGACCAGCTTCCGTGAGTTCCACCTTGCGTGTCGTGCGATGCAGCAGCCGCAGGCCAATGGCTTTTTCCAGCGCGCTGACTCGGCGCGACAGAGTTGAGTTCGGTACCCCCGTCACATCGGCCGCGCCCCTGAAGCTGCGGGCGTGCGCCACCTCCACGAAGAGCGCCATGTCATTCAACAGCTCCATCCTAATTGCTCCATTTATGAATCAATGTTTACCATTTTCATATATTTATCTCTTGGAGGGAATAATCAAAAATACCGACATCGCATTCACAGGAAAGATTCGATGTCCAAAGGAACTGCAGTCATCACCGGCGCCGCCAACGGTATCGGCCAAGCCTATGCACAGCGGCTGGCTGCCGACGGCTTCGAAATTGCCGTCGCAGACGTGGTCGATGCAACCACTACCAAGGGCCTAGTTGAAGCCACGGGTCGCAAGTTCTTCTCGGCTCTTGTGGACGTGACGTCACCCGAATCCACACTCCACTTCGCGGCTGATGTCGCGGTCGACCTGCCACCTGTCGTGGCCTTGGTGAACAACGCTGGCATCTACCCGTGGAAGTCCTTTGCGGACACGGATTACGCGCTGTGGCGCAAGGTGCTGGGCGTGAACCTCGACGGGGCGTTCCTGATGAGCAAAGCGTTCATCCCGGGCATGGTGGAGCGCAAGCTGGGCCGCATCGTCAACGTGGCCAGCAGCACACTTTGGCTGAACGTGCCTGACATGTCTGCCTACATCGCCAGCAAGGGCGGTGTCATTGGTCTCACCCGCGCTCTGGCCAGCGAGTTCGGCGCCTCGGGCATCACGGCCAACGTCATCGCCCCCGGCCTGACGAACACCAAGTCCATGCGCGGCACGAACGAGGAAATCTTCGAGTTCCTCCCGAAGCTGCAAGCCATTCCCCGAACGCTCGAACCCTCCGACCTGGTCGGCGTGGTCTCGTTCCTGTGCTCTCCGGACTCCGCTTTCGTGACCGGTCAGACCATCGTCGCCGACGGTGGGCAAGCCCGCCTGTGATTCACGCATCTCCGCATACCTCTCGTCCACTTTCCAAGGATTCGCAATGAGCCAACTTCTGACCCCCGTCCGCATCGGCCGCGTTGTCGCCCCCAACCGCGTTCTGATGGCCCCCATGACACGTTCCCGCGCAAGCGAAGACGGCGTTGTCGGCGACATGACCGTGGCCTACTACGCCCAGCGCGCCAGTGCAGGCCTTCTCATCACTGAAGGCGTGTTCCCGTCCGCCTTGGGCAAAGGCTACGTGAACACCCCCGGCATCGAAACAGAAGAGCAAGTCGCAGCGTGGAAGAAAGTGACCGAAGCCGTGCACGCACGCGGTGGCCGCATCTTCATGCAGCTCATGCACTGCGGCCGGGTCTCGCACCCTTCGTTGCTGAATGGACAGACGCCCGTCGCTCCTTCCGCTTTCAAGCCCGAGGGACAGGCTTGGACGCCCGTCGGTCAGGTGGACTTCGAGACGCCTCGTGAACTGAGCCTGGAAGAGATTGCCGGCGTGGTCGATGACTACCGCCAAGCGACCCGCCGCGCCATCGAAGCAGGCTTTGACGGCGTAGAGCTGCACGCAGCTTCGGGCTATCTGCCTGAGCAGTTCCTGTCCTCTGGAAGCAACCAACGCACGGACCTGTATGGCGGCTCCGTTGAGAATCGTGCCCGCTTCGTTCTGGATGTGCTGGATGCCATGGCCTCCGAAGCCGGCGCGGACCGTGTGGGCATCAAGATTTCTCCGGAGATGAACTACAACAGCATCACCGATGCGGCTCCTGAAGAGACCTACACGTACCTCGTGGGCCGACTGCGCGAATGCAACCTGGCCTACCTGCATGTTGCGCTGTTCGGCAATCCCGCCGTGGACTACCACGCACTCCTGCGCCTGCTATTCAACGGCACGTACCTGATTGGCAGCGGCCTGACTCAGGAGAGCGCTGAGAAGCTGCTGGAAGACAAGAAGGCCGACGCCGCCGTGTTTGGCGCGCCATTCCTTGCCAACCCCGACTTGCCAGAGCGCTTTCGCGTGGGTGCCGAGCTCAACGCTCCCGACCGCAGCACGTTCTTCGCACCACCCACCGCCAAGGGCTACATCGACTACCCCGCGCTGGTGCCAGCAGTAATTGACTGAAGTGGCGTGACGCCACATGGAGAAATCATCATGACCACTATCGCTCGTATGCAACGCGCCAACCGGGGAACCCAGTTCCGCGCGTATCGCCTGCACGGTTTCGACCCCGCACTGCTCGACCCCTTCATGGGCATCGACCATGCCTGGATGAGCGCGCCCACGTTCCCGCCCCATCCGCATGCGGGGTTCTCTGCCGTGACCTACCTGTTCCTCGACTCGGAGACAGGCATTGCCAACCGTGACTCGCAAGGCAACAGGACACTGATTGAGCCCGGCGGCCTGCACTGGACGGCGGCGGGACGCGGAGTGGTTCATGAAGAGAACCCTGCAGTGCGCGGGAGTACGACGCATCTGCTGCAAATCTTCGTCAACCTGCCGAAGGACCGCCAGAACGCTGCGCCGTTCGCCTTGACATTGCGCCCACAGGACGTACCAGTGGTGCAACGACCCGGTGCACGGGTAAGGGTTCCGCTGGGTGCCTTTGGCGACGCTCGCTCGCCCCTGACGCCGCCCACCGAGGTCACGCTGTTGGATGTCACATTGGAGCCCATGGCCGAACTTGAAGTGCCGGTACCTGCAGGGCAACGCGCGTTCTTCATGCCGGTTTTCGGTAGTGCCGAAATCGATGGCAATAGTTTTGGCCTGGACGACCTCGGTGCCCCTGTCATGCCGACCGTCCCAGATGTCACCACCCACAAGCTGGTGGCCAAGGCCGACGGCGCAAAGGTCGCCGTGTTCATCGGAAAGCCGCTGCACCAACCCATTCTCTCGAATGGTCCTATGGCCTTTGCGACCAAGGAAAACCTTGCCGCTGCGGCTGCCGCCTATCACCGTGGAGAAATGGGAAGCCTGTAAGGGCCACCACGCACTTTCGGGGCAAGTGACCCATCCGCCCCCAAACCATGTCAAAGGAGCTACGCCATGTCTGAACAATTCACCGCCGAGAACACTGCTCTGCTGCTTATCGACCACCAGGTCGGCACCATGCAGCTCATCAAGAACATCGATAAGGAACTCGCTGCCAAGCAGTCGATTGCCTTGGCCAAGATGGCAAAGATTCTCAACATGCCGGTCGTCATCACGTCCAGCCAGGAAGACCGCGCACAGGGCCCCATCCTCCCTGAAATCGCTCAAATCCTGCCCGAAGCGCATGAGGCACGCGTCAAGCGTCCCGGCGTGGTCAACGCCTGGGCCTATCCCGACTTCAAGAAGGCTGTGCTGGCCACCGGCAAGAAAAACCTCATCATGGCTGGTGTGACCACCGACGTGTGTCTCATCTTCCCGGCCATCGATGCAGCTAAGGAAGGCTTTGGCGTGCAGGCCGTGATGGATGCATCGGGCTCGCCAAGCGACCTGTCCGAAGAGTTCTCGCGTCAGCGCATGCACGACGCCGGCGTCGTGCTCACCGCCACCAACACCCTGATGGCTGAAATCGCACAGGATTGGTCCACCCCGAATGGCCAACAGCTGATTACGCTGCTGTTCACCGACGTGTTCCCCGCACTCGGCGCAGGCATCACCCAAGGCTGATGGAATGCATGTGGGCTGGAACCCGGAGTGCGCCAGTCCACATGCTGCAGTGCCAACTCTGAAGACTTCTCTGTATGCCGTTGAATGAATCGCACATCGTTGTGGTGGGAGGCTCCCTTGCGGGACTGACCCTCGCCCTGGCATGTGCTGCACGTGGCGTGCCGGTTCAGGTGCTGGAGCGCTCAACGGAGAGAACGCAAGGCGGCGACAGCTTGAGCGTCGACCTGGCTGCCATTGAGAAGACCGTGGGTTATGACCCCCGTGCTCATCCGCGCCTGCCTGTTGTCCCTGCGTACAGAGACAGGCACCTCACGACATGGCCGGCCCTGTATGGCTGGCTGCGCGAGAGGGTCAGAGAGACACCCGGCATCTCTCTTCATGAGGGAAGGGCCATCGCATCCGTGAGAGCTTTGGACGATAAGGCGGAGGTTGTCTTCGAGGATGGCTCGAAGATGCTGGCGAATGCTGTCATCGGCGCCGACGGTTACCACAGCGTTGTGCGTCGCGCGATTGCGCCAAATGCCCCTTATGCACGCTACGCAGGCTATCTCGTGTGGCGAGGCCTAGTGGACGAGCAAGCGCTGACGCGGCCTGTTTCGTGGCCGTCCAACGGCGGACTGTGGATTGATTTCGTGCAAGGTTACCGCCTGGTGGCGGCCGTGTTGCCAGGGCGTGATGGCTCGATGGAAGTTGGCCACCGCCAAGTGACATTCGCTTGGTTTGACGCACATCGCGATGAACTGCTACGTGCGACAAATCGGCTGACGCCAGATGGGCATCTGGTGGGCACGTTGGGGCGCGGAAGCATCGGTCAAGACATCCGTTCCGAGCTCCTGTCCATGGTTCCCGGTCTCTGGCCCGCTGTCTGGGCAGAGGCAGTAGCATTTGGCGTGCAGTCGGTTAGCTCACTGAGCGGGGCACCCATCGCGGAGTACCTGCCTGAAAAACTCGTTGCCGGTCCGCTTGCCATCGTGGGCGATGCTGCTCACGTCGTGTCACCCATGACCGGAAGCGGCTTCGCATCCGGTGTGGATGACGCGGCTGTACTGGCGCGCTCACTGGCGCAGCGACTCCGAGGCGGGCCAGTGTCGGTCGCATTGCAGAACTACCAAGATGCGCGTTTGCCGTACGTCCATGCATTCGTCAAACACTCACGCAGCCTCAGCGCGGAGTACGTCAACTACGCATCCAAGGTCGAGGTTGCCTGATGCGCAACGGAAACCAGCGCTAATGGGAAGGCCTTCGTCCGCAGTTGCACAGTGAATAGCCAAGTAACACGAACGATGAACGCAAGCAATGGGAGCCGCATCGGAACAGGGCTTGGCCTTGGCGCTGAGCCTGCGCAGTCGCAAGAGGCTTTGCTTCCCGCATGGTATGTGCAGGCTGCGATCGAGATATTCGATGGGAAGCTCCAACACGGCATGACCACGAGGCCGAACTGGTGTCCACGGCCAACTGGGATAGGTGCCAGCTACATCCGCAATGAGCAGAGACTAACCCATGCACAATGCACCATTCAACAGAATGGACGGAAAGAATCGGCATGAGCCATGGCGAAATAGAGATCGGTTGCGCCACCGAGAATGATCTGGACAGCATCGTGGCGCTGCAAGTGGCCAATCAGTCCGATCGAGGCGGCACGCTTTCGGCAAGCATGCCGCGCGAGCGAATAGCCGAGATGATGCGCGAGATGCCGTTGATCGTTGCGCGGCGCGACGGTCGCGTGGCCGGTTTTCTGATGACGGGATCGCGGGCGATGGTGGCCGATGTTCCGATCATCCAGGCCATGCTGGACGCCTACCCCGGCGCGCCCGACGCTTATGTCTACGGCCCCATCTGCGTCGCTGCCGAGGAGCGGGGCAAAGGCCTGGCGCAAGCCATGTTTGCGGAGTTGCGGCGCCTGGTCCCTGCGCGCGAAGGTGTTCTCTTCATCCGGCGCAACAACGCCGCCTCATTGCGCGCGCACAAAAAGATGGGAATGGAAGAAGTCGCCGGCTTTGCGCTGGGTGGCAACGAGTTCACCGTTCTCGCCTACATCGGTTAGAGCCGGAAACAGTCGGCCTAAAACACCGTTGAGGCGGCGATCCTCTGGCTAGCTAGCCGAGGTTCAGATCGCCCGCATCCAGCGAAGGGGGGCGCAGCAGGTCTTCGTTGATCCCCATGACCTCGCTGGCACGTTCGATCGCCTGCCAGAGCGATGCAGGCATCTTCAGGATCTCTTCGGGCGTGTCGGCGCTCTCAATCCATGAGGCGATTTGGTGGTGCTGCTCGGAGGTGAGCAGATCCAGGTTCAGCATCTCGTCGATAGTCTTCATCTTGGGCGGGTAGGGCGTTTTTTCACTGCCGTTCAACGGCGAACGGCATATGGGATTCTGGCACGCAGTTGCGGCCACTCTGGATGGGTTCAAGGTGAGGGGTGCTCGTGAGCACTGCGCTCGCGGCCAATGCGGACCGTCGGCAGGGCGGTTTTAGGACATGCGTTTGCGTCCGTGGCCGAGCCTCGCCTTGGCGCTTGATCTCGTTGCCACTCGTCCCCGCCCGTGCCACAATCGCCACAGCTCGAAAGGGCCGGTGCGTAGAAACACCGTATGCATGGCGGCGAAACCTCCCCGTAAGCGAGGCTCATCAAGGAGCCTTCATGACGCTTTATGTCACCACTCTGGTCAGCCTGCGTGCTGCACCGATCACGCCCTTACCGGGCCATCCCCTTGCTTTCATTCAACGGCACGACCTAGCGGGCAAGAGCGTCGCACGGATTGCGTTCTCTTTCCATAAGGGGCGTGCCAAATGACTCATCCCAACCATCCTCGCGCGACCATGCCGAGCGCGCAGACATTCTCCGACAACGATCTGTGTGGCTTGATCGAAGCCGATTTGAATCGGCTGACCGGCACGCTGTTCGTCATCGGCCACTTCTATGCAGGTGCCGAGGAGGCTGAACTCCTCCTCGCACAACAGCACCTCATGACGATGATTCATCATGCGGCAAAAGTTGCAGATCGCGTGGTCACCTATTCGCAGCATGGCGTGAATCCCATGTCCGGCGGTGCTCAGGAAGAGATCATGCATGCCGCCGGAATTCTCGCGAGCCTGGATGTCATGACGGCCACTGCGGACCGTGATAGCCATGCATCGGATGCCGTGATGAGCAGTACGATCGATGCGGCTCGAGACTGTATCGACCGAGCCATCGCCCTGATGAGCCCCGATAGCATCGAGGGCGTTCGGTACAAGGTGATGTTTGACTTGGAGGCACGTCATACCGTGGTATCGGGTTCTCCGGCGGCGGCGTGACTGGATCAGTAAATCAGCGGGCGTGTCTGTGTTGTCTGGCCGATTTCCCAGCCTGCCATTGGGTGGGCAGGTTGGGTTGGTGTAGGGATGAAAATTCTGTGTCGACGGGGGTATGAACGTGATGCTCAACTGACCCGAGCAGCCACGATGCGGATCGTGAAAGTGGCAGATGCGGCTTGACCGCTGTCGGCCATGAGGCGCCGCTGGTGGGATCAAGAAGCAGGGATTCAACGTTGGAGGTAACCGGACTGCCGCTTGCGGCAGGTCCGGTTGACCGAAGGGTTAGGGAAATTACAGACTGATGCCAAGCGCATTGAGCACCACCATGACAAGCAAGATTGCAAGTAGAGCACTCGCAATAATCAGACTGAACTGGAAGAGAATGGCACCAACCCCAAGAGCCGCAGCGGCAGCAGCAAATCGGCGGGGCTCTTTCACCACGAATGACACAGCAGCACACACGAGTGCGAGCGCTCCTAATGACACTGCTACGGCAGAAAGTACTTTTGAAAGATTTGCTCGCGTAGCCGGTTCTTTGTACTCGACCTTCTGTACTTTGGCCGCCACTCGGTCTTTAATTCTTTGCGCCACATCCACAACCACTTTGTCGATAGGCTCAGGCGGCTGTACCAACGGCAACACCCACAATGGCAAGACTGCTGCCAAAATTGCTAGGCACCCAAAGAGCGTGCCAAAAAGTCCAAACCAATGCTTCTGTGGTGCAGTTGTCATAAGGGGTTCTCCCTAACGTAATGTAGACCGCACCAAGCCGCAGGCCATATCTGGCGCTTGCGGTTTGAATTGGCACGAAAAAAACGCGAAAAGGGGCTTGTAGCTTAACTTGACGGCGCGTATTTTGTATGAAAATACAGTGCTAAATTTAGGCATGAAACCCGCCTTCCCCCTGTGTTGCGCGCCACACGGTTGCGGGATCAGGCCCGTGAGCGAATTCGTTACAAACACTATAGCCTGCGCACCGAGCAGGCCTATGTGTAATGGGTGCGCATGTTCGTGAAATGGCGCGGCTTGCGGCATCCACGAGACATGGGCAGCTGGAAATCGAAGGTTTTCTAGCCATGTTGGCTAACGAGCGGCAGGTGGCGGCTGTCACGTAAAGCCAGGCGTTGAACGCACTGCGATTCCTCTACCGCGAGGTGTTGGGCATGGACCTGCCATGGCTAGATGGCGTGCAGCGCCCGCGCACCCCAAAGCGCATTCCCTCGGTTGTGACGCTGGCCGAGGTGGTGGCTCTGCGATCGGCGTTGCCAACCGATATGGCTTTGCTCGTCCCCCTGATAGACGGCACCGGCATGCGGCTGATGGAAGGCCTGCGTGAGTTCGCTAAAAGTAGTTTTGATCGAGCAACAGAGGATGGTGGCGGAGCTGACCGCCGATGCCCTGTCTGAAGCGGGACAGAAGTGATAAACAAACGCCTGCGTCATGGCCGTCAATCGATCACTTCCATCCCTTCGTAAGCCCTAAAGACTTCAGCCCAACATCACGCCGACAGTTCCCGCCGAATGATCTCTGCACCTGCACTGAGAGCATTAAGCTTGCCTCGTGCCACTCGGCGAGACAAGGGCGCCATGCCGCAGTTGGTGCAAGGATAGAGCTTGTCGGCATCGACAAACTGGAGCGCTTTGCGCAGGGTATTGGCGACTTCCTCGGGCGTTTCAATGGTGTCGGTTGCCACGTCGATGGCGCCGACCATCACTTTTTTGCCACGGATCAGTTCGATCAGATCGATGGGAACATGAGAGTTGTGGCATTCCAGCGAGACGATGTCGATGTTGGACTGCTGCAGCTTGGGGAAGGACTCTTCGTATTGGCGCCATTCAGACCCGAGCGTCTTTTTCCAGTCGGTATTGGCTTTGATGCCGTAGCCGTAGCAAATGTGGATGGCGGTTTCGCACTTCAGTCCTTCGATGGCCCTTTCCAAGGTGGCCACTCCCCAGTCGTTGACTTCGTCAAAGAAGACATTGAAGGCGGGTTCGTCGAACTGGATGATGTCGACGCCGGCAGCCTCGAGTTCCTTGGCTTCTTGGTTGAGGATCTTGGCGAATTCCCAGGCCAGTTTTTCGCGGCTCTTGTAGTGGTTGTCGTAGAGCGTATCGATCATCGTCATGGGACCAGGCAGTGCCCATTTGATGGGTTGCTGGGTTTGTTGACGCAAGAATTTGGCGTCTTCGACAAACACCGGCTTCTCGCGGCTCACGGCGCCGACGACGGTCGGCACACTGGCGTCATAGCGGTCGCGAATTCTGACGGTCTCGCGTTTTTCGAAATCGACCCCGCTGAGATGTTCGATGAAGGTCGTGACGAAATGCTGGCGGGTCTGTTCGCCATCGCTGACGATATCGATGCCGGCTTGCTGTTGCTCTTGCAGTGACAAACGCAACGCATCCTGTTTGCCTTCGGTCAATTCCTCGTCTTGCAGTTTCCAGGGCGACCAGAGTTTTTCAGGCTGTGCAAGCCACGAAGGTTTGGGCAAGCTGCCGGCCGTCGAAGTGGGCAATAATTTTTTCATGATGAACGATTCCGTTTATTCGGGTTGATTAGAGAGCGTAGTTGGCAGCCCATTGCTCGAGCACGTTTTTGTAGGGCTTGATGAAGTGCTCTTCGGTGAACTTGCCCTGCTTGATGGCGCACTGGCTGCGTTCTTCTCGGTCATAGACAATCTGGGTCAATGAATAATCCTGGTTCTTCAGGCTGGGTCGATAAGATTTCCCGGCCGCAGAATTGGCGTTGTAGATCTCGGGGCGGTAAATCTTTTGAAATGTCTCCATCGTGCTGATGGTGCTGATGAGTTCAAGATTGGTGTAGTCGCTCAGCAGATCGCCGATGAAGTAGAAGGCCAACGGCGCAACGCTGTTCGGAGGCATGAAGTAGCGAACCTTCAGGCCCATCTTTTCGAAATATTGATCGGTCGGGGAGAACTCGTCTTGCCGATACTCGACGCCCAGGATGGGGTGCTGGTTTTCGGTGCGATGATAGGTCTTGCTGCTCGAGGCGCTGATGCAGATGACGGGCGCCTTGCTGAAGTGCTCTTTGTAGATGTTCGAGTTGACGAAGTGCTTGAACAGCTTGCCATGCAGGTCACCGAAATCGTCCGGCGTGCTGAATGCGGATTTGTCTTTATTGTGCTCGGGCAACACGACACTGAAGTCGTAGTCGCGCACGTAAGACGAGAAATTGTTCCCTGCAATGCCTTCGATGCGTTCGTTGGTTTTTTTGTCGACTATTTTGGTCTTCAATATTTCGATCAACGGAAACGCAATGGGGCCGTTTTCGGCGCCGACATGCATTTCGATGGAAATGATGTCGAGCTCGACCGAGTAGCGGTCTCCCTTGGGATTGTCCCAATGCGCCAACTCGTTGAAACGATTGTCGATCATCCTGAGGGTGTTGCGCAGGTTCTCCTGGCGGCTCGTTCCTCTGGCCAGATTGGCGAAGTTGGTGGTGATGCGGGTATTGTCTGACGGATGATAGTTTTCATCGAAAGCAATACTCTTGATGCCAAATGTGAAATCTTGGGTCATAGCGGTCGGGTACTCTAATTTTTTGCGATTGAATCTGGCGCTGGCCTGTTTCAGGCGGGGACCATTTCCTCGGTGGCGGCCGCTCGTGCATGGCGGGTCAATTCGACCAGCGGCAATGCCCGTTGAATCGCCGATCTGGCGCGCTGGATCAGGGCTTCGTTCTGCAGGCGGTAGTCCACAAAATCGTGGTCGGTCGCGTACACACCCAGTGGCAAGGTGCGCGCTTGAAAAAAGCTGAACAGCGGCCGCAATTGGTGGTCGATCACCAGGGCGTGGCGCTCGCTGCCGCCGGTGGCCGCCAGCAAGACCGGCTTGTCGATCAAGGCGTCCTGATGAACGAAGTCGAAGAAGTGCTTGAACAGTCCGGTGTACGAGCCGCGGAAGACGGGCGTGGCCACCACCAGCACGTCGGCTTGCTCGACGGCTGCGAGTGCTTGCTCTACCGCGTCGGGCAGTTGCGAGCGCCAGACGGCGCCGGCAAGCTGCGGCGCGAGCTGGCCCAGTTCGACCAGGCTTTGCGTGCTCGGCACTTCGTCGGCGATCAGGTCCAACAGCTGTCTCTTATACACATCTCCGAGCCCACGAGACAGGCAGAAATCT
>ERZ1031720.63-NODE-63-length-13781-cov-9.059959_pt1 | contig 13781 bp, 12 predicted proteins | sample MGYA00518750_ERZ1031720 | MGnify/ENA primary metagenome ERZ1031720 (study PRJEB33718, sample SAMN03160008) | human skin metagenome | collected 2014-04-10 | study: EMG produced TPA metagenomics assembly of the PRJNA266117 data set (Human skin bacterial metagenome and... | reverse complement strand
GTCGCCACGTTGGTGACGGCTACGGTGCTGACCTCGGCTGTGGGTTCGGTGCTGGGTGCCGGTGCACAAGCCGGCGCAGCCGTGGTGGGCGGTGCTGCTTCGGCAGCCACGGTGGCCACCGCTGGAGCGGCAGGCGCAGCCGGCAGCGATTCGAATGCCGCAGCAAGTGGCGGCACGGGTTACTTCGTCAATGCGCTGTTCCGCAAGGCGGCCGACGCACCCGCTGCCGATGGCGCGGCGGCCGTGGCCCCATCGACGGACAACGCGCAGGCTTCGGCTCAGACTGCCGCAGAAGTCACCACGATCTTTGCTCACAGCATCGGCACCGGCGAACTGCCCCAGGACGATGTCCGTTATGTCGGGCAACTGGTTGCGCAGCGCACGGGCTTGAGCCAACAAGACGCAGAAAAACGCGTGACCGACCTGTACGCCCAGGCCAAGCAAGGCATCGACCAGGCGGTCACCACGGCCAAGGAAGCGGCCGACAAGGCCCGCAAGGCTTCTGCGTACACGGCGCTGTGGCTCTTCATCTCGCTGCTGATCGCAGCCTTCACCGCCAGCTTCGCCGCCACTTACGGTGGCCGCCAGCGCGATCTTTAACTTCAAAAGGAGTCTTCCATGCGATCCATCCTTCTTTACTTTCTGGGCATCCCGATTCCCATCATCATCTTGCTGGCGCTGTTCTGGCATTGAGCCCAAGAGGCACCGACAAACAAAAGGCCCGCACGCGCGGGCCTTTTTTCATTTCACGACGACGCCAGTACCGTGCGACAGGGTGGCGGCAACCCGGCCCGCCAACAGAGCGGGACAGCCTCATGCGACCTTTCCAATCAAGTGTCGTAGGCCATTTGATAGCGCTTACCAGCCCGTTCGATATGTGCAAATCCGAGTTCGCCTAGGTGCATGCCGGCAATGAGGAGCTTGTCCGAACTGACGACATCCAACAGCCTTGATCGTGTATCGGCGGAAAGAAGCGGATCCTGGTCGAATGCAATGGATACGTCAGGATGGGCAATCTGGATTTGGGGGAAATGAACAATATCCCCCCAAACCAGCAGACTGCGGTTGCAAGACTCAATGCGATAACCAGAATGCCCTGCGGTATGCCCCGGCAAGGGCACGGCACTGATGCCGGGAAGAATGTCGTCATGAGTCGACACGCGCATCTTCTCCCGATACCTGTCGAACACCTTCCGAGCGAACAAAAAATTTCCGCGCGCGCGCTCACTGGCTCTGCCCAGATGGCCATCGTCCTCCCAGAAATCGACCTCATGGGGGTGGACGACCAACTCTGCATCGGGAAATGCGGCGTCTCCCGACGAGTCGACCAGCCCGCCAATATGATCGGGGTGTGCGTGAGTCAGCAAAATCGTGTCGATGTCGGACGGGTGCACGCCAGCCCGCGCAAGATTGGCTTGCAGTTGACCTCCCCATTGCTTGAATCCTCCCGCGCCCGCATCGATCAAAACCGTGCGGCCACGGCCGCGAACCAAGTAACAATTGATGTGAATGGAAGAAGGGTCGGTCGCACCGGCGCCCTGCTGCAGCTCGAATGCATCTGTGGGACTGATATTGGAGAGCAGATCCAGGCTTGCAGACAGATATCCGTCACTGATCGCCGTGATCGAGAACTCTCCAATCTGCTGACTGGGGGATTTCATGTTGTTCATCATCGTCTTCCTGGTCGACTGTCAGTTGCGCGCATGAATTGCAGATTCCGCATAACCCAAGCAACGTATGCGCGCAGTGAGGCCGGTGTTTCGTTCTATGACGTCATCCAATGCTTTCATGAAGAAATCCATGACCGGTTTCGTTCTGAAGGGCTCGGAGCGGTATTTGATTTCGGCATATGCGGGATGACCTCGCCCATGACGAACGACGACATAGATGACGTGCACGTTGTCCAGTGCCGCGTTCAGGATTCCGGTACAAAGTTGGGTGCATTGATCGGTCAGTTCCAAGAGCCGCCCATCGGCCGGCATCTTGTCGGCGGGGATAAAAATCGTGACGTTGGGCATCTGGCGGCTACCGTGACGTCTGGGACATGGAGTCGCGGCGACTCGTCAACTGTGCCGTCATCGGCGCATAGAGAGAGACACCCTGGGGAAGACGCACTGCACCGAGATCAATGGAATGGGCCAGCTTCGCCAGCCACCGGTGTTCAGGGAATCCATCCAATGCGACGGCTTGCATCGGGCAAGGTGTGAGGCCCATGTCGATCAGCGGCTCAGGGCCGATCTCGCTGGCCACCAGGTATTCGCCGTCACCGATGACCGGAGCCCGGTCAAGGCCGTCATAAAGATTGCGGTGCCACTCGGTAATGTGCTGCTGCCAACGGGCGAAATTTCCTCCGCCTTTCTGACGGTATTCGTCTCCCTGAAGAACATCGAGGCTGTCGATCGAATGGATGGCAAGGTAGACGGGGCAACCCGGACTCAACGCTTTGAAGCGTTGTGAGGTATGAAAGCCATCGACGGAGATGAGCGCGGGTAACTTGTTCAGACTGTAGAAATCATTCCACTCCGCTTCACGGGCTGTATCGGCAAAGCTGCATTCGACTGTATAGATCATCGGATCACGACCGGGGGGCTTGACGCCCTCGGCTCTTTTTGTTGACGTTTCATCATGGTAGAAGCTCGATGCAGGTCTATAAAACGATTTTTCGGTATGCTTCAGTGACAAAAGATCAAGATGACCTGAATGCCCAACCCACACCCCGGAGCACCCATGCGCCGAAAGATCCCCAGCAATGCGGCCCTGATGGCGTTCGAGACCGCGGCCCGTCACGGCAGTTTTGCTCGCGCCGCAGAGGAACTGTTTCTCACAGAAGGGGCCGTCAGTCGCCAGATCGGAAAACTGGAGGCGTTCCTCGGTGTCACGCTGTTCGAGCGCGTCGGAAACCGGGTCAGGCTTCTACCCCACGGGGAACGCTACGCGGCTCAAGTACGTGAAGCGCTCGATCGGTTGGACCGGGACAGTCAGTACCTGATGGGACAGCCCCCGGACGGTGCAACCCTGGACATTGCCACCATTCCGACTTTCGCAATGCGATGGCTCATTCCCCGTCTGTCAAGATTTCAGCAGCGCTACCCGAACATCACCGTGCATCTTGCCGAGCGCATGGATCCGTTTGTCCTGGCCGGAAGCGGATTCGATGCAGCGATCCACTTCGAGCATGCAGCCTGGGCAGGGATGCGGACGCACCGCCTGCTCAATGAGGTGCTGGTGCCGGTGTGCCACCCGCGACTCGTGAAGGGAAAGAACGGAACAGCGACGCTGAACGGCCTGCCGCGCCTGCATCGACGGCAGAATCCCGATGCCTGGCAACGCTACGCCCAGGAAACGGCCATCCCGCTGACCCACCCTGCGATGGGTGCGCGCTACGATCTTCATTCGATGTTGATCGAAGCGGTGCTGGCCGGTCTGGGAGTCGCGCTGGTGCCACGCCTCTACGTCGAAACCGAGCTGGCATCGGGCCGACTGGTCGCACCGTGGCCAGAGGGTAAAACCATCTCGAAAACCTTCTGCCTCATCCTCCCCGGACCGATCGGCTTGAGCGACTCGCCGGTACAGGCGTTTGCTCGATGGATACAGGACGAAGCGAAGGAGACGGCGACAGCCCATGCGTCGCTTTCTCCGGGGCCTTGAGCTGCGGCAAGCCAGGCTGGCCACCGCCGCAAGGGCTGAATCACTGCGAGGCTTCGAGCTCGGCGCGCACGCCGCCGGATGGGGTCCGGCTGGCGATGAACTCGGCCGTGCGGATGGCGCCGGCCAGTTGTTCGCCGATGGAGTTCGACTCCCAGTTGACGCCGCGCAGGGGGTGGCCGACGGCATACAGGCCATCGACGCCCTGCCCTGCGGAATCCAGGACCTGCCCGCTGGCGCCATGGGCGGCGATGCCGAATCCGGTGTCGTCGGGATGCACCAGGCCCTGAGCCAACAGATCCTTCACCAGGGGGTCGGACACCTTGCGCCAATCGAACTCGAAACCGTCCGCACCGATGACGCGGTCGGCCCTCACGGTTCGAGTCAGCTGGCTTCCACGCGGCGTCCATTGCACGGCCAGGCTGCCGTCTTCGGCGCGGTCCAGCCCGGTCAGTCGGCCGGAGACTTGCGTGAACCGCCCTGCGCGCTGGATGGCCTGCAGCCGCTCGACCGAGACCGGCGCCGCGCGATGCAGGATGTTTTCCCAGAAGGGACGGAGATGGCGGATGAACTGCCGTTTTTCGCGCAGCGTGGCCCGCTCCCAGAGCTCCGGCAGATGCGGGCGGATGGCGCCTGCGATCTGGTGCAGGTGGCCGTCATTCTGCCGAATGGATCGGCGTGCCCGGCGTGCGGCAGCGACCACCTGCGAGAGCTGGCTGGGCAAATTCTGCGGGTCGAGCACATCCGGCCAGGCCGTGAGATCGAGGCGCTCTTGCACCAGCAGCCCGCGGCGCGAGATGGCGATGTAACGGCCCTTGAAACCGGCGTCTTCGGCACTGAGGATGACATCGAGTGCGCTCAAGCCCGTGCCGACGACCAGCACCTCACGGTCTCGATCGATGCCGTCGTAAGCCTGGTCGTGCCACGGATCGTGAATCGAAGGCCGTGCACCGCGAGCGCCTTCGGCGGGCTCGGTTGCGGATTTTCTGAACAAGCCTGTTGCCAGGACCACCTGCCCCACCGCGATGGCCGCGCCGGACTGCGTGACGATCCCATAACCCTGCGCATGGCGCCGCAGACCGACGACCCGGTCGGACACATGCCGGAAACCGACCCGGCCGGCGTTCTGCGCGATGGCCTGCTCGAGTTGATGCTGCACGTAGGTGCCGTAGATCCAGCGGGGCGGAAACGAATCGGCAAATGCCACGCCCGGGGGCGGCTGCCAACCGAGTGCAGCCGCGTGCGATTGCAGCCAGCGCGCCAGGTGATCGGGCTGCTGGGGCTCCACGCCGAAATTCTTGGCCGGGCCGTTGACCAGATGACTGGGGTTGCGCGTGCTGTACGCGATGCCGCGGCCGATCTCCGGGTCGCTGCCGATCAGGGTGATGTCGATCCCCTCGGTCGTGGCCCGGATCAGCTTGAGAGCCGTCAATGCGCCAGCCAATCCGCCGCCGACGATACCTATTTGTGCGTTTGCCATGCCATGCTCCACGCTGAACGAATCGATCAGCATTCAAGATGAGAATGCAAAATACTAAATGCGCGATCGCGCATGATTCACCTTGATTTACGCATGCATTCATGATGAATCCGGATAACGGATTTCATGACCGGCCGGCGGGCGGTTTATCCAGAAACGCAATAAACAAACGATGCAGAAACCCAGGCGCAACCGACCTGGGTTTTAGCCAGATCCTTGTCGAATCCCTGGGAAAAAACAGTTCTCCCTGCCCCGCTGCTGCAGAGCAAGCCGCCAGAACCGCGGACGCTTTCTCGAGACGTCGACGTCAGGCCGTCTGGCCGATTTCCAGATGCCGATTGAGCCCGCGCAGCAAGGCCACCACGACATCGATCGCCGGCGTGGGGATGTTCAGATGGCGGGCGAATGCCTGCGGCTGGCCCAGGATGGGCTCCACTTCGATCACCCGGCCGGCAAACACGTCCTGGAGCATGGACGGGTACTGGTTGACGCCGCCGGACAGCGTCGTCGATGCCGCCACGACGCGCTCGTCGGGCAACGGCCAGCCTGCCGCTGCCGCGATGCGGGCGACCTCGTGGACCAGCGCGGCACCCAGGGACTCGAGTTCAGGCGAGGCGGCCCGTGCGGCGTTGCCCAGGCGTGTCAGCGCGCTCAAGGTGTTGCCCGAGGCGTTGATCAGCAGCTTGAGCCAGATCTCCTGGCGGACGTCGTCGGTGCTTGCCACCGGCAGGCCGCTGGTCGCCAACAGATCGAGCAGGCGCGACAGCCGCTCGGAGCCGCCCCCGGCCGGTTCGCCGAAGACAAACAGGTTGCGCCCCGGGGCATGCCGGATGCGGCCCGGGGCCTCGATGGCGTTGGGCGAATAGATGACACAGCCGATGGCCCGTTGCGGGGTGATCTCGTGCCACAGCGTGCCGTCGGGATCGAGCAGCGGCAGGTACGCCTGCTCGCCGGACAGGCCATGGTTCCACCACCACGGGATGCCGTTGGTCATGAACACCGCCACACCCGTGCGGCCCAGCAGCCGCCGGATGGCTGCGGCATGCACGGGCAACGAATGCGCCTTGAGGCCGACCAGCACGAAGTCCTGCTCCTCCAGCGTCGAGGGATCGTCCGTCGCCTGCGCCACGGCGCCCTGCCACTGATCGGCGCCGCTGGTGAGGTGCAGGCCGTGCTGCCGGATGGCCTGCAGATGCGCGCCGCGCGCGACGACGGACAGTTGCACCTGTCCGGCATGCGCCAGGCGTGCCCCGACATGTCCGCCGATGGCGCCGGCCCCGTAGATGCAGATTCTGGCCTGTCGATTTGAACTCATGGGTGTGTGAACGATGGGTCTGTGAAACGAGCTTACCGGATAACCAGACTGCAGACTGCGGCCGTGCCGCTTTCGCCTCGAGATTTTTTGAATAACGACGCTCGTTATTCGCCTTTGTCTGGGCCTGGATGAAACGATATTCTGGCCGTCCTTCGTTCAAGCGACACCATGCGGCGTACTCTTCTCCCTCTTTCGTGCGATACCCATTTCCATGTGATCGACAGCCGGTATCCGACCATCGCCAAACCGATGGTTCCGGTCGATCCGGCATCCCTGGCCGACTACGAGCAGTTTTGCGCCACGGTCGGCATTCAGCGGTCCGTGATCGTGCAGCCATCGTTCTACGGCACCGACAACCGCTGCCTGCTCGAATCGCTGGCCCAGGCCAAACACGCCATGCGGGGCATTGCCGTCGTCGATACGCAGGTCGGCGATGCGGAACTCGAGGCGCTGCACCGGGCCGGCGTCCGCGGCGTGCGCTTCAACCAGATCCAGTTCGGCGCAACCGCCATGGACGAGATGCGCGAGATCGCCGCCCGGGTCCGCCCGCTGGGTTGGCACATCCAGCTTCACATGCGTGCAGAGCAATTGGCAGCACACGCAGACACCCTGCGGGCCCTGCCCGTTCCGCTGGTGATCGACCACCTGGGCCGGGCCCGGCCCCCGACCCGGCATTCCGATCCGGGATGGACGCTGCTCAAGCAGTTGCTCGGCGAAGGCAACACCTGGGTCAAGGTCTCGGGTCCGTATCACGAGTCCCTGCAGGGCGCACCGCGTTATGCGGATTTCACCGAAATGGCGGACGAGCTGGTCCAGCTTGCGCCCGACCGGCTCTTCTGGGCATCGGACTGGCCGTACGGCTCGGAAACCGTCAAGCCCGCGCTCGACCCCATCGTCGACACCTTCTGGGACGTGGTCCGCGACGACGCCGACCTGGCGTTCCGCATCCTGGTCCGCAATCCCGGCGAGTTCTATGGCTTCGATTGACGGCGCGGGTTCGCACGATCCGTTTTTCTGCGCCCGGGCAGGCCCCCACTTCAGTCCATCCCGTACGACCCGCACCACCCACATGACCCGCACGACCCGCCGCTCCCTTTCATGACCCCACGACGCTCCATCCTCCAAGCCGCCACGCCCCTGGCGATCGCCACGGCGCTGACTTTCACCTCCGGCTGGGCACTGGCCCAGTCCACGCAGCCGGTGCATGGCGGCACGCTGCGTGCCATCGTGCAACCCGAGCCCATCGCGCTGAACACCACGTTCAACACCACCTTCGTCAACGGCATCGTGACCTCCAACATCCTGGAGGGGCTGCTGACCTACGATGAAAACCAGCAGCCCCGCCCCGGCCTGGCCACGCAGTGGGAGGTCTCGCCCGACGGGCTCACCATCACCTACCGGCTGCGCAAGGGTGTGAAGTGGCACGACGGGCAGCTGTTCACCTCGGCCGATGTCAAGTTCAGCGCGCTTCAGGCGTGGAAGGTCAACCATCCGATCGGGCGCACGATCTACGCGGCGCTGGCGGATGTCGAAACCCCCGACGACTACACGGCGGTGTTTCGTTTCACGAAGCCCTCGCTGGTGGTGCTGAGCTATGCCAATGCGCAGGGGTCGATGGTGCTGCCTCGCCATGTCTACGAAGGCACGAACATCCTCTCGAACCCCGCCAACCAGAAACCGATCGGCACCGGCGCGTTCAGGTTCAAGACCTGGCAGCAGGGCCAGTACATCGAGCTCGAGCGCAATCCCGACTATTGGGACACGGGCAAGCCTTACCTCGATCGTGTCATCTTCCGTGTCATCCCCGACGCCGGCGCCCGTGTGGCCGCCTTCGAGAGCCAGGAAGTGGATTACGCGCCCTTCGACGCCGTGGCCTTCTCGGATGTGGAGCGGCTGAAGAAGCTCCCCTTCATCGGAGTCGGCACCAGCGGTTATTCATGGGAATCCGCCTACACGTTCGTGGAGTTCAATCTTCGCAACCCCATCCTGGCGAATCCCAAGGTTCGCCATGCAATTGCGCAGGCCATCAACGTGCAGGGCCTGATCAACGCCGTATGGTTCGGCTTCGGCAAGCCCTCCACCGGCCCCATCCCGTCCACGCTCAAGAACTTCTACACCACGCAGGGTGTGCCGCAATACCCCTACGACTGGAAAAAAGCCGAGGCCCTGCTCGACGAAGCGGGTTACCCCCGCCGGGCCGACGGCACGCGGTTCAGCTTGAACTTCGACTACCAGCCGTTCCACCAGACGTTCAAGCAGCAGGCCGATTACATCAAGCAGAACCTCAAGCGTGTCGGCATCGAGGTGAATGTGCGCAACCAGGATCTGCCGACCTTCACCAAGCGGGTCTACGACGCGTACGACTTCGACCTCAATACCGGGCGCTGGGGCCCGATGATGGATCCGCAGATCGGTGTGCTTCGTCACTACTGGACGCGTGCCATCTCGAAGGGAACCCCGTGGACCAATGCGTCGGGCTACAGCAACCCGCAGGCCGATGGCGTGATCGAGGCATTGATCGCCGAGGGCAATCCGGCCAAGCGGGTGGCGCTCTTCCATCAGCTGCAACGCATTGCCCAGACCGACCTGCCCGTCATCCCCTTGTTCGAGCAACGCAACTTCACGATCTACAACACCCGTGTGCATGGACTGTCGAAAGACGCCGATGCCGCGCAGGCTTCGCTGAAGTCGGTCTGGCTGAGCCCGCCTTGAGCGACCGCTGCGCTTGCGCGTCTGGTTGAGAGCGTGCGGTGAATCCGGCGGCCCACCCCGAGCGGTGGGCCTTTTGACTGGAGCCGGCCTCTACGGCTCGCGGGTCCGGGCGGCATCCCAGAGTTTCATGAGCTCGGTGATGGACGCGTTGAAGACCGAGACCTTCACACCGTCTCTGGCCGATATCGACACCCCCAGCAGGAAACTGTTGAAGGCCACGCCCAGAGACCGGGCATCGGTACGGCAGGACAGTTCGCCCGCAGCGATTGCGCGCTCGACACATCGCACGAATCCTTGCAGCGTCCGCGCACGCGAGGCGGTCAGGGGCTTGGCAAGATGGGCATGCTCGGGGGTGGGTGCGCTCATGATGCCCAATGCCACCATGCAGCCCTTGGGATGTCCCGATTCGCACTGCATCTGGGTCGAGCGGCGCAACGCAAGCTCGACGGCTTCCCGAGGGGCCATCCCGTCATCCCACAGACAGTCCGTGACACGTGCGTAGGTCGCGAGGTAGCCGCTCACCACCTCGGCAAACAAAGCTTCTTTGGAACCGAACGCCGCATAGAAGCTCGGCGCCGAGATGCCCCCCCCGATATGCGCCTTCAGTTGGCTCAGCGAGGTGGTCTCGTAACCCTGCTCCCAGAAAAGATGCATCGCCTGCTCGACAGCCTGCTGCCGGTCGAATGTCCTGGGGCGCCCCATCTGTGCCATCGTAGCCTCCGATCGTCATGACTTAAATACTACTCGATACAAAAGTCCTTGACAAGGATCGGTGGCCAGGCCTACATTTGTACCGATCAATACATATGTTGCCACCAGCTCCATCGCTGCCGGCGCGATGGGCCACCCTCTTCAAAAGGACATTTTTCGTGAACCAATCTTCCACTCGGGCGACGGCGGCAGTGCCGGATCGCTTGCCGATGGCTGCACTGCTGGCCTTGGCCATGACCGGCTTCATTTGCATCGTGACGGAGACGTTGCCCGCCGGACTGCTGCCCCAGATCGGCGCCGGCCTGGGAATCAGCCAGGCGATCACCGGCCAGATGGTGACGGCCTATGCGCTGGGATCGCTGCTGGCGGCCATCCCGCTGACGATTGCGACACGCGGCTGGCGGCGGCGCAACGTCTTGCTGCTGACGCTCGCCGGGTTCTTCGTTTTCAACACGGTCACTGCGCTTTCGCACCACTTTGTGCTGACCTTGGTTGCGCGTTTCTTCGCGGGTGTGGCCGCCGGGCTGGCCTGGAGTCTCCTGGCCGGTTATGCCCGGCGCATGGTCGCCCCGCATCAGCAAGGCCGTGCATTGGCCGTGGCGATGGTCGGAACCCCGATTGCCCTGTCGCTGGGTGTTCCGCTCGGCACATGGATGGGCTCGCTGATCGGCTGGCGGACCGCGTTCTGGATCATGTCGGGCCTGGCCCTGCTCTTGATCGGATGGGTGATCGCCAAGGTTCCCGACTACCCGGGGCAGTCCAGGCACGAGCGGATGCCCTTGAGAACCGTGTTCACCACCCCCGGGGTACGGCCGGTGCTGGCGGTCGTCGTCGCCTGGATGCTGGCCCACAACATTCTCTACACCTACATCGCGCCGTTCGTGGTGCCGGCCGGACTGGGCGAACGGATCGACCTGGTTCTACTGGCCTTTGGTGCTGCGGCTCTTGTCGGCATCTGGTTCGCCGGCATGCTGGTCGACCGCCATTTGCGGACCACCGTACTGGCCAGCCTGGCGGCATTCGCTTTGACCGCTGGCCTGTTCGGCTTGGGTGCCCGGAATCCCGTCGTCATCTATCTCGGCGTCGTCGTGTGGGGCATCACCTTCGGAGGCGCTGCCACCTTGCTGCAAACCGCCTTGGCCGATGCCGCCGGGCGTGGTGCCGATGTGGCGCTCTCCATGAACGTGGTGGCTTGGAATGCAGCGATTGCAGGCGGGGGAGTCGTTGGCGGCATGCTGCTCGACTCGTGGGGCGTGGGCTCGTTCCCTGGGTCTTTGGTGATGCTGCTGACGGTCGCCTTCATCATGGCCTGGTCGTCGCGCTCGCATGCGTTCCGGCCGGGACTCCGCAGCGGGGGCGCACCGGTCGGCGGGCATTGAAGGGGGTGGCGCAGCCGCACGTGCCTGTCCCATCTCGGCCGGCTGCGCCTGCCGCAAGGGGCTCGCTAAGCGATCCAGGGCCGATCCCGATCGATGCGCGACAGGGGATGGAGCGAATCCCGGCCCAGCGCGCCGACAGAAGCCACGCCCAACTGGTGCAGGGTGTTGCGGATCTCTTCCTCGAACAGCTGCAGCAGCCGGACCACGCCCGGCGCTCCGCCCGAGGCCAGGGCAAGCGCCTGCATCTTGCCGACACCGACCGCATCGGCACCCAGCGCCAGCGCCTTGACCACATCGATGCCGCGGGTGATGCCGCCATCCATCAGCACCTTGGCCCTGCCCTGCACGGCATCGACGATGCCCGGCAGGATTTCCAGCGTCGCCGGCTCGTCGTCGAGCTGCCGCCCGCCGTGGTTGGACACGTACACCGCAGCGGCGCCGGCCTCGACGGCCAGCAAGGCATCCGCCGGATCCTGTATGCCCTTCACGATCACCGGCAGGCGGGTCGCGGCGACGATGTCCTTGAGCACATCCCAGTCCAGTCCATGCAATCGGGACGGATCGGAGAAGCCTGCGGCTGCGCTCAGATTGGGCCGGCGGGTGTCGCTGGCCGTCAGGGCAAAGAAGTGGTTGCGGATGTCGCGGTCCCGGCGTCCGATGACCGGCACATCCACGGTGATGCACAACGCCCGGAAACCCAGTCTTTCGACCGATTCGAGCAAGGGCTGCCACCAATCCCGGCCGTCGCGCACGTAGAGCTGGAAGATCGGCTGGCCACGGCCGGCCTCCACCACATCCTGCATCGGCGTGGCCGAGTTCACGCCGTAGAAAAAAGTCGTTCCGTATTGGCCGGCCGCCTGTGCGCTGGCGCGGGCCCCTTCGCGGTGCAGCAGCTCGAGCGAGCCGATGGGCGACAGAAAAACCGGAATGGCCAGTTCCTCGCCCAGCAGTGAGGTCGAGGTCTCGACCGTCTGGATGTTGCGCAGCACCCGGCGCCTGAAACCCCAGGCATCGAAGGCCTGCCGATTGCGCGCCACGGTGCTCTCGCGGCCCGCACCGCCGACCACGTAATCCCACAGCTTGGGCTCCAGCGCCTCCTTGGCGGCCGTGGCGATCTGCTCGACCAGGACGGCGTTTTCCACATCGTTCGTCATGTGCTTTTTTTCGTTGGAATGAAAAAGCGGCAGATCCGAACGGACGCAGAACGAGCCACCCGGCCACCGGTGTGCGGCTGAGAATATCGTTTCATCGCGGGCCGAACAAATGCGATATTTGTTCTAGGTTATGTCGAACGCCGCAGGCCGTCGCGCCTTCGGGCCGGCCCGGGCTCAGTCCGCCAAATGGACCTGATCGCGCCCGGCCTGCTTGGCCTTCAGCATGGCCAGATCGGCCCGGTGCAGCGTCTGCATGACCGGCTCGCCGTCGCGCAGGCTGGCCACACCGATCGAGACGGTCAACCGTCCGTCGGGCCGCGGAATGGCGGCCAACAGGGTGCGCAGGCGCTCGGCCAGGGCCAGCGCGTTGTCCTCGCCCTGCTCGGGCAGCAGCACGCAGAACTCCTCGCCGCCCAGCCGGCCGAACACATCGCTTCTGCGCAGTGCGTGCTGCAGCACATCCGAGAGCCCGCGCAGCACGGCATCGCCGGCCGCATGGCCATGGCCGTCGTTGAGGCGCTTGAAATGGTCGATGTCGATATAGAGCAGCGTCAGCGATGCGCCGGTGATCCGGGCCTTGACGGCCGCCGTCTCGGCCTGCTTCAGAAACTCGGCCCGGCTGCGCGCACCGGTCAGCGTGTCGGTGACCGACAGCTCCTCGAGCTGGAACGCCTGATCGAAAGCTCGCCGCTGGTAATCCTGGATGCGCATGTAGGTGACGAAGCCGGTCACCAGAGCCATCGCCGCGAACAGCAGGCTGAACACCGTATCGGTGCGGCTTGCGGTGTGATCGAACACAAAAGGCAGGAAGAACGCATAGCAGACCCCTGTTCCACCGACCCACTGCGCCAGCGTGACCCAGAAGAAGCTGGTCGTCAGCACGATGATGATGGCCGCCGGCAGAAAGTACATCAGCGGCCGTTCGGTGCCCAGCGCGCCCAGGTAACTGCTGAAGCTGATGGTGGCAATGGTGCCCATGCAGGCCGCCCCGTAGAGGCGCACCGTGGGCGCACGGGTGATGAGGTAGGCGAACAAAGCCGTCAGCGGCAACAGCAGCACCCGCAGCCAGACGTATTCGGGGTTGGGTATCAGCAGCCGCACCAGCAGCGTCACCGCGGTGCCCAGCACGGCCGTCACGCCCATCTCCACGGCCGTGAGCTGCAGCCGCCTCAGTGTCTGCTCGCGATAGGCCTCTTCGCGGCCGGCCTCCGCAGCCGGCAGGGGCACGGGTTTCTCAAGCGCCATCCGTATCGGTCATTCAGTTTGCGCTCCCAGATTTGGTTCACCTTGCACCGGAAACGGGAGGTGCGGGCGTCGTCAAAGATGCACGATTCTAGAGCGTCTGTCTCTTATACACATCTCCGAGCCCACGAGACAGGCAGAAA
>ERZ1031720.62-NODE-62-length-13846-cov-10.700094_pt1 | contig 13846 bp, 14 predicted proteins | sample MGYA00518750_ERZ1031720 | MGnify/ENA primary metagenome ERZ1031720 (study PRJEB33718, sample SAMN03160008) | human skin metagenome | collected 2014-04-10 | study: EMG produced TPA metagenomics assembly of the PRJNA266117 data set (Human skin bacterial metagenome... | reverse complement strand
GATTTCTGCCTGTCTCGTGGGCTCGGAGATGTGTATAAGAGACAGAGGCGAATTCACGGAATCCTTCGCTGGCTGCAATGGTGGTGATCACCTTCGAGAGCCGGTCGATGGCGCGCGGATCGGTGCCAGCCGCCGCCAGAAAGCCGAAGCGCGTCACGACTTCGTAGCCCTGCAGTCCGGCTTCGCCGACCGTGGGGGTGTCCGGCAGGCTGGGCACCCGTGCGCGCGCACTGACCGCGAGCGCCCTGAGCCGTTTGGCTTGGACCAGCGGCACGGCCGAGGTCAAGGGCGCGAACATGAACGTCACCTGCTTGCTGACCACGTCGGCCACGGCCTGATCGCCGCCCTTGTAGGGAACGTGGGTGGCGGTGGCCTGGGCCTGGCTGAGCATGACGGAGGCTGCGAGGTGCGGCACGCTGCCGGTGCCCGAGGACGAGTAGTCGAGGTCGCCGGGATGGCCCTTGGCGTGGGCCAGCAGGTCGTTCAGGGTCTTGAAGGGCGAGTCCTCCGCGACCACCAGCACGAGGCAGCCATCGCTGATGCCTGCCACCGGGGTGAAGTCCCGGATCGGGTCGAAAGGCAACTGGGCGTAGACGCTCTTGTTGATGTAGTGCGGCGACGAGACGACCAGCAGGGTCCTGCCGTCGGGTGCCGATTTGGCGACGGCATCCGATCCCAGGATGCCATTCGCGCCCACCCGGTTGTCGACGACCACGGGCGTATTCATGGCCTGGCCGATTTCCTTGGCGAAGTAGCGTGCGGTGGCATCGGCGGCGGTGCCCGGGGCGACGGGCGCGACCAGTTTGATGGGGCCGTTCGGCTTCCATTCCTCGGCCGTGGCGTTGGCCGTCCAGCCGAGGGCCGCCACCAGGAGCAGGGGCAGGCCATGCCTGTGCAAACGTTTCATGTCTGTGTCTCCGATTGTCGATCTGGTCTTCCGTGCATCACGGACCTCGATGTCTATTCATCGGTTTTGATGCTATTTAGATCGCTCGATGCAATCAATGCGCGATGAATCACTAGACTGATGAACTCTGTTCACCAATGAGGGCGTCATGGATTGGGATCTCAACGGCTTGCGGATCTTCGCGCGCATTGCCCATCACCAGAGCTTTGCCAAGGCTGCGGGGGCGATGGGCCTCACACCGTCCGCCGTCAGCAAGGCCATGACCCGACTGGAAAGAGACCTGGGCGTGAAGCTGCTGCATCGCAACACGCGCTCTGTTCGGCTGACGGCGGACGGCGAAGTCTTTCTCGACCGCTGCCAGCATGTGCTGGCGGAGATCGACGACGCGGCCGCGGCGCTGGTGCATGCGAGATCTATACCGCAGGGACGCATCCGCGTGCTGGCTCCGGTGGGGTTCGGCCGCCAGGTGGTCGTGCCGGCACTGCTCGATTTCTGGCAACGGTATCCCGAGGTCTCGGTCGATCTGGAGCTCAGCGACCGGCCTGCGGATGTCCTGCTCGAGGGACTGGATGCCATCGTCACCGTGGGGCCGACGCAGGACGAGGCGCTGGTGTCCCACCGGCTGGGCCGCTACCGCATGCTGGCGTGTGCCTCTGCCGACTACCTGGCGCGGCGCGGTTGCCCGCAGACGCCGGACGACCTCCTGCAGCACGATTGCCTGTCTTATGCGATGCCGCAAACGCGGCGGTATCGGGAGTGGGTGTTCATCAAGGATGGTCGCAAGCAGGTGGTCGACCTGTCGGGCCGCATCAACATCAACCATGCCGAATCGTTGATGGCGATGGCACTGGGCGGAGCGGGCATCGTGATGCTCAGTACGTTCGTGACGGCGCAGGCCATTCAGGATGGACGGCTGGTGCCTCTCCTGACCGACTACATGAGCCCCGGCGCGGAAATCCACATCGCCTATCCCCCCAACCGCAACCTGTCCGCCCGGGTCCGCGTGTTCCGGGATTTCATGTACCAGACGGTTGCACGTTTTGCCGAGTTGTATCCGTCCCACGCCATGCAGCCCGAAAGCCCCGCCTAGACGAACCATCCGCGCTCACGCTCCTACAAGGCTGCCTTGTAGTTCTTCGCCATCCGAAGGATGTGATCGGCCAGCAACGTCTTGCCGGCCTCCAGCCGCCCCTCTGCAATGGCGTCGATGATCTGGTCGTGATCGTCTGCCGGGCTCGGCGAGCGTTCGCTCAGGCGTCCGGACAGAAAATTCCGCAGCGTGTCGAAGCGGCCTGAAGTGAGCTGGTAGGCCTCGGTGAGATAAGGGTTTTCGCAAGACGCGAACAGGGCATCGTGGAACTCTGCATCGGCTTTGCCGTAGCCGAGGCGGTCGGCATGCGCAGCAGCCGTGCGCATGGCCGCAGTGGCACGGCGAAGGTCGGTCAGCAGCTTCTGCAACTGATTGCCCGCAGCGAGCGTCAGGGCCTGCAGTTCCATGAACATGCGGAACTCGCTGAGCTTCACGACCTCGTCGTAAGAGGGTTTGAACACATAGGCGCCGCGCGGCGGCGCGGTCTCCACCAATCCCTGGAACTGCAGGGACATCAGGGCCTCGCGCACCGGTGTACGGCTGACGCCGAGGGTGGCCGCAATGCGTTCCTCGGCGATGTACTCCCCCAGCGGCAACTCGCCTTCCACGATGCTCTTTCGGATGCTTTGCGTGACGATGGTGACGAGCTTGGGCGGACGGTTGATGAGTTGATTGCTCATTTTTATGAGATGCGGTTGGGAGAGAGGGTCTCAAGGCACACGGCGCCAAGCCAACTATCTCACACAAGCCGGCACCGAAATCCGTGGCCATCAAAACCAATGTGAAGGTCGCTAAAACCAGGGTTTACCTTTAGTGGTTTACGCGATGTCTTGTCTTTCTGTGTACGGTATACAGTACACGGAAACGACGACTTTGGAAATTTCAGGCTATGAATCAACTGGATTTGAATGAACGGGTGGCGGTCATCACTGGCGGCACGGGCGGTATCGGCAAAGCCATCGCCGCGCGGTTTGTCGCTTCGGGTGCCAAGGTGATCCTGTGGGACCGGCAGCCGGACGCGCTGAGTGCCGTGGTTGCCGAGACGGGCTCGGCCGCAGGCGACGTGGTGGACGTCACCGACCAGGCCAGCCTGGCCCGTGCGGCCGCCGGGGTGGCCGAGCAGTTCGGGGGCATCGACATCCTGATCAACGCGGCGGGCATCAACGGTGCGATCGGACCGGTCGAAAGTTATCCGGTGGAGAGCTGGCATCAGGTGATGGCCGTGAACCTGACCGGCGTGTTTCTCTCCTGCCGTGAAGTGTTGCCCTACCTTCGCCGCGCGCGCCACGGACGCATCGTCAATCTCTCTTCCGTGGGGGGCAAGGAAGGCAATCCCAATCAGGGCGCCTACGGTGCGTCGAAGGCGGGCGTGATCGCGTTGACCAAGTCTTTGGGCAAGGAACTCGCGGATACGGACATCCGGGTGAATGCGGTGGCGCCTGCCGCCATCGAGTCCGAGATGCTGGCCAAGATGACGGAAGAACAACGCGCTTTTGTCCTGGCCAAGATCCCGATGGGCCGCGCCGGCCGGCCGGACGAAGTGGCGGCCATGGTGGCTTGGCTGGCCACCGAGGAATGTTCTTTCACGACCGGCGCGACCTTGGATCTCACCGGTGGACGCGCGACGTACTAGGAGGCTCGCGCCATGACCAGCGTCAAACGGGCCTTGACCCTCGCGCATCTGTCCTTTCTGGACAAGCGGCCCGCGGATTTGTTGCGCATCGCGGCCCATGCCGGATTCGATGCCGTGAGCCTGAGGCTCGCGACACCGGCGGCAGGCCATGTCTGTTATCCCCTGCAGGCCGGCTCGGACGACCTGCGCGAACTGCGGCGCTTGGCCGATGGCCTGGGCGTCGAGATCGCCGAAGTCGAGGTCGTCTGCCTTGCTGCCGACACCGAGGTCGCACAGTACCTGCCGCTCCTGGAAGCCGGGGCGGAGCTGGGGGCCACACGGCTCTGCGTCAACGTCGACGATCCGGTACGGTCGCGAGCGGTCGAGAACGGCGTGCAGCTGTGCGACCTTGCGGCGCCTTTGGGGATGGCCGTGGACATCGAATTCATGGTGTGGCGCCCGGTGCACGATCTGCGGGATGCCGCCGGTTTCGTGAAAGCGGTGGCCCGTCCCAATGCCTTTGTCCTGGTGGATGCGCTTCATCTGCAGCGATGCGGCGCAATCCCCGGTCAGATCGACAGCGCGCTGTTGCCGTTGATCGGCAATGTGCAACTGTGCGATGCACCGCTGCGCCGGCCGGCAGACGACCAGATCGTCGCCGAGGCGCGCGGCGACCGCCTGCTGCCGGGAGAGGGCGAACTGCCGCTCGCTGAACTGGTCGCGCGTCTGCCCGCCGGTCTGTCGATCGGGGTCGAGATCCCGACCCGCCGTTACGCCCAGGGCATGGATGCCTTCGAACTGGCCACGCGGGCGGCGCAGGCCACACGGACGCTGCTCGGCGGCAACACGTAAATCCAGCCGGGGCTCGAACCCCGGCAACGACAGTCAACCCATCACATCAAACTGGAGACAACCATGTCAGAAGTCATATCGGGCAGGAACCGCGTGGGCGGCGAGACCGGCCATCGCGAAGAGGCAGCGGGAACGAATCCCCGGAAGGCAGCGCTGGCGGCCTGGTTCGGCAGCGCGCTGGAGTATTACGATTTTTTCGTCTACGGCACCGTCGCTGCGTTGGTGTTCCCGAAGATCTTCTTTCCGACGAACGATCCGTCCACGGCCCTGTTCGCTTCGATGGCGACCTTTGGCGTGGCGTATATCGCGCGCCCGCTGGGCTCGTTCCTGATGGGCCACTATGGTGACCGGCTCGGACGCAAGGTGGTGATGGTGGGCACGCTGCTGTTGATGGGCGTATCGACTTTCCTGATCGGCTGCCTTCCGACCTACGAAACCGCGGGCCTGCTGGCGCCGGCCTTGCTGGTGCTGATGCGCATTCTTCAGGGCCTCTCTGCAGCCGGCGAGCAAGCCGGCGCCAACGCCATGTCGTTCGAGCATGCGCCGGCCCATCGCCGCGGCTATTTCACGAGCTGGACGCTGAGCGGCACGCAGGGCGGCCAGGTGTTGGCACCGGCCGTGGTGCTGCCGTTGGCGGCATTTCTGCCGCAGGAAGACTGGATGTCATGGGGCTGGCGTGTTCCGTTCTGGCTGAGCATCGTCGTCGTGGCCGTCGGCTTCATGATCCGGCGTCAGCTCGAGGAAACACCGGCCTTCCGCAACGAGGTCAAGTCCAGCACCAACGCAGACAAGATTCCGCTCAAGGTTCTTTTCACCGACTACCGTCCCGAGCTGCTGCAGGTGTTCTTTGCCGCCTTCGTGGCATCGATCGGCACCACCTTCACCGTGTTTGCACTGTCGTTCGGTACCAGCAGCGACCGCGCAGTCCCGATCAATGCATCGACCATGCTGTGGATTGCCATCGTGGCGAATCTGATTGCCGCACTGACCATTCCGCTGTGGGGCGCGCTCACCGACCGCATCGGACGCAAGCCGGTTTTCCTGGCCGGCAACGTCGGTTGCGTCGTGTTTGCAGCCCTGTTCCTGTGGTCGCTCACGACGGGCAACAACGCGTTGGTCTTTGCGGTGGGCGTGATCCTGGGGGGCGTGTTCTTTGCGATCACCTGCGCCTGCTGGCCGGTCACTTACGCCGAACGGTTTCCGACCCGCGTCCGATTGTCCGGCATGGCGATCGGCACGCAGTTCGGTTTTGCGGTCGCCGGCTTCACGCCGCTGATTCAGTCCGCGCTGGTCGGCAAATGGGGAACCGCGCCCTGGGTGCTGCCGGCCGTGTTTTCTGCCGCGGCTTGCCTGATCTCGGCGGTGGCGATCGCCAGCATGCGCGAGACATTCAAGACACCGTTGGAAAAGCTGGGTAAATAAGCGATCGCCGCAGCGGGGGCCGAGCCCTGCGCTCGGGATCGCGGATGAACTGCGGCCTTTGGCCGCAGTTGTCATTTCAGCGAACGGAATCATGAATAGGGTTCGAACGGATCCTTTTTGTGTTGCTGAGCCTGCACGAAAATACGCGCTGATCATTATTTAGAGCGCGAGATTGAAAAGGGGGTAATGGCTTGATCGGAACAATAAAGGAACTTCTATTTCGATGGGATGGTTTTCTGGTGTGAGATTGGCGAAAATCAGGGAGGTGCTGTGAGCGATGTCGTTTGTCATAAATATATGAGATTTCAGTATTTGCGGGGTCGGTGATTGCGTGCGCATAATTTTGGATTTTATGATTTCCGCGATGATCAGAATAATCAAGAAAGTCACAGCGGGGGCTATGATTGCATCTGCAGCTCTGACGAGCGTGCATGCCAGCGACTTCCCCTCCAAGCCCTTGCACATCGTCGTTCCTTTCCCTCCAGGTGGCGGGGCTGATGTCGCGACACGTATTGTGGGCGAAGAGCTCAGCAAGACCCTGGGGCAGCCGGTGGTCGTCGAGAACAAATCGGGAGCCGACGGCCTGATCGGCATCGGTGCCGTGGCCCGAGCTGCTCCGGACGGCTACACCGTTGGCGTTGCCACGACAGGCCCCGTCACGGTGGCCAAAAAACTCTTCGTCTCGGTGCCATACTTGCCTGAAACCGACTTGGTCCCCGTGATCAAGCTTTACGAGGCTCCGCTGGTCCTCGCGTCGACTTCCACATTGGCGGTCCGCAATGTGAAGGAGCTGGCCGCATATTCACACGATGCCAAGTCAGGCATCAACTTTGCGGTGCCCGGAAATGGCTCGGTCCAGCACTTCCTGACGGAATTGACACGCCTGTCGGCAGGAGTGGAACTGGTGGGCATCCCCTACAAAGGCGGCGCACCGGCTGCTCTTGACGTGGCCAGCGGCAATGTTGAGGCGGGCTGGATCGCTTTGTCGATCGCGCTGCCGTTCATACAATCTGGGAAGATCGTTCCGTTGGCCGTAGCCGGAGCGATACGGACTAAGGTACTGCCGCAGACCCCGACGACTCAGGAGGCCGGATGGCCGCAGGTCGCCGCTGTCAACTGGAATGGAATCGTCGCCCCGGGCGGCACACCCACCCTTGTGCTCGAAAAACTGAATGCTGCGTTCAACAAGGCCTTAAGGTCGCCTGCCGTCGCGGAGCGCTTTGCCGCTCAGGGGTTTATTCCGCTGGGCGGCAGTATCCAGGAGTTCGCGGACTTGATCGGCGAGGAACGCGTAAAATGGGGTAAGGTCATCGATGATGCCGAAATAAAGCCTAATTGAAGATTTCTCGTTCCTGTTTTTGAAAAGGGTCATCCTCGATGATCCTTTTTTATTTTTTGCGATGGTTGACTATGAAGTTTGCACTGCATTTCCATGCTACCCGGTCTTACTGGAGAGATGGTGCTCCCTCTGCCGAATGGCAGTCCCGGATTTTTGAGTGGACCCGTAGAACGGGTTTCGATGGTATCGACATCAGCGATTCTTGGGATTTGAGGAGTTTGCGGGTCTCGGAGTTGCGTGACGTCAAGCGCCGGGTGGAAAACGCGGGCCTTGAACTCGCCACACTCAGTTGCATGGGCAAGACCTTGCATGTTCCCGAATTGGCTGAGGCCAATCTCGCTGCGATTCTTTCAAGCTTGGACATCGCCGCCGAGTTGGGGGTCGGCCTCGTCAACCTGTCGCTCTCCACACCCCGCCAGCCCGGCGTCGTTCCGGTCTTCGGTGTTCCACGAACGCCGGGTGGCAGCCGGGTGGCATCGGATCGGGATTTCGACGTCACGATCGACCGATTACGTCAGGTCTGCGACCGTGCCAGCAATCTTGGCATTCAGCTCAGTGTGGAGTTGCATGACCGCTCGCTGGCAGATACCCCATCGTCCTTGATCCGAATTTTGGACGGTGTGGCTAGGCCGAACATCGGTGCCAATCCAGATCTGACCAACGGATACCGCGCTTACGACGTGCCGGACGACACTTGGCAGCAGACCATCGAGAGACTCGCACCGTTGACGAATCTTTGGCATATCAACAATCTTCAGCGTGTGCATTTCCCGGACGTCGAGCGTGCGGCGTTTGTCGAGGCACCGCTCGCAACTGGGGATGTGGATTACCGATGGGCGTTGCAGGTTGTCCAGGATGCAGGCTTCGACGGATGGGTCGTCATTGAAAACAAGTCAAGCACGGACACATTCGAACTAAGCCGGCTGGGGCTGGACTATATGAGGAACCTGCTTGCAGCGAGGCTGTGATCGGCACTGCAGGCCGGCAAAGAAAAAAGGCCTGCAGTTTTCACTGCAAGCCTTTGATTTCTTTGCTTGATTCTGGCTCCTCGACCTGGGCTCGAACCAGGGACCTACGGATTAACAGTCCGGCGCTCTACCGACTGAGCTATCGAGGAACAGACCGCTATTATAGGCACAGTTTTTTCGCTTTTGGAAGAAGTTCATGCGTCACAGCCCTCTCGACAACAACAACCCCGGCCCGATCGTGCGTTATCCGCGCGTGCTGTCCATCGCCGGTTCGGACAGCGGCGGCGGCGCCGGGATCCAGGCCGATCTGAAGACGTTTTCCGCGCTGGGCTGCTATGGCATGACCGCGATCACCGCGCTGACGGCGCAGAATACGCAAGGGGTGCGCGCCATCCATGCCGTACCGTGCGATTTTCTGCGCACGCAGATCGATGCCGTGGTGGAAGACATCGGCGTGGACGCGGTCAAGATCGGCATGCTGCATTCGACCGAGGTGGTGCGCACGGTGGCCGATGCGCTCGACGCGCACGGCCTGGATCGGGTGGTGTTCGATCCGGTGATGGTCTCGGCCAGCGGTGCCGCGCTGATCGACGAGCGGGCCATTTCGTCGCTGGTGGAACTGCTGTTCTCGCGCGCGACGCTGATCACGCCCAATCTGGACGAGGCGGTGCTGCTGCTGGGGCGTCCGCTGCAGACCGAGCACGACCTGAAAGATGCTGCACGGCAGTTGCTCGACTTGGGTGCGAGAGCGGTGCTGCTCAAGGGCGGTCATCTGCCGGGTCACGAGATTCTGGATGTGCTGGCCTGGCGCGACGAACAGGGCCAGGTGCAGTCCCATGCACTGCAGTCGCCCCGCATCGCCACGCACAACCTGCATGGCACGGGTTGCACGCTGTCGTCGGCGATCGCGGCTTACCTGGCGCTGGGACTGGATCTGCTGTCATCGGTGCAGGCTGCACGTGCCTATGTGATGTCGGCGCTCAACGCAGGCGCGCATGTCCGGACGGGCGGAGGCGTGGGCCCGCTGAATCACGGTTTTGCGCCGCAGGCCATGCAGGTGCGCTGAATCCGGGGCCGGTCGGCCGGCCCGGTTATGCCGCGGGCCGGGCGGATGGCGTATCCGACCAGTTCACCTGCGCAAAGGACTCGACCAGAAAATCGATCAGGCAACGGGTGCGCAGCGGCAGGTGCTGCCGGGAGGGGTAGACCGCGTAGACGCCGAGCTCGAGAGCGCGGTAGTCGGGCAGCAGTTCGACCAGGCGGCCGGCCTGCAGATCCTGGGCCACCATGAAGCTGGGCTCCAGAATGATGCCGCCGTCCTGCAGTGCGATGGCGCGGGTGGTGTCGCCGTTGTTGGTGAAGATGGCGGGGCGGATGCGCACGCTGGCCGGTCCCGCCGGGCCGTCGAATTGCCATTCCTCGCGGCCCGACCAGTTGGTGTACGACAGGATCAGGTGTTCGCTCAGATCCTGCGGATGACCGGGGTTGCCGCGCCGCTGCAGGTAGCCGGGCGAAGCACAGAGCATCATGCGGGTGGTCGCCAGCTGGCGGCTGATCAGGGTGGAGTTGGCCAGACGCGAGATGCGCACGGCCAGGTCGTAGCCTTCGTCGAGCAAGTCGATGACACGGTCGTTGAGCGTCACTTCCAGCTTGACCTTGGGGTAGCGTTCCATGAACGCGGCCCAGCGCGGCGCCAGGTGCTGAATGCCGAAAGACACCGGCACGTTGATGCGCAGCGTGCCGCTCGGCTCGCCCTGGGTCGGGCGCAGTTCGGCTTCGGCTTCGTCGAGCAGGCTCAGCAGCTCCTTGGCTCGCTGGTAGAAGATGCGGCCTTCTTCGGTCAACGACAGGCGCCGGGTGGTGCGCTGCAGAAGGCGCACGCCCAGGCGCTCCTCCAGGGCGTGGATGTGTCGCGACACGGCGGGCTTCGACATGCGCAGCGGCTCGACCGCGCCGACGAAACTGCCGGCTTCCACGACCGCCGCGAAGACGGCCATTTCAAGTGAACGATCCATGCAGGGGACCTTGTTCCAGGATTTATTCCGAAAATCGGAACAATATGTCTGGATTCTAGTGGTTTATCGGAAAGACCGTCCGGTCTACAGTTCGATTCAAGGCGAAAACAGATTCGCCATCGAAGGAGCTGATCCATGACACCCCGTCTTCCTGTCATCTACGTATCCCACGGTTCACCGACATTTGCGGTGGACCCCGGCCAGGCCGGTCCGCTGCTGCAGGCCGTGGGCCGCCGGCTGCCCCAGGCCGTGAAGGCCATTCTGGTGGTGTCGCCGCACTGGATGACCGCCGGCGGCATGCTGACGACCGGAGCCGAGCAACCCGAGACCGTGCACGATTTTGGCGGGTTCCCGGACGCGCTCTACCAGTTGCAGTACCCGGCGCCCGGCCATCCCCAATGGGCCCAGGCCGTGGCCGAGCGTCTGGCACAGGCCGGTTTCAAGACCGGTGTCCATCCGCAGCGCGGGCTGGACCACGGGGCCTGGGTGCCGCTGCGTTATCTGGCCCCCGAGGCCCGGGTGCCGGTGCTGCAGGTTTCCATGCCGCATCCGATCACGGCCGAACTGGCGGTGCGCATGGGCCGGGCGCTGGCGGCGTTGCGCGACGAAGGCGTGCTGATCGTTGCCTCGGGCAGCCTGACGCACAACCTCTACGAGTTCCGCCGCGTCGGCGACGAAGCGGCCGAGTACGTCAAGGAGTTCTCGGCCTGGGCCCGAGCCGCGGTGCAGGCCCACGACCTCGAATCGCTGGCCCACTACCGCGAACGCGCACCGCATGCCCTGCGGGCCCATCCGACGGACGAGCATTACTGGCCGCTGGTGATCGCCATGGCGGCCAGCGACGACACCGATCCGGTCGAAGTCATCGACGGCGGCATCAGCCATGGCGTGTTGTCGATGGAAGGGTATGTGCTGGGCCACCTGGCGCCGCATGAAGAGGAGGCCGTGGCATGAGCACCGCGACATCGACCGGCGTGCCGGAACTCGAGAACGATGCGGCTTCGGGCATTTCGTTTCGTGTGCGCGAGCCGGCGGACGGCTCACCGGCCCGCGCGACCCTGCTGCTGCTGCACGGCGTGGGTGGCAACGAAAGCCAGTTGCTGAGTCTGGCACCCCTGCTGCCCGCCGGACTGCGGCTGGTCTTCGTGCGCTCGGTGCTGACCTTGGGGCCGGGCGCCTATGCCTGGTTTCCCGTGCAGTTCGGGCCGCAGGGGCCGCGCATCGATGCGGCCCAGGCCGAGCGCAGCCGTCTGGCCTTGCTTTCCCTGGTCGGCACCTTGCAGCAGCGCTGGTCGCAGCCGGCCGGCGGCACGCTCATCGCGGGATTCAGCCAGGGCGGCATTCTCAGTGCCAGCGTGGGGCTGAGTGCGCCGCAGAGCGTGGCCGGTTTCGGCGTGCTCAGCGGCCGCATCCTGCCCGAGATCGAACCTCATCTGGCGGCGCCCGATGCGCTGGCCGGCGTGCATGGCTTCATCGCCCATGGGCAGCGCGACGACAAGCTCACCGTGCAGTGGGCCCACCGGGCCGACGAATGGCTGTCCCGGCTGGGCGTGCCGCACGAGACCCGCCTCTACGACATGGGCCACGAGCTCTGTCGCGAGGAACTGGCGGACTTCGGTGCCTGGATCGAGGCCAGGCTGGCGGCGGGCGCCGGCGGCTGAACGCGGCCGCTCGGTTCCAGGGTTTTTTTGCTGTTTTGTTTTTTTCTTTTGTCGATCGGATTCCATCATGTCTCAATTTCCCTCCGTCCCCAACGCTTCCACGGCGCCGTATGCCGCATTCCTGCTGCGCCTGGCGCTGGGTGTGATGTTTCTGGCCCATGGCCTGACCAAGCTGCTGGTGTTCACCCCGGCCGGCACGGCCCAGTTCTTTTCCAGCGTCGGTTTTCCCGGATTCCTGGCCTATCCGGTCATCGCGTTCGAGGTGATCGGCGGCATCTTCCTGATCCTGGGCATCGTGCCGCGCTGGGTGGCCGCCGTGGCTGCCGTGCAACTGCTGTTCGCATCGAGCGTGCACTGGGGCAACGGCTGGGCTTTTGCCGCCCCCAACGGCGGTGGCTGGGAGTACCCGGTGTTCCTCGCCGTGGCTGCTGCGGCATTGGCCTTGCTGGGTGACGGTGCCTACGCGCTGCGGCCTTCCACGGGCCGGCGCGGCTAAGACGGCTTTCGTCGGTCTGCGCCATGCGGCGGGCGATGTACCCGGCCGGGGGCCTGCATCGCCCGCCGCGTGTGGCCGCTTCCTGCCAAGCCGGGGTTGCCGACAGGTTTATCCCGCTTGCGCTAAATTCAGGGGCAGCGCGCCCAGATGCGCGCCGCACGGGCGACTTCACCGCCGGCCCGGATTGCAGAACCGTATTCAAACGACAAGCCCCCATGCCTTCTCCGTCCATCCCCCCCGTTTCCGGCACGGCGCCGGCTGCCGATACCGCCACCTCCTGGGATCTGGCCTCTGTCGTGCAGGCCTTGCGTGTCTCGCGCGAGGAACAGCACAAGATCCGATACAAAGGCCGTATCCGCGAGTTGCCGTCGCGCAAGGTGATGAAGCAGGTTCTCGACGGCTGCCTGGCCGCGCTGTTTCCCACGCACTACGGGCAAGCCGAACTCGACGACCACAGCATCGATTTTTTCGTCGGCCAGCGGCTCAACGACACCCTGCATCTGCTTCAGGAGCAGGTGCGTCGCGGCCTGCATTTTTCTGCACACGACAGCGAGGTCGAGACCGATGTCCAGATCCTGCAGGCGCGTGCGGCACAGATCACGGCGCAGTTCGCTCAAGGGTTGCCCCAGGTACGTGCCGTGGTGGTCAGCGACCTTCAGGCGGCCTATCAGGGCGATCCGGCGGCCACCAGCATTTCCGAGATCCTGCTGTGTTATCCCGGCGTGGCGGCGATCATCTGCCATCGGCTGGCCCATGCGCTCTATGGGCTGGGCTCGCCTTTCCTGGCGCGCATGCTGGCCGACATCGCCCATGCGCGCACCGGCATCGACATCCATCCCGGAGCCCGGATCGGCCGCAGCTTTTTCATCGACCACGGCACGGGTGTGGTGATCGGCCAGACGGCCATCATCGGCGAGCGGGTCCGGCTTTATCAGCATGTCACGCTGGGTGCCAAGCGCTTTCCCATGGAAGAGGACGGCAGCCTGGTCAAGGGTCTGGCCCGTCACCCTGTGGTCGAGGACGACGTGGTGATCTACGCCGGAGCCACGGTGCTGGGTCGCGTCACCATCGGGCAGGGCTCCATCATCGGCGGCAATGTCTGGCTGACGCACAGCGTGCCGCCCAACAGCAATGTGAGCCAGGCCCAGACCCTCAGCGGTCCCTGCGACTGAGGGCTTGACCGGGGCCGGGAAGGCATCGCCTGGCGCCTTGCGGTCATCCGGGCTCGCTTGGCCCAGCGCCGGGCCGATTCAGCGGTCTGCGTGTTCGGTGCCGGGTGCCTGGGGCTCGGGCCGCATCCAGAGCCAGATCGACACGGCGGCCATGCTGCCGATGGCCACGATGGCCAGCCACGGGCGGTGAGCCGTGTAGGCGACGATCACGGCGCAGACCGCCATGGTGATGCTGGCGCTCCACTTGGCCTTGCGGCTGACCGTCCCTGTCTCTTATACACATCTGACGCTGCCGACGAATAGAGAGGTGTA
>ERZ1031720.61-NODE-61-length-13855-cov-6.689058_pt1 | contig 13855 bp, 11 predicted proteins | sample MGYA00518750_ERZ1031720 | MGnify/ENA primary metagenome ERZ1031720 (study PRJEB33718, sample SAMN03160008) | human skin metagenome | collected 2014-04-10 | study: EMG produced TPA metagenomics assembly of the PRJNA266117 data set (Human skin bacterial metagenome and... | reverse complement strand
GATTTCTGCCTGTCTCGTGGGCTCGGAGATGTGTATAAGAGACAGGCGTCAGGCCCGGTCATCCGCCGTCGGCAAAACCTCAGAGCGAGGCGGCGGGGACCTTGCAGCTGAAGCTGGAGGCGACTTCCGGATCGCCCGTGCCGTTGTAGATCGCTTCGGCCGGGTAGGAGCACAGGGGGCGGGTCCGTCCGGGGTTGGCCGATCCGGCTGCCGCACGGGCGGTGGCCACCATGGCATCGGGTGCGACGCCGTCCTCGGCCCACTTCCTGACTGCGCCGAAGGCGTCGAACTGATCGGTGCTGCCGGCGCCGCCCGAACAGTGGCTCATGCCCGGCACGTAGAAGGCGCGAACGAAATCCTGTGCTTGCGAGACCCCGCCGTAGCGGGTGCTGACCTTGTCGTAGTACGCCGTCACGTCGTTCATCGAGAAGGCCGTGTCGCCGCCGCCGTTGAAGATGATCAGCTTGCCGCCCCTCTTCTTGAAGGCATCCATGTCGGGCGATTCGGCGTTGGTGAAGTCGTTGCCCGAGCGCTTGAACGTGGTCGTGGTGGCCGACAGCTTGCGGAACTCCGTGTCCATGTCGGCCGTCAGCGCGTACTGCAGCAGATCGGCCGTGAGCGTCGGTGGCGAGGTGTAGATGTGCGAGGCTTCGCCGGCGAAGATGCTGTAGAACGGGTTCGAGAACTGCGACACCATGGCGGGGTCGTAGGGCCAGGACGCATAGATCCGTTCTCCCGAGCGGGTGCTCGGACCTTCGAAGATATCCTTGACGTACTGGGCCTTGTCCTGGCTCAGGCAGCCTTCTGTCTCACCCGTCTTGCAGACCCATTCCAGTGGATCGGGACGGCAAGCGCTCAGGCGGTTGACCATGCCGTCGGCCAGCCCGTCCAGCGCATCGCATGCGCCCAGAATCCGGTCGGCAACGACGGTCTTCTCGCTGGCGGTCAGGCCCAGCGAGATGTCGGGCGAACCGTCCGCTTTCTTCGGTGCGATCTGTGCCGTGCGCTGAATCTGGTAGATCGACCCCTGGATCGAAGCCTGCGTCAGGCGGAAGCCCGGCGCAGCGGCCACGATGCCGTCGAACAGGTCGGGATACTTCTGCGCCGCGATCATGGCCTGCCGTCCGCCGTTCGAGCATCCGACAAAATACGAATGCTGCGGAGCCGAACCGTATGCCTTCACCATGAGGGTCTGGGCTGCAGCGGTGACCTGCGGAATCTGCATGTCGCCGTACTCGTCGCGTGCCTGCGGGTCTGCGCCGAACAGGAAGGAGCCGTTGGCCACCCCGGTCTCGGCAATGTGGCCCGAGTCGGTCGTGACCACGGCATAACCGTCGAGCAGGGCATTGCGTTCGTTGCCGCCGCCGCTGTAGCTGCCCAGAGCCGTGAACAAGGTGCCGTCGACGCCGCTTCCGCCCTGGTAGTAGAAACGCGAGTTCCAGGCCGAGGCCTCGGGCAAGCGCAGTTCGAATTGCAGGGCATAAGGCTTGTTGTCGATGCCGGTGCGCTGGTTCATCACGCCCCGCACCAGGCAGTGGCTGGGCCACGATGCCGCCGAGACCGTCCCTTCGCTGGCCGCTGTCATCGTGGCCTGCGTGACGACCCCGCCGGCCACGGCCGTGCCGACCAGTGCCGAGCAGGTCTGGGCGAAGCTCGGAGAGGGCTCGTTGCCGGACGACTCTGCCGCATCCGTCTTGTCGCTGCCTCCGCAAGCCGATAGCAGTGTGGCGAGTGAAACGGCAAGCATGAGTGCCGGGGACGGGGGCCTGGCTGTTTTTATGGCGTTCTTCATTCTTGAGCGGTGTCCATGGAAAGCGATTGACGCAACGCGGTCGACGGCAGAGGAACGAGTGTGTACCTTGCAAAAGATTGAGATAGCAATCTTTATTCCAGCTTTTTTATGGATTTAACTCAAGCGTATGCACTGTTTTGGTTGAATTCTGCATGCATCGGACGGCAGCCCGTGCAGGCCACGCACCATCATGACTTCCATTCGACCGCGAACACCGCGCCATGCCAGCCCGGCCTGTCCGCCAGCGACAGCGTCCATTCATGCGTCAGCGCGATCTCCCGGCAGATCGAAAGGCCCAGACCCGCACCGCCGGTACCCGCTGCCATGCGCGAATTGCCTCGCCAGAACCGGGTGTAGAGCCGAGCTTTCTCTTCGTCCGTCACGGCCGGACCCAGGTTCCTCACTTCCAGGCCCGTGGATGTCAGCTCCACCGTGACGGTGCTGGCCGGGTGGGCATGTTCGATGGCGTTCTCGACCAGGTTGCGGATGAGCACGAACACGGCACCGCGATCGAGCTGCAGCCAGACCGGCGTCTCGGGCGTGCGCAGATCCAGTGCGACGTTGTGCCGCCGTGCATGACGGTTCATGAAGTCGTGCACCTCGAATGCCACCCGTGCGATGTCCTGCGTCTCGAAGTGGTAGTTGCGCGATTCGCTGACCTCGGCCAGATGCAGCAGTTGATGAACCTGGCGCGCCATGAGGTCCACATCCTTGAGCAGTTGCAGGCGGTTCTCGCTGCCGACCTCGAGCTCGGCGCGGAAGAGGGCCAGCGGCGTCTTGAGTTCATGCGCGGCCGCCGCCAGGAACTCTTGCTGCACGCTGTAGCCTTTCTCCAGGCGCTCGAGGGCATGGTTGAATGCGGCGATGAGGGGTTGCAGTTCAGAGGGCAGGCCTTCGGGCTGCAGCCGGGCCCGCAGGTTGCGCGGGCCGATCGAGGCGGCGATGGCCGACGCCTTGCGCAAGGGGCTGACCAGACGCCGCACCGTTCCGATGACCACGGCGACGAACACCACCTGTGCGAGGCCGATGGCCACCAGCAGCGTGGTCAGAAACGACTCGCTGTCGTATTCGCGCAGTAGCGATTCCATGCGATCGCTGCGCACCAGCCGAATCGCGTAGCGCGACCCGTCCGGGGTCCGCATGGATTGTTCCAGCAGATACATGACGATCCCGCTGGCCGATATCGTGGACCGCCGGGGCGAATCGCCGGCCGCCGGGGTCGGGGCCGGTTGGGTTCTCAGGGCAGCCAGCGCCGGGCCCGGCGGGCTGGCGAACAGCTCCTGCCCCTGCGCGTCGAGGACCTGATAGGCCACGTCCTTGGACAAGGCGTCGTACATCGTGTCGAGCTTGTGCGAGGGCGCCAGTGCCAGCAGCCGGCCTTGCGCGTCGAACTGAAGGTTGTCCTCGATGAGCTCGAAATGGCTGGCCATCGATTGCTGAGCGAAATCCTGCGAGGACCAGGGCCAGACCCACAGCACCACCGTGCAGACCAATGCCCCGGTGAGATAGAGGGCTCCCATGGCGGCCAGCAGGAGCCGCATCGCCAGGCTACGGGGCATCGCCGGGTTCGGGTTTGAGTGCAAATCCATGGCCGCGCACGTTCACCAGTTGCAGCGGGCAGCCCACGGCCGTCAGCTTGCGGCGCAGCCGGTGCAGCGCCACGTCCAGGGCATTGGGTGTCACGGCCTCGTTCAGGCCCCAGGCTGCGCGCTCGAGTTCGTTTCGCGAAACCAGTCCACCCGCTGCCCGCAGCAGAGAGGTCAGCATCTGCATTTCGGTTCGGGGCAACGGGACGGACTGTTCGCCGAACACCATATTGCCCTTGCGCAAGTCGGCCCGCAGGCCGGCGAACTCGGGTTCGACCTGGCGCAGGGGCGCAGCCGACCGGCGCATCAGTGCCCGCACCCGTGCCACCAGCTCTTCCATGGCAAAGGGTTTGGTGAGGTAATCGTCGGCACCGGCTTCGAGCCCATCGACCCGGTCATGAAGGGCGTCGCGCGCGGTCAACAGCAGGCAGGGCATGTGTTCACCGCGTTGCCGCACGGTACGCACCAGTGCCAGGCCGTCGCCGTCGGGCAGGCCCCGGTCGACGACCGCCGCGTCGTAGCGGGCGTGGGCCAAGGCATAGTCGGCTTCCCTCATGCTGGTCAGGACATCGACGGCGATGCCGGCCTGGCGGAGGCTGGCTGCGATGAGTTCGCCCAGACGCGGGTGGTCTTCGACAAGCAGGATGCGGTTCATCGCGGTCAGCGGGGTCAGAAACGGTAAAGATAACCCAACTTCACCGAAGGCAGTACCGAGCGGTCGACCAGCGGGCTGTCCTTGATGCCGCTGCCCAGCGCCGTCGCACCGACATCGGCGGTGAACACATGGCGAGGCGTCAGTGCATAACTGGCGCGCAGGCCCAACTGGACGTTGACGGCGGTCGATCCGTCATACCGCCGGCGGCCCGACGTCTCTTCGCCGGCCTTGACGCCGTAATAGTAGTTCACGTAGTCCTTGTCCTGTACGACCATGGCGGCGTAGGGGGTCAGCGTGTAGCGGCCCATGGGGAAGTCGCGCTCGACGCCCAGTTTGCCTTGCAGGCCTTTGCTCTTGCCCGAAACGTCGCCCAGCAGCTCGAACGACAGGGTCGCCGCGTCGCCTCTCCAGGCTGCCGCACCGCCCATCCAGAACCCGGGCTTGCGGTCGTCCATGCCGTCGAGCACAGGCGCGTCGCCGCTGTCGTAGCCGTCGCCCAGGGCGTAGCGTGCACGCAGGGCAAACGTCCAGCGTTCGGGGTTGTAGACCTTCCAGTCCAGCGATGTCCCCGCGATCCGCCAGCGCTGTGTCTCGTAGTACAGAATGGGCAGCACGCTGTACTTGTCGCCGTCGGTATAGGCCTGCGGTGCATAACCGACGCCCAGTCCGATCCCTCCGACGGGCAGGGTGTTCTGGGCATGGACACCCAGGCTCAGGGCTGCGCCCAGGAAAACGACTGCGCCGCGAGCCAGGGGGGCGCAGCGTAACGGTTTGTGCAACATGGTCTTGATCGGGTCAGAGTGAAAGTGCGCCCATGATCGCGGGGTCAACATTACTGCCGACTTACCTGTTTCGAGGGCGAAGAGTGAGGTGTGCCGGGCTGTTCCGAGCGCATCGGGCCTGCGGGGGCGTCGGGTGGCGGCGTCTTGTTCCGTAAGTCGCCGTTCGTTGTTGCGGGGCCGGTGAAATGCGCGATCTCCTCGCTCTGCGAGTTGACGGATGTGTCGCCCGGGGCCGAAGAGTCGCTCGGAGGGGAGGCCGGGTGGACAAAAGCATTTTTGTAGCGCCGCGTGAGGTCGGTGTTCCACCAGAGGTAAGCCATCATCGGAAAGTCTCCATCAACGAAGTCTTTCCACTGTGCGCCGGCCTGCATGACTGGATTCTTACCGGCGTGCCTTGGACGGACGCATGGGGGCCGTCTCCCCCTCCAGGTTTCAACGCGGCAGGGTCGCACCTCTGAACGCCTTGACGATGGGCTTGGCCAGGAAATGGAGGATGCTGCGCTTTCCGGTCAGGATGTCGGCGGTGACGGTCATTCCCGGTTTGATGTCCTCTGCGCGGATACGCCGCTGAACCGCCTTCTCGCTCGTCCAGTCCAAGACCACCTCTGCCCGGTAATCGATCTGCTGCTGGCCATTGGGCCCCTGTTCGGTCAGCGTATCGGGGCTGACGTAGCGCACAACGCCGGGCACGCTGCCAAAGATGCTCGAATCGAGCGCATCGAAGCGCAAGACCACGGGCAGGCCTTCGAACAACTGGCCCACATCGGTCGGGTTGATGCGCAACTGCACGAGCATTTCGTCGTTCACCGGGCTGATCTGCATCAGTTCGTCTCCGGGGCGCAGCACACCGCCCACCGTGTTGATGCGCAGCAGCTTCACCACGCCGTCCATGGGCGCAAACAGCCGGGTGTGCGTCAGGCCGACCTGCCGCTCCTCCTGCCGGTGATGTCCGGCGGCCAGTTCGTCCTCCAGCCTGGCGATTTCAAGGCGGTTTTCCTGGAGGTACTTGTGGCGTGAAGCGTCGAGACGCCCCTGGTTGTCGAGCACCTGCCGTCGTGCCCGCATCACTTCCGCGAGGCTGATGTCGCCCGCTTCGTGCAGGCGCTGGTTCATGTCGAGTTCCTGGCTGGCCAGGTGGAGCGAAGCCGTCAGCACCGAAGTCTCTGCGTCCAGCCCCTGTTTGCGCTGAAGGTAGAGTCCTTGCTGTGCCGCCACGAACGCGGGCCATGCCCGACGGTCGGAGCGAGGGAAGTCGGGCGCCGTTCCCCGCAACTCGGCGCGTGCTCGCGTCAGCGCGATTCGGCGGCTGGCCAGCTCGGCAGCCCCTTGCGAATAGACGGCCTGCACCCGGTTGGGTTCGAGCTCCGCGAGCGGGTCGCCCGCCTTGACCTCAGCGCCCTCCCGGACGTGCAGTGCCGTCAGCATGCCGCCGTCGGCCGCCTGGATCACCTGGGTGCGAGAACCGGGGATCACTTGTCCCTGCGCCCTGACCGCCTGGTCGATCTCGAAGTAGGCGGCGAAGGCCAGCAAGCCCGCCACGGCGGAGGCGACCAGCCAGAGCATCGGAAAGTTCCGATGGGCGTTTTCAGGCTTGTCCATTTCGGCTTTCCGTCTTCTGGGGGGCCGGCGGGGCCATGCGCTTGAGGTGCGGCACCACCTCCGTCGCCGGCCCATCCGCGGCGATGCCATGATGGGCGATCACGAGCACACGGTCGACCAGTTGCAGCAGGTCCAGGCGATGGGTCACGAGGATGAGCGTATCCTGCGGTCGGATCGCCTCCTGAAGTGCGGCGCGGGCCGCCAGTTCGGAGGCCATGTCCAGCGACGCCGTCGGCTCGTCGAGCAGCCAGACGGTTGGACGGCGCAGAAAGACCCGTGTCAGGTTGACCAGTTGACGCTGGCCGTTGGACAGGCCGGTTCCGCCTTCGGCGATGACTTGCTGCAGACCGCTGGGGTGCGTGGCAATCACCGAGCGGTACAGTCCGGTCTGCCTTGCCGCAGCGAGGATGGCCTCGTCTCCGGGGTCCAGCAAACCGAGCACCAGGTTCTCGCGCAGCGTGCCGCTCAGCAGGCGGCCTTCCTGCTGCAGGTAACCGACGTGCTCGGCCAGCAAGGGCTTGGACAGGTGGGCAATGTCGACGTCGTCGAGGTGAATCCGGCCCTGTCCGGGCTTGTACATACCGGACAGCAGGCGCAACAGGGTGCTTTTGCCGGAACCTACGGGGCCCACGACACCGATGCGTTCACCGGCTGCAATGGACAACGACCCGACAGCCAGCGCGCGTTTGCCCGCCAGTGCGAAGTCGACGCCTGCCAGTCGGTAGTCGCCGCGCAGTCTCTCGAGCACCACGGGCTCGGGTTGCCCGTGATGATCGCCTTCGAGTTTCCACAGGGCATCGAGGTTGCGCAGCGAAGCCTGTGTGTTCGCCCAACTGCTGAGCAGCATGCTCAGTTGTGTCACAGGTGTGAGGATGCGCCCGGAGAGGATCGAGCAGGCGATCAGACCGCCAAAGCTGAGCAGGCCCTGGGACGCCATCCATGCCCCCGCGGCAACCATCGACACGTAGGCGACCTGCTGCAGGGCCATCGCCAGATATTGGCCCCCTTCGTTGATGTGGCGCAGTTCCAATTCGGACGAGCGGGCTTCGTCCGTGGACAGGAGCCAGCGATTCAGCATGCGCCAGCCGCCCTGTCCCGACTTGATCGTCTCTGCCGCTTCGACGCTTTCGACCAGCAGTCCTGTCTTGAGATTGGCCAGTTGCTGGTTGCGTTGCGCCAGTGCGGCGATGCGCCGGGCACGCGCCAGACCCAGCACCACGCAGACGATCAGGAATCCCAGCGGGATGTAGAGCAGCGGTCCGGCGATGGCCCCGATGATGCCGACGAAGATCAGCGCGAAAGGCGCGTCCACGGCGACATGGCTGGTCAATGTCACCAGGAAAGCGCGGACACTCTCGTAGCCTCGCAACTGGCCGGCCAGGCTGCCCACGCTGCTGGGCATCTGATCGAGGCGTATGGACAGGAAACGCGTGTAGACCGAACGGGCCAGCGTTTGATCGACATGATCGATGACACGTTCGTACAGGCGCGAGCGCAGCAGCTTGGCGCTGTATTCGATCAGGATGGCCGTCAGCACGCCCAGGGTCAGGACCAGCAGGGTCTGCATGGCCGCATTGGGAATGACCCGGTCGTAGACCTGCATGGAATAGAAGGAAACGAACACACCCAGAATGGCCAGCAGCAGTCCGCCGACGGCGGCCTCGGCCATCCGCCATCGCTGCGACCCCATGGCGTGCAGGACTTCGCGCAGGACGGGGCTGTTCGTGGCGACATAAGGCGGGGCCAATCGCAGGCTGGCGATCATGCATCCGGCGAGAGCTGCCGGTGAGATGGCTTTTTCTTGCCAACGGTGCGCCTGGGGGTCGAATGTCTCGACCACCCATTCGCCTTGGCCGTTGCGTCCCCGCACCACGATCCAGCGACCGTCGCCATCGGCCCCCAGCGCCGGCAGGGTGGCTGCGGCCACGTCGCGATACCAGCGTGGGGGTTTGAGTTGCAGGTGCGCCGTCACGCGGCGCAGGGCGCTGCGGGGATCGGTCTGGCCGGCGGCCTCTTGCGCGGCCTCTTGCAGTGCGACACGATCGACGGCCTCGCGCTGCAGTGCGGCGATGCGCATCAAGGCGTGCAGAAGTTCGGGGTGTTCAGGATGGCGTTGCGTGGTCATGGCAGGTCTGTGGCGACGGTCGGCAAGCCCCGTGTCAGGATGGCGAGTCGCCAGGCCGACAGTTGCTGGCTGCCGATCGCGTCGGCCAGTTGGGTGTCGGTCATGGCCTGGTCACGGGCCGAGTTCATCAGGTCCTGCCATTGCTTGCGGTCGGCCAGGAACTGGCGTTCCCAAGAAGACGACACTTCTTCGTTGACGCGCCGCGCCTGTTCGAGCAGCGCACGCCGCCGGGTCGAGGCATCGAGAAGGAACAGATCGGTGCGGACCTGTTCCTCGAGCGACAGGCGCTGGCTTTGAAGTTCCTGCTCGGCTGCCCGCTGTTCGGCGCGTGCCGCCTCGATGTCGCTCAGGTTCGACAGGCCGGCGCCGAACGCGGTGCTCAAGCCCAGGAAGACCCGGCTCTGAGGACGGGCGTTGGGGTAGCCGTAGCTGCCGGACTGTCGTTCGACCCGCAGGTACACCTCCGGCATCGCCGAAGCCTGAACCGTGGCGATCTCGGCGCCGGCAAGACGCCATTGCGCCTCTGCCTTGCCGATCTGCGGGTTGCGCTCGAGGGCCTGGCCGAGCGCGGATTGCGGCTCGTCGATCGCCGGTGGCGGCGGCACGCCGTGGAGGGACTGCAGCTCGGAGGGGCGCCCGGCCAGCAGGGTCAGGTTGTTTCTGGCCGTTTCCTGGCGCAAACGTGCGGTTTCGAGCTCGGCAGACGCCGAGTGCAGGCGCGACTGCGCCAGGTCGAGATCCGATGGGGCCGAGGCGCCGGCTTGAACGCGGCGTTCGACCATGGCGAACAGGCGCAGGTGGGTCCGGTGATTGAGCTCGTGCGCCCGGACCGAGGACTGGGCGGAGACCGCATCGCTCCAGGCCTGCACCACACGCAAGGCGAGGGCCAGACGCAGGGCGTCGTCGTCGAGACGCTGGATCGCCTCTCGCAGTTGTGCCCGGCTGAGGTTGGCCGTGAGCCTGCCGCCGCTCCACAGGGTTTGCTGCAATCGCAGGGTCGTCGTTTGCCGGTCGCCCCGATACTGCGGATCGTTGCCGCTGTAGGCGTGTTCGGTGGATACCGAGGGCGTCGGCCAGTAGCGCCACCGTGCGGACGCCACCCCCGCTGCGGCAGCCTGCACGCGTTCGTGCTGAGCACGCAGGCCGGGATGGCTGGCCAGGGTGTCGGCGATGAGGCGAGGGACCGATTCCTGCGCCGCAGCGACAGACGCCAGCCCCAGGAGCGTCGACACGATGGCCGTGGCCATGACGCTCCTGGACCGCATCCCGGTCGGCCGTGCGGCTGTCGAAGGCGGTATCGGCCCGGTGAACGACTCGGTCACCCGGGGGATGACACCGGAAAGCTTCGATGGGCAGCGGGGTGGCGGAGGTGGACCGTTGGAGCGCCACGGGGTGTGCATAGGGTTGGGCTGGAAGGTTCACAGGAGCGAAAATCGTATCCACTCATGCCCCGCCACAAACTCATGAAAACTCACTTCTGCTGCCCAGCCGCTCCAGTGACGGCGTGATCCGAGGGCCGTGGGACGGCACCGGCAGAGGCCTCGCCGCGTTTCTCGATCTCGCCGCTATCCCACGTTCTGCAGGAAGTCGAGCACACGCGCATTGAAGACGGCGGGCTTTTCGAAATATGCCGAGTGCCCTGCGTCGTCGATCACCAGAAGCGCGCTGCCGGCGATCAATTGGCGCGCCTCTTCCATCACCGCGACGGGAACCAGTGGATCTTCGCTGCCGACCACCAGCAAGGTCGGGCAGCCGATCTGGCGCACGCTGTCGAAGGGCAGGACCACGTGGGGAGCCATCAGGCTGGCGATGGCCGCGCCCCAGGCCGCGGCGGGGTAGCTGTGCGCGCTGGGGTTGAAATGGTTGATCTGCGCATACAACGCGGCCTTGTCCGGGTGGTGCTGCAGAAACAACTTGCCCAGCGAACGCTGTTCGACCGTCAGGGCCTGGGAGGAGGTCACCCGCCGGGCCATGCGTTCGATCAGCTCGGGATGGTCGACTGCCAGCGAGGTGTCGCAGGCGACAAAGGCCCACAGGCGATCCGGATGATGCAGGGCCAGCCGCAGGCCCACCATGCCGCCGAGGGATTGCCCCACCAAGGCCACGCGGTCGATGCGTTCGGCATCGAGGATGGCCAGCACGTCGTCCACGAACAGATCGAAGCGGAACTCCTCCAGCGGCGCGGTCGACCGGCCGAAACAGCGTTGGTCGAGCGTGATGCAGGTGTAGCCCGGCGTGAAGACCGGCAGTTGCTGCCACCAGGTGGCCGCGTTCGAGCCTGCGCCGTGGCAGAACATCACGGCGGGGCCGCTGCCGTGACGTTCGTAGTAGATCGGACGGTCGTGGGAAATGACGAAAGGCATGGGTCGTTCTTCAGGTCGGGTGGATGAGCGGCGTGCAGGGCATCACTGTGCCTTGAGTTGCAGGCTGCGGGTGAGCTGGCCCCAGCGTTCCGTGTCGCTGCGCACGAGCGCCGTGTACTGCGCGGGGCTCAGGGTCTGCGGGGTCATGCCGTCGGTTTCCAGGCGGGCGCGCAGCGCCGGGTCTTCGAGGGCTTTGGCGAGGGCACGGCTCAGGATCTGGACGATGGGTTCGGGTGTGCCCTTGGGGGCCGAAAGACCGACCCAGGAACTCGCCATCAGTTGGGGATAGCCCAGCTCCGAAAAGGTCGGCACGCCGGGCAGGGCGTTCGAGCGCTGCGCGGACGACACCGCCAGCACCTTCAGTTTGCCCGCATGGACATGGGGGATGGCCGTGTTGGGCGGCACCACGATGACCGAAACGACGCCGCCGAGCACGTCCTGCAGCGCCGGTGCACCGCCCTTGTAGGGCACATGGGTCAACGAGATGCCGGCTGCGCGCTGCAGCATCTCCATGAGCAGGTGGCCGGTGCTGCCCGCGCCCGAACTCGCGTAGTCGATCCGGCCGGGCTCGCGGCGGGCCCGGTCGAGCAGGGCGGGCAGATCGGCGTAACCCGAGTCGCTGCGGACCACCAGCCACTGGGCGGCGGCGCCGATCGATCCGATGTGGCTGAAGTCCTCGACGATGTCGAAGGACAGGTTGTCGTAGAGACCGGCCGAGATGGTGTTGACCATGCCGGTCATGGTGAGCGTGTAGCCGTCGGGCACCGATCGTGCGCCGGCCTGCGCGCCCACCACGTTGCCGCCGCTGGGCCGGTTCTCGATCACCACGGGCTGCCCCAGCGCATTGGACAGGGCCTGTGCCAGCGGGCGCATGGTGGCGTCGTAGGCGCCGCCGGGTGGCGCGGGCACGATGACGCGGATGGGCCTGGACGGCCAGGGCTGGGCTTGCTGCGCTGTCGCGTGGCGCATGCAGGCCAGCGAGGCCAGGGCCAGGCAGGCCGTGCGGCGGGTGAGGGCGTTCATGTCTTGTCTCCGTCGTTCTGGGTGTGCAGATCGTCCATGGTTCAGGCAATCACGACTAATTAATTTTTGGGCCTGTTGATTAGAATCGCTAATACCATGAGCATCCTGGCCTCGACCCTGATCAACCGCTTGCTGGCGCGGGGCAAGTTCCGTCACATCCAGGTGCTGCTGCGCCTGGCCGAACTCGGCAGCGTCAGGCGCACGGCCGAGGCCATCGGTGTCACGCAGTCCTCCGTCACGCAGACCCTGGCCTATCTCGAGGACCTGCTCGAAACGCCGCTGTTCCATCGCCATGCCAAGGGCGTGCGGCCGACCGATGCCTGCCGCGACCTGCTGCCCCTGGCCAAGCAGGTGATGCTGGGCGTGGCCGAAAGCGCCGAAGCCATTGCCGCACGGCACAGCCACGGCAGCGGTGTGGTGAGGTTGTTTGCATCGATCGCCGCCATCAACGGCCTGCTGCAGGAGAGCATGGGCGACTTCCATCGGCAGCGGCCCGGTATCCAGGTCCATCTGCGTGAAGCCGAGGGCAACGAACAACTGTTGGCCATCGCCCGGACCGAGGCGGATCTGATCGCCTGCCGCCAGCCGCCCGTGGTCCCGGAGGGCTGGACGTTCCATCCCTTGCTGCAGGATCGTTTTGCCATCGTCTGCCGCGCCCGTCACCCGCTGGCCTCGATACAGGGGCAGCCCGGCCGCCAGGCGCTTCAGGATGCCATCTGGCTGGCCTTGCCGGCCGGCTCGGCTGCCCGCCTGCAGTTCGACGCGCTGTCGAGCCGATGCGACAGGCCGCTGCAGCTGCATCCGCTCATCACCCGCGCGCCCACGATGATGTGGTGGCTGCTGCTCGAACACGATCTGCTGGCCGTACTGCCCTATACCCTGGTGCGTCCGCTGATCCGCAGCGGCCAGGTGGTGGAGCTGGCGGTGTCCGGCGAAGCGCCTCTCGAACCGCTGGGCCTGTTGCAGCCCGAACTGCGGCTGGGCGAGGCCGCGCAGCATTTCAGCGACTTCATGTGCGAGCGCTTTTCGGGTCTGTGATCTCCAGGCTGCGCCTTCGGCGGCCGGCCTGAGATAGACGTTCCGAAGGCCTGCGCCGCTGCGCTTGCGGTCAGTTCACCGACGCAAACAGCGGCGACTGACCGCTGGTCGCTCCCAGTGCTTTGGCGCACGCCAGGAGATCGGGGGCCAGCGCCTCCATGCGCTCGGGCGTCATGCGCACGGAGGGACCCGCGATGCTGACCGTCGCGATCGGCGCACCGTGGGTCGATGCGCAAACCACTGCCGCCATGGCGCTCGTGCCTTGTTCATAGGCATCGAACACGGTGGCATGGCCGCGCTGCCGCGTCTGGTCGATGCGTTCGAGCACCTCGCGCAGTGTCTGCGGGGCACCGGGCCCCATCCGCTTGGCCTGGTCCATGCCGTGTTGCGACAGCAGTTCCAGGGCGCGCTCGTCGGTGACTGCCGCAAGCCAGGCCAGGCCGTTTGCCGTGGCCGGCAGATACACGTCCAGTCCCGCATCCGGGTCGTAGCGCAGCCCCGATCGGGCGCCCTGCGACTTGGCCACCCAGGTCAGTTGGTTGCCCTCGATCACCGCCAGCCGGACCAGTTCGCACGAGCGCTCGGCCAGATCGTCGAGCAGGGGTTGTGCGGCGTCTGTCACGCCGGTCGCCGCGAGATAGCTCAGGCCCAGCGCCGCCAGCTTGATCGTGAGCATGTAGTGGGTGGTGTGGGCGTTCTGCTTGACGTATCCCATTTCCTTCAGGTCGGCCAGCAGACGGTGTGCGGCGCTGCGGGGAATGCCCAGACGGTCACCGACCTCCGACATGGCGAGGCCCTGCACGTGTTGTGAGAGCAGTTCCAGGACGAGGACGGCACGGTCGCGGGCCTGTCTCTTATACACATCTGACGCTGCCGACGAATAGAGAGGTGT
>ERZ1031720.60-NODE-60-length-13887-cov-7.559717_pt1 | contig 13887 bp, 14 predicted proteins | sample MGYA00518750_ERZ1031720 | MGnify/ENA primary metagenome ERZ1031720 (study PRJEB33718, sample SAMN03160008) | human skin metagenome | collected 2014-04-10 | study: EMG produced TPA metagenomics assembly of the PRJNA266117 data set (Human skin bacterial metagenome and... | reverse complement strand
AGATTTCTGCCTGTCTCGTGGGCTCGGAGATGTGTATAAGAGACAGGATCACCAGACTGCCCGAGTCGTCGAGCGTGGGCCTCACCCGCAGGGCCACGTCCACGCCCTCCTCGACCAGGTCGACCACCCGGTTGGTGATCTCCATGTCGATGCGGACCTGGGAAAACGCCAGCATGAACCTCGGCAGCACCGGCCCGAGCACCACCTGGGCCACCGTCACGGGGCAGGTCACCCGTACCCGCCCGCGAGGCTCGGACTGCACGCGGGCCACCGCATCGGCCGCGGCCTGCGCCTCGGTGCGCATGGCGGCGCAGTGCCGGTAATAGACCTCGCCGACCGCCGTCAGCGACAGCTTGCGGGTGGTGCGCTGCAGCAGCCGCACCCCCAACTGGTTCTCCAGTTCGGCCACCCGCCGGGACAGACGCGACTTCGGAACACCCAGCACACGGCCGGCCGCAGCAAAACCGCCACGATCGACCACCTCGCAGAAAAACAGCATGTCATTGAGATCTTGCATAGGACGACGGACGTTTCTTTCACCCATAACCAAAACCACGATTGTGCGTGATTGAACCTATGGATGGAACAATCTGATCCGGTCACGGCGACTTATCAGCAGGTGCAAGCGTCCCTACCATTCATGCATCGGCGCTGCACATCGCGGTGCCCGGCCCAACCCCTCATACAGCCAGACAAGGACATTGCCATGACCAAACTTCTGCAGATCGATTCCAGCCCGCTGGGCGCCAACTCGGTTTCGCGCCAGCTCACCGCGCAGATCGTCGCCACCTGGGTGGCCGCCAAGCCCGACACCGTGGTCGAGCAACTCGACCTCGTGGCCAACGCGCCCTCCCACCTCGATGCCGACTCGCTGGGCTTCCGCCTGGGCCTCGACGATGCCAGCCTGACCGACGTGCAGCGCAAGGAGAACGCGATCTCCGAAGCCCTGGTGTCGCAGTTCCTGGCAGCCGACGTGGTCGTGGTCGGTGCCCCCATGTACAACTTCAGCGTGCCCAGCCAGCTCAAGGCCTGGATCGACCGCGTGGCGCAGGCCGGCCGCACGTTCAAGTACACCGAAGCCGGCCCGCAAGGCCTGGCAGCCGGCAAGAAGGTGATCGTCGCCTCCAGCCGCGGCGGCGCCTATTTCGACAAGCCTGAACTGGCCTTCCTCGAACACCAGGAAAGCTACCTCAAGGCGGTCTTCGGTTTCTTCGGCATCACCGACGTGACCTTCATCCGCGCCGAACGCATCGGCATGGGCCCCGAAGCCAAGGCCGAGGCCCTGAGCCAGGCTGCCAACGAGATCAAGGCCCTGGCCGCCGCCTGATCCCCGGCCCTCGGGCCATCCCGGCCGGCAGCGTGCTGCTCCGGCCCTCCGAACGAACCGGCACGCCTGCCTGGCCTGCCGGTTTTTTCATGTCCGGCCGTTTTCACGCAGCAGGGGTCATGCGCCCCGATCTGGATCATGTGCCCGCCCCAAGCTGGCGCACACCGGCCTCCCACACAAGGCCATCGCACAAATCAGGTGCGCAAAGCTGATTGCCAAGTCTTGTATACCAACCCAAAGCACATGGCATGGTTCGTGCTGGATGGTTGGCAGCATGACCACGACCTCCTCAACCATCGCCCAGCGCATCCTCGAAGCCGTGATGGCGCGCAAGCTGCATCCCGGCATGCGGCTGGGCGAACAGCCTCTGGCGATGCTGTTCGACTGCAGCCGCACGCTGGTCCGCGAGGCCCTGCTGCAGCTCGCCACGCGCGGCATCGTGACCGTCAGTGCGCGGCGCGGCTGGTATGTGGTCGAACCCACGCAGGACGAGGCCCGCGAGGCATTCGACGCCCGGCAAGTCATCGAGCGCGGACTGATCCGGCAGAACACCCGCCTGGACAAATCCGCCGTGACCAAGCTCAAGCAGCATCTGGCCAAGGAACAGGCCGCGGTGGCCGGCGACGACGTCGGGCTGCGCAGCTACCTGCTGGGCGACTTCCATGTCTGCCTCGCCGAATGCCTCGGTAACCGCCTGCTGGCCGACACGCTGCGCGACCTCACGGCCCGCACCACGCTGATCGCCATGCGTTACCAGTCGCTGCACGATGCGGCCCAGTCCTGCGACGACCATGTGCACATCGTCGCGGCGCTCGAGCGCGGCGACATGGCACAGGCCGAGGCCCTGATGGCCGATCACATCGGCACCATCAGCGCCACGCTGCGCAAGCCCACCGACAGCGATCCGCTGGCCCAGTTGCGCGATGCGCTGCAGCCCATGCCCGTCGAAGCCGGCAAACCGCGCAGCACCCGCACCGCTGCAGGCCGCAGCAAGACGACAACCCCCAGGACGAACCCGTCCGCCCCTTCTTCTTCCCCACCCCAACAGGACGATTCGTCCTACCTCGGAGCACTGCTATGAACCTCGCCAAACGCCACTTCTCCCTCGCCCTCGCCGCCGTCGCCCTGATGGGCAGCGCCACCCTGGCTCATGCCCAGAACGCGCTCGCCGACGTCATGAAGTCGAAGACCCTCAAGGTCGCCGTGCCCACCGACTACCCGCCCTACGGCTTTGCCGGCCTCGACCTGCAACCCCAGGGTCTGGACATCGACGTGGCCAAGCTGATCGCGGAGAAGCTGGGCGTCAAGATCGAACTGCTGCCCGTGGTCAGCGCCAATCGCATCCCCTACCTGCAGACCAAGAAGGCCGACCTGGTGATCTCGACGCTGGGCAAGAACGCCGAGCGCGAAAAAGTCATCGACTTCACCCACGCCTACGCGCCTTTCTACCAAGGCGTGTTTGCCGCCAAGGGCATGACGGTCAAGACCTTTGCCGACCTCTCGGGCAAGACGGTCGCCGTGACCCGCGGCGCCATGGAAGACGAGGAACTGGCCAAGGTCGGCCCGGCCGACATGATCGTCAAGCGCTTCGAAGACCAGGCCGGCACCTCCGCCGCCTTCGCTTCGGGCCAGACCCAGGTCATCGCGACCAGCGTCTCGAACATCTCGACGCTGGCCCAGAAGAACCCGCGCCTGGATGCCGAGTACAAGCTGCTGCTCAAGGACAGCCCCAACTTCATCGGCGTGGCCAAGGGCGAGGACGCCCTGCGCGCCAAGGTCAACGAGATCCTGCTGGCCGCCAAGGCGGACGGCACGCTCGAGAAGCTGTCGCAGAAATGGCTCAAGCGCGAGGCCGGCAACCTGCCCCTGTAAGGCCGCGCCCGTTTCCGCGACACCCCGGCGCACGGCCCCGCCCGCCGTGCGCCAGGCGTCCATCGCCCGGGCGGGGCTCACCCCACGGTGCAGCCCCGTTCCCGAACGCCGCCTCCCGACCGATCCCGCCAAACATCCGCCATGCTCATTCAACTCGACTTCATGACCGTGCTCAGCCAGTGGCCCCTGCTGGCAACCGGCGTGGCATGGACGCTCGGCCTGACGGCCATCGCCACCGTGCTCGGCACGCTGCTGGGCGTCGCCTGCGCCTGGGCCCGCTCGCAGGGCCCTTCGGCACTGCGCTGGATCGCGGGCAGCTATGTGGAGCTGATCCGCAACACGCCCTTCATCGTCCAGCTGTTCTTCATCTTTTTCGGCCTGCCGGCAGCCGGCGTCAAGCTCTCGCCGCTGACCGCCTCCATCCTGGCCATGGTCATCAATCTCGGCGCCTACGCCACCGAGATCATCCGCGCCGGCATCGAAGCCACGCCGCGTGGCCAGATCGAAGCGGCCCAGAGCCTGGCGCTGGGCCGTCTGCAGATTTTCACGCGCGTCATCATCCCGCCGGCGTTGCGCAAGGTCTGGCCCGCACTGGTGAGCCAGATCATCATCGTGATGCTGGGCTCGGCCGTCTGCAGCCAGATCTCGACCGAGGAGCTGAGCTACGCCGCCAATCTGATCCAGAGCCGCAACTTCCGCGCTTTCGAGGCCTACATCGTGGCCACGCTGGTCTACCTGGCCCTGGCCGTCGCCATCCGCCGACTCCTCAACTGGATCGGCCCTCGTTTCCTGTTCGGCCGCTGACCCGGAGTTATTTTTAGCCATGGTTGACTTCACCCTCTGGGACATTTTCCGCAACCTGCTGCTGGCAGCCCGCTGGACCGTCGTGCTCTCGCTCATCGCCTTCGTCGGCGGCGGCATCGTCGGACTGGCGCTGCTCGTGGCCCGCCTGGGCGGCGGCCGCATCGCCGAACGGCTGGTCGGCGCCTACATCCAGCTCTTCCAGGGCACGCCGTTGCTGATGCAGCTGTTCCTGATGTATTTTGGTCTGGCCCTGTTCGGCATCGAGACTTCGGCCTGGACTTCGGCGGCCCTGGCGCTCACGTTCTACACCAGCGCCTTCCTCACCGAGATCTGGCGCGGCTGCGTCGCCGCCATCCCCAAGGGCCAATGGGAGGCCGCGCAGAGCCTGGCCATGAGCTTCGGCGAACTGCTGCGCCATGTGGTGCTGCCGCAGGCGCTCAAGATCGCCGTGCCGCCCACCGTCGGTTTCCTGGTCCAGGTGATCAAGGGCACGGCGCTGGCCTCGGTGATCGGCTTCGTCGAGCTCACCAAGGCCGGCGGCATGATCTCCAACGTCACCTACCAACCGCTGCTCGTCTTTGCAGCCGTGGCCCTGATCTACTTTGTGCTGTGCTTCCCCGTGAGCCTGTACGCCAAGACACTTGAAAGGAAAATCCATGCAGGCCGCCACTGAAGCCCCCGCATCCACCGCCACCCTGGCCGAGCCGCATACCCGGCAGGGCGCGCCCATCGTGCGCGTCACGGCACTGCGCAAGTCCTACGGCACCAACGAGGTGCTCAAGGGCATCGACCTGGATGTTCAGCGCGGCGAAGTCATCGCCATCATCGGCAAGAGCGGTTCGGGCAAAAGCACGCTGCTGCGTTGCATCAACGGCCTGGAAGTGTTCCAGGAAGGCTCGCTCACCGTCGACGGCAAACCCTTGCTGTACGACAGCGCCATGGCGATGCGCGAACTGCGCCAGCGCGTGGGCATGATCTTCCAGCAGTTCAACCTCTTCCCTCACCTCAGCGTGGGCCGCAACGTGATGTTGGCGCCCATGCTGGTCAAGAAAAAGAACAGCAGCGAGAACACCCAGCGCGCCCGCGTGCTGCTCGAGCGCGTCGGTCTGGCCGAGAAGTTCGACGCCATGCCCGACCAGCTTTCGGGCGGCCAGCAGCAGCGTGTGGCCATCGCCCGCGCACTGGCGATGGACCCGGCGGTGCTGCTGTGCGACGAGATCACCAGCGCGCTCGACCCGGAACTGGTGGGCGAAGTGCTGCGCGTGGTCGAATCGCTCGCCGCCGAAGGCATGACGCTGCTGATGGTGACGCATGAAATGAGCTTTGCCCGCAAGGTGAGCGACCGTGTCATCTTCATGCATCAGGGCCGTGTGCACGAGATGGGTCCGCCCAACGAGATCTTCGGCAATCCCCGCACGCCCGAACTGCAGCAATTCCTGTCCTCGCTGCATGACTGAGTGCGTCAGTCGGATGTTGGACATTTGACAAGCGGCCCCTGCTGTGCAAGCGCAGGCAGGGCAATCCCACAGCGGGCCACCGCTGTCCCGGCCCCCCGGCGGCACCAGTCCCGCCGGGGGCGCTTCTTTTTTTGAAACCGGTATCAGTACCGAAGCCGTCGTCCGGAATGACGGCAGGCCGTTGCGCGGGTATCGCCACGGTTCGGCGGACAGGGGTCAGACAGCGCCGCTTGCGAACATCAGAAAAATTGCCTAAAGTCTGCTGCGACGCAACAAAGCTTCCCTTGTTTCCGAAAGCCCGATCCGCCATGTTGCAAAACGTTTGCCAAGCCGAATTCGCCGACCAGGACACCGTGATCAACCTCGACTGCGCCCGCACCGCCTCGCTGGTGCGCGCACTCGACGGTTGCATGCATCCGCGCGTCGGGCGCCTGATGCGCCAGATCAGCGAAGCCGTGGGCGACGAGGACTTCAAACGGCTCGCCGGCGAAGTGAAATACCTTCTGACACTCACTTTTGGCGAAGCCGAGGCTCAACGTCGCCTACAATAGACCTCGACGGGCCTTCCCGCATGGCTAAGCAGCCAACCGGGTCAGGTGGGGAACCAAGCAGCCCTAACTGTGGCGTCAGTGCCGGGGTCAAGGCTCGTCACCTTCCATTCTTTCCAGTGTGCATGCAGCGGCAGAAGCAACGCTTCTCGGCCTGATCCACCTCTTCGAGGCGTCCATCAAGGTCGTCGCAGCGGTCATCCATCGGCGATGGCTGCACAGATCCCCCTCCGATTCCGCACCACCGCAGCCGTCGAGATCGCCTCGACGGGATGGGCAAGGGCGCCAGGCCTCCGGATCATCCGATCCCAGAGGGGAATCGCAGTCTAGAATGCTCCATTTTGCAGCCGCTCGGGCTGCATTTCTTTTCCGACTCTTACCACTTGAGGACGCCCTCCATGACCACCACGCCCTCCGGCCTGCAATACGAAGACACCACCGTCGGCACCGGCGACGCCGCCAAGCCCGGCCAGTACGTCACCGTCCATTACACCGGCTGGCTCTACCAGGACGGACAGCAAGGCGCCAAGTTCGACTCGAGCAAGGACCGCAACGACCCGTTCGTGTTCCCCCTGGGCGCAGGCCATGTGATCAAGGGCTGGGACGAAGGCGTGGCCGGCATGCAGGTCGGCGGCAAGCGCACGCTCATCATTCCGGCCAGCCTGGGTTATGGCGCACGCGGCGCCGGCGGCGTGATCCCCCCCAACGCCACGCTGAAGTTCGACGTCGAACTGCTGGGCGTCCAGGGCTGATCCCCGCCCCGAGGGCATCCGTGCGATGCCCTCCCGTGCCGCACGCTGCGGCACGTCGCTGCCACCGCCCGCCTCGGCGCTGTGGCAGCGCCCCTGCCTGACCTGCCTGGCCGCGCTCTTGAAATCACCGCCGCGACCCCTAGGTTGAGAGCTGTCTCTTCTTTTTATTTCCGTTCCAACCATGTCAGACCTCGAGAAAAACCCGTCTGCAGCCGCGCCCGCCACCGAGGCTCCTGCTGCCGCGGACGCTCCTTTTTCCCTTGAAGAAGCCGAGGCCGCGCTGGCCGCCAACCAAGACGAGCTGGCCACCCTCACCGGCCAGATCGATGCCTTGAAAGCCAAGAACGCCGAGCTGGCCGACCAGGTCCTGCGCGCGCAGGCCGACGCCCAGAACACCCGCCGCCGGGCCGAAGAAGACGTGGCCAAGGCCCGCAAGTTCGGTGTCGAGAGCTTCGCCGAAAGCCTGCTGCCCGTGGCGGACAGCCTCGAAGCCGGCTTGGCCAGCGGCAACGCGACCATCGAGCAACTGCGCGAAGGCACACAAGTCACGCTCAACCAGCTCAAGCAGGCCCTCGAGCGCAACAAGGTCATCGCCATCGAGCCGGCCGCCGGCACGCGGTTCGATCCGCACCAGCACCAGGCCATCTCGGTGGTGCCGGCCCAGCAGGACCCGAACACCGTCGTCGCGGTGCTGCAGAAGGGCTACCTCATCGCCGACCGCGTGCTGCGTCCGGCGCTGGTGACCGTCACCGCACCGGCCTGATCGGCCTCGACACATCGATCGAAAGAAACCCGACAGCGCCGCGGCCCTCTTGAAAACGAGTCCCGCAGCCGCAGATCGGATTCAGACTGAACCTTTTAGATACTGGAAAAAACATGGGAAGAATCATCGGCATCGACCTGGGCACCACCAACTCCTGCGTGGCTGTGCTTGAAGGCAACACCCCCAAAGTCATCGAGAACTCCGAAGGCGCGCGCACCACGCCGTCCATCATCGCCTATCAGGAAGACGGCGAAGTGCTGGTCGGCGCCTCGGCCAAGCGCCAGGCGGTCACCAATCCGCGCAACACGCTGTACGCCGTGAAGCGCCTGATCGGCCGCAAGTTCACCGAGAAGGAAGTGCAGAAGGACATCGACCTGATGCCCTACACCATCGCGGCCGCCGACAACGGCGACGCCTGGGTGGAAGTGCGCGGCAAGAAGCTCGCGCCGCCCCAGGTCAGCGCCGAGGTGCTGCGCAAGATGAAGAAGACTGCCGAGGACTACCTGGGCGAGCCCGTCACCGAAGCCGTGATCACCGTCCCGGCCTACTTCAACGACGCCCAGCGCCAGGCCACCAAGGATGCCGGCCGCATCGCCGGCCTCGAAGTCAAGCGCATCATCAACGAACCCACCGCGGCGGCCCTGGCCTTCGGCCTGGACAAGCAGGACAAGGGCGACCGCAAGATCGCCGTGTATGACCTGGGCGGCGGCACGTTCGACGTCTCCATCATCGAGATCGCCGACGTGGACGGCGAGAAGCAGTTCGAAGTGCTGTCGACCAACGGCGACACCTTCCTGGGCGGCGAAGATTTCGACCAGCGCATCATCGACTACATCATCGGCGAGTTCAAGAAGGAACAGGGCGTCGACCTGTCCAAGGACGTGCTGGCCCTGCAACGCCTGAAGGAAGCCGCCGAAAAGGCCAAGATCGAGCTCTCCAACAGCACGCAGACCGACATCAACCTGCCCTACATCACCGCCGACGCATCGGGCCCCAAGCACCTGAACCTCAAGCTCACGCGTGCCAAGCTCGAATCGCTGGTGGAAGACCTGATCGCCCGTTCGATCGAACCCTGCCGCACCGCCATCAAGGATGCCGGCGTCAAGATCACCGACATCCAGGACGTGATCCTGGTGGGTGGCCAATCCCGCATGCCCAAGGTGCAGGAAAAGGTCAAGGAGTTCTTCGGCAAGGAACCGCGCCGTGACATCAACCCCGACGAAGCCGTGGCCGTGGGTGCCGCGATTCAGGGCCAGGTGCTGTCGGGCGACCGCAAGGACGTGCTGCTGCTGGACGTGACGCCGCTGTCCCTGGGCATCGAGACCCTGGGTGGCGTGATGACCAAGATGATCGGCAAGAACACGACCATCCCGACCAAGTTCGCGCAGACCTTCTCGACCGCCGACGACAACCAGCCGGCCGTGACGATCAAGGTGTTCCAGGGTGAACGCGAGATCGCTGCCGCCAACAAGGCACTGGGCGAGTTCAACCTCGAAGGCATCGCTCCGGCTGCACGCGGCACGCCGCAGATCGAGGTCTCGTTCGACATCGATGCCAACGGCATCCTGAACGTCAGCGCCAAGGACAAGGGCACGGGCAAGGAAAACAAGATCACCATCAAGGCCAACTCGGGTCTGTCGGAAGACGAGATCCAGGCCATGGTCAAGGATGCCGAGCTGAACGCCGTCGAGGACAAGAAGAAACTCGAACTGGTGCAGGCCCGCAACCAGGCCGAAGCGCTGGTGCACAGCACCCGCAAGGCGCTGGGCGAGCACGGCGACAAGCTCGAGGCGGCCGAGAAGGAAAAGATCGAAGCGGCCATCAAGGACACCGAAGAAGCGCTCAAGGGCGAAGACAAGGCCGTCATCGAAGCCAAGTCGACCGCCCTGCTCGAAGCCAGCCAGAAGCTGGGCGAGAAGGTGTATGCCGACGCGCAGGCTGCCGCTGCAGGCGCCGACGGCGCCGCACCGGGCGCGCAGGCTGCGTCCGCACCGGCCGACGACAATGTCGTCGACGCCGAAGTCAAGGAAGTGAAGAAGGACTGATCCTTCATGTGATGCGCCAAGGCTGGACGGACCCTTCACCGGGTCTCTCCAGCCTTACGCGCTTATGAAACCCTGGCGACCGCGCACGACCTGTGCGGCCGCTCCACCGAATCCGGGCACGCCACGATCCCGTCCGGACTCCCGCACACAGCAGCAAGCAGCAAGTCAGCCATGGCCACCAAACGCGACTATTACGAGGTTCTGGGCGTCGCCAAGAACGCAAGCGACGACGACATCAAGAAGGCTTATCGCAAGCTTGCGATGAAGCATCACCCCGACCGCAACCAGGGCGATGCCGCCAAGAAAGCCGAAGAGCAGTTCAAGGAGGTCAAGGAGGCCTACGAAATGCTCTCCGATGCCGACAAGCGCGCAGCCTACGACCGGTTTGGCCATGCGGGCGTGGACCCGAACATGCGCGGCGGCATGGGCGGCGGTGCCGAAGGCTTCGGCGGTTTTGCCGAGGCGTTCGGCGACATCTTCGGCGACGTCTTCGGTGGCCGCGCGGGCGGCTCCCGCGGTGGCCGCCAGATGTACCGCGGCAGCGACCTGAGCTACGCCATGGAGATCACGCTCGAGGAAGCGGCTGCCGGCAAGGACACCCAGATCCGCATCCCCAGTTGGGACGACTGCGACACCTGCCATGGCTCGGGCGCCAAACCCGGCACCAGCCCCATCACCTGCACGACCTGCCATGGCGCGGGCTCGGTGCAGATGCGCCAGGGCTTCTTTGCCGTGCAGCAGACCTGCCCGCAGTGCCATGGCACCGGCAAGATCATCCCCGAGCCCTGCACGGCCTGCCAGGGCCAGGGCAAGATCAAGAGCCACAAGACGCTGGAGATCAAGATCCCGGCCGGCATCGACGAAGGCATGCGCATCCGCAGCGTCGGCAACGGCGAGCCGGGCTCCAACGGCGGACCTCCGGGCGACCTGTTCATCGAAGTCCACATCAAGAAGCACGACGTGTTCGAGCGCGATGGCGACGACCTGCACTGCCAGGTCGCGGTGAGCGTGACCACCGCCGCGCTGGGTGGCGAGATCGAAGTGCCCAACCTGGGCGGCTCGGCCAACATCGACATCACCGAAGGCACGCAGAACGGCAAGACCTACCGCCTGCGCGGCAAGGGCATCAAGGGCGTGCGCTCGAGCTACCCGGGCGACCTGTACTGCCACATCCTGGTCGAGACCCCGGTCAAGCTCACCGAGCACCAACGCAAGCTGATCAAGGAACTCGACGAGTCGTTCAAGAAGGGCGGCGCCAAGCACAGCCCCTCGGACAAGAGCTGGTTCGACAAGGCCAAGGACCTGTTCAGCTAAGCCCGTGCGCGGGCGTCCCCGCCGCTTCGAGCACCGGGGACGTCTGGCAGGACCCGGCCGCCGCCCACTCTAGAACAGGCTGCCCTGCTCCACGCCGGGCGCAGCCGCCCGCTGGTGCCGGCGTGGCCGATCCGCCGGGGCGATCTCCGGCGACAGCCACTGTTCGACCGTTTCCATCTGCGCCGCGTCCATGCCCGAAGCGGCGTAGTAGGTGCGCCGGTTGGCCAGCACCTTCTGCACCCGCTCGAGCAGCAGATGCATGCCGTCGAGCTTCAGGCCCCACTGGCGTCCGCCGGCCAGTGCGTTGGCCAGCGAGCCGATACGGCCAAGCTCCCCTTCCCAGCGCTGCTCGCCGACACCCGGCCCGATGTGCAGGCTGTGCCGGCCGTGGCCCGGCTGCGTCACCACATCGAACAGCGGCGCCAGGCGAAAGCCGTCGCCCGATCGCACGAACGCGTGGTTGCGGGCATGGTCGTCGGTATTGCGCACCAGCACGTTGAAGACCATGCGGGCGAACAGTTCGCCCATGTCGCGCGAGAAACGCACGCTGATGTGGCGGGTGATTTCGGCAACGCGGCCATAGGAATGGAGCGACGCACCGCGCGCCATGTCCATCTGGCGCATGTCGAAAGTGGCCGGCGGCGAGATCAGGGACACGGCGCTCAACGCATGCAGACGGCGCTTGACGCCAGGCTCGCGGTCGAAGCGCCGAACCAGCAACGCGGCCTCGCCGTCGCCCAGTTCGACGATCTCGGTCTGCGGCACGGTCATGCCGATCGCCCGCGCCATTTCGAGATTGGCCCACTCCACCCGCTGCCGGCTGTACGACTCGCGTCCGCGCGGAAACTTGGCCACCCATTCGACGCCGGCCTTGTCGCGCACGACCGCCTTGGGACGGGCGCCACCCATATCCCACGAGCGGACCAGCCGTTGCAGACCTTGCGGCTCGGCCCTGCCGCCGGCGATGACGGCCTGAGCGGCCTGGTAAAGCGCCGGCAGATCGTCGAGCCCCGGCAGGTCGAGGGGCTCGAGCGCCGGCACCGTACCGGGCGGGGAAAAGACCAGCGCCCCCAGTCCCGAGCCCTTGCCCAGGCTCAGCACCCTGCCCTCGGGCAGGGCATGTCCGGGCGTGCCTTCGCTCAAGGCCATCAGCGTGCGGCCCCAGGCGTCGGGCGTGGCATCGAACAGCGCGCCCAGCAGATGGTCGCGGTGGCTGGCCACGTAGGGCCGGGCCGTGAGCGGCAGGTTGATCGGATCGAGGGCAAATGCCTGTCCGGCCCGAGCCGCTTCGATCCAGCTGTCCGCATAGGTGAATCGGGCCTGGAAATCATCGGACTCGGCCAGATCGAGATGGCCGGCCAGGACCGGCCCCTCGTCGAGCACGGCATACACATCGACCAGCGGTGCGACCACCTTGTCGCGGATCCTCTTGCGCGAGACGTTCATTGGCGGCCTCGCGTCGGCCGCAGGGCCGCATCGAGGGCCCGGCCTTCCGGATCGGCATGGGGATCGCCCAGCGCGAACAGCTGCTCGGCAAAGCCGTACAGCAGCAAGGCCTGCGCATAGGCCCCCATCGCCACCTTGGGCGAACCGGCCTCGAGGCGGCGCCAGGTGGAGCGGGCCACGCCGATACGGGCTGCGGCGACGGCCTCGGTCTCGCGGCGGCGCAGGCGTGCCGTGCGCACGTTCTCGCCGACGGATCTCAGGGCGGTCAGCGCCTGCACGGACACCGCCGCGCCTGACGACCCCGCCTCGAGAATGTCGAACCCATCTTGACCCATACCCTCATCAACCTCAGATTTTTGCCGTGACCCGATCGGCGGCGGCGACGCCGCCGCTGTGAAAAGCCGGGCCGGCACCCTGCCGCATGTCCGATCTGCGAGCCAGAATCCTCGATTATGTATCGCACAGGGTGCATCAAACGCCTTGTGCAGGCGGAATCGTCCGCCGATCGCCGATCGGCTTCCGATCTTCAGGCGGTCGGCAGCACCCTCGCCACCCGCCGGCTGCGAAAAATCGACAGGCCCAGGGCAGCGATGAACACCAGGGACAGGATGACCACGACCGTGGGCGCCGGCGCGCTGTCGATGAAAAAGCTGAGATAGACCCCGCCCACCGCCGCCAGCACCGCGATGGCCACGGCCACCAGCAGCATCACGCCGAAGGTCCGGGTCAGCAGGAACGCAATGGCGCCCGGCGCAATGAGCAGCGCGATGGCCAGGATGATGCCGACCGCCTTGAGCGCCCCCACCACCGCCAGCGAAACCGCCGCCAACAGGCCGTAATGCAGCAAGCCGACACGCAGACCCACGGTGCGGGCCTGGATGGCATCGAAGGCATGCAGCAGCAGGTCGCGCCACTTGAAGAGCACCCAGCCGCCGATGACGGCAGCGATGATGCCGCTTTCCCACAGATCGGGCACGCCCACGCCGAGGATGTCGCCGAAGAGGATGTGATCGAGGTGGACGTCGCTCTGGATCTTCACGTAGAGCACCAGGCCCAGCGCGAACATGCCGGAAAAGACGATGCCCATGACGGTGTCCTGCTTGACCCGGCTGTTGTCCTTGAGATAGCCGGTGGCCAGCGCACAGAACATGCCGGCCACAAAGGCGCCCACGGCGAACGGCAGGCCGATCATGTAGGCGATCACCACGCCGGGAAAGACCGCGTGCGAGATCGCATCGCCGATCAGCGCCCATCCCTTGAGCACCAGGAAACACGACAGCAGCGCCGTGGGCACGGCCACCAGCACCGCGATGGCCATGGCATAACGCATGAAATCGAACTGCAGGGGGGCCAGCAACAACTCGGCGTTCATGGCTGCACTCCTCCGGCCAGCGGTTGGCGGGCCGGCGGCACGGTCAGCGCCAGCCTGGCCTTGCGCCGTGCGGCCAGCACCCCATGCTTGGGCGCCAGCACAAAAGCCAGCAGGAACAACGCCGTCTGCAACAGCACGATGATGCCTCCGGTCGCGCCGTCCAGGAAGTAGCTGGCATAGGCGCCGA
>ERZ1031720.59-NODE-59-length-14157-cov-8.622961_pt1 | contig 14157 bp, 11 predicted proteins | sample MGYA00518750_ERZ1031720 | MGnify/ENA primary metagenome ERZ1031720 (study PRJEB33718, sample SAMN03160008) | human skin metagenome | collected 2014-04-10 | study: EMG produced TPA metagenomics assembly of the PRJNA266117 data set (Human skin bacterial metagenome and... | reverse complement strand
GGCATACGAGATTCTGCCTGTCTCGTGGGGCTCGGAGATGTGTATAAGAGACAGGCCGTGATCCAGGCCCAGACGGCCGGTGCCGCCGCCGAGATCAACCAGCTTCTGCAATCCGGCAACAAGACCCAGGCCCGTGCGCTGCTCGACAAATCGCTGGCAGCGGATTCACGCAATCCGCAACTGCGGTTTCTGCAGGGATTGATGTTCAGCGAGAGCGGCGACGCGCCGCGCGCCATCGACGTGTTCACGCAACTCACGCGCGACTACCCGGACATGGCCGAGCCCTACAACAACCTGGCCGTGCTGTACGCAGACCAGGGCATGGACGAAAAGGCCTTGGTGGCCTTGAGCAAGGCCATCGCCATCAACCCGAACTACGCAACCGCCTATGAAAACATGGGCGACCTGCACACACGGCTGGCCAACGAGGCCTATCGCCGCGCCATGAGGACCGGCGCCGACGGCGTACAGCCCAAACTCGCGCTGCTGAGCCAGTCGGTGAACACGGGAACGGCACCGCCGGTCGCCGCAGCCGCGCCGGCTGCGACTCCGATCACCCCGGCAGCCGCCAGCCCGGCAAAGCCGGTGGCCGAGACGCAAGGCGTCGCGGGGGCGGTCGCGACCCGCCCTGCCGTTGCTGCGGCGGGCCCGATCGAGCGACCGGCCACGGCCAACGCAGCGGCAACGCCTGCGCCATCGGCCGTGGCTGCTGCGCGGCCTTCCGCCACGCGCCAGCCTGCGGATCAATTGCCCGTCATGGCCATGCCTGTGATGCCGGATGTGTCGGCATCGCCGGCCGAAGCTGCGACACCCGCAGCCGCTGCAGAGGCCCCTGCCGTGCAGATCGCCAGCGCGACGCCGCGCACGGCCTGGGATCTGCCGACGGCCAGCGACTACCCGGCGACGCTGGCACCCGCTCCCGGCAGCTCGCCGGCGGCAACCCGGCGCAGCGTGTGGGACGACGTGGCCATCGGCCCGGCCCAGAACGCCGAGACGAAGCCGGCCGACGCCGGGGCCGCTCCGGCGACCGCAACAGCCGTCACATCCGATGCAGCGCAGGCCACGGCCCAGACTCTGCCGCCTTTGGCCGAAGCCGCTGCCGTACCGCCCGTTGCGGTGACTGCGGCCGCCCCGGCGCAGCAACTTGTCGCGCCCACTGCGCCGCCCGTCGTCGAGCACGCCGTTGCCCTTGCGCCTGCGGCAGCAGACACCCCTGCGGTGTCGCCTGCAGCAGGCACACCGGCCGGCGTCGCGGCGGCAGACGCCAACAACGCCTGGACAACGCCCACCGCACGGCCACGCGCCAGTCATGTGCTGATCCGGCGCAACGCCGATGCGGCGGAAGCCCCCGCCGCCGTTGCCGTGGTGGCCGCCGCACCGGCCGCTGCCGCCCAGACTGCGGCTGCAGAATCGATTCCCGTGCCCGCCGTGGTGCCCGCACCGCCCGTCACCGAACCGGCCCCCGCAGCCAGGGTCGAGACCCCGCAACCGCAGACCGTGGACCAACAGGCCCCGGCGTCCGAGCCTGCCACCGTGGTCGCATCCGACGCATCGTCCACCCGGAACGTGTCCGTGGTGACGGAGCCTGCGGCACCGGCGACCGTGCCGGAGGCTGTGGTGCCGGCGACCGTGGCCGCGTCGACGCCTGTGGAAGCGACGCCGGCCCCCACACCCGCAGCCGCACCCACACCTGCGGCTTTGGCATGGGTTGCACCGACGCCCAAGCCCGAGGCTTCGGCCCCGTCCACCGAACCGCTTGCAAAGCCTGCGGCAACCCCGGTGATCGCGGCTCCCGCCTCGGAGGCGCCAACCCCAGCGACCGATACGGCTCAGGCCGCACCGGCCGAACCGATCTCGGTATCGGCTGCGCCATCGACGGCAAAGACGCGGGAAACCATCGATACCGCGACCACCACCGTGGTTGCGGCCGCAAACGTGAGCGCAGAGCCGGCGGTTGCGGTCAAGACGACGGAAACGGCCACTCCAGCAGCCACACCGGCGGTCGCGCCCGAAGCCGCAACGACGGCGCCGGTGGCGGCAGCCCGTGCGGCAGCGGAGCCATCCGCCGCGCCGCCTGTGGCTGCGGCGGTGCCGTCCGCTTCGCCTGCGGCTGCCGTTGTGCCATCGACCCCTGCCCCGGCTGCGGCTGTGCCACCTGTCGAGCCCGAGCCGTCCCCCGTTGTTGTCGCAAGCGTGGCACCAGAGACAGCGGCTCCGGCAGCCACGGTGGCACAACCGGCCGTGGTCGCCGACGAAGCCGGTGCACGTGCCGCGGTCAATGCCTGGCTGGCAGCATGGAACAACCGTAACGCCGACGAATTCGTCGCCGCCTCCTCCGCAGGCTTCAAACCGGAAGACGGGACGGACCACGCGGCCTGGGTTCAATCGGTGCGAGCCGGTCTGGACGTGCCGCGGCCCCGCGTGCTGCAGATCAGCGGCCTGTCGTTCGAACTGCCCACGGCCTCGTCGGCCGATGGCGCACCGATGGCCATTGCACGTTTCCGTGAAAGCAGCGTGGCGGGCGTGCTGCGCATCACCAAACTCAAGCGGCTGGACTTGCGCCACGACGGCCAGCGGTGGGTGATCGTGGAAGAGGGTTCGGGTCTGTGATTGACCCGCGATCCAGGCCTTGGCGCCTGGACGACCGAAGCCGCGCCAAGCGCTGCGGTTTCGGTCAGCCCCCCCGTCAATTGATCAGCGGCGTCTGCGGCTCGCCGTCGACGATCTGGTACTTGCGCATCTTTTCCCACAGCACCTTGCGGCTGATGCCCAGGTAGTGTGCAGTGTTCTGGCGCCGCCATTCGTTGGCATCGAGCGCATTGATGATCTTGTTGCGCTCGGCCATGTCCCATGAGCGGCGTGCACTGTCGACGGCTTCGACCGGTGCGAGATCGGGCTGCGACTCGCCGCTGATGGCCAGCATGCGCTTGACCACCGTCTCCACGTTCCAGGCGCCCGTCTGCCGCACGATGACGCCCACGCGCTCGGCAAAGTTGCGCAGCTCGCGCACATTGCCGGGGAAACGCATGCGGCCGACCGTGTCGAGCAGCCACAGCGGCGGATCGCCCACGGTGGTCATGATGTCCTCGCCCACCACCTGGCCCACGATGGACCGGAAGATGGCGATCTTGTCCTGGTCGCCGCGCTCCTCGAGGGAGGGCACGTAGAGCTCGATCACCGCCAGCCGGAAGAACAGATCCGACCGGAAATCCCCGATCTGAACCATCTCGCGCAACGGCCGGTTGGTTGCCGCCACCAGCCGGAAATCCAGACGCGTCGAGGTCGTCGCGCCGACACGCGTCACGGCACTCTCTTCGAGCACCCGCAGCAGCTTGACCTGCTGGTAACGCGGCAAGTCGCCGATCTCGTCGAGGAACAGGGTGCCGCCGTTGGCCTGCTCGAAATAACCCTTGTGTGCCGCCACCGCGCCCGTGAAGGCGCCCTTGGCATGGCCGAAAAAGAGGGATTCGAACAAACCATCGGGAATGGCGCCGCAGTTGACGACCACGAACGGCCCCTGGCAATACCCGGTGTGCTTTTCATGAAGCCGCTGCGCCACGCGCTCCTTGCCCACGCCCGTCTCGCCATAGATCAGCACGTTGTGCTCGCAGTCGGCATACACATCGACTTCCTTGAGCAGCTCGATCATGCAGGCATCGATGGCGATCAGGTCGTTGGTCTGCACCTGCCGCACGGTGTTGGCGCGCATCTGCTGCACCACGCGGACCACCATGGCGCGCAACTCGGCACCCGTGAAGTCGTAGGGAAGCACATGCGAATACTCGGCGGCAAAACCGCTTTTCTTCTCGCGCTCGCGCCCGCTCGCCGCGACCCAGATCACCGGCATGCCATAGCTGCCCTCGATGCTCTGCTGCGTCAATTGGGCGCCTTCGAGCACCGAGACGCTGATCACGGCAATCGCCGTGTTGCTGATGTCCTGAACCGCAGAAAACACCACGCCGTCGGCGCGCATGACCTGCACGTCCAGGCTGGCCATGCAGCGTTCGACACGCTCGGCGATATCGGCTGAGCCTTCCCAGACGTAGATTTCTAGTTCATCGAGGTTGAGGGGGGTACGCATGAATAAATGGAAATATGACTAGTAGACCAACTCGGGACGTCCACAGCTCAGACTTTGAACATGCACCGTGGCTTTTCCAATATCCAGTCCAAGGATGCCGCCAAGTAGGCCATTGGCGAGCGTTGTTCCGATTGGATCTAATAATTTTTGCAGAATTTCTAGAATAGGGCCAATCACTACCGATAGCAACGGCGTCCCTCCGCTTCCTGTTCCCAAGTTAAGTATTCCTGCAACCAAATTAACAAGTCCACCCAAAACATTTCCGAGCAGCCCCCCAGTATTTGCAGTCTGAAGTGAAGCAGTCAACCCTTGTTCTTTACAGAGTTGCGTTGTACAACCCTTCAGATTATGCTCCCACTCATCTACCATTGAAGAATTGAGTAGCCCCAAGAAACCAGGCCGATTCCAGTCCACGCCATCGTTGACCAAATTCTTCTTTGTGTTAGCCACATTATATGAATTCTTCACCAAATAGTCTTTAGCCAACTTCCCTGCCAAAGTAGCATTATCTATCCGAACCGCCGACTGACTATTGGATGCACCAAGACCGCTCACAACCAATTTCAACAATTGATCAACCGTATTTTTCACGGTCGTCCCAATAGCCAGTTGATTCCGGGTTGTATCCTTAGACTCCCCTGCCGCCAAGGTCACATTCTCAGGACTAGGCTGAGCCAACAGCGGCAAAACCGCTTTTCCGCTTAATAAATTCACACCCGCAACAGTCACAAAATTTGTATTCCCAACGTTGCTAGCTTCGCATATTTTCGCCTTGGACCAAAGAATACCGGCATCAATATTCCCGGCACATGCATTGACGACAGATGTGGTGACAGCAATCGTGGCTTGGGGCGGAGAAACATTGCAATTGATGCTATCGAGAGTGCCATAAGAATTTGCAACATCGATAATCAGTGGAACATTGATCTTCGTTGAGAGCAATTTAAGTACAGCCGAAAGAATGCTGTCTTCACTGCTGACACTGATCTTGGTCCGCACCTGAGAATTATAAGCAGTCACACCCACAGGGCCAATCGCAATCGATGGTGGCTCGACAATTCTTGATTCAACACTGATACCAAGTCCAGGAACCGACAAAGCGACGCTTGCTGCATTATTCCCATTTCCAACCGCAATCGCAGATGTCACCAAACTCAAAACATCAACACTTGCATCCAATGCGCTCATAGGATTGGCGCTGGTTATTTGTGCAAAGAGACCACGGCCAGCCTGATCAGACGAACCCAGTTGCACCAAAAGATCCTCGATCTTTACATTGACTGGAATACCATTAGAATTAATAATCTTCACAGACTGCGACAACACCTCCGTCTGCAATCTGACCAAGTTATTCTGACCAACGATTTCAGCAGCAGCATTCACCAAATCGCCAATTTTAATCTGTTCTGCAACCAATAGATCATTAAGACCTCCAGCGGTTAAATTGGCAGTAACAGGTATTTCGAGTGCACTCAACAAACCTGCAGGCGTGACGTATGCCGAAGCCAATCCGTCATAACATCCTACGCACAGCTTCCCAACATCAGCACCGACAAATTTAAGAACTGAAAACAATGGAGCTTTCGGATTTGCATCCACCAACTTAGAGCCAACCGAGAAAGCGGCAGAGTCCGCACCGATGCGGGCTACAGCCCTTGCTGTCAAAGTTGTACTTGCGATACCAGGAACCAAGACAACCGGCGTAATACTTGCAACCACTCTAACCGCGTTGTAGGGGGCAGAACTTGCATTGAATCGCATGTCTTGAGCAGATGCCTCAGCCCAAGTACCACAGTAAGGCCCAGCAGCGGTGGCAGTAACACCCAAAACCTTGTTATTTGTCAAACCACTCCCCACTGCAACGCCTGCAGCCGTACATCCTGCGGCAGTTCGCCCATTCAGTTCTAGAGCACGAGCACCCGCCAGAGCGGCAAAATCCGCTGCACGCTGGAGTTCACGTTTGGCATAAAATAAATAACCAATCTGCACGGCACCCAATATAACCACGCAGACCAGCAATCCAATTGCCGCATTAACGATCACAGACCCACGCTGCCGCCTTGCCGTGGCCATCGAATGAAACTTTTCATGCATCATTTCAAGCACTCCAAGCAGACTTCACAGTGATAACGGAATCATTTTTCAATAGCCAACTAGACATATCAGCCATAGGTATATATGGCAACAGGCGATTTTTTCCGTATTCGAATCTAAGTTCAACAATCCTCGAATCCAGAGAGCTTCTGACCACCACTGAGTTCGCCCTAACCCAAGTCAACCTCTCCGCAAGATTGGCTCCGGGCGTAAAAGACGACTGGGCAAGCGACTCTTGCACCAGAGCGACCACCGAGTCTTTCTGCACATTCGAGAGAGTGACAGCGTTCCCTACCATGAGCCTCTGCGCTAATCGCGCGCCATCCTCCGCAGCGCGAGAGACCGCTTGCATCTTAAAAAATACATCAGCAAAAGTCACCAAGCCATAAAAAATAACAAAAATAATCAGAAACACAAGAGAAAACTCAATTGCTGCAACACCCTTGCACGTTGGCAAAGAGGCTTTGGGCATTTTTATGGTCGAGCAACTCATAAACTGACCCTCTCCAATAGCACTGATGCTTTACCCGTCAATACATCTGGAAAAATCAGACCAAAACCAGGCAAAGAAGGCGCGATAGGGCGGCTTCGATAGTCATAATCGATTTGAACTTCGATCGAGCAGGTCTGAGCAATATCAACACCGGTGCAAACAATTGGAGTTCCGGTTCCGCTCCAGCATACCGTAGGAGCATCCCGCCTGCATATTTGATGACTGACGATATAACTAGATGAGGGCAACCAACTTGAAAGAAAATTGCGACTTACTAGAGTGACATTCTCCAAGCGCCTCGCACCAGTCGCCTCATAACGTAATGCAGCACGCGCCCCCTCCTCTGCAGCATGTTGCAATGACAACCTCAGTGTAAAAACCAATCCATAACTAATTACTGCGTACAGGATGACAAAGAAGACTGGGAACACCAATGCATATTCAAGCGCATACGCCCCCAGCTGCCGACGCGAGCGGCTGCTATCGGGGATCATTAAGCTGAATGGACGCAACATGATCAAGTCATTCTTTTGAATATCGATTAGCTTCCGCCACCGCTACTTTGCTTCACATCCTTGATGTTCGACTCATACTTCTCGGGAATGGGAAATTCAAAACTCTTCAAATAACGTGCGTAGCTCAGCGACGCTTGATCACCAGCAACAGGCCGTGCACGGCCCACCGATTCGCGTTGCAGCGCCAGCAAATTGGCCGTGGCGGCGCCCATGACCGGTCGGCGCGGCGGGTTGGCTAGAGGGGCAGCAGAAGTAGGCTGGGCAATGGCGATGGGCGGCATGGAGGAGAGGGTCAATCCACTCCCCGTGCTTGGTGGCTGAGCGCTCACGGCCGGCGGGGCCTCTTGCAGTGCTACGGTAGAAACATGACTGGTTGCCGCGCCGACGTCTGTCGGTGCGGGCTGCTGGGCGTGAGCATCCGGAGCAGCCACGATGAGAGCGGCGAGGGTCGACAGAGTCGCAGCAGCCACTACGACCTTGCGCTGGGCAGACTGGACTGGGAATGGATGGACGTTCATGGCGTGGACTCCTCTGCTGAGTTGACGGGGCCGAGCGTTGCGTTGCCCGCAAGGGATTGAGCACGGGGCACCGCTTGTGTGGCGGGCATTTCGGATGTGAGCTGCAAAGCACTGGGCGAAGCACCGACGGTTCGGCGTACCAGCAAGGCACCGGTGGCATGGCTCGTGGGCAAACCGTTCTCTGCGGCCGTCACAGGGCGAATCGCATTGCTGCTGCCGGTACCACTGCGACCGATATCACTGGGCCGCTCAGCGCCACCGCTGCGTGCGCGGATCTGCTGCGCCGTACGCCGCAAAGCGTCACGTGTACTGTCGTCCGCATTGGCCATGGCGTTGAGAACCTGCTCGGCTCGGGCGCTGTCGCCCTGAGCGTAGTAGAACAGCGCCAAATTGGATTGAACTCGCGGATCGCGCGGTGTGAGTTGGGCGGCCTGCATGATGGGAACCCAGGCTGCTTCGAGCTGCCCGGCACGCATGTGGGCATAGGCCAGATCACTCAGGATGCTGGCATCGGTCGGGTTACGGCGCTGCGCCTGGGCAAAGAACTGGGCGGCTCCCGAAAAATCCTGTCTGGCCCCGGCGGCCAAGCCCAATCCTCGATAGGCTCGGGCGGCTTGCGGTCCGTTGGTCATCTGTTTGTAGATGGCAATGGCTTCGTCCATCTTGCCTGCGTTGCGCAGCGCATCGGCGCGCATCAACTGGGCATCGGGTGAGGTGCCATAGCTCAGCTCGAAGGCATCGATATGGGCGAGAGACGCAAACCACAAACCTTGGGTCTGCATCTGACGAATCAGATCGAGATAGGTGTCGCGGGTTTTCTCGGCCGTGGTGGTGGTATCGGCTTGAGCAGGGTCCGCGATCATGGTCGCGGCAGGGGGCAAGTTACGGGTGGAGACGCCGTAGCCTTTGGGAGGCGAGCTGCAGGCTGAGAGGCCAACAGCAAACGCCAGTGACACCACAAGCCCAACTGATTGCTTTCGCATCCAGCAAGCCCTGCTCTTCAGGTGACTCTTCATCGACCTCCTCCCATTGAGCCCAGAGCTCGAATTACAGCAACGAATCCAGGGCCACCTGTAATGACCAACAACGCAGGAAGTAAAGTCAAAACCATCACGCCAGTCATCTTCACGGTGATCTTGCCGATCTTTTCCTTGAACTGCGCTTGGCGTTTTTCACGCAGGCGCATGCTGAACTGTTTGAGCGGCTCCTGCACTGCTCCACCATGTCGATCAACTTGAACGAGCAAAGCGATGATGGCACGCACATCGTCACTGTCTGAAATGAGGGTGAGCCGTCTCAACGATTGGGCACGACTGCGTCCGTTAACGTACTGAGCATTGGCAATCCCCAACTCCCGACCCAACACCTGCAGCACACTGTTGAATTCGTTGGCCAACACCTGCAAGGTCTGGTCGATACTGAGCCCTACCCCCTGCAGCAATCGCAACAAGTCGACAAACAAAGGCAGTTCTTCAGTGACCTGAGCCCGACGTTTAGCGACTTGGTGACGCAAAACCCATTTGGGAATCATGATGCCCAAGGCCAGCGCGGCAAAGGCAGCAATCATGAGGTAGAGCAAGCTTTTTTCTCTAAACAATACGAAGGCTGCTAAGGGCAGGCCCAGGCCAAGTACCACACGTGCAACAAAAAACACCGACTGTCCTTTGGCTGGCTCTGTGCCGCAGATGTCGATCAGCTTGCGATCCTCATCGGCTAACAAAGCTTGCCCTACCTTACCGCTGAGCCAGTGACCAGGTACCGTAAAACTCTCTTGCTGCGAACCTTCTTCATCGGCCATCGGGTCGATGGGTCTCCATGGCACAGCACCACTGCGTTCTTTTAAGGCGGCCTCCATGCGTTGTTCTGCGCGTTCGTTACGATGCGCACGCAAAGCTGTGGCCCCTCCCATGACCAGCACAGCGAGTGCGAGAAGCGCCACGCTCCAAATCAACATGCTATTTGCGTTCATGCACTTGGTCCTCGTTTACTTGATACGCGCCAAGCGGTAGAGGATGAAGGAGCCCAATGCTTCAAGCCCCGCAGCTGCGATCACCAACGTGCGACCGGTGCTGTCGTCCCACATGCGCTGAAAATACTGACCGTTCATGAAGATGATCATCGCCCCTACGCCAATGGGCAGCAGCGCCAGAATCCAAGCCGAAAGTCGAACCTCTGCCGACAAGGCGTGCAGCTCCATCTCCGCCGACTCACGGTCACGGATGTAGTCCGCTACCCGTTCAAGAACCACATCCGCGCGCCCGCCATAACGCACGCTCATACGCAGCACAGCAGCAACCAGATCGAGTTCTTCGACGTCATAGCTATAAGCACTCTGCGCCACGGCGTGGTCAAGGTCCTTACCCGCGCGCAGCATGCTACCGGCCTGCTCCAGGCAGGTCTTGATGGGCTCCACCAAGTTGCCCAGAGCCAGTTGGAATGCTGCATGCGGCGAGTTACCGATCGAAATGAGCCGAACCATGTTGTCCAGAAACACCGGCAGTTGGGCCACCAGCCTGCGCCGCTTTTTCTGCGCACGCTGCCACAACACCACCGCCGTGATGCCGACGCTCAACAACAAAGCGAATACCAGACCAAAACCGCCGGCTGCAAACCAGCCGACAGCCGCCACTACAACGATACCCACGATAGCCACCAAGATGACTTTACCGGTGATGTCCCACAGCGCACCACCACGCAAGCCCATCAGCCAGCGGCGCCAGGCCGTGGTTTCCTGCATGCGTGCATAGGCGGCCGGATCGTAGTCGCTGTTGTTGAGCAAACCCGTGGCACCGCCGGCGCCAAACAGGCGCGGCTCCATGCCGCGGTCCAGGCGGGCTTCGGTTTCTTGCCGACGTGTCTGCTGACCCGCACGACCCAGGAGCAACACGGCGCCGGCCAGCAGCAACACCGCCACGGCGGCAAAACCCAGGGCGACGCTGTTAGCCATGTCGTCCTCCTCGCCCACCACCACCCGCCGGGTTGTTCTGCGCAGCCTGTTGCATGCCCTGCTGCTGGTGGCGCCAGCGCTGCAGCTTGGGCGAATGCGGATTGATGCCCAGCGACACCCAGCGGTCGTGTTCCTGGCCGTCCTGACCCACGAAGGGCTCGTAGCGGTAAAGCTCCTGCATGGAGATCACGTTGTCGTTCATGCCAGTGACTTCGGTGATGGAAACCAGGCGCCGGCGGCCATTGGACATGCGCCCGATCTGCACGATGAAATCGACCGCATTGGCAATCTGGCGGCGGAGGCTGGATTCGCTGCCCTGGAAGCCGGCGAAACCCGCCAGCATCTCGGCGCGATACAGACATTCACGCGGCGAGCTGGCATGGATGGTGCCCATGGAGCCATCGTGGCCGGTGTTCATCGCCTGCAGCAGATCGAGCACTTCGCCGCTGCGCACTTCACCCACGATGATGCGGTCGGGGCGCATGCGCAAGCTGTTGCGCAACAGGTCGCGGATCGTGACCAGACCCGTGCCGTCGAAACCGCCCGGGCGGCTTTCCAGACGCACCACGTGCGGGTGATTGAGCGACAGCTCGGCCGTGTCTTCGATGGTCACCAGCCGCTCGGTGGGCGGAATGAATGTCGCCAGCGCATTGAGCAGCGAGGTCTTGCCGGAGCTCGTCCCCCCGCTGACCAGGATGTTGCAGCGCGCCTTGACGGCATAGTCCAGCAAGGCACACATCTCTTCGCTGAAGGTGCCCAGTTGCACCAGTTCGTCGGGCCGCAACGGGTCTTTGCGAAATTTGCGGATGGAGACGCTAGGCCCATCGATGGCCAGCGGCTCGATGATGACGTTGATACGGCCACCATCGGGCAGGCGCGCATCGACCATGGGGCTGGACTCGTCGAGCCGTCGGCCGATGGGCGCGAGAATGCGGCGCACGATGCGCAACACATGCTCGTTGTCGTTGAAATGCAGGTGCACCCGCTCGAGAATGCCCCGGCGAGAAACGTAAACATTCTGGTAACCGTTGACCAGAATATCCTCCACAGCGGGATCGTCCAGCACTTCCTGCAAGGGACCAAAGCCATTGAGTTCACGCGTGAGGGCCTGCGCGATATGACGGATCTCCGACTCGTTCATCGGAATGCGGTGCAAGCGTACAAAGCTGTCGATTTCCAGCGTGACGAACTGATTGATGGCCGCAGTGGACCAACGGCCGAACTCCGCACCCAGCTCTTCGATGCGCGCGAGCAGATGCTCGTGCGCCAGGTTCTTGACTTGCTGAAACTGTGCCGACGACTCGAGTTGAGACAGTGCGGCTTCGTCTGCGAATTCAATTTCGCTTGCCATGGCTGATCCGGTTCAGAAGATTTGAGAACTTGGGCAGCGACCTCAGACGGTCGCCGGAATTCGATGCGGTCAAGGCGCCATCGGTCTGCTGGACATCGGCCAGCAGCTTGTCGATCAACACGTTGACGGCTTGGGTATAGGGGTCACGCGGCTGCTCCTGCACCAGCAGCTTGCCCAGGTTGGCAGCCTGTACCAGCGGCACACGGCGCTCGGGCACGCGGCCAGCCAGCGCCAGCCCCAGACGCTGAGCGACTTGATCGGGGGTGATATCGATCCGGCTGTCGTAGGCGTTGACGACCACGCTCAACCGGCTCGCCTCCACGCCTCGATCGGCCAATCCACGCACCAGCTCGGCCGTCGCCACGATGGCAGAGACACTCTGATCGCAGACCAGCCAGATGTCACCCGCCTCGCGTGCCACACGCGCCATGAAATCGAGATTGGAGAACCCGCCCAGATCCATGACCTGCCAGGCAAAGAAGGCCTGCAGCCGGCTGACCAGCGCACTGGATTCCGCATGCGACACGTTGCGCAATTCGCCCAGTTGTTGCGGCAAAGGCAAGACACGCAAACCGGTCGATCCGACCTGGCTGAAGGCTGTCTGCACCAATGTCTGGTCGAAACGATGCAGGCTGCGCACGGCATCGACAAACGAGAACTCGCCGCGCAGATCCAGATAAAGCATGCCGTCGCCCGCAGGCAGCCCCAGATCGAGCAATGCCACCCCCTCCTTGGTGTTGCCATTCGATGCAGCTTCGGCCTTGGACGCATGCGCTTTGGCGTTGAGCAGAATCGAAAGGCTGGCCGCCAGTGTGGTGACTCCCAGCCCTGCGCGGGCGCCGAGCAAGGCGACGGATCGAGCCTTGCTGTTAACTGGCTTGTTCTGCCCGCCCAACATACGCTGCAGCATGCCCGACATCTCTGCTTCACTGGCTTGCACGTCTGCAAACTCCTGAACACCGGCACGCAAGGCGGCCAGGGCCCCCGACGCGTCGGATGTACTGCCCACCGCAACCAGGGGAATCTGCGGATATGTGCCACGAACGGCCGTGACGAGTTCGACCGCGCGGTCGAGACGCGCCGCAGAAAAATCGACAAACACGATGTTGGGACGCAGCGCGTCTAGCCGCTCCACGACTGCCGCCACATCCAGGCTGGCGGCTTCGGTCACACCGAATCGGGTGAGCGAACGCAGCATGTTTTCAGCCGCAGGCAGTCCCCCGTGGGCATACAGAAAAGGTCCCCAGGCGCCGGCTGCAGGTGTCTGAAGAATATCAAGCATAGGGTGTGCGTGCATAGGGGCCGGTCCTGTTCATGTACTTCAGGTTCTGCCCATTGCCTGTCAGTACGAGAAGCCAGGTAACGGCGCCCGCGGACCGGCAAAACCGGTGACATGTTTGCCCCATACGTTGCCGTTGAGGCGCTCGCTCGATGCACCGGGCAGCGAGTTGACCAGGTCGGTTCCGGGCGGCAGCGGACTGATCAGGCGCGGCGTGACGACGATGACCAGTTCTTTCTCGTCCTGGGTGTAGTTGAGCGATTTAAAGAACGCGCCGATGATGGGCAGGTCGCCGAGCAGAGGCACCTTGTCGACGTTGGAGGCCGTTGTGCGGCTGACCAACCCACCGATCACAAAGCTCTCGCCATCGCCCAACTCGACCGTGGTATCTGCACGCCGGGTGACCAACGCGGGCACCGAGATGCCATTGAGCGTGACGGCGTTGGCATAGTCCAGATCGCTGGCTTCGGGGGCGACCTTGAGCGCGATGCGTTCGTTGGAAAGCACGGTCGGTGTGAGTTGCAACGAAATGCCGAACTGCTTGTATTCGATGCTGGTCTGGCCATCGCCGGCCGAGACCGGAATCGGTAGTTCGCCACCGGCCAGGAAACTTGCACTCTGGCCCGAATGAGCGACCAGCGACGGCTCGGCCAACACGCGGGCCAAGCCATTGGTTTCCATGATGCTGATGTTCATGTCCAGCGTGGCAAAACCGATCAGGAGGTTGAACGCCGAGCTGATGGGACCCGTTTCCGTGCTGGCACGGGTGCTGCCAGGTTGATACACACCAAAACCAAAACCCGAGCTGCTACGGCTACGGAACAGATTGATACCTGTCTCTTATACACATCTCCGAGCCCACGAGACAGGCAGAAATCT
>ERZ1031720.58-NODE-58-length-14315-cov-7.461431_pt1 | contig 14315 bp, 16 predicted proteins | sample MGYA00518750_ERZ1031720 | MGnify/ENA primary metagenome ERZ1031720 (study PRJEB33718, sample SAMN03160008) | human skin metagenome | collected 2014-04-10 | study: EMG produced TPA metagenomics assembly of the PRJNA266117 data set (Human skin bacterial metagenome and... | reverse complement strand
GATTTCTGCCTGTCTCGTGGGCTCGGAGATGTGTATAAGAGACAGGTGCACACCCCATGCCGATCAGCACCTGCGCGGCCAGCAGCCAGGGATAGGACGGCGCCCACGCCGCCAGGCCGGAGCCGACGATGGCCAGGGGAAACGCCGTCAGGATGGTGCGCCGGACCCCATGCAGGTCGATGCCGATGCCCATGAACATCTGCATCGATCCGAAGGCGAGGTGGAACATGCCCGCGAACAGGCCGAGCTGCTGCGGCGACAGGTTCCACTCGTTCTGCAGCGGCACGGCCAGAATCGCCGCGACCGTCCGGTAGGCCTGGCTCAGGCTGAAGCCGGCCACCAGCGCCAGCAGCATGGCCACGGCCGAAACGTTTCGGCGACGAGCGGGCGCGGCGGCAACAGGTGGTGTCATGGCAAACCGGAAGGGCGTGGAAGGACGGCGTATTTCAGGGGCCAAGATAGCACGAGCCGCCCTGCGTTCGGGAACGGCGCCAGCAGGATCTGGCACGACTATCGCTAGGAAGAAGCATGAGCCATCGTCCTCCTCGCCTCCCGGTCCAAGCCGTTCGCCCCACCCGGGAACAGTCGGTCAGGGACAAGCGCGCCGTCATCATGCGTGCCGCGCTCGACCTGTTCTCGCGCTACGGACGGCACGGCACCTCGGTCGACCAGATCGCCAGCGCCGCGGGCCTGTCGAAAAGCAATCTGCTCTACCACTTCAGCAACAAGGACGATCTCTATGTCTGCGTGCTGCGCGAGCTGCTCGAGGTGTGGCTCGCACCGCTGCGCGACTTCAGCGCCGAGCAGGATCCGGCGGATGCACTGGCCGACTACATCCGGCGCAAGCTCGCCATGTCGCGCGACCAGCCCCATGCCTCCCGCCTGTTCTGCCTGGAAATGGTACAGGGCGCGCCGCTGCTGCGCGACGAACTCGCGCACGAGCTCCGGCTGCTGGTCGAGTGCAAATCGGATGTCATCCGCACCTGGGTGAACCAGGGCCGACTGGCCCCGGTGGATCCGCACCACCTGCTGTTTCACCTCTGGGCGGTCACCCAGCACTATGCCGACTTCGCGGTTCAGGTCGAGGCCCTCACCGGCCGCACGCTGCAGGATCCGGATTTCTTCGAATCCACCGTCGCCAATCTGGTGGCGATCACGCTGGGAGGCGTTGTGCCCCGGCCGGCCGGCTAGCGCGCCACCTTCGCCAGAAAAGCCAGCATGCCGGCGTTGAAGGCCGGTGCCTCGGTGGCGCTGTGTGCGTGGCCGCCATGCGGCACGCTCTCGAGCGTGGCCTTCGGCAGACCCTGGGCCAGGCGCTGCGAGCAAGTCCAGGGCACCAGCCCGTCGTCCATGGCGGCGGCCACCCACACCGGCACGGCGATGTCGCCCAGCCGGCTGTCGACATCGAACGCACGCAGCGCCGCGATGCGGGTCTGCATGGTTTGAGCACCGGGGAAATGGGCCAGCGCATGCTCGACCTCGCCCTGCACCTGCTCGGCATGCGCCGCCGCCCAGGCCGCCGGATACAGGAATATCGGCTGGGCCTCGACATAGGCTCTCGGCCCGCTGCGGGCCAGCAGCTCCAGCCGCGCATCGAAACACCGGGCCGAATGCGGATTGGGCTTGGACCAGGCATTGATCAGCAGCAGGCTGGCCACCCGCGCCGGCGCATCCAGCGCCAGTTGCAAGCCCACCAGGCCGCCCAGCGCATGCCCCATCAGATGGCACGAGGCCGTCTGCGTGCGATCCAGAATCTCGGCCACGTCCTGCGCCATGTGCGCGATGCTGTAGGGTCGCGGCAGTTCGCCGGGACTGCGCCCCGTGCCCCGCTGGTCGTAGGCGATCACCCGGTAGCCGGCTTCCAGCAACGCGGGCAGTTGCGGTTTCCAGAAGCCGGCCGCACCGCCCAGGCCGGACGACAGCAGCACCGTCGGCGCATCCGCCGGACCGTGCACGTCATAGGTCAGGCTCATGACGGCTCCTGCATGCCGACGTGTGCGATCGAGGCGATCTCCACCAGCGCCTCGGGCTTGACCAGTCCGCACTGGATGCAATAACGCGCCGGCTTCACGCCCGGAAAGAACTCGGCATACACCGTGTTGATCGCGGCGTAGTCCGCCCAGTCGCGCAGGAAGATGTGGTTGAACGTCACGTCCTCCATCGTGCCGCCGGCGGCCTCGATCACGCCCTGGATCACCGTCAGCACATGCCGGGTCTGCGCGGCCGCATCGCCCACATGGACCACGTTGTTGTCCTTGTCGAACGGCAAGGTTCCCGAGACATACAGCACCCCGTCGGCCAGCGTGCCCGGTACGAATGGCGCGATCGGCGTGCCCGTTCCGGGCGGGATGATGGCTTTTTTAGGCATGGATCAAAACTCCTGTCTGAACAAACAAAAACACGGCACGCACACGCGGCGGTGCACGGACTCACGCGCTGCGGCGTGCATGGGTTGCGGGCGAGACGGCCTGGCAGAACGCGTCGACCTGCGTCACCCAGCCAAAAAAAGTCTCGATGTTGTAGACCGCTGCCGACTGGATCGGCGCACCGCCCAGTTCGTGCGTGGCATCCTCGAGCAGCACGCCGAAATACTCCAGGTGGAAGGCATCGCGCAAAGTGGACTCCACGCACACATTGGTGGCGATGCCGGTGAAGACCAGGTTGCGGATGCCACGCGCACGCAACGTCGAATCGAGCGTGCTGTTGAAGAAACCGCTGTAGCGCGTCTTCGGCACCACGATGTCGCCCGGCTGCGGCGCGAGAGCCTCGACCATCTCGTAGTCCCAGCCCCCCTTGGCCAGAAAGCGCCCCTGCAGTTCAGGCCGCCGCCGCATGGTCTTGAGCGCATTCGACTTGTGCCAGTTGGGCGAGCCGGGGCCGCCGGCTTCCACATAGGCCGCATCCCAGCCGTTCTGCAGGAACACCACCGGAATGCCGGCCGCCCGCGCGGCGGCCACGGCCTGCGCCACCCGGCCGATCACGCCCTGCGCACCCGAGATATCGAATCCCGCCGTGTCCACGTAACCGCCGATCGAGGCATAGGCGTTCTGCATGTCCACCACGATGAGCGCCGTCTGCGCAGGCACCAGCGCCAGCGGCTCGGGCCGGGTCGGCAGCAGCAGCGCGCGGCCCGTGCCCAGCGCGGCCACAGCCTCGGGGGCGCCGACGGGTTCGGTGGAAGTCAGGGTCTGGTTGGTCTTGTGCAGAGTCGTCGTTTGCGGATTCGCGGCCATTTCGATCTCCTGTCAGGCGGCGGCCGCCAGAGCGGCCCGGGCGCGCGAGGGCACCGGCGTGTCGGCACAGACCCGCGAGGCCATCAGCGGCTGGATGCGCTCGCCGAAGTTGTGCACGCCCTGCACGAAGTCGTCGAACGTCAGCAGCACACCCTCCGTTCCGGGCACCTCGGCCATCTCGTCGAGCATGCGCGCCACGCTGGCGTACGAGCCCACCAGCGTGCCCATGTTGATGTTGACCGCCGAGGTCGGGTCCGTCATCTGCCGCACATTGGTGTCGGTGCCGGACTTCGTGTCCGCCGCGCCCTGCTGCCCCATCCAGGCGATGGCCTCCTGGTCGGCCCCGGCCTTGTAGTGTTCCCACTTGGCACGCGCGGCTTCGTCGGTCTCGTCGGCAATCACCATCATCAGCACGTAGGTGCTGACATGGCGGCCGGTCTTTTCGGTGGCCTCGATCAGCCGCTCGGCCGCGGGCGCAAACGCCTTGGGCGTGTTGAGCCCCTTGCCGAAACAGAAGTTGTAGTCGGCATGCCGGGCCGAGAACGCCATGCCGGCATCGCTCGAGCCGGCGCAGATCACCTTCATCTCGCCCTGCGGACGCGGACTCAGGCGACAATCGTCCATCTGGAAATGCTGTCCCTTGAAATCCGACTGCCCCTTGCCCCACAGCTCGCGCAGCACCTGCACGTATTCGGTGAGGTATTCGTAACGCGTGCCGAAGAAAGCGTCGCCGGGCCACATGCCCATCTGCGAGTACTCGGGCCGTTGCCAGCCCGTCACCAGGTTGACGCCGAAACGCCCGTTCGAGATCGAATCGATGGTCGAGGCCATGCGGGCCACGATGGCCGGCGGCATGACCAGCGAAGCGGCTGTCGCGTACAGCTTGATCTTGGTGGTCACCGCGGCCAGCCCGGCCATCAGCGTGAAGGATTCGAGGTTGTGATCCCAAAATTCCGTCTTGCCCCCGAACCCGCGCAGCTTGATCATCGACAGCACGAAGTCCAGGCCGTAGTGCTCGGCCTCCAGCGTGATCTGCTTGTTGAGCTCGAACGTGGGCTTGTACTGAGGGGCCGTCTCGGACAGCAGCCAGCCGTTGTTGCCTATCGGAATGAAAACGCCAACCTTCATGATCAAAAGCTCCTGAGTGGGTAGAGGCCATCGCGCCGGACCGTGGGGCCGGTGCACTCATGCAGACATCCAGCCCTATGCATGCGCCATGCCAGTCGGCAATTCCTTTTGGATTCAACGACTTGCTCGTCCCTATCGAAAATTGGCTGACCAAATGGTCCAAATTTGGGCAGAACGCCCTGGCCAGCCGACCGGTCGTGGTGCGGCTTGACCTGTTTCCGTGCGCCGTTCGACCGGCATCGCCGACCCCAGTTGAATTTTTTTCATGATCGAATGAAAAAATACATCTTGCATCGATGACCTGTCATTCACAGAATGATGGCCCCTGTTCTGGATAACAGACGCCCGGCGCCGGCGGCCTCTGTCCAGGCGAACCCCATTCCAAGACCCGTCATGACCACTCCTCTGAACCCGCCCTTCCGCGCCGATCACGTCGGCAGTTTCCTGCGCCCCCAGTACCTGCTCGAGGCGCGTGAACAGCATGCCAAGGGCGCGATCGATGCCGAGCAACTGCGCCGCGTCGAAGACCGGGCCATCGCCGAAATCGTGAAGTTCCAGGAAGACGTGGGCCTCAAGAGCATCACCGACGGCGAATTCCGCCGCACGTACTTCCATGTCGACTTCCTGCGCCAGCTCGGCGGTGTCTCCAGCGGCGAGCCCGTCACCATCCAGCGCCCGGACGGCAAGCTCGAACTCGCGCCCCCGGTGATGAAGGTCGTCGACAAGGTGCGTCACGTCAAGGACATCCAGCGCGCCGACTTCGAGTTCCTGAAAAGCCAGGTCTCGGCCGGCAGCACGCCCAAGGTCACGATCCCGTCGCCCACCATGCTGCACTTCCGCGGCGGCCGTGCCGGCATCAGCCGCGAGCACTACCCTGAGCTCGATCCGGCCTTCTACGACGACGTGGCCCGCGCCTATGGCGAGGAACTGCAGTCGCTGGCCGCCGCCGGCTGCCGCTACGTGCAGATGGACGACACCAACCTGGCCTACCTGTGCGACGAGAAGATGCGTGAAGCCGCCCGCCAGCGCGGCGACGACCCGGACGAACTGCCGCACCGCTATGCCCAGTTCATCAACAAGGTCGCGGCCTACAAGCCGGAAGGCATGATCCTCGGCATCCACCTGTGCCGCGGCAACTTCAAGAGCACGCACGCCGCCAGCGGCAACTACGAGCCCGTGGCCGAAGCCCTGCTGGCCGAAATGAACCTCGACGCCTACTTCCTCGAGTACGACGACGACCGCAGCGGCGACTTCCGCCCGCTGCGTTTCCTGCCCAAGGGCAAGCTGGCCGTGCTCGGCCTGGTGACCACCAAGTTCGGCGAGCTCGAGTCGAAGGACGACCTCAAGCGCCGCATCGAAGAAGCCGCCCGCTACGCCCCGCTCGACCAGTTGGCCCTCTCGCCCCAGTGCGGTTTCTCCAGCACCGTGCACGGCAACGACATCGCCGTCGAGGCTCAGCGCACCAAGCTGCGCCTGGTGATCGAGACCGCCCAGGAAGTCTGGGCCGACGCGTGAGTCGACACGACGACGCGCAGTCGACGCTGCGCCAGGGACCGATGCGCCCGTTCCAGATCGTGGCCATCGCCCTGTGTGTGCTCATCAGCATGATCGACGGTTTCGACGTGTTGGCCGTGGCCTTCACGGGCCCCTCGATTGCAGCGGAGTGGTCGCTCACACCCGCCCAGCTCGGCTTGGTCTTCAGCGCCGGGCTGGCCGGCATGGTGCTGGGTTCGATCTTCATCTCGCCCTTGGCCGACAGCCTGGGACGCCGCCGCATCGTGCTCGGGTGCCTGGTCATCCTGACACTGGGCATGGCCGCGACGGCGCTGGCCCAGAACCTCGAACAGCTGCTCGCCCTCCGGGTCTTCACCGGCCTGGGCATGGGCGGCATCCTGGCCGGCATCAACACCGTGGTGGCCGAGTACGCCAACGACCGCCGGCGCGATCTGGCCATCAGCTTCATGGCCATCGGTTATCCGATCGGGGCCATGCTGGGTGGCCTGGCCTCGTCCTGGATCATCGCCAACCAGGGCTGGCACGCGGTGTTCCTCTACGGCGCAGCCGCTTCGGCGCTGACCCTGCCGCTGGTCATGGCCGCCATGCCCGAGTCGCTCGACTTCCTGCTCGCGCGCCGGCCGCCCGGCGCCTTGGCGCGCTACAACCGCCTGCGCACCAAGCTCGGGCTGCAGACCGTGGCCGCCCTGCCCGCTGCGGCCGCCCGCGCACCCCGTACCGGCATGGCGCAGGTGTTTCGCCAAGGCATGGCCCGCAGCACCGTGCTGGTATGCCTGAGCTATTTTCTGCTCATGGTGTCGTTCTACTTTCTGGTCAACTGGACCCCCAAGGTGCTGGTCAGCATGGGCCTGTCGGTCCAGCAAGGCATTTCGGGGGCGGTGCTGATGAACCTCGGCGGCATCGCCGGCGGTCTGCTGCTCGGCCTGCTGTCGCCGCGCCTGGGCCTGCTGCGCGTGACCACGGCGGCGCTGGTGCTGTGTTTCGGCAGCGTGGTGTGGTTCGGCGGCACACACGCCGGGTTGAATGGCCTGATGGCGCTGACCCTGGTCATCGGCTGCTTCATGTTCGGCAGCATGATCGGTCTCTATGCCCTGGCGCCCGCCGTGTTCCCGACGGCCGTGCGGGCCTCGGGCACCGGTCTTGCCCTGGGTATCGGACGCCTGGGCGCCACCGTCGGCCCGGCCCTGGCCGGTCTGCTCATCGCAGCCGACTGGTCGCGTCCGGCCTACTTCGGTGCATTGGCTCTGCCGCTGCTGCTGGCGGCCTGCTGTGTCTGGGCACTGCATCGCCCGGCTGCGGCAGCGCTGACGATCGGCTCGGCACCGGCCCGCAGCTGACCGCAAAAGGCTGCACCCGCTGCTGCCGCCTACCGCCGTCCGGAGCCGCACGCTGCGGCGGCGGCGCTCTTCGCCGTGCCCGCGGCGGCGTCCACCGCCCGGCGTGCCACACCCGGGTCGTCGGCAAACACCCCGTCGACGCCCGCGCGCAGATAGGCGGCCACCTCGGCTTCGCCCCGGCCCCTGACTGTGTCGTCGCCCACCGGTTCGCCCTTGAGCGCCGCCGGCAGGAAGGCATTCTCGGGCCGCAAGGTCCACACCACCACACTCAGGTCGGCCGCGTGGGCCCGCGCCACCAGCTCGGAGGCCGCGCCACCGCGGGCCACGGCTTCCGGCCCCAGGACCAGCGATTTCACGGGCGCCAGCACATCGGCATAACGGCGCATGGCCGCCAGCCCTTCCGGCGTGAGCAGATCGGCGTAGCTTCGGCTGTCGCCTGCCACCGTGAAGTCGTACGGCTGGCCCCGTGCACCCACGAGTTGCGCCAGCCGCACGGGCGTGCGCTGCCGCAGCGCCTGCAGATTCGCGACCTCGAACGATTGGATCACCACCGGCGAATCCGCCTGGTTGAGTCCGTTCGCCTCAAGCAATGCCACCAGAGGCTCTTCCAGCGGCATGCCGATGGACTGGAAGTACGTCGGATGTTTGGTCTCGGGCGCCATGCCGATCGCACGGCCCAGCCGCGTCGATTCGCTGCGGACCAGATCCACGATCTGCTGCAGCGAGGGGATGCCATAGCGGCCATCCAGACGCGCATTGGCGGGCCGGATGGCCGGGATGCGCTCGCGCGCCCGCAGGGTCTGCAGTTCGGCCCAACTGAAATCCTCGGCGAACCAGCCGCTGACCCGCCGGCCGTCGACGGTCTTCGTGGTGCGTCGGTCGGCGTAGTCGGGCCGCTCGGCGACATCGGTGGTCGCCTCCACCACGTGGCCATCTGGCCCCAGCACCGCCAGCGCGTTCTCGTGACGCGCCACCAGCACGCCGTCGCGCGTGATGACCAGATCGGGCTCGATCACATCGGCACCGTCCGCAATCGCCTGCCGGTAGGCCTCCAGCGTATGCTCCGGCCGCAGGGCCGAAGCGCCGCGATGCGCGTACACCGCCGGCACGGGCGGCCAGTCGTCGCCGCCGGAAACATGCCAGGGCCGGGGCAGGCCGCAGCCCGCGGCCAGGGACTCGCCGCGCGCCGACGGCATGGCGGAGGCCAGCACGGTGCCCCACGCCAAAGCGATCATCGCACTGCGCCAGCCGGCTGGAACCGGTGACTTTCGGCCAGGCAACCCCATGCGCATCCCTTCTTTTGCAAGCGTTCAGGATCGATTAAACGACAATGTCGACATGACACGTCAGCCCGGCTCCTCCCACCTCTCGATCGCCCATCTCTGGCCGCCCGTGGCGGCCATGGCGCTGGTCATTGCGCTGTCCAACTACCTGGTGCAGTTTCCCATCACTGCCTGGCTGACATGGGGGGCATTCAGCTACCCTCTGGTTTTCCTGGTGTGCGACCTCACCAATCGCGCCGTCGGCCCCGCGGCGGCCCGGCGAGTCGCCTGGATCGGCTTTGCCGTCGCCATCCTGCTGTCGCTGGCCGTGGCCCCCTGGCGCATCGCCCTGGCCTCGGGTACGGCCTTCATCGTGGCGCAGGGGCTGGATATCGCCCTGTTCAACCGCCTGCGGCAGGCCAGTTGGTGGAAGGCGCCGCTGGCGGCCTCGGCTGCCGCGTCGGTGATCGACACATTGGTGTTCTTTTCGATTGCCTTTGCCGGCACGGCTTTTAACTGGCTGACCCTGGCCCTGGGCGACATGCTGGTCAAGCTCGCCATGGCAGTCGTGCTGCTGGCGCCCTATCGCTACATGCTCGGTCATCTCCAGGCCTGGCGGCCTTCGTCGGCGTCCTGAGCCGAAGGCAGGCTGGCCGGGCAGTTCATCTGGCTGACCACCAGTTCGTCGAGTTGCTGGCGAGAGGACGCCGGCAGATAAGGCGCCATCAGGGCCATCACCTGAACCGTTCCGCGCTGCATGGCCGCCGGACCGCTGTCGGGTTCGAGCGCCTGTCGCGGGTCGCGCACGTATTCGTAGCTCAGCCAATACATCAGCACCAGCACCATGCTGGCGGCCAGGCTGTCGGCATCGCGGGGCTGCAGCTGCAACGTACCCGCGCGCTGCAGCGTCACCAGCACTTCGAGCAGAGCCGCCTTCTTGTGCGCCAGCAGTTCCTGCATGTGCGTCTCGACGCGGTGGTTGTTGGCCAGCAGATGATTGAGGTCGCGGTACACGAAGCGGTACTGCCAGATGCTGCCGAACAAGGCCTGGGTGAACTGCCAGGCACCCGGCACGTCGCGCACCAGGTCGCTGGTATTGAGCACGGCCAGCATGGAGAACTCATGCTGGTCGAACAGGGTGTTGATCAGGTCGTCCTTGGAGGCGTAGTGGTAATACAGATTGCCCGGGCTGATGCCCATCTCGGACGAAATCTGCGTGGTCGAGACATTGGTCATCCCAAACCGATTGCACAAGTCCAGCGCAACCTCGAGTATGCGCTCCGCAGTACGACGCGGCGGCTTTTTACTCATGCAACGTGCCCTCTCGCGTAAACGCCCAAAGCGCGGCAAACGACCGCGCTGTGACGCTACTTTATAGGGAACGCACTCAAATCCTGTTAGCGCAAGCCCTAGGTCGGGAAGCCGGGCGGGCACACGTTTCGTGGTAGCCGGCAGCCTGCCGAACCGCGCCGCGCCAGCCGGCGCAGCCTCGACTCAGGCGGCGGCGGGCTGCTGCACGTCGACCAGTTCGTCCACGCCGTAGAGCACCGCGAGCTCGAGCAGATAAGGGGGCAGATTGCGCACCCTGAAATCCAGCCGGGCTTCCTGGGCCGTACGGCGGCAGGCCAGGATCACCGCCAGCGCGGTCGAATCGAAACGCCGCAGTTGCGAGCCGTCCAGCACCACCGCACCGCTGCGCTGGGCGCGCATCGCCTGCGCCAGCATGCGTTGCGCGTCGCTGCCCTGCGCATGGGTCAGCTCCGAAGGGAGCACCAGGGGCGCGGCGGGGGCATGGGATTCGGTGGACACGCTCATGGGTTTGCTCCAGGGCCGTTCAGGCCGTCGTCGTCATCAGGGCTTGGCAGCGGCGGCAGCGGGAGCCGACGTGCCTTGGCGGGCCGCCTGCTCGTTGAGCTGCTTGATCAGGCCATCGATGCCCGAATTGTTGACCACCTGGGCGAACTGGCTGCGGTAGGAGTCCGCCATCCACACGCCCATCACGTTGATGTCGTAGACCTTCCAGCCGTCGGCCATCTTCTGCATGCGATAGTCGAGCTGCACCGGACCGGCCTGACCGCCCTGGAGTTCGCTGTTGACGACGACCTCGGTGTCGGACGGCGCAGCGCGCAGCGGCCGCACGGCCAGCGTCTGGTTGCCGACTTGCCTGAGTGCACCCGCATAGGTGCGCACCAGCAGGTTCTTGAAGGCATCCTGCAATTGCGTGCGCTGCTGCGGCGTCGCATTGCGCCACGACGGGCCAATGGTCGAAGCCGTCATGCGTGCAAAGTTCACATGCGGCATCACCTTTTCGTTGACGACCGACATCACCTGCGTCACGTCGCCCGCCTTCAGGCCGGGGTCCTTGCGCACGATGTCGAGCAGTTCGGTCGACAGGCGTTTGATCATGGCATCCGGTGCCTCGACCTGCTGCGCCATGGCGGCACCGCCCCACAGCGAAGCCGAACCGATCAGCGCGGCAGAAAGAATATGGAATAAACGACGGTTCATGTTGTTGCTTTCTTGAGAGGGAGTTCGAGCTCCCGGTCATGTCGTGGAAGACATTGCAGGCAAACAGGGGCATCCACCCCATGTTTGAGACTGCGTTTTGTCGACGGATGTTCCCGAACAGCCGTGAATCCGGCTGGCCCGGATCACGGTCGGCGCCAGAATCAGGGGGCGACGGTCACGGGTGCCGGTCCAGGTGCCGAGTCATCCACACTGTAGTCGGTGTTGTCGTACTGAACTTCGCCATTCTTGCCCACCGTGCGTAGTTGCAGGTAAGCATCGCGTGTCAGCAAATACCGATCAAGCGCCGCCGTGTTGAGCAGGTCGGTGGCATTGAGCAGACGCGCACGCGCATCCAGGATCCGGCCGCCCGTCAGGCTGTTGCGCCAAGGGATGTCGTTGATCTGGCCGATCGGGTTGCCCCACGAATCGACAGGCAGTGCAGCGGTGTCGCGAATGGTCGAGGGGCCGAGCAGCGGCAGCACGAAGTACGGACCCGTCGGCACGCCCCAGTGGCCCAGCGTGAGACCGAAGTCCTGCTTGTGGCGGGCAATGCCCATGGGCGTGGCCACGTCGATCAAGCCGCCGATGCCGAAGACCGAATTGGTCGCCACGCGGAAAAAGCTGTCGGTGGTCGCTTGGCCCTTGCCTTGCAACAGGTTGTTCACCGTCGACCACATGTCGCTGAGGTTGCCGAAGAAGTTGCTCACACCCGTGCGGATGGGCGACGGCACCACGTTCACGTAACCTTGCGCCACGGGACGGGCAATGTTGTCGTCCACCGCATCGTTGAATTTGGAGATGGTGCGGTTGTAGGGCTCGAGCGGATCGCGCGGATCGGCGTTCGGCCCCGTCGCGCAAGCCCCGAGGGCCAGCGGCAAAAACAGGCACAGTGCAGCCTTGCGCAGGTGCTGGACGGGTTGCTCGGTCGTTTTCATTGCAGTCATTGTCGGTCTACCGGGATGGCGGAATTGTACGAGGGGGAGCCCGTCAGGGCTTCGCGGCCGGCGTATCGGCCGACGAACCGCCCTCGGCAGCCTTGTTGTAGAGGAACTGGCCGATCAGGTTTTCGAGCACCACGGCCGACTGGGTCTGGTTCACGACCGCACCCGCCGCCAGTTGCTCGTCCTCGTATCCGGCATCGACGCCGATGTATTGCTCGCCGAGCAGACCGCTGGTCAGGATCTTGAACGAGCTGTCCTTGGGAAAGTGGTACTGGTTGCGCATGGCCAGCGTGACATTGGCCCGGTAGGTCTGGCCGTCGAGCTGGATGTTGTCGACCCGGCCGACGTTCACGCCGGCACTCTTGACCGCGGCGCCGGGCTTGAGGCCGCCGATGTTGTCGAAGCGCGCGGTGATGGCGTAGGTGCTGTCGAAGTTCAGCGTCAGCAGGTTGGCCGCCTTGAGTGCCATGAACACGATGGCGGCGGCACCCAGCAGAACAAAAAGCCCGACCCAGATATCGTGGCGTGAGCGTTGCATAAATTCTTACTCCATTGCGGCCGTCGGGGCCTTGGGACCCGGCGGCCGGACATGCTGGAAACCAGCGTGAATCAAAAACTGAACATCAGGGCGGTGAGCACGAAGTCGAGGCCGAGCACCACCAGCGAACCGATCACCACCGTCCGGGTGGTCGCCCGCGACACGCCTTCGGGTGTCGGCGTGGCGTTGTAGCCCTGGAACAGGGCCGTGAAGGTCACCGCCAGGCCAAACACCACGGCCTTGATGAGACCGTTGCCGATGTCCGTCCAGACATCGACACCCGACTGCATCTGCCCCCAGAAGGAACCGGAGTCGACGTTGAGCATCTGCACGCCCACGACCCAGGTTCCGATGATGGCCACGGCGCTGAACATCGCGGCCAGCAGCGGCACGGCGATGACGCCGCCCCAGAAACGCGGCGCCAGCACACGGGCCACCGGGTTCACGGCCATCATCTCCATGGCCGAAAGCTGTTCGCCCGATTTCATCAGGCCGATCTCGGCCGTGAGCGAGGTGCCCGCGCGGCCGGTGAACAGCAGCGCCGTGAGCACCGGCCCGAGCTCGCGCACCAGCGTCAGCGCGACCAGCAGGCCCAGCGCGTCGGAAGAGCCGTAACGGCCCAGCGCATAGTAGAACTGCAGTCCCATCACGAAGCCGACGAACAGGCCCGAGATGCCGATGATGACCAGCGAATAGTTGCCCAGGAAATGGACCTGGTCGACCACCAGGCCGAAACGCCGCAGCATGCCGCGGCCCTGCGCCAGCAACTGCCAGAAAAGACGGGCACCCGCGCCCAGGTCCGCGATCTTGCTGCGAACCGCAAAACCGACATCCGAAGGATTCCACCAACTCATGCCTGACCTCCGGGCACACCGAAATCCTGGGCCACGCTCGGCCCTGGGTAATGGAAATGCACGGGGCCGTCGGGCCGCGCCTGGACGAACTGCTGCACCAGGGGATCGGTGCTGGCACGAACCTCTTCGGGCGTGCCCTGCGCGGCGATGCCGCCGTTGGCCAGGATGATCACCTGGTCGGCAATGGCAAACGTTTCTTCCAGATCGTGCGAGACCAGGATGGTGGTCAGTCCCAGCGCCCGGTTGAGCCGGCGGATCAACTGCGCGGACGTGCCCAGCGAGATCGGATCCAGACCCGCGAACGGTTCGTCGTACATGATCAGCTCGGGATCCAGTGCGATGGCGCGGGCCAGCGCCACCCGGCGTGCCATGCCGCCGGACAAGTCGCTGGGCATGAGATCACGCGCGCCCCGCAGACCGACGGCATTGAGTTTCATCAGCACGATGTCGCGGATCAGCTCTTCGGGCAGATCGGTGTGTTCGCGCAGCGGGAAAGCGACGTTGTCGTAGACCGACATGTCGGTGAACAAGGCGCCGAACTGAAACAGCATGCCCATGCGCCGGCGTGCCTGGTACAGCCCCCGGGCGTCGAGACGCCCGACGTCCTGGCCGTCGAACAGCAGTTCGCCGGATTGCGCATGGGCCTGGCCCCCGATCAGACGCAGCACGGTGGTCTTGCCGCCGCCGGACGCCCCCATCAGGGCCGTCACTTGGCCACGCAGCACATCGAAGCTCAGGTTCTTCAGAATGGTCCGCTCCCCGTACCCGAAGGTCAGGTTGCGGCACTGGATCAGCGCGGAATCGTTGGTTGATGTCATCAGCTTGCAGTTGCCGGCATCATCATGCTCAGCCGGTGGGAGTAAGGGACGATGATACGATTTTTTGCGACTCCGCCAATTTCGGAAATGTAATGCCCCAAAAAGCAGACGGCGTACAGCGCTTGGAGCGCTGTACCTGTCTCTTATACACATCTCCGAGCCCACGAGACAGGCAGAAATC
>ERZ1031720.57-NODE-57-length-14364-cov-9.446712_pt1 | contig 14364 bp, 9 predicted proteins | sample MGYA00518750_ERZ1031720 | MGnify/ENA primary metagenome ERZ1031720 (study PRJEB33718, sample SAMN03160008) | human skin metagenome | collected 2014-04-10 | study: EMG produced TPA metagenomics assembly of the PRJNA266117 data set (Human skin bacterial metagenome and... | reverse complement strand
GGTGCTGCAGTGGTTCATGTCGGATCGGTGGATGGAACGCTGGGCAATCCCCAGTTGCCCAGCTATTCGGTGGCCAAGGGCGGACTGGTGCCGTTGACCCATCTGATGGCCGACGAGTTTGCGGCGCATGGCATCCGTGTCAACTGCGTGGCCCGGGCCATGACAGCCGACCGGGGCTCCGGCCTGCCGGCTGCCTTTGTGCCTCTGGTTGCACAGACCCCGATGGGGCGACCCGGCTACCCCGAGGAAGTCGCATCGGCCGTGTGTTTCCTCGCCTCGGACGAGGCCGCCTACGTCACGGGCGTCGTCCTGCCCGTCGACGGCGGTCGCACGGCCCTCACCCCGGGAACGCGCAGATCCGGCCCGGCACCGGACCAGGGCCCCGAGACGCCCCGCTGATTCTTCCATCGGCTTCGACCACTCGTGCGGCTCGTCCGCGTTCAGGAACCTTCATGTCTTCTTCTTTTGCCTTCAGCGGCCAGCCCTTGCGTGTGGGCGTGCTCGGCTGCGCCAATATCGCCCGCCAATTCATTCGCGATGTGCGCGGCAGCACGCGCCTGGTGGTGACGACCGTGGCCAGCCGCCAGGCCGACAACGCCCAGACCTTTGCACGCGAGAATCAAGTCGAGCGGGCGCTCGGCAGCTACGAGGCCCTGCTGGCCGACCCCGACGTCGATGCCGTCTACCTGCCCTTGCCCAACAGCCTGCATGCGCCTTGGGCCATCGCGGCCGCCCGTGCAGGCAAACATGTGCTGTGCGAAAAACCGCTGGCGCTGAATCTGCACGAGGCCCGGCAGATGGCCGAAGCCGCAGCACAGCACGGGGTGGTGTTGCTCGAGAGTTATCCCTACGCACACCAGCCCCAGACGCAGGCTCTGCTGGGCCTGGTGCGGGACGGCAGCATCGGCGAGGTGGTGTCGGTGTCCGCCAGCTTCGGTTTTTCAGCGGGCAACCCGCAGACCAACATCCGTTTTCAACCGAGTCTCGGCGGCGGGGCGTTGCTCGATGCCGGGAGCTACCCGGTCAGCCTGATCCGGCTGGTGATGGGCGAGGCGCCACGCCGTGTGCTGGCCATGGCCAGCTATGCCTCCAGCGATGTCGACATGCGCACCGCCGCGCTGCTGGAATATGCAGACGGCCGGCATGCCATGCTGTCGTGCGCCATGGACACGGCCAATCACCGGCACGCCGTGATCGCCGGCCGCAAGGGCACCATCGAAACGGAGTATCTCAATCACGCCAGCGACCGGCCCGAGGGCGATGCGCACGGCTATCTGCCCAGCCTGCTGAGAATCCGGCGTGGCACGCTGCAGAGCCTGCCGTTCGAAGCGGTCTCGACGCCCAGCGGCAGCGGTTTCAGGTTTGCCGCGGAAGCCTTTGCGGATCTGGTCGCGCGGCACGACCTGGCCGCGGCGCAGCAGGCCGCACGGGCCAGCATCGACATCGCCGCGACGCTGGATGCCATTGCCCTCAGTGCGAGGACGGGGCAGGCGGTCGAGCTGCGTATCGACGCTTAGGCCGGGCGGCCCGCTCTGCGTGCGGCTCAGGCACGCGCCAGGCCAGCCGCTTTCGCCACCTGCCCATCGTCCGGCCGGATGCCGGTGTAGAGCACGAACTGCTCGAGTGCCTGCAGCACGGCGACGTCGGCGCCCGAAATGCGCTGCCGGCCCAGGCGCGACGCGGCCTGCATGAGCGGCGTTTCCACCGGCGTCGCCACGACGTCGAAGACCACCTCGGCGCGCGCCACCTGATCGAGAGAGAACGCCAGCCGGTCGGCATCGGCACCCGCCATGCCCAGGGGCGTCGCGTTGATGAGAAGGGCCGCATCGAGGTCTTCTGCCTCCGGCGCCCAGTCGTAGCCGTAGCTGCGGGCCAGTTCGCGTCCGACGCCTTCGTTGCGCGCCACGATCGTCCCGCTCCGATGGCCCCGATCACGCAGCGCCGCTGCCACGGCCTTGGCCATGCCGCCCGCGCCGCGCAAGACAAACGGCGTGGCTGCCGCGATGCCCGCGCGATTCAGCAGCTCGGCCACGGCGCTGTAGTCGGTGTTGTAGCCCGTCAGATGGCCGGCGTCGTTGACGATCGTGTTGACGCTGTCGATGGCGGCGGCAGACGCATCGAGGCGGTCGAGCAGGGGGATCACCGCTTCCTTGAAGGGCATCGAAATCGCACAGCCCCGGATGCCCAGCGCCCTCACGCCGCCGATCGCGGCGGCCAGATCGGTGGTGGTGAACGCCTTGTACACAAAGTCCAGTCCGAGCATCTCGTAGAGCGCGTTGTGGAAACGAGAGCCGAAGCGTCCGGGCCTTGCGGCCAGCGACATGCAGAGTTGGGTTGCGGGACCGATCGGCGGCTTGGCGGGAGGGTGAGCTTCTTGTGTCATCGCTGCATTCGGCCAGAAAGCCGAAAACCCAGTGAACCCGGGGGAAACCCTGGGTCCCGCTCCGCGCGGCCGTTGCCAGCGGGCAGAGCCTCGTCGATCACGTCGGCGTAGTCTCGCGCCGACGCCAAGGCCATCTGCTTTCGGACAGTCGAGCCCTAGGGAAAGAAAGGGCTTTCCTGTAGCCTCGGACAGAGGAGTTGAGCCGCCCGTCGGGCGCTCCACAGTCGATGGGCGCAAGCCGGTGCGGTGCAGTTCCTGAGAACAAGTTGTGAGACCACGACTCGGATCGAAACACCCACGCCACAGGAGCGCCCCATGCCGAAGAAACCCGCCGCCGGAATTCCCACCGAAGCCCAGGCCTCGCCCGCATCCACGAACCCTCTCGACCAGGCCATTCCGGGCTCCGGCCGGCCCGCCGTGAAGACGCGGGTCGGGCAGGGCGGCGAAACCCACCAGGATGTCGACATGGGCAGCGGCCCTGGCGATGCGCAAGCCCACCTCACCGACAACTTCGGACACCGCATTTCGGACAACCAGAATTCGTTGAAGGCGGGCGAACGGGGACCGACGCTGCTCGAGGATTTTGTGCTGCGCGAGAAGATCTTCCATTTCGACCACGAGCGCATTCCCGAGCGCATCGTGCACGCACGCGGCTCGGGCGCCCACGGGGTGTTCGAATGCACGCAGGCCATCCCGGAGCTTACCCAGGCCTCCATCTTCCAGAAGAAGGGCAACAGCTGCCCGGTGTTCGTCCGTTTCTCGACCGTGGCCGGTGGCGCAGGCTCGGTCGACACGCCGCGCGACGTGCGCGGCTTCGCAGTCAAGTTCTACACGGACGCGGGCAACTGGGACCTGGTCGGCAACAACATCCCGGTCTTCTTCATCCAGGACGCCATCAAGTTCCCCGACCTCATCCACAGCGTGAAGATGGAAGCCGACCGGGGATATCCGCAAGCCGCTTCGGCCCACGACACCTTCTGGGATTTCATCGGCCTGGTGCCCGAGTCCATGCACATGATCATGTGGGCGATGTCGGACCGGGCCATTCCACGCAGCCTGCGCATGATCGAAGGGTTCGGGGTGCACACCTTCCGTTTTGTGAATGCTCAGGGGGAAGGGCGTTTCGTCAAGTTCCACTGGAAACCCGAGCTGGGCCTCGAGTCGACGACATGGGACGAAGCGGTCAAGATTGCCGGCGCCGATCCGGACTTCCACCGCCGCGATCTGTACGAGGCGATTGCCTCGGGTTCGCCGCCGTCGTGGAACCTGGGCGTGCAGGTGTTCGACGAGGCCTGGGCCGCGCGACAGCCTTACGACGTGCTGGATGCGACCAAACTCATTCCCGAAGAAGACGTGCCCGTGCAAGTCATCGGCCGGCTGACGCTGGATCGCAATCCGTCCAACTTCTTTGCCGAGACCGAGCAGGTCGCTTTCCTGCCGTCCAACGTGATTCCAGGCATCGATTTCACGAACGATCCTTTGTTGCAGGGGCGCTTGTTTTCTTACCTCGACACCCAGAAATCGCGGCTCGGCACCACCAACTTCCACCAGATTCCCATCAATGCGCCCAAGTGCCCGTTCCATAACTTCCAGCGCGACGGCATGATGCAGACGCTGGTGCCGACCGGGCGTGCCAACTACGAACCCAACAGCCTGCACGAGGCCGGCGAGGACAGCGGCCCCAGGGCCTGTCCCGAGACGGGTTTCACCTCGTTTCAAGAAAATGCCGAGCGCAACGACGGCAATCACAAGTTGCGGCTGCGTCCCGAATCCTTCGCCGACCACTACAGCCAGGCGCGCCAGTTCTTCCGGTCGCAGACCGCGAACGAACAGGCCCACATCGCCTCGGCGCTGGTCTTCGAGCTGTCCAAGGTATCGCTCGAGCATGTCCGCCTGCGCATCCTGGCCCGCTTGCGCCAGGTCGACGAATCGCTGGCCGCTCGCGTGGCCGACGGCCTCGGCATGCCGCTGCCCGACAAGGCTCCCGCCGCACGCGAGCCCATCGAGCTCAAGCCCTCGGACGCGCTGTCCATCCAGAAACAAGCAGGCAACGTCTGGACCGGCCGCAAGGTGGGCATTCTGTTTGCGCAGGGTTCCGACAAGGCCGCGATCGAAAAGCTCAAGAAGTCCATCGAAAAAGCCGGAGGCACGGCATTTCTGGTGGCGCCCAAGGTGGGGGGCTTGCCCGTGAAGGGCGGCACGCTCAAGGCGGACGGCCAACTGGCAGGCTCGCCGTCGGTGCTGTTCGATGCGGTCGCCAGCATCCTCATGCCCGATCAGGCCCAGGCGCTGTGCAGCGATGCGGCAGCCGTCCAGTGGTTCATGGACGCATACGGCCATTGCAAGACGATCGCGCATTGCGACGGCACCCGTGTCCTGCTCGAGAAAGCGGGCGTCGATGCGGCAGGCGAGGGCGTGGTCGCCATCGAGGCGCTGGTGAAGACCGGGCCGCGTCGGCATTGGTCTCGCGAACCGCAGGTCCGCGACTTGGCCTGATTCGGCCGAAGCTCTGAAACGAGCTTCGCCGCCGTCGAAGTCGGACGGCAAGCATCCCGGACCACGACGGCAGCGTGCGGCACTCCCGCAACTGCCGTCTTTTCATTTGTGCGCCGCTCGCCGGCAGAGCGTTACGGCGTAGCCGGCCTGTGTCGCACCGGTGGGGCAGGCGTGCCCGCATCCGCCATCCTCTCGCTGTGGACATCGCTGTTGGTTGGGCGAGACATTACACCTCGTTTACATAAGACTAATAATAATCATTTTTAGTTGTGTTAATAGAATCCGTCCTCTTCTAAAAACAATGTCGAGGGACACAACATGACGCCAGACACCGCAGCTCGCCATGCGGCAGACGCCAGCCGCACAGCACGGCCATCTTCAACGATCGACAGCACACGAAAACCCGGAGCACCCCATGGCCTGTGTGCCGTGGCTGCAGGGGTTGCGCTGCTGACCCTGACGGCAGGCCCGGCCTGGGCACAGACCGAGACCACCGGCCAGACCGGCGCAGCGGAAAAAACGCTGTCGACCGTCACGGTCAAGGCCGACGCGCTGGACCCGGACGACGCCCGGGCCCCCAGCGTCTCCACCGCAACCAAGACGGCCATGGACGTCAAGGACATTCCGCAGAGCATCGACTCCATCGAAGTCAGCAAATTCAAGACCTACGGCATCAACGACCTGAGCGTGATGCTGCAGGGTGTGCCCGGCGTCGAGACCTACTACGACACGCGGGGCGAAGGCGTGATGATCCGCGGCTTCGAAGCCAGCTATGGGGACATGTACCGCGACGGCATCCGCGAAAGCGGCCAGGTGCGCCGCAGCACGGCCAACGTGGAGCGCATCGAGGTGCTGAAGGGACCGGCCTCCGTGCTGTACGGCCGTGGAGCGGGCGGCGGCGTGGTCAACATGGTCAGCAAGCAGGCCAGCTTCGATGCGGTCAGCAGCGTGGGCCTGCGTGCCGGTTCGTGGCAGAACGTCGGTGCCACCGCCGACATCAACCGCGTGCTCAACCCCAACTGGGCCGTGCGGCTCACAGCCGACCGCGAGCAGGCGCATAGCTTTCGCGACGGCATCCGCAACCGCAACACCATGGTCTCGCCCAGCGTGGCCTACGACAACCACAAGGGCCTGACCTGGGTTGCGCAGTACACCCACGACAACGTGTGGCGTGTGCCCGATCGTGGACCCTCCTACGACAATCTGCCGCCCGGCGTGTCGCTGCGCAACGGCTTTGCCCACCCGGGCGATTACATCGAAGACGAATTGCGCATGTTCCGCTCGGTGCTGGCCTACGAATGGGCGCCCGATTGGTCGGTGCGCTGGACCGCCAGCCACCGCACGGCCGAGCAGAACTTCGACCACTTCTATCTCGGCACCTATTGCAATGCCGCCGGACGGACCAGCACCGGCACCACCTGCACCTGGCCCGGCTCGGTGCGCCAGAGCTATGCCTGGCAAGAGACCAAGAACGTCACCAAGACGCAGATGGTGGATGTCACCGGCAAGGCCTCGACCTGGGGTATCGGGCACGACCTGCTGGCCGGTTTCGAGTTCAGCGAAGAAGAGCGCGCCCCGCGTCTCTTCAGCACCAACGCCACCAACGCATATATCGATCCGTACAACCCGCCGGGCCCGCTGGGCTGGTCGGCACGTCCGGTGCGCGGAGCGCCGTCGCAGCACAACCTGCACGAAGTGCGTTCGCGTGCGCTGTACGTGCAGGACGTGATCAGCTTCACCCCGCAGTGGAAGCTCATGGCGGGCGCCCGCTACGACAGCTACGACTTCCGCAGCACCAACCGCATCAACGGTTTCCTGCGCGATACCGGCGGCAATGCCTGGAGCCCCCGTGCCGGCCTGGTGTGGCAGCCGGTGAAGGACCATAGCGTGTACGTCTCTTACAGCAAGAGCTACGCGCCCTATGGCGGACGCGGCATCATCTCGATATCGACAACGCAGGATGCGGTCTTCGATTCCGAACCCGAGTACTCGCGCCAGTACGAAGCCGGCATCAAGAGCGACTGGTTCGACGGCCGCCTGTCCACGCAGTTCGCCGTGTACGACCTGCGCCGCTACAACATCCGCTACCAGCCCGATCTCAACGATCCCTACCTGTGGGCCGTGCGCGGCGCGGACCGTTCGCGTGGCGTCGAGTTCAGTGCCAGCGGCCGTGTCGCCAGCAACTTCTACCTGCGCGGCGGCCTGGGCATCCAGAGCAGCAAGGTGCTCGAAGACCGCATGAACCCGGCCAACGAAGGCAAACGACTGGCGAACACCGGCACCGTCAACGGCAGCCTGTACGCGCGTTATGTGCCCGATCCGGCCTGGTATGGCGAGATCGGAACCACCTTCGTGGGCAGCCGCTCGACCAGTCTGACGTCGCCCATCCAGGTGCCGGGCTATGCGCGCTGGGATGCATCCATCGGCTGGCGTCCGCTGCCGTGGACGGTCACGCTGGCCGTCACCAATCTGTTCGACAAGACCTACTGGCGCTCGAACAGCATGCCGGGCGCTCCGCGCACCTTCCTGGTCAGCGGCTCCTACCTGTTCTGACACCGGCTCTGGCGCGGAGGCGACGGCGGGAGGCCAGAGGCCAGCATACGCGGCCCCTGTGCCGCCCGTTCGCCGGTCTCCGGCCGTCGCTCGAAGAAGAACGGGCCCGGACGAACATTCCGGCCCCAGAGGCGCGGGCGCGCTCGATTTGCGGCTACCATCGGCAGCCCATGGCAAGCAAGAAGTCCCGTGCGGCCGGTTCACGCCGCAAGTCCTCCCGTAAAACATCCACCCGCGGCTCTTTCGGTTTCTGGGCCGCCCTCGTCACCTCGTCGCTGGCAGCGCTTCAGGTCACGAGTTGCACCCTCGACCCCGGCTGGAACAGCCGTATCCAGAAACACCTGCCCGACCTGAGCGCGATCGAGCTGCCGGGCATCGGCTCCGGCGCCTCGCGCACACCCGACACCGCCGCGCCGGTGCGGCGTGCCTCGGGCCCTGCGGTCGCCACGCGGTTCGATCAGTGCCGCCAGTTCTTTCCCGGCGAACCGCCGGTTCTGTCGGGTTCGTCGGGCAACCTGCGCGAACTGTGCTTCAGTGCCTTCGCCGTGCTGCACAACGGACAGACCAAGACCCCGGTCTTTGTCGTCGAGCGCCTGAGCCGCGCATCGCTTCAGCGAGGCAGCGGCCTCAAGCGCACCGACCGGTTTTATGCCGATGCACGCCTGCCCGCTGCAGAACGCGCCGAACTGGCCGATTACAAGGGCTCGGGCTATTCGCGCGGCCACATGGCCCCGGCCGCCGACATGCCGACGGAAGAGGGCATGGCGCAATCCTTCAGCCTGGCCAACATGGTTCCCCAGAACCAGAAACACAACGGCGGCGATTGGGCCAAGATCGAGGACGACACGCGCAAGTACGCCCTGCGCGCCACGGGCGATATCTATGTCTACACCGGCCCGGTCTACGACGGCGCCGTGCAGAAGACCATCGGCCCGGGCAAGGTGGCCGTGCCCAGCCATGTCTTCAAGCTGGTCTACGATCCTTCCACCGGCAAATCGTGGGCGCATTGGCACCAGAACGCCGACGGCCCGCAATCCCTGCAGCCCATCAGCTATGCGCAATTGGTCGAGCGCACCGGCCTGCACCTGATCCCGGCACTCGAGCACTGAGCGGCGGCCGGCTGCACCGAACCGGACGGCGGCGCGCCCGCCGCGTATCCGCGTGCAGACCCTCGACAGGGTTCACCGGATACGCCTCAGCCGGCGTTCTCGCGGTAGCCCTGGGGCCAGCCCTTTGCGCTGTCCGCACAGCAATCCTCCCAACCCCGTTCGCGGCTGGTGTGCCCGATACCCGGGTTGAAGGTGTTGGTCGGATCCAGCTGGCGGTAGAAGCCGGCCAGCGAGGGCTTGGCGACATACAGATGGCCCACGTTGTGCTCGGCCGGATATTCGGCGCGGCGCACATCGAGCAGGGTCCACATCGCATGTTCCATCTGCAGCGGGTCGACGCCCTTGCGCACGATGTAGTCCTGGTGGAAGACATGGCAGAAGAAGTGTCCGTAGTACAGCTTGTGGATGATGCCGTCCTCGAGGTCGGCGGGCAGTTGCTCCACCCACTCGCGGTCATTGCGCCGCAGCGCGACATCCAGGGCCACGATATCGCCCACCGTGTTCGGGTGAGCCTCCCGGTAACGGATGGCGGCCCCTGCAATCGCAAAGCGGTGCAGGAAAGCCTTGCGTCCCTCGTCGGCGTCGCATTCGAAAAAAGCGCCGCTGGCGCGGCCATCGAAAAACGCCGACAGGAATTCGCGGGTGGCCGGCGCGGTGTCGACCGACACCCGCACCAGCAGGTGATGCTCGAAGCGGTCGCGCCATTCGCGCATGCGCGCCGGCAGATGGCTGGGCAGCCGGTTCATCACTGCCTGGATCACCCGGTCGCTCACGCCCCGCAGCCCCAGCCGTTCGAAGAAGGCATCGACACGGCTCTTCAGCGCGAAGGCGGCCGGCACCCGAGCCGTGCCGAACCGGTCGATCAGCAGGAAGGTGTCCTTGCCATACCGTTCGCCGATGTCGTAGGCGGTACGGTGGATGTACTCGCCCGCGATGGGCAGGCGCGGCAGCGCCGTCAGCAGGTGACGGCGCACGGTGGTGAGATCGGCCGGATCGTTGCTGCCGATGTAGAAGACCGTGCTGGCTTCTTTCGGAAACGTGTCGAGCCGCACGGCGAACAGGCACAGTTTGCCCGCCGAACCCGAGGCCTCGAACAGCCGCGACGGGTCGGCGTTGAAACGCGCAGGGGTCTCGGCGTCCACGTCGCGCACATGCTCGGCATAGCGGGGATCGGCCGCCGCACGGGTGGGATCGTGGCGCACGTCCTGCTCGCCGTATTGCCCGAGCTGCAGGCGCGTGAGGATGTCTTCCGGCGTCGAGCCCAGGTCGATGCCCAGATGATTGACCAGTGTCAGCGAGCCGTCGGCCTGCACCTGCGCGTACAGCGCGAGCTCGGTGTAGGCCGGGCCCCGCCGCACCAGTGCACCGCCCGAGTTGTTGCAGATGCCGCCCAGCACCGAAGCGCCGATGCACGACGAACCGATCACCGAGTGCGGCTCGCGTCCCAGAGGCGCCAGCGTCTGCTCCAGCCTGTCCAGCGTCGCCCCGGGCAGGCAGACCACCTGCTCGCCCTTGCCCAGCACCTGAATGCCCGGGATGCGCAGCGTGTTGATCAGCACCACGTCGCGGTCGTAGACATCGCCGTCGGGCGTCGAGCCTCCCGTCAGGCCGGTGTTGGCCGCCTGCATGATCACGATGCAGTCTGCCGCCACTGCGGCCTGCAGCACCTGCCACTGCTCGAGCAGCGTGGCGGGCCTCACCACGGCCAGCACCTCTCCCTGCCCGGTGCGATGGCCCTTGCGGAAGCGGCGCGTCTGGGCATCGTCCGTCAGCACATGGGCTGCGCCGACGACCTGGCGCAGGCGATTCAGCACCGCTTCGCGTCCGGCGGCGTCGCCGGTGCGGACAGGCCGTGTCGCGTCTCGGGTCGTGCTCATGGCCGTGTCTCCCGCACCAGCAGGTCGCCGGTGATCTGTGCGATGCTGCTGACGCTGGTGAGCGTCATCGCCACGCGGATTTCCTTTTCCAGCAGGTCGAGCAGATGGCTCACGCCGGATTCGCCCTGGGCCGCCAGCGCATAGATGTAGGCCCGGCCGATCATCGCGGCGTCGGCGCCCAGGGCGATCATGCGCACCACATCCAGGCCGCTGCGCACGCCCGAATCGGCGAGGATCTTGATCTGGCCCTTGACCGCATCGGCGATCGCCGGCAGCGCGCGTGCCGACGACAGCGCACCGTCGAGCTGCCGCCCGCCATGGTTGGAGACGATGATGCCGTCGGCGCCGAACCGCACCGCATCGCGCGCATCGTCGGCATCCAGAATGCCCTTGATCAGCATCGGACCCTTCCAGAAATCGCGTATCCATTCCAGATCCTTCCACGAAATGGAAGGGTCGAAATTCGCGCCCAGATAACCCATGTAGTCGGCCAGGCCGGTGGGCTTGCCCAGGTAGGCCGAGATGTTGCCGAGGTCGTGCGGCTTGCCGCGCAGTCCCACGTCCCAGGCCCAGCGGGGATGGGTCGCCGCCTGCACATAACGGCGCAGCGCCGCATGCGGTCCGCTCATGCCCGAGTGGGCGTCGCGGTAGCGGGCACCGGGCACCGGCATGTCCACCGTGAAGACCAGGGCCGTGCAACCGGCCGCCTGCGCACGCTCGAGCGCGTTCCGCATGAAACCGCGGTCCTTGAGCACGTACAGCTGGAACCACATCGGACGCTGGATGCGGGGCGCGACTTCCTCGATCGGGCACACCGATACGCTCGACATCGTGAAGGGAATGCCCTTGCGGTCTGCCGCGCGAGCCGCCTGCACCTCGCCGCGCCGGGCGTACATGCCGGTCAGGCCGACGGGCGACAACGCCACCGGCAGGGCCAGCTTCTCGCCGAACAGCTCGATCCCGGTATCGAGCCGGCTCATGTCCTTGAGCACGCGCTGGCGCAGCGCCACGCCGGCCAGGTCCTCGACATTGCGCCGCAGCGTGTGCTCGGCATAGGCACCACCGTCGATGTAGTGGAACAGGAAGGGCGGCAACCGCTTTTGCGCGGCCGCGCGGTAGTCGGTCGAAGAGGAAATGATCATGGCGTCAGGGCCCCGTTCGGGGCATGGGGCGGCGAGGACAGGCGGGCCGCGCGCTCGCGGCGGGCCGTGTCCTCGTCGGTCTGGATCAGGGTGGCGCGCACGTAGTCGAGGTGTTCCCCGACTACCGCGCGGGCGCGTTCAGGGTCGCCGTCGACGATCGCCTGCATCAGCGCCTCGTGCTGGCCGGTCAGGCGCGGCACGGTATGGGGGCTGTCGTGAATGAACATCAGCCGGCGGTTCTGTGCCACCGTGCTGAGCACGAGGTCGAACAGGCCGCGCATCACCTGCACCAGCACCAGGTTGTGCGAGGCCTCTGCAATGGCCAGGTGGAATTGCGCATCGGCCTGCGCCGACCGTTCGGAGTCGCCGCCCTGCTGGTGCTCGACCATCAGGTCGAAGCAGCGGCGAATCTTGTCCTTGTCCTCTGGCGTGGCGCGCAGTGCGGCGTGCCAGGTGGTCGATGTCTCGAGCGCCACCCGGGCCTCGAGCACGTCGTAGCGGTACTGCGGATCGGACAGGATCAGGGCTGCCAGCGGCTCGACCGAGCGCTGGGGCCAGTGGTTTGCCGGCGACTGCACGAAGGTGCCGGCCCCCACGCGGCTCGACAGCACGCCCTGGCTGATGAGCTGCTGAATCGCCTCGCGCAACGACGTACGCGACACGCCGAGCTGCTCCGCCAGGCTGCGCTCGGACGGCAGGCGCTGGCCGGCCTGGAAACCTCCGGCTTGGATCAGCGCCAGCAACTGGTGCACGGCTTGGTCGGAAATACGCATGGTGTCTGGCTTTCTTTCGTCATTCTTAGAAGGGGCAGGCCGGCTTCGCGGGCGTCGCCGCTGGCGGGATGAATCGCCCCTCCGGATCGGACATCAGGGAATCATCCACGTCAGCCAATAGGCCTGCAGGGTCGTCATGATGCCGATCATCGCCGCGAAAATCAGGCTGTGCTTGACCGTGAAGCGGAACAGATCGGATTCCTTGCCCGCCAGCCCCACCGCCGCGCAGGCAATGGCGATGGATTGCGGCGAAATCATCTTGCCCGTCACGCCGCCCGTGGTGTTCGCCGCCACCATCAGCACCTGGGGCAAGCCCAACTGCTGCGCCGTGGTCGCCTGCAACGCCCCGAACAAGGCATTGGCCGAGGTGTCGGAGCCGGTCAGGAAAACGCCGATCCAGCCCAGGAAGGGCGAGAAGAACGTGAACGCCTTGCCCGTGTGAGCCAGTGCCAGGGCCAGCGTGGCCGACAGCCCCGAGTAGTTGGCGATGAAGGCAAAGGCCAGCACCATGCCGATGGAATAGATGGGCAACGCCAGTTCCCTGAATGTCTCGCCCAGCGTGCGCAATGCGTGGGCCGGCTTCATCTTGAGATACGCAATGGTGATCACTGCGGCAATCACGATGGCCGTGCCCGTGGCCGAAAGCCAGTTGAAGGAATAGACCGCGCCATACGGCGTCGCCTGCGCCACCACCGGAGGCATCTTCTCGACCAGGTTGTGAAGGAAGGGCACGGGAATGTTGATCACGGTCGAAGCCAGTGCGCCGCCGGCCGTGAACAGGGCCTTGAAGGGTTTGATGCTCCAGAGCGTCACCATGGCCGTGAGCACGATGAAGGGCGACCACGCCTTGAGCACGCGGCCCAGCGTCAACGTGATGGCCTGGGCCGGCGGGGCTGTCGTCGCCGGTGCAGCCGTACCGCCTTCGGTCTCGAAGCGGAAGATGCGTTTGGGCTGCCACACCTTGAGAAACAGCGTCAGCGCGACCAAGGACACCAGGGCCGAGGTGATATCGGGTAGCTCAGGGCCGATGTAGTTGGCCGTGAGGAACTGCACCACCGCAAACGAACCGCCGCCCACCACCACGGCCGGCCACGTTTCCTTGACGCCACGCCAGCCGTCCATGATGGCCATGATCCAGAACAGCACGATGATGGTCATGAACGGCAACTGGCGCCCGGCCATCTGGCCGATGGCAAAGGGGTCGAGTCCCGAGACCTGTCCGGCCACGATGATCGGAATGCCCATGGCCCCGAAAGCCACCGGTGCCGTGTTGGCGATCAGGCACAGGCCGGCGGCATACAGCGGCTTGAAGCCCAGGCCCACCAGCAGGGCGGCCGTGATGGCCACCGGGGCGCCGAAACCGGCTGCTCCCTCCAGAAAGGCGCCGAAACAGAAACCGACCAGGATGAGCTGCAAGCGCTGGTCAGGCGTGACCGAGAGGATGGATGCCCGGATGATCTCGAACTGCCCCGTCTTGACCGATATCTTGTACAGAAACACGGCGGCCACGATGATCCACGCGATAGGCCACAGGCCGTAGAAAAAACCATAGACCACGGAGGCCAGAGCGGCCGTCACGGGCATGCGGTAGAAGAACAGGGCGACCGCCAGCGCCAGCAGCACCGTGATGGTGCCCGCCACGTAACCCTTGAGCCTCAGCTTGGTCAAGGCCAGGAAAAAAAAGACGATGGGTATGAGCGCGACCAGGGCCGACAACCAGATGTTGCCAACCGGGTCATAGTTCTGCAGCCATGCTTGTGTTTGCATGTTCGATCAACTCCACTTGATGTTGTGAGCTGCGCAGGCGGAGGATCCACCGCGCGAATGGGCCGCAGTGCCTGCGCTGCCGGGCTGGCTGGGCCGGTCTCGACCGATGGGGCCGTGACGGGCTGGGGCTGGCGGCAGGGACAGGAACGTCGTGCCGGCGAGATGAATCCGAAGAATTCGACGTCATCGAATTCCTTTGATTGGTAGTACCAATTTCTGTCTCTTATACACATCTGACGCTGCCGACGAATAGAGAGGTGTAGA